>Ga0307379_10010104_pt1 | contig 12542 bp, 11 predicted proteins | sample UN2MG_FD_202237 | JGI IMG/M metagenome (GOLD analysis project Ga0307379, IMG submission 202237) | Soil microbial communities from Risofladan, Vaasa, Finland - UN-2 | ecosystem: Environmental > Terrestrial > Soil > Coastal area > Acid sulfate soil | place: Finland: Risofladan, Vaasa | collected... | reverse complement strand
TTTTGTTAACCATATCTCAGTCCTTTCCTTATAGTATTGATTCTTATTCATACTATAGTAAAGAACTGTTTCTTTTACAAGGTACATTTCAGTTTACCATTTCCAAATGTAAATGGCAAACCTTGCACGGAAAACAATTTTGCACCTCATAGAGAGAAAAAAATGGTTTAATCCTCCTCTTCTTTTTGAATTCTAAATGATTCACCGTTTAAATTAAATACTTTAGAATGATGGAGCAGCCGGTCTAGCATGGCTACGGTCATCACTTCATCACCCATCATTTCAGCCCACTCATCAAACTTTTTATTAGACGTGATGATTACCGAGGCCTTCTCGTAAAGCTCACTTATCAGGTTAAAAAATAAATTAGCCTCCTTTCTTTCTATCGGCGTGTAGCCTGTCTCATCGATGATAATCAGATCCACTTTTAAGATACGGTTTACTCTAAAGCCGGCCTTACGCTGAATATCGCCCATCTTTAACAGCTTGATAAGAGTAGCCACCCGTTCAAAACATACTGTATAGCCGGCCTGTATGGCCTTCAGTCCGAGGGCTATGGATAGATGAGTTTTTCCCAGGCCGGGTGGACCGAAAAACAACAGATTGGTATGATTATCCAGCCACAGGAAATCCAGAAGACTGGATAAGTCTGATTTAGTGATACCTTTTACTCTGGCAAATTTAAAATCATCCAGGTCTTTTTCTACCGGGAAATGGGCTCCTGCCAGATTCCGTTTGAGTCTTCTTTTTGTCCTATAGTCTATTTCTATCTTTAAAAGAAGGTCCAAAAAACTCAAATAGGATATTTTCTTTTCTTCTGCCTCGGTTATCTCATTATCCAGATTAGGGATTATTCCTTTAAGCTTTAAGTTTTCCAGTAAGTTGACTATCTGCTGATATTTTCTCATGGTCGTACCCCCGAGGAAGCCTTATGGTAAACTCCGATATCTCTCTTTTCTACTTGAAATCCTTTCTTATCCCGGGGGAACCCCTTAATCTAGAAACAATTTTTACCTTTGGCAGGGCTAATTCTTTCTCCTGTTGGTAATACTGATAAGTACCATATAGATTTATCATGATGTAAGTCCGATTTTCCAGACACAGGTCTAGGGCTTATTTTAGATGCTCCCTTTCTATTCCCTAGGAGAATTTCTTTAGGGCATCATGATACTGATCCCGGAAATAGCAGGTATAGTCTTTAAAGTTCTTATTTACAAATTCACTCCAGCTATCTATGGCAAAAAATCTCTTTAGCTTCTATTTTAATTGCTTTTGCTTAAGCTCTTTACGATGATGTCTGACACGATTTTGTATCCGGCTGCCCTGCTTTCCGCCTTCTCTCTGGCACTTTAGGTATCCTTCCGGTATATGGAATTCGGGAGGGTCCTCAAATAGATCTTCTCTTCGATAAACATTTTTTGAGGAATACGCCGGGTGGCCAGTGAAATCTTGCCATTGGCCCGGCGGTTCAACCACCTGGACAGCCTTTCCTTGTCTATTACCAGTTCTTCGGGTATTCCTTCTATATACTCAAAACAATCAATAACTTATACTATCATATCCTGCGGGGGAAGTCTGTCCCAAAAATTCAACGCATATAATTATGCCAATGGGAGTGTATTTTGTGATAAAATAAAAAAATCATTCGTCGGAGCTGAGAATTGGCTGCTTCTAATTGTAAAAGTATAATATTATGCTATAATGTATGCAACTTTCCCTTTTTTGTATGGCCATTTATAAATTCTCCCGGAAAAAATAAACCAATCTTAAGTCTATCTAACAATAATGGTAAATATCCTGTAGTTCCTATTATAAAAACAATAGGCTACGTGCTACCAGATAGATTAATTATGGCTTGAAAAGGAAATGGATAAAATAAATGAAAAAGAAGTCGAGAGGGGTCTGAAATAGTTTGAAAGTCTAATGGGAAGTCGCATAAAGTATGATGGAAAGATGCTGACTTCTGATACATTGAAAATTCAAATAAGACTATATTTTGCCATGCAAAAAGTAAATGAAGAAAATGGATTTGATTTCTGCGGCCTTAAGGGTCAAAAAGAATTAACAGAGTCTTTATACCTTGGGGATGTAGCCGAAATGCTTTTGAATGATCCCTATGATTGGAATGAAAAAAAAGAACCTACAGTTTGCGCAACCGAAGGAGGTGCATTTGCAGCTTTAACAATGCAGCTGCTAAAATATGTATCAGGTGGGCTACCAATACTTTTTATGGACACGAGACTATATCATCCTGATAAAGATATATGGGATTTTTGTAATTCAGGAAATCATGCCAGTTGGTATGTATCACAAAGTATCGATCCTGCTAAGAATTTTAAAAATATAACTTTTTGTCCGGCGCTGGATTTTACTTTAAAGCCGGTAGAGCATCTGTAGAATTTAATGCTACTCCCGGAATTATGACCTTTGCAAGACTTGGGCTGTGGAATAATAAAATTTATATGGTTATAGTGAGAGGTGAAAGCCTGGATCTTCCTAATAAAGAAAGAAAAAATTAAAAAAAACTGGCCAACCTGGCCCCATGTCCATGCACGGCTTAACTGTAGTTTTAATGAGTTTGTAAGTATTTTTCCTTCGAATTATATAATGGGTATAGCTGGGGATTATTTTGAGTCTTTAATTTATCTATGTGAAATATCAGGAATTATGCCATTAGTTTTAGGTTGTGATGGAACAAATAGAATCAAACTTTTGTGGGAGCGATTTTAGTTTACGGTTCTGTCATATGAAGCAAATCTTAAGAATATTTTAGCATGTTGCTAAGTAATTTTTTAGAAAGGAGTTTAAAAATAAAGAAAGTCACTATTATTATATTCGTTAATTAAATAGTTTTAAAAATAATGGGAGGATTGATTTTATTATGAACCACTTGATTTATCCAGTAACATCTCTTAGCACTATAGCATATTTAAGAGATTCAAAAAGGAAGCGATTATCAAGCTATGATAAGAATGGCGGTAATTGTGATCGGATAAGTATTGATCCTGGTGAAAAAAAATAATCGCAGATATAAAGGGCATGGGGTGTATTAATCATATCTGGAACACAATAGCAAATGAAAATTATATTGAGGAAAAAAATTATTTGAGAAAAATAATTATCTCTATGTACTGGGATGGAGAAGAAAATCCAAGCGTTGAAGTGCCAATCGGAGATTTTTTTGGTATAGGGCATGCTAAATGTCGTAATTATGTATCTGCACCGTTGCAAATGAGTCCTCAAGATGGTAAATCTTTTAACTGCTGGTTTCCAATGCCTTTTGAAACAAACGCTAAAATCGAAATTTTAAATGAATGTGATAAGAAGATAATATTTTATTATTATATAGATTACGAAGAATATAACCAAATGCCTGAAGGACTGCTTAGATTTCATGCTTTCTGGAACAGGGAATGTCCTACAAAGGGAATAAAACAGGGGAATTTGACCAACAGGGAATGGTTATTTGAGGGAAAGAATATAACAGGCAAGGAAAATTATGTAATACTCGAAGCAAAAGGAAAGGGGCATTATGTTGGCTGCAATGTAAATATCCATAATCTTAGAGACACTGCAAAATGGGACTGGCCAGGTGAAGGAGATGATATGATTTTTATAGACGGTGAAAAATGGCCTCCTACACTTCATGGAACAGGGACCGAAGATTATTTTAATACCGCCTGGTGTCCCACTCAGGAGTATAATGCACCATACCATGGGATAACTCTTAGCGGAGGGGATAATTGGAAGGGCATGATAAATTATTACAGGTATCACATTCAAGATCCCATAATGTTTGAAAAATCTATAAAAGTTACTATTGAACATAGTCATAGCAACCGCAGGTCTGATGACTGGTCAAGTACAGCATATTGGTATCAATCCGAACCTCATATGAAACTTAAGCTCATGCTTCCTGTAAAACTTAGACTGCCCATAGATGAAGAAAAATTTCGATGGGAGTGGAAGTAAAAGATTTTCTAAAAAAAGGCGATATTGAGCTTATACCGGCAAGCACTTATCACTGGCACAGGCTTAGAAGCATGCAAAGACTTACTAATGCTCTCTGACAAATACGGACCGAGTAGAACCGCATCTGTATGTAGGAAAGCCAAAGAATATGGTATTTTAGAGCTTATTCTATCTGATAAAGTTAAAAGAAGACATACCAGGGCTTCGGAGGATTAGCAGAGATTTTTTCCTAATCCACCAATACTTGGTAACTCTGCCCTGGCTAGGCAAGCTCGCCCTCCTTATCAGATGCTTATGGAAGGAGGCTCTATTAAAAAACAAAATAGGCCTAAATAATATCAAATAACCTGGAAAAAAGGACTAAAAAATATTGGAATTTACAATATTTTAACTGATTGTCCAGCTCGACTAGATTCAACGCTTGCAAGAATTACCTTTAAAGCAGAAATCCCTGCTTCACCATTTAATACAGGTTCAGAATTTGTTTCAATTGAATTAACAAACATTTTCATAATACCTGAACCATCTTGACTATTGCAATAATCGCTGATATCTTCTTTATAAACAGTTCCATCTTTCATGTTTATTATCAAAGGAATTTTTGGGTTTGAGTTTATTCGGATAACACCATTCTGGCAATATAATACCATTGCACTAGTCCAACCATCATAATAGCTCCAACTTGCAGACATTGTACCTATAATATTTGATTTTGTTTTTAATATACATGTTGAATTGTCCTCAACAGTAATAAATTCACCATTGCTGAACTTTTTATCAGACGTAACGGAGAAACAAGATACCTCTTCAAATTCATCCTCTAATAGATAATTAAGAGTTTCAACGCTATGAATTCCCAAATCACCTAATACTCCAATGCCTGCAAGGTTTTTATGATAAAACCATAAATTATCAGTTGGCAAATTTCGTTCACATTCTGGTCCTTCACTACCAATGACCGATGTAAAAGAAATGACCTTACCCAATTTGCCAGATTGTAAAACCGCTTTTGCAGCTACAAATGCTGGCTCTAAACGTAAGTTATGTGCAATCATTAATATGCGATTTGCTTTTTTTGATGATTGTATCATTTCTTTTGCTTCATCGAGTGTCAAAGCCATAGGTTTCTCACAAAGCACATGCTTACCTTTTTCTAAAGCTTGTATAGTATGCTCAGAATGAAGCTTATTTATAGATGAAACAACAACCGCATCTACGTTAACATCTTCAAGTAATTTATCAATCGAAATATACACTATGCCACCGTATTTTTTACTTAAAATTTTTGCTTTTTCAGGTGTTCTATTATAGTACCCTATAATATTAACCCCTTTGTTTTTAAAAGCCTCTGGCGCATGCCTTTCTTCAACTATTGAACCTGAGCCAATAAATGCAATACCTATCATAATTTTTCCTCCTATTATTTTAAACTGTGGCCTTTGCGAAACTCTGAAACCCTTTACTGGTGAAGATTTCAGACACTACCCCTTTTTAAACTGCCCTTCATCTCCTAAAACCCTTTATTCATGCGGGTTTCAGAAGGCAAATTTTGACTAATTTAGCCTAATTTAGGTCTCTTTGATAGGGTTGGAGAGCAATAATTTTATGCCTGTAGTTTCTTGAAACTCCTATTTTTCTAAGTTTTAAAATACTTTTCATGCCTTGCCCAATTTAGGTTTGTCTGTTTTACTTTTTTATCTCCTCCCCTTTAGAATTGACGCTATTTAATCCAAATTTTTAAGATTTTCACGAAATGAGAAGGTATAAGCTATGTATTGGACTGTTCTTTTTGTTCTCGAGGATATTTTTAACAAACCGCCAAAAAAAGTATGAGCTATTTTTCTCTGTCCTTGACCTACCCAATTCCCCAGTTCGAGTTTGTAAAAGAACCTAAAAGAATTCGTTTCGCTAAAAACTTTCTTCCGAATTTTTAATTTCGTGAAGCCCTATTGTAAATTATCCTTTAACTGCACCCTCAACCATGCTTTTTATAATGTATTTTTGGCATATAATATAAAATATCATTACAGGTAATGCAGTTAAAACTAAATCTGCAAAAACCAAATTCCAACTGGATGAATACTGTCCAAAGAAGTTATATACAGTAAGTGGCATAGTCCACTTTGTGCTAATATTAAGAAAGTACAAAGGAAGAATAAACGAATTCCACACTCCCATAAATGTAATTATTGAAGCGGTAGCAATAACCGGCGATAAAAGCGGGAAAATAATTCTGAAAAAAACCGAAAACTTATCACAACCATCTATAATAGCTGCTTCATCTAATTCTCGCGGTATTGTTTTTATAAACCCAGTAATTAAAAAAGCACATAATGGTATATATGTTGCACAAAACAACAAGATTATAGATAAATATGTTCCCATTATACCCAATACTTGCATTAATTTAATAGTTGGTACTATGTTTAACGGGGCTATTAACCCTAATATATATACAGAATAAAAATATTTTGAAAGTTTCGAATTATTTCTCGCAAAATAAAATGCTGCCAAAGATGAAAAAACAACTATAATTGTTACTGATGTAAAAGCAATTAATACACTATTTAAAAACGCTCTCAATAAATTTCCTTCAATTATTACTGTAGAATAATTTTCAAATAACCACTTTGAGGGTAATTTCAAATCCATTCTTGCAGCTTCAACAAGGCTTTTAAAAGAACCTACAATCATCATATATAAAGGAATTATAATTGGGATACTTAAAAGTATTGAGGCAAAACATAAAATAAATTTTTTTATTCGCTTTTTGCTCATTTAATGCTCAACCTCCTTTTTCCTTAGAAATAGAAGTAATGTAAGAGAAATTGTTGTGATAAATATAAACAACAATAAATTCATTGCCGTAGCATATCCCCAACGGCCTTCACCAAAGGTCCTATATATTTGTGTATTTATCACCTCGCTTGCATATCCCGGTCCACCATCTGTTAAAACATAAATTAGATCGAATACCTTAAAGCCACTAATTAAAGCAATTACCAAACTTACATTAAATGATGGCATTATAAGAGGAAAAGTAATCCTTGAAAATTGTTGAAAAGCATTAGCCCCATCAAGCTGAGCAGATTCAATAAGTGAAGAAGGAATACTTTGTAAACCTGCTAGATATATTGCCATATGAAATCCAGACCATTGCCAAATTTCTACTGCACTTACAGAATACATTACATACTTTCTATCAGCAATCCACGAGATACCAACATTACCAAAACCAAATTGAGATAATAGAGAATTCAGCACTCCATTGGGGTGTAGTATATACGTAAATAGAAGACCAATAATTATGTAATTTAATACAGCCGGAAAGAAAAAAATACTTCTAAAAAAATTTCTACCTTTAATTGCACTGTTTACCAACAAAGCTAGCACAAGCCCTAAAACATTTTTTCCAATCGTGGTGATTATAGCAAATTGCAGCGAATTTTTTATTGCTAATCTTATAACACGCTTAGTAAAAATAGATACAAAATTTTCAAGACCAATAAAGCTTATCTTATCAAGATGTATATTCCAATCAGTAAAGCTGAAAAAGAAACCAATAACAGTTGGCACTAAAAAGAACAACAGATAAATTGTAAATGATGGCAGTAAAAATATAGGACTATATACAGAATTTATTTTTCCTTCCACAAAAAGCCCTCCTATGCGTTATAAAAACTAGGAAGGACAAAACATAACCTTTTAATTAAGGTTAAAATAATTTGTTTTGCCCTCCCCCGATTGACGTTTCGCTATACTACTTTTAATAATTTAATATCTTCTAAACAATTCAATAACTATTAGTTTAGGATTTTTCGCTCTCAATATACGGCATTATATTTTTGCAATGTTTCAAGTGTTGCTTCAACTCCACAAGTTGGACTATATTCCAGACCAATATAACCAGTATAATTATTATTTTGCAATTGTTTAAAGATATATGGGTAATTAATTTCTCCAAGTTCGAGTTCATGTCTACCAGGCAGATTTGCTGCATGAAAATGGCATATTCTTTTTAAGTTTGGCAATATATTTCTCAATAAATCACCTTCAGTAACTTGTTGATGATATATGTCAAAAAGAATTTTAACGTGTTTGCTGGCAACTTCTTCTTCAATTTTAAAAGCTTCTCGTGATGTTGTCAAATAATATCCTGGTTGTTCAATTTGATCATTCACTGGCTCAACAGCAAGTATCATATTAGCATCACGTAATATTTGCACACATTTAGCAAGAATATCTACTATATTTTGATGTTGTTGCTCCCTCGATACTTCTGATAAAAAATCACCCACTTGTGTAATTATCATTTTGCAATTCAGTTTCTTAGCTACATCAATTGAACGTTTAAGCCCCTCAAAATATTCTTTATGCTGCGACTTATCAGTAATGCTAATAAAATACGTAGCTATTGCAACAATATCTACATTATAATTTTTTGCAGCTTGAATTACTGGCTCTAACGGCTCCTCCCACCAGCAATGATGCTCAACAGCAGGTATAGTAGATTTCGCTGCAAATTTAATAGCATCTATCGTATTTATTCCTTGAAAAACATCGCCAATACATAAGTCAAATTTCATATTTTTACCATCCTGGCATTTTACGAGCTTTAGCCTGTGTAGCAAAATGATCATCCCACTCTGCTATAGCTTCTTTAGGTGTAAGGCCACCTGCAATCATTTCTTGAGTTATATTTATCAACTCCTCAATATCTATAACAAGGTTTATGCTCATATCTGGATACGGGAAACCCATACCTTCTGCATATACATATTCATTAAGCGCAGTTTCAACATAGTATGGCAACTCAATCTGAACATCTGACAATCCAGGAATAGTGTTCCAGTCTTTGCAAGTAGCTGTCATTACGTCAACTTGAGCAAAGTAATCTAATAATCTCTTAGATTGTTCTAGATATTTGGTATCTTTAAAAATCACATATGTTTGAATATGTCCAGAACCCAAACGCGCATCTTCTTGCAAAGGTACTGGGAATATACCTAGATTTGAATCTGGATATTTTTTTGTAACGTCTGAAGCCCACCAGTCACCTTGAACCAGCATTGCACTTTCACCGTTAGCTACACTTTCTACACCCATATCATATGTGGAAGACAAATAATCATCGTTAACATATTTCATGTTTACGATATTTAGATACTTAGTAAATGCATCTTCAAATTCTGGATAATCCGAGAACTTTGCTTTTCCTGTATTAATCTTTTCCCATATTTTAGTGTCGTCTTTAATCGCATTTGGAAAAATAGTTACAGTCCACATAACTGCGGTCCAAGCATCCCTAGCCGTAAGCATAATAGGATTTACTCCTGCTGCTTTTAATTTCTCGCTCACAGCAAGCAATTCGTCATAATTTTTTGGTATCTCAATATTATGCTTTTCAAATACGTCCTTGTTGTAAATAAACCCAATCAAAGAACCCATTGCATTCATAGGCAAACCGTAAACTTCATTATAAAATGTAACTGATTTAGGATTTACAAGCCTTGAAGTCCACATTTCATCTGTTAAAGGTAATAAATTTTCCTCAAAACTAAAATAATTCGATAAATGGACAATATTATACATTGTCATATCTGGAACATTTTTTGCCGCAACTTTTGTACTTAACAACTCAGGATATTGTGCATCTGGAATAACTTGTAAATCCACTTTTATTTCTGGATTTTTCGCCATAAAATCGTCTAAAGCCAGCCGTAGAGAAGGTTTATTCCACGTTTGATTAACCAATAGAGAAAGTGTAACTACTTCTGCAAGTGAAAAACTCGCTAACATCGATATACACATTGTTAACACTAATAGCCATAATAATATCTTTTTCATTTTCACTACTCCTTACTTAAAGATTAATAATATTTGTGATAAAATCTAGCCTGAGATTTGTTTTAAATGATGGTGCTACCTGATACTAAAACAAATCTCACTTATTTTAGTCTCATAAACATAACCTCCTTTTTTGGAAATATTTTTTAATGACTTACTTACTGCTTTTAGGCTTTAAAATTGACAATATGGAATTTTTTTTATATAACACCTCCCCTCAGTTCAGCTCTTCCTTGTCTAATTAAGTCAAAATCAAAAAATTACTCTAATTAATTCTCTATATGAGACTTATATAAAATATTCTATCTCATATCACCATTGTGTAATCTAAGTTTTTCGGCTTATCTGGATTCAAATTTTCCCTAATAGTTTTTATGTAAGCCAATATCTGGAATACAGGAATATTTATAAATGACTTAATAATGTCAAATTTAAAATTTGAGTCAGAAAGTAGATAATTTATATCCTTACTATCAACAATACTAATATCTTTCCTACCTACTAGCAAAACTTTAGATCCAAGGTTTAAAATTTCCTTAATGATTTCTTCATTTTTAAACAGATTTTTACTCCAAGTTAAAATTAAACAAAGACTTTCTTTAGTTATTAAAGATTTAGGTCCATGATTAAATTCATGTAAGTGATAAGAGTAAGAAGGCACTTGAGACATCTCTTTCATTTTTAAATCAGCTTCAACAGCTAAACCATAATTAAATCCACTTCCCAAGACGAAATAAGAGCTAAAACTGTTATTATTCAAATAGTTCTCAATATCAGTATACAGCTTAGAAATATTCTCATTTAAATAGTCTATTAAATATTTAAACTCCTCTAACATCTCCTTTTTATCTAATAATTTAACCAACATCAAACAATATGCAATTAACATGCTTGAAAATGATACTGTCATAGCAATGCTCTTCTCAGCAACCCCTCTACACATAAAATGGTAATCAGAAAATTTTGAGACAGTATTATCCTCTTTACAAGAAAAAGTAAAAGATGTTACATTTTGTCTGTCTTTTAACATCTTTACCACATTAATACTCTCGGTTGTTTCACCGGACCTTGAGAATCCTATAATTAAATATTTTTTATCTTTATTAATGTAAATATCTGTATTTATTAATAATTCTGAACTTGGTAAAGCGAAACAACTTCGCCCATCAAACAATGATTTAGTAAAAAAAGAAGCCGATTGAGAAAGATTGTATGATGAACCACAACCAAAAAATATTATTTCATCATAATTATCAGAAAAAATATTTAAATTCAAACTAACCTTCTCACCAACAACATCGCTGTAAACTTTTCTCCAGCTTTCCACCTGGGTCATTATTTCTCTGTAAGTATAACTTTGATTTTTCAATTTACCCTCCTTTTACTCCTTAAAAATAGTTTATAAAAATTAGATTCTTTAATTTAGATTTATATCTCTTTATCTTCCCTATTTATAATTATCCTTTTAGTATTATTTATATTATTAATGTGCAGATATAAAACCCTGTAAAAATTTCTTACCTCAATTTTTTTCTAATCTACTTTCCTAATTAGTTCCTTCAACTCAAGAAATTTTTTCTTGTTTCCAATACCGCCAAGATATTCTACGCTCTTAGCACCACATATATTGGCAATCTTCAGGCTTTTCTCAATGTTTAAATTATCTATATATCCATAAATAAACCCTGCATCAAAATTATCGCCTGCACCTGTGCTATCCTTGAAATTTACACTTAATTGATCTCCACCGTAGTAATTTTCTCCATCTCTTGCTATATATCCTTCACTTCCTAATTTAATAACTACCGTCTTTATCACTCTGCTTAGTTTATTAAAAGCGTCTTTAATATTAGATTCTTTTGTTATCTTAAGCGCTTCTCTCTTATTCACTAAAAAAATATCGATATTTCTTAAAATCCTATAGATTTCTTCTCCCCATTTATTTTCAGGATCATCGTTAGTATCAAGTGATAATGTAACATTTTTATAATTTCTTTTAATATCATTAATAAGTTTCACGTAATCAGCTTTTAAATTTTTCATCATATAATATGATGAAAAATGAACATGCCCTATATCTTCAATGTTCTCAAACATAACTTCATCTGCATTTAAGCTACTTACCAGATTAAGAGAGGAAATCTGATATTTGTCCTTTTTATATGATAAGTTTATGGTTATTCCTGTCTCATCACTTTCTTTGATAACCAATTTATCGGTATTAACTCCGTAGTCTTTTAATTTACTAATTAGAAATTGCCCTAAAAAGTCATTACTGATTTTGGAAATGATATAGGTGTTTATACCTAGTTCTGATAAAACAGCAGAAAAAATTCCACCTGAGCCTCCAATGTCTATAAAATGATTTCGAGCAACAATTTCTTTTCCCAGTTCCGGAAAACCTTTTAACTCATTCAGAACTAAATCAACGTTTAGGTCACCTATAACTAAACAACTCTTTGTCATAATCACCCCATCTTTTTATTATTAAACATTTAATTTCTCATTTATATTAATTAAATTAAATGCTCTAAAATACTTATCCATACTTTCCTCTATCTTCATTATTACCCAGTTCTCAGCATCTATTCCATTTAGTTCTAAATTTCTATATAGTTTATTCTGTGCACATCTAACTTCTGGTAAGGCCCATACATAGCGACAGCTCGTTTTTACTACCCATTCTTTTCTTTTCTTGTTCAGTGATTTAAAATCCTTTTCAT
>Ga0307379_10010100_pt1 | contig 12544 bp, 6 predicted proteins | sample UN2MG_FD_202237 | JGI IMG/M metagenome (GOLD analysis project Ga0307379, IMG submission 202237) | Soil microbial communities from Risofladan, Vaasa, Finland - UN-2 | ecosystem: Environmental > Terrestrial > Soil > Coastal area > Acid sulfate soil | place: Finland: Risofladan, Vaasa | collected... | reverse complement strand
GAAGCTGTTGATCTCCGCAACCAGGAAGACGCGCAGAGGATCGTGGATGATCTTCCAGGTGCCAGCTACGTCGTCTCCAAGGTGGAGAAGCGTGCGAAACGCAGAAATGCGCCGGCGCCATTCCGCACGAGCACGCTGCAGCAAGATGCATCGCGGCGCCTGGGATTCTCGGCCCGCAGCACGATGCGTGTTGCTCAACAGCTCTATGAGGGGATGGATCTTGGGCCTGACGGGAGTGTGGGTCTGATAACCTACATGCGCACTGACTCGGTGAACGTATCTGCCCAGGCCCAGTCCGAGGCCCTATCCTACATCGCCAAGGCCTACGGCGATAGGTACGTGCCCGCCAAGCCCCGCAAGCACAGGTCTCAGGTGAAAGGTGCTCAGGAGGCGCACGAGGCCATACGTCCCACTTCGGTGCGACGGGAGCCCCAAGCTGTCAAACAGTACCTCAGCCCGCAGCAGTTCCGTCTCTATGACCTGATCTGGAAACGGTTTGTGGCCAGTCAGATGGCTGCTGCAGTGGTGGAGAGCACGACCGTTGACATAAACGCAGGGGATCCAAACGGCGAGATGCCGTACCTGTTCCGAGCCACAGCGTCCGTGGTGAAGTTCCCGGGATTCCTACGGGTCTACAGGGATATCAAGAGCGGCGAGGACCAGACTCCTCCTCTGCCCCCGCTGTCGCGCGACGAGATTCTGGATCTGCTGCAATTGGTTCCCAAACAACACTTTACCAAACCACCCGCACGCTACAGTGAGGCGACACTGGTCAGAGCGCTGGAGGAGAATGGCATTGGACGTCCCAGTACCTATGCTCCAATCATCTCTACCATCCGGACCCGGGGCTACGTCGAGTTGATTGAGAGGCGCCTTCACCCCACGGAGCTGGGTGTCGTGGTCAACGACCTGCTGGTGGAGCATTTCGGGAATGTCATCGAGGTGGGCTTCACCGCTCGCATGGAGCAGAACCTGGACCGCATCGCCTCCGGTGAAAGGGAGTGGGTTCCCGTCATGCGAAGGTTCTATGACCGCTTCGAGGAGCAGCTGGAAAAGGCCAAGGTGGAGATGAAGAAGGTGGAGCTCAAGCCGGAGCCGGCTGGGATAGACTGTGAGAAGTGCGGCAGCCCCATGGTGATCAAGACGGGCCGGTACGGCAAGTTCATCGCTTGCAGTAACTACCCGGAGTGCCGGAATACCAAGCCGTACGTGGTCAAAGTGGGTGTCGATTGCCCGCAGTGCGGCGGGGACCTCGTGGAGAGGAAGACGCGCAAAGGTCGGTTGTTCTACGGCTGCGCGAACTACCCAGAGTGCGACTTCGCCTCCTGGGATCGACCCGTGCCCGAGCCATGCCCTGAGTGCGGCGGTCTGATGACGGAAGCGGGCAAGAAGTCCATCAAGTGTACCCAGTGCGGGGCGACCAGGGAGCGGCTGGTCGAGGAAGCGATTCCTACGGAGGAGTCACAGCCTGTGTAGCCACGCTGCATGTATATTGTGCTGAGCTCCCGCTCTGTGGTCAGTCCCAGGTCAAAGGGACGGGAGACACTGCGGAAGGGGGATCGTGTGCCGGGAGATGAGGGTCACGGCAAGGGCATGGAGGAGCAGCTCGAGCAGTACCTGGCCCACCTCCGTGTGGAGAAGGACGCTTCTCCCTACACACTTCGCAACTACTCCCACGAGATCAGGCAGTTCCTCTGTTTCTTGAAGGAGCAAGGCATAGGGTCGTGGGAGGACGTTGACCGGCAGGTGCTGCGTCGCTACCTCCTCTGGCTGCGCCAGGAGGGGTACGTGGAAGCGAGCATGGCTCGCAAGCTCTCCGAGCTGCGCTCTTTCTGCCGGTATCTGCTCCAGGAGGAGCAGCTGCACTCCAACCCTTTCGACCTGGTATCCTCCCCCAAGCTGCCCAAGAGGCTGCCACGGTACCTCAAACATGAGGAAATCGAAGCCCTTCTCCATGCCCCCGATCTCTCCACAGCTCAGGGCCAGCGCGACAGGGCCATCCTGGAGTTGCTTTACGCCTCGGGTGTGAGGCTGAGCGAACTGGTCGGTCTGAGTCTTGGCGATCTGAGCCTGGACACAGGGCGAGTGGTGGTCTGGGGGAAGGGTGGCAAGGAACGGGTGGTGTTGCTCGGGGAGCCTGCTGTACTGGCGCTTAGGGCATACATCCGCGATGGCAGGGTCAAGCTCCTCAGCAAGACGACGACCGATGCCCTGTTCCTGAACCGGTTTGGCGGGAGGCTCTCGCGGCGGAGCATAGGCCTCATCCTGGACAAGTATAGCAGGCTGGCAGGCCTGTGGAGAAAGGTGACCCCGCACCTCTTGCGACACACCTTCGCCACGCACATGGTGGAGGGGGGAGCCAATCTACGGGTGGTCCAGGAGCTGCTGGGACATGCCCAGCCGACGAGCACTGAAATCTATACTCACGTCACACCAACCCGCCTGAGGGAGGTGTACCTGAAGTGCCACCCTCGGGCGAAAGACTGAACCGTCTCCGTACGTTGCCCACACTTCGATCCAGTCACGCACCTGCAAATGGGGACTCACCGTGCCGCTAGCTCAGGGCAAGCGCGTCAGCGCTGACACGGTTGGTCACGAATGGGGAGGAACTGCTGGGATGCACGATTACCATGGCAGGGTGGAGCATCTACGCGAGCTGCTAGAAGCTCACGAGCTTGACGCCATGATCATCACGCAGCCGGAGAACCGCCGCTACTTGACTGGGTTCACCGGCACAGACGCCACGCTTTTCATCTCCTCGGACGCTGCGGTCCTCATCACAGACTTCCGTTTCACGGAACAGGCCTCCAGGGAGGCCCCCCAGCTCAAAGTCGTGGAGGCCATCCCAGACTTGCTGGCTAGCGAGCTGAGCCGCATCGCCAGGGGCGAGGGGGCGGCCTGTGTGGGGTTCGAGAGCAGCCACGTGAGCTTTGCGGATCACCAAAGGTGGGAGGAGTCAGCACCGGACCACCAGCTGGTGCCGGTCCAGGGCCTCGTCGAGGGCTTGAGAGCCATCAAGGACGAGGAGGAGCTGGGTCTGATCAGGAGGGCGGCAGCCATTGGCGACGGCGCCATGATGCACGTGAGACAGATCCTTCGCCCGGGTATGACCGAGCGAGAGGTGGCCTGGGAGATCGAGGCCTACATGCGGACCCACGGGGCCGAGGCCGTGTCCTTCGACATCATCGTGGCCGGTGGCCCCAACGGCGCCATGGCCCATGCCACGGTGTCTGATCGGGAGATCCAGAAGGGAGAGCCTATCGTTTTCGACCTGGGCGCCCGTGTGGAGGGGTACTGCTCCGATCTGACGCGCACCCTCATACTGGGGGAGCCCGACGAGCGGTTCCAGGAGATCTACTACCTGGTCCACGAGGCACAGCTGTCGGCGCTGGTTGGCATCAAGCCGGGCATGACAGGTCGCGAGGCCGACGCGCTGGCCCGAGACGTCATCAAGCAAGGGGGATACGGCGAGCGCTTCGGCCACGGCCTGGGTCACAGCGTGGGACTGGCGATTCACGAGGACCCCAAGATGGGTACGCAGTCGACGGCGGTCCTTTGCCCGGGAAACACGTTGACCCTGGAGCCGGGGATCTACATCACCGGCTGGGGTGGGGTGAGGATCGAGGACCTGGTGGTCGTGACCGAGGACGGCGTAGAGGTACTGAGCAAGGCGGGCAAGGGGCCGGTGGTCGTGGTGGTGTGAGCCGTCACAGAGCTGGCCACTTCAGCTTGTGGACCTGGGATGTGTCGCGCATGTCGCGTACCTAGGATCGACACGCAGGGATCCGCTTGCTCGGCCGAAGAACGCCGCAGCTGGGTGCTATTGGAGGGGGTGAGATGCTGGGTGAGTTCCTGAAACAGTTCAGTGCGCGAGACAGCCTAGCGTTTTCGGGGGCGCTTGAGCACGCGTACTCGGAGGTCGTCAGCGGACTGAGACGTCAGATCCCATCTTTGGACGATCAGCCGTACTCGCTGGATGACGACAGCACTGCGAGTGTCGCAGCGCAGTTCTACCGATTGTTCCCTTCGCACTGCCTGAAGTGCCTGGATGCCCTGGCTCGATCGGAGAGTAGGACCTGGCACGGCACTCGCACAACCGCGGTTCTGGGTTGGCCGACGATCACACTCGTGGATGTCGGCTGCGGTAGCGGTGCGGGGACTGCAGCGGTGCTGGAGTTGCTGCAGTGGCACCAACAGTTCGTTCTACGAACCGGACGACCACTGCGCCGTGTGATGGTACAGGCCATCGGGTTGGATCCCAGCGAGGCCATGCTAGGACTGTATGAAGGGCTGGTCGGGCGGTACTCTGATCTGCTGACGGATCTCAAGATTGATGTGACCGCTCAGATGCTGACTGAGCCCTTCCCGGAAGGCATCTGGCAGACAACGCGCATGTTCCAGCCGGAGAACCGTCACCAAGTCCTGATGATTATGTCCAACATCGTAAGGGTATTGACACAGTCCTACGATATGGGGAGGACCCCCTGGTTCGAGAGAATACTGCGCGCGGTAGGCGGAGGACCGGTTGCCAGTCCGCAGTTTGGCGAGGCGGAGGCGAGTGCTCTGAGGAGACTAGTTGAGGGCTGGCATTTGGATCGGCTTGGCCTTCTCTGCATCGCGACGGCGGGCAAGGAGGAAGTCAGCGGCACGCGATGGCACGTTTGCCTTCAGAACATGGACAAAGCTATACAAGAAGGCATGACGCCACACAGGGTCGAACGCACTGGCGTGAAGGAGATCAGGACTCGGTTCGAGAACCCCCGAGACTGTTGGTGGCGTGCGTGCAAGGGAATACCGAGCTATCCGCTGGAGTACCACTTCGACTTCCTGGAAGTTGTCCACGACTCCTACGATAAGGACGTTCAATGGGGATCCGCGACGTCCCACGGAAACCTAGAGTTGGCGTGGGCCAGAGCTCGCAGACATGCTCTGCACGAGGATATGGCCGATGAAGTTGAGATTATGCTGTTTGATAGGTCAGCTGATGGTAAACTCGACAGGCTCCGAAAGGAGCTTCTTCTTCAGAACTGGCCCGCACTGAACGCCGAGCACATGCTTCTGTACGGTGCCCCGAAGAAACGGGGTACGACCAGGCCCAGAGCCGTGGCGAGGCTGGAGGACCAGATAGCTTCAGCTGCTGCAGTGCAATCCTTCGCTGATAACCCAGCTGCCCGGCGCCCAGCCAGCTACAGCTACAGGCTCAGTGGTGAGGGGGACGAATTCCTCTATCAGTACTGGCTGCATCTATGGAAGGCTTTCCTCACCGACAGTCAGAAGCGGGCCGAATCGCGCACAGTTTTGCGGTCCGATGTGCGTGGATTCTACGAACATATTCAACAAGACTTGCTCATGGATGCGGTGCGAGGACTTCTAGGCGACGGCACAAGACTAGATGGACTAGCGGGCGCTCTCCTCCTCAGGGACTGCGGACCTCCTCACAGAAGTGGGAGGGGCCTACCTCAAGGGCATGTCGCTTCCGGCTTCTGGGCGGACCTCTACCTGGCCAAAGCAGATGCTGCGTTCTCGACCCTGCCAGGCGTCACCTTCGCTCGCTATGCCGATGACATGGTTTTTGTCGTCGATGGCTCAGAATCGCAGACTGCTACAGTCGAGTCCGAGCTGCGCAAAGGGCTGGCGGGGCTACGCCTCGAGCCTTCAGAGGACAAGACGTATCCGCAGAGCGGCGGTCAGTATGTGAGCGAGACCACACTCGATCAGCTGCTGAGGGAACTCGACGAGGATCGATTCAGGACTCTTGTCAAACAGGTGTACCGGGTGAGCGGCGACTACAGACGCATCTACTCGGTCGACCCATGGGGTTTCGTCGGCCACTACTCAGCGCTCCTGAGGCTCTTGCCACTCTTCATGTCAGAGCCATGGCTTCGACGGAAGATCGAACAATACGCTGGATGGAGGGATCGGTTGTCGGGCCGGAGGCTGAGGTTTCCTCCGTTTCCTGGGTCACATGAGGGCGACGACGCGTGGCTGGGCACATTCATGTCCCTGAATGCAGAGTGGAATGAACAACTCACTGTCCTCCGCGGGGACTTGATCACGTTGTGCATTGAAAGTATCAGGGAGCTCGCTTCACATGGTCAGGCCGACAGCGGCGCGACGAAAGCTTTGCGGAGACTCAGGTTTGCCGCATATCGTCTCTGTGCAATCGGACTGGACACCGCAGCTGAGCCTTTGTGCGAGCAGATTGTTGACCGTCCGTGCAGCGTTCCCGTCCACACGCTATCACACGCCTTGGCTGACTGCGGGCGTGCCGATCTGCTCAGGGAGGTACTCGACAACAGCGAATCAGAGTTCGTGCGGGCTTGTGCCCTAAGGGCCCTTGCTCAGGTTCGACCTTCTCCCCCAGATTGGGCGATTGCACGGATGTGGGCAGCCGTGACAGATACCTCCAGTGGGACCCTTCACAGGCTGAAGGCGTCTGAAGGTCTGCTGTTCGCGGACTATTGGGAGGAGGCTGATATCTCCGAGTGGATGAGGCTCGTCCAAGAGACGAGCGATCCCTATCTGCTGAAGAACCTGGTGTTGATTGGCGCTCGAGCTTTCGGCGATTCGGTCCGTGAGTGCCTGGCCCGATTGTGTAAGGCGTGCGATCACCCCGTGGTGTTGGACGCAGTGGAGTATGCTCTGACATCCTCAGGGAGGCGGCTGATGTCTGAGTACGAGCCGGACGTGCTGAGACGCTACTACTCGACGGACTACCCGGTGGTAGAATCGGACACAAAGGAGGTCGAATCGCCCTGAGGGTAGTTGAGCCTTCAGCTGGCCAAGCGGCTCAGTAAGTCTATCCGACTGATGAAAAGGTGATTGTCTTCGTCATCGAAGAGCGTTCGGGGCCAATCTGCAGCGAGGGCACATCCACGAGCGAATGGAGTGCATCTATTCTGCGATCGCGCGCCCGAGTGGATCGGCTTGTCTGGTCAACCCTGGAGACCATGTCACCCCCAGCAGCGGCAGGCTCTTTGGTAACTCGCCAGGCGCATCGCAGATCTGGCCTGGTAGGATTGCGCTACCGGCGAGGTCGACTCGCCCATTCTGCGGTCTCACGCTCCATGGCGAGGGACTAGAGCTGGCTTAGGCTCGTGTCAAGGGGTGGTGACCCAGCAGGATGCAATGGACCGGGGGCACATACGACCACGTGCTGCCGAGAGGGCGATGGCTTCATGCACAACACTACACACGCGCTTGACGGGCAGCAGCGAACGGTCATTCGGCGGTCTGTGACGGGCAAGGTCTTCCTGCGAGGCCCAGCAGGTTCGGGGAAGACCACCACGGGCGTTCAGCGCCTGCGGCATCTCCTTGATTCGGGCGTGCCCGCCGAGGCCATGCTGGTCGTCGTGCCGCAGAGAACGCTGGCCACGCCCTACTACGACGCCATCCACAGCCCCGAACTGGCGCCCGGCGGACAGGTCACCGTGGTCACCATGGGCGGCCTGGCCCGGCGCATGGTGGACCTCTTCTGGCCCCTCGTCGCCGAGAAGGCCGGCTTCGGTCATCCCGAGAGCAAGCCCACCTTCCTCACCCTGGAGACGGCGCAGTACTTCATGGCCCGGGTGGCGCGTCCTCTCCTGGAGCAAGGCTACTTCGAGTCCCTGGTCATCGACCGCAACCGCCTCTATAGCCAGGTCCTGGACGACCTGAACAAAGCCGCGGTGGTCGGCTTCCCCCACACGGAGATCGGCGGGCGGCTCAAGGCTGCGTGGGCGGGCGACCCCGTTGAGAAGCGGATGTACGACGAGGCCCAGGAGTGTGCCACCGCCTTTCGCCAGTACTGCCTCGATCACAATCTGCTGGACTTTTCCCTTCAGATGGAGGTCTTCGTCAAGCACCTGTGGACCTTGCCCCTGTGCCGCGGCTACCTGTTGAACCGGTACACCCATCTGATCGTGGACAACGTGGAGGAAGACACTCCCGTGGCCCACGATCTGCTGCGCGACTGGCTGCCCCGTTGCCAGTTGGCCCTGGTCATCTACGACGAGGATGCGGGCTACCGTCGCTTCCTGGGTGCCGACCCCGAGAGCGCACTCTCCCTCAGCGAGCTGTGCGAGGAGACGGTTCGCTTCACCGGGTCCCACGTGACCTCGCCCGACATGGAGGCCTTCGCCTCGCGTCTGGCTCGGAGCCTGGATAGACCGGCCGAACCAGCGTCGGGGAGCGTGCTCTCGGTCTTGAGTTACGAGTTCCGGCGCTACCATCCGCAGATGCTGGACTGGGTAACCGGTGAGATAGAGAGGTTGGTGGCGGAGGAGGGTGTGCCGCCTGGGGAGATCGCTGTCCTGGCCCCCTTCCTCACCGACGCTCTTCGTTTCTCCCTCATGACCAGGCTGGAGCAGCGCGGGGTCCCCGCCCGCTCCCATCGCCCCTCTCGCGCCTTGAGAGAGGAGCCCTCCACGCGTTGCCTGCTCACCCTGGCGGCTATGGCGCATCCGCGGTGGGGTATCTGCCCCAGCCGCTTCGACGTGGCCTATGCCTTGATGTTGGCCGTAGAGGACCTGGATCTGGTGCGCGCGCAACTCCTGGCCGGGATCGCGTACCGAAACCAGGATGGCCTGCCAGCGCTGAGCTCTTTCGGCCAGATCAACGCTGAGATGCAGGATCGGCTGACCTACGTGCTGGGCGGACGGTACGAGAACCTGCGGGAGTGGATCGAGGAGTACGCGGGTGGCCCAGAGGCGCCCCTGGACCACTTCCTCAGTCGCCTCTTCGGAGAGGTGCTCTCTCAAGAGGGGTACGGGTTCCACCGGGACTACGACGCCGGGGAGGTGGCTGCGAACCTCATCGAGTCGGTGCAGAAGTTCCGCTGGGTCACGGATGAAGCTCTCGCCGAGGGAGAGAAACCTCTGGGCCAGGAGTATATGGAGATGGTGGAAGACGGCGTGGTGGCTGCCCAGTACGTGCGCAGCTGGCGGCTCCAGCCGGAGGACGCAGTGCTGCTGGCGCCGGCCTACACCTTCCTTATGGCCAACAGGCCGGTTGACTACCAGTTCTGGCTCAACGCCGGGGGCCGAGGGTGGTGGGAGAGACTGTACCAGCCTCTGACTCATCCCTATGTGCTGAGTCGCCACTGGCCACGAGAAACAGTCTGGACCGACGAGAATGAGTATCAGTACAGGCAAGAAGCGCTCTATCGTCTCACCCGGGGGCTGATCCGCCGTTGCCGAAGGAAGGTCTACCTGGGCATCAGCGAACTGGGGGAGCAGGGCTTCGGGCAGCAGGGGGCCTTGCTCCAGGCTATCCAGCGGGTCTTGCGGCAGCTGCAGGCCGAACAGAAGCCAACGCCGTCCACGAGCGGGGGAGCCCCAGATGTTTAGGCCCCGTCCAAAACAGGAGGAGGTGCTCAAATACAGAGGTGGCAGGATGGGGGTCTCCGCCGTCCCGGGCAGCGGAAAGACCTACATTCTCTCCTACCTGGCGGCGGAGCTTGTGGCTGGGGACCTTCTGGAAGAGGATCAGGAGGTCCTGGTGGTGACGCTGGTTAACTCTGCGGTGGACAACTTCGCCAGCAGAGTGGCGGCCTTCGTGCGGCAGCGAGGGCTGCTGCCCAACATCGGCTATCGGGTGCGGACTCTGCACGGCCTGGCTAACGACATCGTACGTGAACGCCCCGAGTTGGTGGGGCTTTCGGAGAGCTTCCAGATACTGGACGAGCGGGCTGCGGATCAGATCCGCCAGGCCGCAGCCGAGGCCTGGGTGCGCGGGAATCCGCTCTCGTTAGATGACTTCCTCTCCCCTGACCTGGAGCAGAGGCAGCTGGACTGGGTGCGCCGTAAGCCGTGGCCGGAGCTGGTGAATGGCATCGCCTCGAGCTTCATCAAGCGGGCCAAGGACCTGCGACTCTCACCAGAGGACATCAAGAGACATCTGGATGACCATGCGCAGCCGCTGTCCCTGGCGGAGATGGGCTGGGCTATCTACGCTGATTATCAGCGCGCCCTTGCCTATCGGGGAGCGGTGGACTTCGACGACCTCATCAGGCTGGCCTTGCGAGCGCTGGAGCTGGATGAGCAGTACCTGGAGCGACTGCGGCATCGGTGGCCTTACATCCTGGAGGACGAGGCGCAGGACAGCAGTGCGTTGCAGGAGCGGATCCTGCGGGTGCTGGCAGGGCCCGATGGGAACTGGGTGCGTGTGGGTGATCCCAACCAGGCGATCTATGAGACCTTCACCACCGCAAGTCCGCGCTTTCTGCGCGAGTTCCTCGATGAGGAGGGTGTTGTCGGTGGGGAGATGCCCAACTCTGGACGGTCTACGTTGGAGATCATCGAGCTGGCCAATCATCTCATCGACTGGACGCGAGAGGAGCACCCTGAGGCCTCACTGCGGGACGCCCTGGCTCTGCCACATATCGAACCCACCCCGCCGGGCGATCCACAACCCAATCCCGAGGGCTTGCCGGATCACGTACGGCTGGTGGACCAGAGGTGCACCCCGTCGGAGGAACTCCGCGCAGTTGCGGACTCGCTGGCACGGTGGCTGCCGGAGCATCAGGATCATACGGTAGCCGTACTGGTGCCGCGGAACGAGCGGGGCTTCGATCTCGTGGCCGAGCTCAAGAAGCGGGGGATCGAGTGCGTGGAGCTTCTGCGCAGCACGAGGGCGACGCGCGAGACGGCGGGCGCGCTGGGCAACGTGGTGAGCTATCTGGCCGACCCGGCGTCGGCGAAGAAGCTGGCTACGGTGTACAGGGTATGGCGCCGTGATGAGAGGGAGGACGACGAGGCAAGAGCACAGGTGCAGCAGGTGGCGCGAGTGTTGGGGAAGTGCCGGCAGGTAGAGGATTTCCTCTGGCCGCGGGCGGATCGGGACTGGATGAGCGAGCTGGACTGCTCGAGGGAGCCCGACGATACGCTAGAGAAACTGGAGTCCTTCCGGGAACTGGTCCGCCGTTGGCAGGGTGCCAGCTTGTTGCCTATAGATCAGCTCATCCTCACCCTGGCCCAGGACCTGTTTCAGGAGCCTGCGGACCTGGCTGTAGCCCACAAGCTGGCTGTGGTCCTGAAGCGCGCAGGCGACCTTCGCCCGGAGTGGCGTCTGCCGGAGCTCACGGAGGAACTCGCGGTCGTGGCGCGTAACGAACGTCGTTTCCTGGGTCTGAGTGGTGATGACATCGGCTTCGACCCTGAGCGACACAAGGGCAAGGTCGTGGTCTCCACCGTCCACAAGGCCAAGGGGCTGGAGTGGGACCGCGTGTACCTGATGTCGGTGAACAACTACAGCTTTCCATCTGGGCAGGCCCACGACAGCTACATCTCCGAGCGCTGGTTCGTGCGTGAGAATCTGAACCTGGAGGCAGAGACCCTGGCGCAGCTGGAATCGCTTGTAGGAGGAGACGGCCAGTACAGGGAAGGGGAGGCGACGGCTCGAGCCAGGGTAGACTACGCGGCCGAGCGGCTACGCCTGCTGTACGTAGGTATTACCAGGGCCAAGAAGGAGTTGATCATGACCTGGAACACAGGCAGACGGGGCGACCAGCAACAGGCGGTGCCCTTCATCGAGCTGTGCACGTTCCTGGAGGGGGAGGAGCATGGCCCTATCCCGTGACTTCCAGTTCAGCCAGAGCAGTCTGCAGGACTACCTGGTTTGCCCGCTGCGCTTCTACCTGCGCCACGTGCGGCGCCTGGCCTGGCCTGCCATCGTGGCAGAGCCCGCCCTGGAGCACGAGAGGCACCTTCTCCAGGGGAGTGGTTTTCATCACCTGATCCACCAGCATGAAGTGGGGATTTCGGGGGAGCAGCTGATCGCCGTCATCGCAGACGCGAACCTGAGGCGCTGGTGGTTGAACTACCTGGAGAGGGGGCCTGGAGACATTCCGGAGGTGCACTACTCTGAGATCGTCCTCTCCGCACCAGCGGGCGGCCACCGTCTGGTGGCCAAGTACGACTTGCTGGCGGTGGAGCCTGGCAAGCGGGCGATCATCCTCGATTGGAAGACGTACCGGCGGCGTCCAGGGCGCAAGTGGCTGGAGGAGCGGGTGCAGACCAGAGTGTACCCATACGTGTTGGTGCGGGCGGGCAGCGATCTGAACGAGGGTCGGCCCATCGAGCCGGCCTGGGCGGAGATGGCCTACTGGTTTGCTGACTTCCCAGACGACCCGGAGAGCTTCCGGTATGATGAGCATCGGTACAGGGAGAATGAGATCTATCTAAGCTCTCTCATCGATGAGATCGAGGGCCTTCCTGAGGATCAGTTTGACCGCACAGCGGACCAGGAGCGCTGCCGGCTCTGCCGATACCGTTCTCTCTGCCAGCGTGGTGTCAGCGCCGGAGACTTTCGAGAGGCCGAGGAGGAGCGGGAAGCTGAAGAGGAACTTGAGATCTTCCTCGACTTCGACCAGATAGCCGAGATCGAGTACTGAGGCCGAGGCATGAGGAAGTGGATCGAACCGCAGGAGGTGCAGGTACCTGACTCGTTCCGGGCCCAGGTGGGGGGGCACCCGCTGGTGGCTCAAACCCTCGTCCAGCGAGGATTCAGGGACGTCGACTCTGCCAGGTCATTCCTCAATGCCGATTTCTATGATCCCGCTCCGGCG
>Ga0307379_10010099_pt1 | contig 12546 bp, 12 predicted proteins | sample UN2MG_FD_202237 | JGI IMG/M metagenome (GOLD analysis project Ga0307379, IMG submission 202237) | Soil microbial communities from Risofladan, Vaasa, Finland - UN-2 | ecosystem: Environmental > Terrestrial > Soil > Coastal area > Acid sulfate soil | place: Finland: Risofladan, Vaasa | collected... | reverse complement strand
GAAGCTCATCGCAGCCGCATGCGACGCCGGCGTGAAAGTCGCAAACATGACATCTTTCGAAGACGTCGTCATGCGCGAAGGCCGAGTGGCCGGCGCCGTGATCAACTGGACGCCCGTGCAGTCGCTGCCGCGCCAGATAACCTGCGTCGACCCCGTCGCGATGGAAAGCAAGATCGTAATCGACGCAACCGGCCACGACGCCTGCGTCGCTCGGAAACTCGAGCAGCGCGGCCTGCTGTCACTCGCCGGCTACGGCGCGATGGACGTTCGGGAATCGGAAGAAGCCGTTGTGGAGCACACCGGCCTGCTGCACCCGGGGCTGATAGTTGCCGGAATGGCCGTGAGCACCGCATACGGCCTGCCGCGAATGGGACCGACATTCGGCTCGATGCTGCTATCCGGCGTGAAAGCAGCCGAAGCCGCTATGGAAGCCCTCGGCCGCCACGCGGTCCAGCCCGCAGCCGCCGCAACACAATAATCAGCCGGCACAGCGGCAACCGCCATCGGATGATCGCCCGGCCCGGCACTGCATGCAGCCACCATTCCAACCATTGCGCAGACGGGCACAGCGCGTTCAAGCTGTGCCCGTCTGTGTAAGTCCGTGCCAGTCCGTGCCAGTCCGTGTTTCTTCTTGCGCTCAGTACCTCGCGCGGTGTGCAAGCCCGCGCAGATAAACCTCCACTTCGCGTGTCTTTCCGGGGCCGGTGATCGCCAGAGCACTGTCTGTGAAAGTCTTCTTCGCTTCCTCGCAGTTCTGCTGCCACTTGAGCATAGCTTCCACGGCCTTGGCGTAAGTTTCCGCCTGCTTCTCGTCGAGGAGGTCGAGCGCTTCCTTCATGTACTGATCATCGATCTCCTTGAGCCGCCGCTCCTTGTCCTTCTGCCAGTTATCCCTCGATTCCTTATTCGTCCAATCGACCTTGCTGGCCTCGCGGTGCACCCCCGCGCTCGCCGTGGCCTGCCTGGTGCGAACGGGCGTGTGCTTCTCGCGCAGCGTGGGGTCGAGCGTGGCGTAGCGCTGGAACAGCGTCTTCTCGTCCTCGGGCAGCATCCTCAGGAAGCGCTCGGGCGCGAAGCCGCCCGCAACCTCGGCGCCTTCGCCGGCGTCTTTCGGCACCGACAATAGCTCGACAAGCTGCTTTCGATAGGTGTCGTTGGCCACTGCCACAGTGTCACTGTAAGTCTGCTCGGCCGCAAGCAGCATCTTGAGGTTGTTCTTCTGCTTCTCGTCGAGTATATCGCTGGTCTTGACGGTGTAATCTTCATCGAGTTTCACGCGCAGTTTTTCGATGCCGTCGCGGAAATCTTCTTCGTACTGCTGCCGCAGCTCGGCCGCCTTCATCATCTGCTGCTCGTCCAGCGTCAGCAGTTGCGACGCCGTCCGCAGCGGCCCGCACTCGCTGGGCCCCATCATCATCGGTTCCATTGCCATCGCCGCGCCCACGCCCAGGGCAAACGTCATTCCGCACAACACAGCCACTTTCATACCAGGCTCCTTTCTGAGAACACCTCCGAAGAAACACAGCTTTTGCCGAAAATTGGATTACCCTACACAATAGCACAATAGCGGTTAGCTGTCAAGCATGAATTGAAGGCTGAAGCGGGCATCCGGGCAGGCGTTGCCCGCCCTCACGCTTCACACTTCACCGTTCACCCCAACCACACGCGCCCGCGCCGGCGAAGTAGTAGATCGAAGGATGGCGGTGGATTATGGAACTGCAAGAAAAGTCTACGCGGCGCTGTAGGGGCGGGCCTCTGTTGCCCGCCCGCGCCGGCGTCCTCGCCGGCATCATCAAATTTCCCCTCCTTGTCTTTTCCACCGCGGCCGGTTATGTGCAGAATGAAACTGCGGGCGGGACGCCCGCGATCCCAGGGGGCGCCGTTCACACTTCCCCCTTCACACTTCACACTTCACACTTCGCATGCGCACCTCTTCATCCTGTTCCCACGGTTGAAACCGTGGGCTACAAATATTTCGCCCTTTGGGGCTGATAAGGAGACAGATGGTGAAGATGCGGAACCCCTTCGAAAACACAAAATCTTGCCGCACCCGCGTCGGCCTCGTGCGGTCCTGGGATCGCGGCCGTCCCGCCCGCATCATCCAATATTCCATTCCTTATAAGCCCGAAGGGCGTAGGTAGGGGCTGGGCTTGCCCTGCCCTCCTGGGATCGCGGGCGTCTCGCCCGCAGCTTCGGAAACTGGGGGAGACAAGACCAGAAAATTCTGGTGCACACAGCGGGCGAGGCACCGTGCCTGCCGAAGGTCCATCAATTGAACAGCCTATTGAGCCAGGAAATGAGTGTGTCCACCTGAGGAACGGTCGGGTCAAGGTACTTGGCGGTGATGGCCGTACCCAGCGGCTTGCCGGGTTCATTCTGCCACGCAAGCCACGTGTGAATCAGCACCTTCGATCTGTCGACGGTGCTGAACTTCTGCTCACTTGGCGGAATCTCATCGACACTGCTGATTACATGATCGTATAGCGGCGAATTCGCCGGAACGAGGAATTCCAGGAAATTTTCCAAGTTCCCCGTGGTCTGGTTGTCGGGCATTACCCAGATACCTACGCGCGGAAGAAATGCGTCGTTGGGTGGATCAATGATTGTTCCGTCCGCTGCAGGCGTGCGCGGGACATTGTTGTATCCCAAGCCCACCAGGCGGTCGCGGACGGACTGCCAGCGAGCTTCCAGGTTTGTGTCAGCGTCCAACACGATACCGAAGACCTTTTCGTTGCCGCCGGCCTTCAGTCTGGGTACTATGGCGGCCAGAAGTCTGGGGTATCCTTCGTAAGGCTCGACCTCGTCAAAATGCGGACCACGCCGGTTGCCTGACAGATGTTTCAGGACGTGTTCGTCGTCCTTGCCTTCGACCATCAGAACCTTCTCAGGGTGCATATCACCGTACCTCAATGCGTTCTCGTGCTACCACTGCCAGTTCATCTTCGGAAAAAATCGTGGCTACAATGTCTTCGCCCTTTCGGGACAACCTGACCAACGCTCCCTCCTCCGGTGTTTCAGATGCAGCCTTCTGAAAGGCTTCTATGCAATCCCAGCTATGGGAGGTAGCGAATACCTGGATGTCGAGCTTCTGCGCCAAACGGAATACGGTCCGCCAAGCGTCAACTTGCACGGTATGATGCATGCCGTTCTCAAACTCGTCGACGAGAAGCAGGCCGTCTTTCGAGTTCACGAGTGACAGAATGATCCCAAAAAGGCGATTCAAGCCGTCTCCGAAGGAACGCAATGGAACGGGGCGCGGCAGATTGTCTGCACGCACAATTGCCATACGCTGTTCACCTGGCCTCTCAGCGCCAACCATTGAAACGGCGGAAATCTCTGGGTCGATAATGCGAAGGGCCTCGACTACATCGTTCTCGCGGTCGGAAAGCGCGATCTTGTCCCACATTGCTCCCAGAGTGTTAGTGGTCTCGCCGCCGTACGGACTGACGAACACGCATGAGAGACCCATTCTGCCGGCGCTTTCCGGGCGTATCCAACGGCTCCTATAGGAACGATAGTACCGCATGTCGTCCATTGTGAGCTTCCATTGACGACCGTCCACAGTGATGATCAGACCAGGGACTGTTTCTCGTACATCAAAAAACTCTTTTTCTTTACGAACAAGTCTGCGTGCGCCATCCTGTTCGCGTTCCTCGGAAAACCAAGCTGTCTCTATAGTGAACCGCATGGGCTTGGAGCCTTCAGTGATAGCGATCTCAATCGGTTCCAGCCGATCCGAAAACTCCGGAAAGCCGTTGAACAGGGTCGAGAAGAAGAATATGCCTTCCGTGGAAAGCTGCCGTTCTGACTTGTCGGTCTCGCTGAAATATTCCTCTCGATACCGAAGTATATCATGTAACACGTCAGGGGATCCGCCGGAAGCAAGAATGCGGAGTGCTTCCAGAACCGAAGACTTACCCGTGTTGTTTCGTCCGGTGATGAGATTGACGCGGCCGAGTCCACTTATCTGAAGGTGCCGAAAGCCTCTGAAGCAACCGATGGTCAATGTCTGTATCTTGGTTTTCATCCACGCTCTCCCGTCTGACGGTTCTCCTGCACGTAGGAATCCGCTTCTGAGCCGCATAGTAAACGGCAGGAGGTGAAGGCGCCGAAATGAGGACGTACGACAGCTTTATTGTCGGAATCCTCGGCAAGGATTGCCACCGAATTTGCCGGCACTGCGGTGGCCGCAGTTTGACGCTTCCCGACAACTTGGTCTGGCGAAGCGGGAATCCCCGGAATCTGGCTACTATTCTAACCTTCTCATTGGAATTTTGCAATGCCCTTTCGCACAGCGGAAGCAGGCGGGGGCGCTTGTGATCGCTCCTGGGCGACGCAGCTCCGGGGGTGCTTCCCCGCCGGCTCCGCCGGCGGTGCCGCATCAGGCCTGCCGCAGCGATGCCGGCAATGCGTTGCCGGCAGGCAACGGGTTGCCGCCAGCTCAACCGCTGCGCGGGTGCGTCCCTGCGGCAGGCCTGATGCGGCTGTCCGCTTTGCGGACGGAAGCCCCCTCGCCGGGGTGCCCATTTCGGTCTCCCGCCCATCCGCCCAAATCACCCCTTGATCACCGCTATCGGCCGCAGCCGGGCCACTTTCAGCGCGATGCCGGCCGTGGCGACGACATTCACCACCTCCTCGACGTCCTTGTATGCGAGCGACGCTTCCTCTCCGAGCGTCTTGCGGCCCTTCGCCCTGATCACCACGCCCTGCCCCTCGAGTTCGCGGGCGACGTCGTGGCCGCGAGTCTGCTTCAGCGCCGCCGTGCGGCTGAGCAACCGCCCCGCGCCGTGGCAGGTGCTGCCGAAGGTTTTCTCCATGGCCGCAGCCGTGCCCACCAGCACGAACGACTGCCTGCCCATGTCGCCCGGGATCAGCACCGGCTGGCCGACCGCGCGATACGGCGCCGGCGTCTCGGGATGGCCGGGCGGGAATGCGCGCGTTGCACCTTTGCGGTGCACGCACACCCGCCGCTCGGCTCCGTCGATCTTGTGGTTCTCGAATTTTGCGATGTTGTGCGCGACGTCGTAGACCAGCCGCAGGCCCATGTCGCTCCGCTTGCGGCCGAGAATGCGCTCGAACGCCTTGATCGCCAGGTGCATGATCGTCTGCCGGTTAGCCCATGCGAAATTGGCGGCGCAGGCCATCGCCGCGAGGTAATCCATCCCCTCCGGCGAATCCAGCGGCGCGCAAGCAAGCTGGCGGTCGGGCAGGTCGATATGATATTTCTCCACCGCGCGCTGCATCACCTTCAGATAGTCGGAGCAAATCTGGTGGCCGAACCCGCGCGACCCGCAGTGAATCTGCATCGCGATCTTGCCCTCTTCCAGGCCGAATGCTGCTGCCGCCTCGGGATGGAAAATTTCGTCGACGACGTCGAGCTCGAGGAAATGGTTGCCCGAGCCGAGCGTGCCCATCTGTTCGGCTCCGCGCTTCGCGGCGTGGTCGCTGACTTTCGAGAAATCGGCGTTCTCGATCCGGCCGAGGTTTTCGGTGCGCTCGAGGTCGTCCTGAATGCCGAAGCCGCGCTCGACGGCCCATTCCGATCCGCGCAGCGTGACCTGCTCGAGCGCCGACCGCCCGAGCTTTTCGATCGCCTTCGACGCGCCCACGCCCGTCGGCACGTCGCGGAACAGTTGGTTGTTGAGCGCTGTCAGATTGTCGCCGATCTCCGCGCGAGTCAGGTCCGTTCTCACCAGCCGGACGCCGCAGTTGATGTCGTAGCCGATTCCGCCGGGCGAGATGACGCCATCTTGGGCTGGATCGGTGGCCGCCACGCCGCCGATGGGGAAGCCGTAGCCCAGGTGGATGTCGGGCATGGCCAGCGAATACTTCTGGATGCCCGGCAGGTGGGCCACGTTCACCGCCTGCTGCAGGCTGTCGTCCTGCATTACGGCCTCGAGTAGTTTTTCGGACGTGTAGATGCGCGCGGGCACGCGCATTCCGCCGGTTGCCGGAACTTCCCACACGCATTCTTCCACGCGATTGATAGGAATGGTAGTCGGCATGATAATCATCCTTCGGCTAAATGTCGAACACAACGGTGGCGGTCCATTCGTCGTCCGAATGCTCGACGTGCAGGCCGGAATAGGTGACCGCCTTTATGTCAGTCTGAAGCTCGTGTCGGCGGGCGTCATATTCTTCGCCGCCGACGGTTGCGCGCAGGTGGCGGGAATCGATCTCCTCGATGTCGAACTCGCACAGCAGCAGGCGCTCCGTTTCGAAGCGAAACAGCAGCTCGGTCAGCCAGTTGACCATCAGCTCCTCGTAGTCGTCCGCATCGATCTCCACACTGCGCCGGACGCGCGGGCGGATCGATTCGATGTCGCCGATCAGGTCGAACATGCCGCCGGCCGCATTGGCGAGAAGCTCGGCGGCAGTGTCGGCTGTCACCTTCACGGCCACGTCGGCGGTATGTTCCACGACCTCATATTTCGGTTTCATTTTTGCCCCGGTAAAATTCGGCTGCGCCGTCAACGGTATTTTCGGCGCCGTCAGGCACTGAATTACTCCATGCCATATTCTTTCAGCTTGCGATACAGCGTCCGTTCGCCGATATCCAGCATCCTGGCCGCCTCGGCGCGGTTGCCGCCGGTGGCTTCAAGCGTTTCGGCCACAAGCTGCTGCTCGGCGTCGCGGATGGTCATGCCCGGTGCAAGCCGAACAGTCGCCGCCCTCGGTGCGACCGGTGCGAGGTCGGAAGGCAGGTCGTCAGTATCCAGAACAGGATCGCGGCTCACCACGACCATGCTCTCGATGCAGTTTCTAAGCTCCCTGACGTTACCCGGCCACTCCTGGTGCACCAGGATTTCGCGTGCACCGGGGGTCATCTCCTTGATCTCGCGTCCGTGTTGCCTGGCGAATTCCTGGACGAATGCGTCGATCAGCAGCGGGATATCCTCCCGTCGCTCGCGCAGCGGAGGCAGCGACACGGTCACCACCTTCAGCCGGAAGTACAGGTCTTCGCGAAACCTGCCTTCCTCCACCAGCTTCTCGAGCGGCTTGTTGGTGGCCGCCACGAGGCGCACGTCAACGTTTATCGGTGTATTGCTGCCGACGCGCATTATCTCGCGCTGCTCGATCACCCGCAGCAGCTTGACCTGCGTGGAAGCGGGCAGATCGGCCACCTCGTCAAGGAACAGCGTCCCGCGATCGGCATACTCGAACCGCCCCTTGCGTTGTGTGTCGGCGCCGGTGAATGCGCCCTTCTCGTGGCCGAACAGCTCGCTTTCGAGTATTCCCTCAGACAGTGCGGCGCAGTTGAGCGCGACGAACGGCCTGTTCTTGCGCGGGCTGTTGAAATGGATCGCGCGAGCCACCAGCTCTTTGCCCGTGCCGCTTTCGCCGTAGATGAGCACCGTGGCGTTGGTAGGCGCCACGTATTTCAGCGTTTCGACGATCTCGCTCATGCGGCGATTGTTTCCGATGATTCCTTCATAGCTGAACCGCTCGTCGAGCTGGCGGCGAAGCTCGCGGTTATCCTGCTTGAGCCTCACCTTCTCGAGCGCCTCCTTCGCCACGGCCCGCAGCTCGCCAACGTGCACCGGCTTCAGCAGATAGCTGAACGCCCCCTCCTGCATCGCCTCCACGGCGTTCTTCACGCTGCCGTGCCCGGTGACCATCACCACCTCGGTGTCGGGCGACGCCTGCTTCACCGCGCGCAGAACGTCCATCCCCCCGATAGGATTCATCACCAGGTCGGTGAACACGAGGTCCACCGCGTGCCGGTCCAAGACTGCAAGCCCGGCCTTGCCGTTGGTTGCGGTGATGGTCTCGCAGCCGCTGCGCTCGAGTGCTTCGGCGAACGATTCCGCCAGGTGCTGCTCGTCGTCTATAATCAGAACCGTTCCGCGGCCGTCAGTCATCGATGTTGCCCTCCCCCTCGCGTGCGTCGGCTTTGCCGGGGCCTGCCAGCGGCAGCAGCACGGTCACGCTCGTGCCGTGTCCGGGGTCGCTTTGGATGCCGATGCTGCCGCCGTGTTTTTCGATGATCCGCTTCGTTGTGGGCAGCCCCAGCCCTGTGCCCGCTCCCTTTGTCGAATAGTACGGCTGGAAAATTTTCTCGAGCATTTCGGCCGGCATCCCAGGCCCGGTGTCGGTGATCTCGACGCGTGCGAAGCCGCCCTCGCGCGTGCTGCGGATCATGATCTGGCCGTCCTGCTCGATGGCCTGCTGGGCGTTCTTGAGGATGTTCAGGAATGCCTGCTTGATGAACTTGCGGTCCATGCGGCACGGCGGGAGGTTGTAATCGCAGAACCTGATCACCTCGATGTTTTTCAGGCGCGCCTCGCCTGTGATGAAATCCGCAAGCTCGCCCAGAAGCTCGTTCAGGTCGTGCTCGAGCAGCTCAAGCTTTTCTATCCGCACGAACCGGAGGAAATCGTCGAGTATTTCCTGCAGCCGCTGCGTTTCGTTTTGAATGCGGTCGAGCTTGCGCAGCGCGCGCCTTTCACGCGGCGTGTTCGCGTCGAGCCAGTCCTCTTTCAGCAGTTGCAGATTCACGTTGATGGTCGACAGCGGGTTGCGGATTTCGTGTGCAAGGCCGCCTACGAGCGTGGTGAGCGAGGCGCAATCTTTTGTTGAGTCTGTCTGTCTCATCGTTTGCAAGATTCCCTTCAAGCTGCCCACGACAACGCCCCGGGGCAGCCCGGGGCGTTCGTTTCTGATGATGATGACGGGTGCCGCAGCTCAGGCGATGCTCCCGGTGTCAGCCGAACCCGCTGGGCGGCTATTGGTCGTTATCGTCGTCTTCTTCTCTTTTCTTGTTCTTCTTCTGTTCTTTCAGCAGTGCCTTGCGGCTGAGCTTGATCCGCCCCTGGTCGTCGATGTTGATGATCTTGACCGTGAGCGTGTCGCCGAGTTTGACCACGTCTTCGGTCTTCTCGACGTAGCCTTCGGACAATTCGGAGATGTGCACGAGGCCGTCGGTTCCCGGCAGGATTTCGACAAACGCGCCGAAATCGCGGACGCCCGTCACGCGGCCGGTGTAGACCTGCCCGATCTCCGGCTCGGTCGTCATCAGCTCGATATCGTGCTTCGCCTTCTCGGCAGCGGCCATGTCCACCGACGATATCGTGATTGTTCCGTCGTCTTCGATCTCGATCTTCGCGCCGCTTTCTTCCTCGAGCTTGCGGATCATCTTGCCGCCGGGGCCGATCACCATTCCGATTTTCTCGGGGTTGATCTTGATCAGCAGCAGGCGCGGAGCGTAGTCGGAAATCGTCTCGCGCGGCTTGCTGATGACCTTCAGCATCTCCTTGAGAATGTGGATGCGCCCTTCGCGAGCCTGCCGCAGCGCCCGCAACAGCACCTCCTTGGGCAGGCCGGAAATCTTGACGTCCATCTGCAGCGCTGTGATGCCGTGCTGCGTGCCGGTCACCTTGAAGTCCATGTCGCCGTGATGGTCTTCGTCGCCCAGGATATCCGACAGGATGAAATATTCGTCGTCTTCCTTCACAAGCCCCATCGCAATGCCCGCGACCGGATCGCTCACCGGCACGCCGGCATCCATCAGGCTCAGCGTGGCGCCGCAGACGGTTGCCATAGACGACGATCCATTCGACTCGAGCACCTCCGACACCACTCGCAGCGTGTAGGGGAAGCTCTCGTAGTCGGGCAGCACCGGTATGAACGAACGCTCCGCAAGTGCGCCGTGGCCGATCTCGCGGCGGCCCGGGCCGCGGTCGGGTCGTACCTCGCCCACGGAAAACGCCGGGAAGAAATACTGCAGCATGAATCGCCGCGTATATTCCTCGATAAGCCCGCTGACGTGTTCCTCGTCGGTTGCGGTGCCGAGCGTGCACGTCACCAGCGCCTGCGTCTCGCCGCGGGTGAAAATGGCGGAACCGTGCGTGCGCGGCAACGCGCTCACTTCACACGTGATCGGCCGGACGGTCTCCCACGAACGGCCGTCGCAGCGAGTGCCCGATTTGATGATCGAGCGCATCGCCCGGTGGAAAACCTTCTCGAATGCCTCCTTGATCGACTTCACGTCGACTTCGGGGTCCTTCTCGACATATCCCGCCACGATCTCGTCGCGCAGGCTTCTGACGGCCGCGGCACGCTCCTGCTTTGCAGGGACGCGGATTCGGTTGACGAGTTCGTCGAGCCAGCGCCCGCGTATCTCCTCGATCAGCTCGGCCGGCGCGACCGGCGCCTCGAACTCGATCTTCGGCTTGCCGCACATCTCGATCAGTTCGTCCTGGAGGTCGATCAGCTCGCGGCAGGCCTGGTGGCCGCAGTCGATTGCATCTATGACCTCCTCCTCGCTGAGTTCATCCGCACCGGCTTCAACCATCAGCACCGCGTCGCGGCTGGCGGAAACCACCAGGTTCAGCGTCGAATTCTCAAGCTCCTCGCGCGTCGGATTGATGATCAGGTTGCCGTCCACCTTGCCGACCCGCACCGAGCCGATCGGAAACGGGAATGGAATGTCTGAAACAGCCAGCGACGCAGATGCGCCGAGCATCGCGAAAACGTCGGGGTCGTGAATATTATCGGCCGACAGCACGCCGGCCGTTATCTGCACTTCATCGCGGAAACCATCGGGGAACAACGGCCGCAGGGGGCGGTCGATGCACCTCGACGTGATGATCTCCTTGGTGCCCGGCCGCGTCTCGCGCTTCAGGTAGCGGCCGCCGGGGATCTTCCCGGCTGCAAACAGCTTCTCCCGATAGTCGACCGTGAGGGGGAAGAAATTCTGATCCCGCTCCATCTTTGCCATCACAGCCGTCACAAGCACCACGGTGCCGCCGCATCTGACCATCACAGAACCGTTGGCCTGCCTGGCCACCTTCCCGCTCTCAAGGACTATCTTCTTTCCTTGGATTTCCTTCTCTACTCTGAATAACACCTGCATTTCTCCTGGCAATTATCGTTCCACAACTAGCCTCATCCCGCCACAACAGCTTCATCGCGCCGACACTTGCGCGGCACGCAAACCGGCTGATTATTTCCGAATGCCCAACCGGGCGATGAGATCCAAGTAACGCTGCCGGTCCTTCTTAGTCAGGTACTTCAGCAGCGTTGAACGCGCTCCTACCATGCGCAACAGCCCCCGCCGAGACGAATGGTCCTTCTTGTGCGTCTTGAGATGCTCGGCGAGGTGATTGATTCGTTCCGTCAGCAGGGCAATCTGAACTTCAGGCGATCCCGTGTCGCTCTCGTGCGTCTGGAAATCGCCCAGCAGTTTGCTCTTCTTTTCCTTCTCGATTGTCATTCACGAAGCTCCTTAGCGGCGATTAATACTGCCTCGGGGATATCAGCCGATGGGCCTTCAATCGGACCTTGCTGTCTTGCGAGGTGTTCTGATGAAAAACATACCCGCTAAGTCAATATTATATCACCTGACCCGCTGACTTTCAACATAAATCAGCAGCCGGCAACATTCTCGGGCGTGCAGGCGTGCGGTGAAAGTGAAACCCGCGTGGGCATGCCCGGCCGTATCCACGCTGCAACAGGGCGGGTTTGAAACCCGCCCCTACCGTTCCAAACCTGCCCCACCGTCTACCATCACGCCGCAAGGGCGGGTTTGGAACACGCCCGGAAGCGACGCCACGTGCCCCAGGCCGCGTAGGGGCGGGTTTGAAAACCGCCCCATCCGGCCATCGCCGCTATTCAACCGCCGCAGTGCCCCATTCCGCCGGTTACAACCGGCTTTCGTTGGGGATGTCGTAGGTCACGTTGGCCGAGAAGCTGTTGCTTGTCCAATACGACCTCAACGCGGCCTGGTTGCCCGGCTGGTTTCCGAAAATGCAGCCTACGTCCATCTTCACCATCGCGTTCGGCCTGGGCTGCCTGCCGCAATGCTCCTTTAATTCTTGAATACGCAAGCCGTTACTGTTAGATTGTAGGTGTTGCAGCTTATCATTCACGGCAGACGACCGACGGCCGCTGCGGCTTTGCTGTGTGCCTGTGCAACAGGCCTCCTGCCTGTGAGTCTCTGCGCGCAGACAGGCCCGCAAACAGGCCCGCCGCGCGCCGGCGTAATCCAGCCGCAAGTCCGGCCCTCGATGGAAACCGCCTGTGCCAGAAGACGCGTTCGACACAGCATTCATGCGCAAGCTCGAGCTGCTCGAGCTCGTATACCGCCGGCTCAACGGCGGCGGCAACGCAGGCGAAGGCCCCGGCAGGAGCCTCGGCGGACGGGCCGAATTCCGGGGACACCGGCCGTATGCAGCCGGCGACGATTTCCGCACCATCGACTGGAACGTCTTCGGCCGCACCGAATCGTTGTTTGTCAAGGAGCACCTGCGGGAGGAGCGCCGGACGGTTACCGTGCTGCTGGATTGCAGCGCCTCGATGGCATTCGGAACGCCGGCCAAACTCACGCGCGGCAAGCAGGTGGCCGCTGCATTCGCATACCTCGCACTGGTCGCCGGCGACGAGGCGGTCGTGGCGCCGTTCAACGACAGGCTGCTGCGCACCGTGTCGGTATCCGGCGTCAAGGGCCGCATCAACGAGGTGCTCGCCTTGCTGCGCGAAATTCAGGCCGCAGGCGGCACGCGGCCCGCCGATGCCCTCGCCGCACGCCCTGCAGCCGGCCGCCGC
>Ga0307379_10010098_pt1 | contig 12546 bp, 18 predicted proteins | sample UN2MG_FD_202237 | JGI IMG/M metagenome (GOLD analysis project Ga0307379, IMG submission 202237) | Soil microbial communities from Risofladan, Vaasa, Finland - UN-2 | ecosystem: Environmental > Terrestrial > Soil > Coastal area > Acid sulfate soil | place: Finland: Risofladan, Vaasa | collected... | reverse complement strand
ACCTCCAGAGATTATTTAATCTTAAGATGGGTTTTGGTACTCGTAAACATGATATAATTCCCTATCGGGCTATGGGACCGGTAACAGCCGAAGAATATGAATCGCGAAAGGAACTTTATGATCTACACCTTCGAGAGATAATTAAATTTAATATTAAAGGTAAAACAACTGAAGAGAAGATGAAAGTACTTCGAGATCATCGAGAAGAGCAGTATCAGATGCTTTGTGATGCGGTCTATAAGCGAAGAGGGTGGGATTCTAATGGTGTGCCTACTTTAGAAAATATTAAAAAATTAAAGATAAATTTTCCGGAAGTGGTAGAGCTGGTGAAAAAATATAAGTCATGATTAAAGTAAATGGAAGAGATAAAGAATGGGAAGAAAATATAACCGTTGATCTTCTGCTGGAGAAGTGTAAATATACTTTTCCTTTAATAATGGTAAAGATTAACGGTAAATATATCCCCAAGGAAAAATATAAAGATACCGCGATTATGGATGGAGACGATGTCCAGGTAGTCCATTCCATTGCCGGCGGCTAACAAACTAAGAAATTTTATGGCAATTAATTTTAATTTAATTAGTGTAGATGATTAAAAGCAGAAGGTTAAAACCTTCTGCTTTTTTTTGTATCTTGCCTCTTGCAATTTTCATAGAGTAATGATATTATTAAATAAAGTTAGGTATACCTAATAAAGATAGGAAGGATTATAAATTAAAAATAGTTTTAAATAAGATTAAGAATAGTTAAGAAGGGGGAGTAAAAATTAAATGACTACCCGAAATATGGAAGATTATCTGGAAGCGATATGGAATTTACAGGATAAAAAAGGATATGTTAAAGCGAAAGATATTGCAGAAAGATTAGAGGTAAGCCGTCCGAGTGTATCTGGGATGATTAAGAAGTTATCAGAAAATAGTTATATATTATATGAGAAATACGGTGGGATTGTATTTACAGAAAAAGGTAAAAAATTAGCCCAGGAGATTAAAAAGCGCCATACTTTATTGGTAGAGTTTTTAAAGATTATCGGGGTTAGTGAACAAAATGCTCAAACTGATGCTTGCAGGTTGGAGCATGATGTTTCACCAGAAACTATAACTTGCCTGCTTGGATTTGTAGAATTCATTAGTTTGTTACCAGAAAGCTCCAAGTGGAAAGAAAATTTTCAAGAATATTTGAAAAAGAAAGATATGCTATAAAGCAAAAAGAATTATAAAAAATCTGTAATTTATCAAAAAAATTATAAGGAGAAGATTAAACTAAGATGATAACTACTCTTGATTTAGCAAAGGAAAGCCAAAGGGTAAAAGTTGTGGATGTCTCCGGGGGATGGGGGATAAGGCAACGCTTAGGTTGTTTAGGTATCCATCCCGGAGATATGATAACTGTAAAAAAGAGTGCTATTATGCATGGACCTATTTTGATTAGTGTTCACGGCAATCAGGTTGCTTTAGGCAGAGGAGTGGCAAGAAAAGTAACGGTGGAGGTAGGATAATGAAAATAGCTCTTATGGGACAACAAAATTCAGGTAAGAGTACTATCTTTAATAGTGTTGCGGGGTATAAGGCAGTCACTTCTAATTTTCCTGGGAAGACCGTAACCTATAATTTAACTAAATTTAATCTTTTTGGTCAGGCTTTAGAGTTAGTAGATTTACCAGGTACCTATTCTTTAACTTCTTTTGACCTGGCTGAACTTGAAGCCAGAAAATACTTGTTAAATGGTAATGTTGATGTGGTAATAAATGTTATTGATGCTTCATTGCTAAGTAGAAGTTTAGAACTTACCCTTCAACTTTTGGAACTTAAAGTACCTATGGTAATATGTCTGAATATGATTGATGAAGCTGTTCGTAAAGGAATTAAAATTGATATTGAAAAATTATCTAAAATTTTAGGTGTTCCAGTAATACCGGCAATTGCGGTAAAAGGAAAGGGAATAAAAGAGCTTTTTTCAACAGCCTATAAGATGGGGGAAAAAAAGAAAATAGGCAAAACTCTAAACTTTAGTAAAGATGTAGAGGAAGTTATATCTCAATTATCTGCACAAATTAAGGAGAAACAGATTAGTAAAGAATTTAATGTACCTGAACGTTTTTTGGCTATTAAATATTTAGAGAATGATCATTATTTTATGGAAAATTTTAAAAATATAGATAAAAATATTTTTAAAGAGATTAATTACTTTCAAAATTTGCTTAAAGAAGTTCACAACAGGCCTTCTGATGTAGTTATTTCCTCTGAACGGCATCATTTATCGATGAATATTTATGAATCTGTAGTTTCACTTACTAAGCCCCATGCAAGTTTAATAGATTATCTGGATAATGTCTTAATGCATCCAATTTTAGGGTATATTTTTTTAGCCTTTATTTTTTATTTATTTTTTAATTTAGTTTTTAATGTGGGGAAAATAGTAGAAGAACCATTACTGAATTATTTTTATAGTATAATTCCTTTAATTGGAAAGAGTATAAATACTGGCACATTATTATTTTCTGTTATTAGTGGCATTATCCAGGGTCTTGCCGGTGGGATAGCTATTGTCTTGCCTTATTTGTTCCCCTTTTTATTTGGTTTAGCCATCTTAGAAGATTTAGGTTATCTCCCTCGTATAGCTTTTCTTATGGATGCCTTCTTACATAAAATTGGCTTACACGGTAAAGCAATTATCCCTTTTATATTAGGTTATGGCTGTACTGTCCCGGCTATAATGGCAACACGAATTTTAGAATCAGAAAGAGATCGTTTTATTACTTCTGTATTAGCTGCTATGATTCCTTGTGCTGCACGAATGACCATCATATTTGCTTTGGTAGCTTTTTACATTAGTCCTAAAGCAGCTTTTGCTATTTATATATTAAATATTATTGTAATTATCATATCTGGAAAGATATTATCCCGCTTGCTGCCAGAGATAACCCCGGGAATGATCTTAGAAATTCCGGCTTATCATATTCCTTCTATAAAAGTTGCTTTCGCCAAAACCTGGCTCAGAATGAAAGAATTTATATTTGTGGCCTGGCCCTTACTTATTGTGGGCAGTACAATTTTAAGTTTATTACAATACTATAAGATGGACATGCTTATAAATAACTTTTTTTCTCCTCTAACCTCTCTACTCGGACTTCCTTTGGTGGTGGGTACTACTCTTATATTCGGTGTTCTTCGTAAAGAACTTTCTATGTTAATGTTGATTCAGGCTATAGGAACTTCTAATGTCGCCGCAGTAATGTCCACAACTCAAATTATGACTTTTACCATCTTTGTAATTTTTTATGTTCCTTGTGTAGCGACTATTGCGGTTCTATGGAAAGAAATTGGAAGTAAGCGAACGTTATTTACTGTGGCTTTTACTTTTGTTTTAGCCGTTATTTTAGCAACCATTACTCGATTTGTATATTAAAAAACATAGTATATAGTATCGAGTATATAGTACATAGTAAATAAATACGGTGATAAGTAATGTGTAATATGTAATGAGTTGTAGCTTGATTTATCAAGTCCGCAAAACTTAGGTCGGATGAACCCAACACATACTATAAAAAGAACTTTACGTAAAAAGTTTTGAATTTTGAACTATGGTTTTAAGTTTTTCGATTTTAGCTTTTTGGTTGACTAAAAATATTTGACAAAAAAATTTGTTTAGTATATTATGTTAATGGAAATCATTATCAATAAGAAAGGATGAATATGCCAGGAAGATGGTGTAGAGGGCCAGCAAAGTGGTGGCACGGTGAATTTAGAGGGTGTGGTTATAGAATTACTATCCCACGACAAATCATCTTAAAGGTCTTGGATGAATCTAAAGAACATCTCAGTGCAGAAGATATATATTTAAAAGTACATAATATTTATCCGGCTATCGGCCTTACCACGGTTTACCGAACATTGGAGTTATTAGTTAATATGGGCTTGATCTTTAAATTTGATTTTGGCGATGGACGAGCCAGGTATGAGTTATCTCGTGGTCCTAAGGAGCCATCACATCATCACCATTTAATATGTACTAATTGTGGTCGGATAATCGATTATACGGATTTTGTAGATGAGGAATTAGAATTACTAAAAAAAACAGAAAAAGAACTTTCCAAAAAATATAATTTTGAAATTAAAAATCACACTATTCAATTTTATGGATTGTGTGATGAATGTTCAGATAAAGAAAAATAGATAAATTTTTTTAGTCTATTTTATTGAAAATGATTATCATTATAAATAAGAATCTTTTGAAAAGAAAAAAAATAGAAAGGAGGTGAAAAATATGCCAAGAGGAGATGGAACTGGACCAGGGGGATTAGGTCCTATGACTGGAAGAGCAGCTGGGTATTGTGCTGGTTACCCGGTAGCGGGGTTTATGAATCCCTATGTAGGTAGATTAAGTTTAGGATTTGGTTATGGTAGAGGCTATGGCAGAGGATTCGGAAGAGGATCGGGAAGAGGTTATGGCAGAAGATTTTGGCCGGCATATCCCTATCCCATAGCTTCTCCTATGCCCTATAGTGGCGGATTTTACCAACCAACAGCAGAGCCTAAACAAGAGATGGAGATGTTAGCCGAAGAAGCAAAAGCTTTAAAAGAACAACTTGAGGCTATTAATAAACGTATCACCGAATTAGAAGAAACTGAAAAGAAATAAAGAAGGTAGGGGCGTATAAAATACGCCCCTAATCTCCTGAAGAACGTAAAAAAATAAAAAGATAGGAGAGTGAAAGAATGAAAATAGCAATTACTTCAAGTGGTTTAGATTTACAATCTCAAGTGGATCCCCGATTTGGAAGATGTGCTTACTTTATTTTAGTAGAAACTGATACTGATGAATTTGAGGCAATAGAAAATTCTAATGTGCAAGGTATGGGAGGAGTAGGAATACAGTCAGGTCAAATAATGGCTGATAGGGGAGTAAAGACAGTATTAACTGGAAGTTGTGGTCCCAATGCTTTTCAGACTTTACAGGCAGCAGGTATAAAAGTGATAACCGGAGCAACCGGTACAATTCAAGAAGCTATTGATAAATTTAAATCAGGTGAACTTAAGGCAATTTCCCAGGCTAATGCTTCTGCCCATTCAGGGATTAAAAAATGAAAATAAAAGAACTGGAGGAAAAAAATATGAAAATAGCCATTTCAACCGATACAGGTTTTGTCTCAGCTCATTTCGGAAGATGTCCTATCTTTACTATAGCCGAGATTGAAAAAGGGAAGGTTTTGAAAATAGAGGAAATAAATAATCCTGGTCACCAACCTGAATTCTTGCCAAATTTTCTTGCAGAACGTGGAGTAAAATATATAATCTGCGGAGGCATGGGAAATAGAGCACAAATGTTATTTGCTGAAAAAAAGATTACTCCGGTAATAGGGGTCACCGGAAAGATTGAAGAGGTAGTAGAAAAATTTGTGCAGGGAAAATTAGAAGCCGGAGAATCGTTTTGTAAACCTGGCGCGGGGAAAGGTTATGGCTTGGAAAAAGAAGAATGTGACCACTCCGAAGAAGATACTCATCTTCATCAGAAGCAGAGATAATATTGAAAAAATTTATCTCACACAATCTATCTAAATGTTAATTTTGAATGATGGTTTTCGCTTAACCAAGATAGATCAGAACTGATAGACAGGAGGGCCTGTCCTCGTGAAAACAGAGAACGTCTGTTCTACTTTGGGCACCATATATCGTGTATCCACTCCTAAATTCTGATTTTCTTAACGCGATACTCACTACGCAATAGGCAATACGATATGCTCTAACGACTACTGCCTTAGGTAGTGGCAATCTTCTAAATTTAATTTAACAGGAGGAAAGTATAGTAATGAAAGACGAAATTAAAATTGGGATTATTATTTGCGACCGTTACCATACCTGTGCCGGAGGCAAATGCCTTAGGGCTCTCCGTAATAGGGAAGGCGCATTTAACATTTATGGTAAAGATGATGAACTGGAATTAGTTGGATATACTACTTGTAACGGCTGCCCTGGGGGAAACATTGAATATGCTCCCGAGGAAATGATTAAAAACGGAGCTCAAGTGATTCACCTGGCTACCGGGTTGGTTGTCGGATACCCTCCCTGTCCTCGTATAACCTATTTTTGTGACTTCATTAAGGCAAGATACGGAATAAAAGTAGTTATTGGAACACATCCAATACCCCAGAAATATTATGATATGCATAAAATGTTGGGAACATGGGATTCACCAAAATGGGAAGAAATTATTCAACCGACATTAGCGGATGAAAAAACTCGTTTGTCTTATAATTAATGGATAAGCACAATAAAATTTAGAATAAACTAAAGAATAAAATCTTTTAACGACTACTTGTCACTAACGATTTAATCTTGTATTTGTATTTTTAACTAACTAAACAGCAAACTAATCAACGAAATAAGGAGGTGAAAAATATGCCAAGAGGAGATGGTACTGGACCGACAGGAGCAGGACCGGGAACTGGCCAGGGAAGAGGTGCCGGGCAAGGACGCCGAGGAGGTGGAGGAATTGGAATAGGGGGGAATTGTGTTTGCCCTTCTTGTGGTGCTCTAGTTCCTCATCAAGTAGGTGTTCCTTGCAGCAGCATTAAATGCCCTAAGTGTGCCGCTATGATGGTAAAACAATAGAATAAAATGGAAGGATTAAGCTAAATGATAATTTCAGTAGCGAGTGGGAAAGGTGGGACTGGCAAAACAACTATTGCTGTTAATCTTGCTTTGGCTTTAGCTAAAGATAAAGAAAAAAATGTGAAATTTTTAGATTGTGATGTAGAAGAGCCTAATGCCCACCTTTTTTTAAAGCCAGTTTTAGATAAATTTGAAAAAGTAGAAATCCCTGTGCCTAAAATTGATGAGAAAAAATGTACCCATTGTGGTAAATGTGCAGAAGTTTGCGTTTTCAATGCTATCGCAGTTACCAGGAATAAAGTTTTAGTTTTCCCCGGGCTGTGTCATGGTTGTGGGGCCTGTACGCTATTTTGCCCGGAAAATGCAATTAGTGAACAAGGAAGAGAGATAGGAATTTTAGAAGAAGGCAAAGCAGAGTCTATTAGTTTTATACATGGATATTTGAATATAGGAGAACCGATGGCTCCTCCTATAATAAGAAAAATTAAAAAGAAAATTAAAAAAGATTATAGTGATAATAGAGATAATAACATTACAAACCATCACATCACCTTGATTGACGCCCCTCCGGGCACTTCCTGTCCGGTCATCGAATCTATAAAGGATAGTGATTATACTATATTAGTTACCGAACCGACTCCTTTTGGATTACATGACCTTATTTTAGCGGTGGAAGTGCTTCAGAAATTGAAGATTCCTCATGGTGTAGTTTTAAATAAGTGTGATATTGGAGACCATAAAGTAGAAGAATATTGTAAGGAAAACGATATTCCTCTTTTACTTTCCATTCCTCTGGATAGAGAGATTGCAGTTGCTTATTCTCAAGGTATCCCTATAGTTAAGATAAATCCCTCCTATGAGCAGAAATTTATCCAACTTTTTCAAAAAATCGCGCAAACTATTTAGTATTTTTGTAGTTTTGTAACGATAAGAATCGAGGTATTTTTAAATGAAAGAAATAGTGATAATAAGCGGTAAAGGAGGAACAGGAAAGACGGTTATTGCTGCAAGCATAGCTGCTTTAGCTAAAAATAAGGTTATGGGAGATTGCGATGTAGATGCTTCCAATCTTTATCTTTTACTTCATCCTGAAATAAAAGAAAAACGTGATTTTTATGCAGGAATAATCCCCAGCATAGATTTGGAAAAATGCACTAATTGTGGCCGATGCCAGGAAGTCTGCCGTTTTGATGCCATTAAAACAATCAAAGGTCAGACTGTCATTGACTTTATATCTTGCGAAGGATGCGGCTTATGTGCTTTGGTTTGTCCTGTAGAGGCTATTCAAATGAAGGAAAATCATTGCGGGGAATGGTATATCTCTGAGACAAAATATGGGCCTTTAGTATATGCCCGATTGGGTATTGCGGAAGAAAATTCAGGGAAATTAGTTACTTTAGTACGCCAGAATGCTCAAAAAATTGCTAAAAAAAATAATCTGGAATTAATAATTGTAGATGGTCCACCGGGAATCGGTTGTCCTCTTATAGCTACTCTCAGCGGAGCTAATTTAGCTGTAGTGGTGACCGAACCAACCCTCTCTGGAATACATGATTTGGAAAGAGTAGTAAAAGTAGCCCAACATTTTGGGGTGAAAACGGTAGTTATAATAAATAAGTTTGATATTAATTTAGAAAATTCAGCAAAAATCGAAGAATGGTGTCAAAAAGCTAATGTAGAGATGATAGGGAAAATACATTTTGATAATGTAATAACTGAAGCCTTAGTTAAAGGATTACCAGTAGTTGAGTATAGCGCTAACACAGTAGCTAAAGAGATAAAAGATATATGGCAGAAATTAGAGGATTTAATTAATTAACATAAAGGAGAAAATATGCTTACCTTTGGACCAGTTCCTTCCAGACGTTTAGGCCGTAGTTTAGGGATAAATAATATACCTCCTAAGGTATGTACGTATTCTTGTGTATATTGTCAGATAGGAAAAACTTCTAAGATGAAAATACAGCTACAAGTTTTTTATCCTCCTTCTCAGATTTTTAACGAAGTTCAGGAAAAAGTAAAAAAAAGCAAAGAAAAAGGAGAATCTATTGATTATCTTACTTTTGTACCTGATGGAGAACCTACTTTAGATATTAATTTAGGCCAGGAGATTCAATTAATTAAATCTTTAGGGGTTAAAATAGCAGTTATTAGTAATGCTTCCCTTTTGGAGCAGGAGCAGGTGAGAGAAAATTTAAAAGAAGCAGATTTGGTTTCTTTAAAGGTAGATTCTACTGAAGAAGAGATCTGGCGAAAAGTAAATCGGCCCCATCGTAATTTACATTTAGGCTCTCTATTAGAGGGCATTTTGGAATTTGCCGGAACTTTTAAAGGAAAAATGATAACGGAAACAATGTTAATTAAAGATATTAATGATGATAGTCAGCATCTAAAAAAAGTTGCTGATTTTTTAGCTCAACTTAAACCAAATCGATCTTATTTATCTCTGCCTATTCGACCTCCAGCAGAGAGATGGGTACAAACTCCTTCTGAGGAAGTTGTGAACCAGAGTTACCACCTCTTTAAAGAAAAGGTTGATCAGGTAGAATGTCTTATCGGTTATGAAGGAAATGCTTTTGCTTTTACCGGAAATGCCGAAGAGGATCTTTTAAGTATTACTTCTGTACATCCTATGAGAGAAGAGGCATTGAGAGATTTTTTAAGACGGGCTAAGTCTGATTGGTCAACTATACCTAAATTGATTAATAAAGGGCAATTGGTAGAAACAGAATATAAAGGGAATAAATTTTACATAAGAAAATTTCCAAAATAAAATTATAGGAATAAAGGGGACGGTTCTATTTTTTGTTTTTGATTTTCAAAATAGTTAAAAATGGAACCGTACCCTTTATTCCTAATAAGGAAAGACGGATAAGATTTTATTTAAGAAGAAAAGAAAGGGGAAGAAATGGCAAAAAATATCGATAATCCACAAAAGAAAGAGAAAAATAATCTTGATAAAAAAGTTAAGGAAAATATGTCTAAAATAAAACATAAAATTTTAGTACTTTCCAATAAAGGCGGAGTAGGAAAAAGTTCAGTAGCGATTAATTTAGCCTGTGCTTTAAGCGGAAAAGGTTTTAAAGTAGGAATATTAGATGCTGATCTGCATGGCCCCTCGGTAGCTAAAATGCTGGGTTTTGAAGGGAAGAAATTACAGGGAAGTTCTGAAGGGATAATTCCTATAACAATTTCCTCGAACCTGATAGCTGTTTCTATGGCTTCTTTAATAGAGACTTCTGATATGCCCCTTATCTGGAGAGGTCCTTTAAAGATGATGGCCTTAAAACAATTTTTGGGTGAGGTTGAATGGGGTAATTTAGATTTTTTAATAATTGATTCTCCTCCCGGAACTGGGGATGAACCATTATCTATTTGTCAACTTATTCCTGAATTAGAGGGAGGAGTTATTGTTACTACACCCCAAGGCGTAGCTTTATTAGATTCTCGTAAATGTGTAAATTTTTTAAAAAATCTTAAGATACCTATTTTAGGCATTATAGAAAATATGAGTGGATTAAAATGCCCTTATTGTGGAAAAAATATTGATTTATTTAAATCGGGAGGCGGAGAAAAGGTAGCTTTAGAATTTAATATACCTTTTTTAGGAAAAATTCCTATTGATATAAATCTGGTAGAATCTTCGGATGAAGGGAAACCTTACATTTTACAATATAAAAATTCAGAAACTGCCCAAGTTTTTAATAAAATAGTAGAATTAATTCTCGCTCAAATGAAATAGCTAATTATTTGACCTGAGTATAGTGTATTAATATCAACTAAATAGCACCACAGCGTTACTGTGGTGGGTAAAAGCGGGGTATAAATAATGAAAATTACCATTATTTATGATAACAAAATAGCAAAAGATATTAAAGGATTAAAAGCAGGATGGGGTTTTTCCTGTTTTATACAGACAAAAGAGAGAAATATTTTATTTGATACTGGTTGGGATGGTGATATGCTTGTTTCGAATATGCAGATATTAGGTATAGACCTTCAAGAGATAGATTCTATAATAATTTCTCATAGTCATTGGGATCATTGTGGAGGTCTTGCTCGATTATTAAACCTAAATACAAATTTAGAAACTTATATACCTCAATCTTTTTCTAAACAACAAAAAGAAGAGATAAAAAAAAGAAGCAATACTTATGAAATTAGTAAATCAAGGGAATTTTGTCCAAAAGTTTATACTACCGGCGAAATAGAAGGTTCTCTTATTAAAGACAAAACAAAAATCTTAATTAAAGAACAATCTCTAATTATTTCAACTGTTAAGGGGCTTGTAGTTATAACCGGTTGTGCTCATTCAGGAATAGATAAGATATTAAACTCAGCAAGTAACTTAGAAGAGATTTATGCTTTAATAGGAGGATTTCACGATTTTGAGGAATATGATTTATTAAAAGATATATCCGTAATTGTCCCCGTCCATTGTACAAAAAATAAAAAGAAAATAATTAGTTTATTCTCAAAAAATTGTTCTGAAGGCGGAGTCGGTTTTCAGATTAATTTGCCAGATTAATTTTAAGGATTTTAATCCTATGGGAACAAAGAATAACTGCAAATGGTATAATATTTGTCCGATGAAAAGATATCTTGAAGAAGGAAAATTAGATATAAAGTGGGTTAATGAATATTGCTGGGGCAATTATCAACAATGTATAAGGAGAAAAATGGAAGAGGAAGGGAAATATCATCCTGATAATATGCTTCCTGATGGGACTATTAATGAAAAATTGTAGATATAAAAGTAAGGGGAATATATTATGTACTCTATATATATAATAACCGGATTAATATTGTTAATTTCTTTTATTATAAATAAACAAAAAACAATTAAAGCGATTAAGATTGCTACCGTAAAATTTAAAAAAATATTTCCCACTTTTATCACTATGCTTATATTTGTTTCGATTATCCTTTTTCTTTTTCCTGATGAAGTAATTTCGAATTATTTGGGGAATAGTAGTAAATTCATTAGCGTTTTATTAGCCTCCTTTTTTGGATCGATAACCTTAATGCCCGGTTTTGTAGCTTTTCCTTTATGTGGTATTTTATTGACTAAAGGAGTGCCTTATATGGTTCTATCAGCTTTTACCACAACCTTAATGATGGTAGGGATAATAACCTTTCCCATAGAAAAAGAATATTTTGGGGTAAAAGTAACTATAATAAGGAATATCATCAGCTTTTTTATAGCCCTTATTGTGGCTGTGATAACTGGTATTTTTTTTGGGGAGATCTTTCAATGAAAAAAAATGTTAAACTAAAAACAGTTGGTATATCAATGTATCTTCTTTTTTTAATTGCATCCTTTATATTCGGATATAATCCCGGAAAAGAAATTGCGTTTAATTTAATTTCTTTTTTATTATATATGCTCAAAATACTCCCTTGTGCTTTTATATTGATAGGGCTATTTGAGGTATGGGTAAAAAAAGAAATAATTGAAAAACATTTAGGTGAAGAATCTGGTATTAAAGGATATATATGGGCTATACTGCTTGCTGGAACCATAGCCGGTGGACTATTAGTAGCGTTTCCAGTTGCATATTCTTTATATAGTAAAGGAGCAAAGCTTAGTGTCATTTTTACCTATATAGGAGCTGCAGCAATTTGTAGAGTTCCTATGGCTTTGTATGAAGCATCATTTATGGGAGTAAAATTTACTGCCATAAGACTATTAGTGTCGCTGCCGTTGGTTATCATAGCTTCGATATTATTAGGAAATTATCTGAGCAAGAGAAAGTATAAGATGGTAGAAGGTAAGTAAATCAATATTTTATAGCTGCAGTTTTACAATAATAAAATTATTCCTAATAAATGTATCTGATGATTTAAAAATTAAAGTAGGCCGATTGGGCGAAGTGTCTTTCAAAGAAGGGGATTATCTTTATATGGGTTTTTCTGTTTACTATTCTTTTCAGAA
>Ga0307379_10010094_pt1 | contig 12550 bp, 12 predicted proteins | sample UN2MG_FD_202237 | JGI IMG/M metagenome (GOLD analysis project Ga0307379, IMG submission 202237) | Soil microbial communities from Risofladan, Vaasa, Finland - UN-2 | ecosystem: Environmental > Terrestrial > Soil > Coastal area > Acid sulfate soil | place: Finland: Risofladan, Vaasa | collected... | reverse complement strand
GTCCTCGTTCCCCAGAGCGGGAGCCTGACCGCTGACGCTATCCGGCTTGCGACCCAGCCGGGGTCCATCACAGCAGATGCGGTCATAACAGCCACGGTTGCGTCGTCCATCCCCGCCGACGCGGCGATCTTGGCGGTATCGACCGAGGGCATTTCAGTCGATGCGGTCGCTCTGGCGGCCCGGGCTGGGTCATTCGCTGCCGATGCCGCCATCAACGTCGTCCATGCCTACGACTTCTCAGCCGACGCTATCCTGCTTGCTCCCCGGTCTGGTTCTGTCCCGGCTGATGCTGTCGTTGAAGCCGCCCGGACCGGGGCTTTCACCGCCAAGGCGATCAAGTACGACGACATCCCCGGTACTGACGGTGCCTTCTCAGTCGATGCCATCCGTCTGGCCGAGGTTCAGGGCGGTGTACTCGCGGATGCTGTGGTCTTTGCCACACAGGCAGCAGCGACCACTCTTGACGCTGTCCTTGTAGCGCCTCAGTCCGACGCACTGACCGTCGATGCGATCACATATGCAGGCATAGATGCCGCATTTGACGCTGACGCCGTGGTATCCGGGGTCGTACTCGGTGCCTTTGGGGCGGATGCGATCCTGTTCGGCGAACAGGTCGGGTCGCTGGGCGCGGATGCCATCCTCCACCGCCTTGGGCAGCAGGCTCTGACCGCCGACGCTTGGATCGAGTACACGCTCACCGGCTCCTACTCCGTAGACGCGGCCCTCCAGCGGGCCACCACGGAGTCCTTCACTGCCAAGGCTTGGGTCGAGGGCGCCGGGATGGCTGCCTTCAGTGCCGACGCGGTCATCTTCTCGGTCGAGAGCGGGTCGTTCGTAGCGAGCGCCGTAATCAGGCGGTCCTATGACGCAGCCCTTCAGGTCGATGCTGTCATAGGGCTGACTCAGGTCGACTCGTTGACCGCTGACGCTGATATTCAGCGGACGTCGCTCGCCTCCTTCGGCCTCGATGCCACCACCGCGGATACCCTGTCGGGACAGTTCCTCTCGGACGCTGTCGTACAGGCGCAACAGGCTGGTCAGGTTTCTGCCGACGCAGTAGTCATCCGCGAAGTGCTCGATGTCCTGACGGTTGACGCTGTCAGTCTCGCTGCTCAAAGCGGTTCCCTCCTTGTCGATGCATGGATCGAACAGACCATCGCTGGGTCACTGTCCGCTGATGCTGCCCTCTTCCGGGCCGCCACCGGCTCGTTCACGGCCAAGGCCTTCGTCGAGGGAGCCGGGACTGCTGCCTTCAGCGCTGACGCTGTACTTCTCGCCTCCCTCTTCCAGACTCTTAGCGTAGACGGCTGCATCCATGACGTTGGCGAAGGTGCATTCGATGTCAACGCGACCATCCTCACGCAGGCTCAGGCGAGCCTCACCGCCGATGCTGCCATCAGGAAGACGCAGGGGCAGGGGTTCACCGCTGATGGTGTCCGCCAGAGTGCTGCCAGTGATGACATCACCGTTGACGCGGTACTCCTCCGAGGGGTCCCAGATGCCTTTGATGCAGATGCTGTCGTCCTTGAGGTTCAGGCTGACGCCTTTGGCCTCGATGCCGTCTTCGTCGGTGTGCAAAGCGGTGCCCTCTCTGCTGATGCATGGCTGGAACTCAGTGTAACCGACGCGTACACGGCTGACGCTGTCCTGACCAAGGGCCAGTCAGGTCTCTTCGGTGTCGACGCCTTCATCGCTGGCTTCGGTGTCGCCGCCTTCTCCGCCGACGCGGTCGTCGAACGCACGAGCGAAGCCTCGACGAAGGCAGACGCAGCCATCAGGGCCACAGGGGTCGGAGCATTCGTCCTCGATGCCGTCCTTCGCGCTCAGGTAGATGGGGCCGCCTTCCTCGATGCCGTCGTCCTCGACCTCGACGTGCAGGGTGGGGCGAGCGTCGACGCGGTAGTCCTTGCCCAGCAGACGAACAGTTACTTCCTCGATGCCGTACAGGAACGAACCATCGGGTCGGGCTACAGCCTTGACGCGGTCCAGTTGGTCACGCAGGAAGGCTCGACCTCGCTCGACGGCGTCATCTTCGAACAGCGGGCTGCGGCCTACACGGTCGATGCCACGATCGTCGCTGGAACTCAATATGCCTCCTTCACCGCAGACGCGGTGGTGCTCAGGTCAGGAACCGGCAGTCTCACCGCCAATGCCTACGTCGAGGGTGTGGGTGTAGCGGCTTTCAGCGCCGACGCAGTAGTTCATAAGCAGGCGGAAGCCTCCCTGAGCGTTGATGCTACGTTGCAGACGCTCGTCGAGGCCCAGTTCCAACTCGGCGCTGTCGTCCTCGCTGCGCAGCAGTCTGGCCTGACCGCAGATGCCACCACCCGGAGCGTGCAGCAGGATGCTTTCGTCGCTGCTGCCGTCATCAGCGAAACCTACAGCGATGTATTCGTCGTCGATGCGGCTGTCCAAGCGGAACAGCATGATGCCTTCCAGACGGATGCTGTCGTCGTCGCCACCGTTGGTGGGGATGTCGATGTCGATGCCATCGTGCTGCGTGCCCATGAGGCTACGTTCACCTCCGATGCCCTGTTGGCCGACACCATCATCGCATCGTTCACTGCCTCTGCCTACGTAGAGGGAGCCGGAGTCGGGGCCATCTCGCTTGACGCGGTGGTGAAGGGGACGACGTCTGCGGCCCTCTATGCAGACGCCTTCCTCATCGAGACAGTAGCAGCCGCCTTCAGCGCTGACGCTTGGATCGAGGTGACTACGCCGGGAACCTTGACCACGGATGCGGTCATCGTGGGCACAGCGTCTGGTACGCTGTTCCTCGATGCCGCGCTGCTGAGGGCAACGTCCGCAGCGTTCTCGGTGGACGGCATCATCAACCGGATATCAGTCCAGCCGCTGACCGCAGATGCGTGGATCACCGGGGCTCGAACGGACGAGTTCGTCGTAGACGCTGTATTGGCGACGGTTGGGGCGGGTTCCTTTACTGCAGATGCGACCCTGCATCCGTCGTATTGGACCTTCACGCTCGGCGCTTCGATCTCTCGGTGGCACTACCAGCCGATCGAAGCCACGTTCTCTGCGGACTTCATTTCTGCCGCGATCACCGCGGACTGCATCGAAGCGACGATCACAGCGGGCACCACCTCGTGGACGTCAACGGAGACCATCACTGGCTCCTTCAGCGTCGACGCTCTTCTGACATGAGGAGGTGTTATGAGCCTGACATTCACGCAGGGCGATACCGGCCCGGATCTCAACGGTGTCATCCATGCACAGGATGATCCGAGCACCCCATCTGACCTGACGGACGCCACCGTCCGTTTCCAGATGCGCCTGCCTGAGGGGCACCGCTACAAGGTCAATGCCGTGGCCACGATCACCAACGCGGTGGCTGGTGCGGTGCGTTATGCGTGGGGCGCCACCGACCTCGCGCACCACGGCGTCTTTGACGCCCAGTTCGAGGTGACCTACCCCGGAGGCAAGGTCGTCACCACCCAACCCCCTGTCGAACTCACGGTTCGGCGGCAGTAGGAGGCACCGTGTCAAAGGTTCTGTGGTTGAGCGATGCTGGTTGCACGACGGGCTTTGGCCGCGTCACGCATGCGATCGGCGAGCGACTTGTCGAAGACTTCGGGCACGAGATACATGTGCTTGCAGTGAACTACCGGGGGGACTCATGGGGGTGTGAGCGTCCCGGCCATGACCACGTCACTCCTCTGCGGCTGTACCGCCCCAACACCATCAGGGGTGATGACACCTATGGGAAGACCCGCATCATCGAGATGCTGGCCAAGGTCGAGCCAGACGTCGTAGTCACACTGAGCGACCCCCAGATCTTGCTGAGTAATCTGCTGGACAACGAGTACGACAAGGAGCAGATCCTGCTGCGCTGGCGGCCACTCCTCTCGTACATCCCAGATGACGGCACGAACCTCCCACCCACGTGGACGTCGATGCTGCCCAAGATCACCAACGTCGTGGCCATGAGCAAGCACGGGCAGAAGCACTACCAGCCCTCTCGCTTGGTCTATCACGGCGTCGATACCGAGATGTTCTGGCCCATCGATGAGAAGCCCAAGAGGACGAGCGAGGGGCTCATCGTCCGCAACAGGGGCGACGCCAAGGAGGCGTTCGGCCTCCCTCGTGACTCTTTCCTCGTCGGTCGCATGGACACGAACAGCGGCAGGAAGGACTATCCCGCCCTCGTCAAGGCCCTGTGGCCGGTGATGGAGCGGCACCCTGATGTCATCACGTGGTTCCACTGTCAGGACAAGGGCCCCATGTCGGGCATCCGCTTCCAGTCGATGCTCCTCCGCAACGAGAAGGTCAAGCCCGACCGCTTCTACTTCCCAGACCTCCACAACACCTTCGAGGGTTGGGCCATCGAGGATCTCAACGTCCTCTACTCGGCCTTCGACGTGTTCGTCAGCACATCGCGTGGTGAGGGCTTCGGCCTTGGCCTCGCGGAGGCCGCCGCCTGCGGCATCCCGATCATCGCCCAGAACGTGTCCGCCATCCCTGAGGTGGTCGGGCCCGGTGGGATCCTCCTTGAACCCGAGAGACTGTTCACGGTCCCATCGGGTGAGGACAACTGGCTCCCCGATATCGATGCGTTCAGCGATGCGATCGAGCGCGTCTATAACTCCTCTGGTCTCAGACGGGACCTTGGGAAGCAGGGTGTCGAGCATGTCCGCGAGTCCTTCTCGTGGGACGTAGCAGCCAGCAAGTTCGATGAGTACATCTCGGAGTTGGCGAAGTACCAGCCGCCCGAGCCCAGTACTGATACATCGGAGGGCGAGGCAGTCGCTACTCCACAGGAGGTTGCACCATGAAACAGTTCAAGATCTACGTCGAGACGCTGAAGGCGCTTGGCGGGAACGCAGATGGCAAGCGTCGCCTCCACGGCGTCGCGTCATCGACGGTCAAGGACCGCCACGGTGATGTCATCACCCTTGGCGCGATGAAGAAGATGGAGCAGGCCGCTACCGGCATGACCATCTTCTTCAACCACGACTACACCGTTCCTGAGAGCGTGGCTGGCACGGTCGAGAAGGCCGAGATCCGCCAGCATCCCTCAGACCCCGATATCTACGACCTCGTCTACGACATCGTGATGAACGAGTCCAACCCGCGAGCGATCAACTCGTGGGAGTCGATGGAGGAAGGCACCAAACTGGGCCTGTCCATCGGCGCTCGCATCCCGACCGGCGGGGCCACCAAGGACGCTGATGGCGTCTTCACCATCACCGATATCGAACTGCTGGAGACGTCCATCGTTGGCGTCCCGGCAAGTCCACGCTCGTGGGTCGACTACGCAGTCAAGTCACTGCGTGCCGACATGATCGAGAAGGCCACGACCATCGGCGCGATCGGCGTCGACCCGGAGGAGGCTGCTGGTGAAGAGTCCGATGATGACGACGTGGCGAAGACCTCCCCTATGGAACTGGCAACAGCGGATGAGCCAGCCGTCGAGGTCGTTACCGAAGATCCCACCACCGCGGGGGAAGACGAACCCCCCGTCAATGAAGAGGCTGAACCGGAGTCGGAACCCACTGAAGATGTGACGTTCGACTCCGATGAAGTCGCAACCCCGCAGGACGCTCCTGAACCCGAGAGCACACCTGAGAACGGGGACGTCCTCCAGAGCGACGAAGAGGTGATCACCCTTGCGGCTCTCCTTTCGTCCGCCGACAGTCTGAAGAGCGCACACGCGATCATCGCCCAGTTGGACCGCGAGTCGGTTGCGGCGAAGGCAGCGCAGCGCGAAGCAGAGGAGGAACGTGACAAGGTCGTGCTCCTGACTCAGAAGACGATGGATGACACGTCCTCCCTGTTGGAACGTCTCGCCAAGACGTCCAAGGGCCGCCAGACGAGTCCAGTGGTCACTGAGACCCGGACCCGGTACGAGGGCCTGAAGAGCGTCTACACCGATGACGTTATGGCGTTGCTCACAAAGGAGCACTAGAAAATGGATCCCAAGATTGCTGAGGCCCTAGCCAGTTTGGCTGCGTCTCAGGAAAAGATCGCCGGGACCCTCGACAAGATGAACAGCGTGCCGTTGGCGGAGAACCCCGCCGCAGGCAACGTCGTTCAGGCAGTCGAGGATCAGGCGACCCAAGCACCCGCCGTGTCGCGCAAGTACGTCACTCCTGACGAGCGCATGCTTCTCGGCGAGACCCTCAAGGGCATGAGCAACAACGACATCGCCAATATGGTGTCGTCTCAGGTCCGTAGCAAGGGCAACGGTATCCCGCTCGACACGTGGCTGAACACCGCTGGTTTCAGCGCTCAGGTCGCGTTCGACGGCATCACCCAGCAACTGGATCCCGAGATCCAGAAGGCGATCGACACCACGTCGGCCACGGCACTGATCCGTCAGGATCTTGAGCCGCTGTTGTACGAGGTATTCATTCGTCTCTTCCCCGCCTATGACCGGATGCCCAAGGAACCGGCCAACGGCCTCACGCATGCGTGGAACCAGATCACCGAGTACGGCGATGCAGTGTTCATGTCTGAACTCGGCACCGTCACGGATGACAAGAGCACGTACGTTCGTCAGACGACCAACGTCGCGATCCTTGCCACCCGTCGTGGTCTGTCCCTCAAGTCGAAGTTCGCGGTCATCGCGGGCGGCATGGCCTACAACCCCGAGCAGATCGAACTGCAGGGTGGCCTTCGCTCGATCGCGTACCGCATGCAGAAGACCATCTTCGAAGGTCAGGCTGCCGACTCCGGCGGTCTTGCTTCCAACGAGTTGGGCCTTTACGATGAGAACTCCTTCACCGGCCTTCGGTCGCTGCTCAACACCAGCGACGCGAAGAACATCGATCCTGCCACCGCACCCACTCTCGGCGGAAACTTCCGCCGCGTGATGAACCAGACCGTCCTGCCGATCGTTCAGGCTGGCGGACGGCCCACCCAGATCTGGTCCCACCCCTCTGAGAAGATCACCTTCGACGAGCAGCAGGACCCCAACGTCCGCATCCTCGCCCAGCAGCAGACTGGTCTTGGTGTGGGTGTCATGGCCGAGCGAGTCAACACCGTGGCTGGTCCCATTCCGTGGGCCATCGTTCCCGGTAACTCGATCAGTTCGTACACTTCGTCTGAGTACAGTGCCAACACCGTACGAGACGTCTACGTTCTGGACGAGGAGTCCCTCAGCCTTCCGTTCCTTGGCACTCCGGGGCCGACCGTGCTTGAGATCCCGATCGGGATTAGCGGACAGTTGACCCACTTGTACATCGTGTTCTTGATGAACGGGATGGCGCTGAAGGTCAAGCCTTGGCACAACAAGTTGCGCGTCAAGGTCGCCTAACCGCTACCCTGAAGCCAGACGAGGGCACCTCCTCCAGTGGGGGGTGTCCTCGTTGATCTGTAGGAGCACCGATGAAGCCCTATCTGACCGCTCAGAAGTTCAGGACCATGGGGTTTGGTGTCGAGACGGAGGAGCACGAAGACCCCTTCATTTCGGCTCTGTGCCAGCGTGCTCATGCCTTGGTCGAGGCCTACTGCCTCGTGCCTCGCCTGCCCGTGGTGCATGACTTCAGGGGCGGTTCCGTCGTTGGTGAGCAGCACCAGTGGCGATACCCCGGCACACCGACCGACATCGGGCAGCGCAAGTTGTGGCCGTTCCATTGGCCTGTGACTCAGGTCAACGACTTCAAGATCAAGGTCACCAACACCCAGTACGTCAGCATTCCCGCGAGCGAACTCTTCATCAACAACACCCAGCGGTATGTCGAGGTCGTGAGCCTCGCCATCACCAGCCACGGACTCTTCCAAGCCCTCGTCGTGCCTAACATCGGTCTGGCCACACCCGTGGCTGAGGTCGCGTACGAGTACGGGCGCCTCTTCGTCGAGACGGACGAGGTACTGACGTGGGTCGACGGCACGACATGGCGGGCCCAGCACCAGTGGTGGAAGGCATCCGCCGATGCCACTCCGATCGTCGTGAAGAAGGACAACGTCGCCCTCACACCCACGACCGACTACACCGTCGATATCGACGAGGGCACGGTCATCCTCGAAGAGGACGCCTTCGACACCAACGTCATCACGGCTTCGTATACGCACACGCTTCCGTCCGAGATCAGGGATGCCATGGGCTACATCGTGGCCTCCATGCATGCTGAGACCGAGCACCACCAGCGGGGCATGGCCCACCTCAACCGGCTGACGATCGAAGAGGTGTCGATGGAGCGCGAGCGTCCCAACGTGCGGTCTACTGTCTCCTCCAGACTCGAAGAAGTCTCCCCCGAGGCCGCCCTCCTGCTGGGCTCTTATCGCTTCGACGGAGCAGTGATCAGGTGAGCCCCCTCATCAGCGAGAAGCAGATGGCCGCCATCAGCACGTTGGCTGAGACGGGCATGGTCACGACCGTGGAGATATTTCGCAGGAGTGGTGCCGTGCCGTCGGCGTCTGACGACTACGGCGACAACGTCGAGTTCAATGAGACGAGTCCCTCCCGCAGGGGCACCGTGCAGGGGTGGCTGAGGACGGTGCCAGCATCTCAGGCAAGCATCGATGCGGGGGCAGTGGTCACCGACACCGTGTGGGAACTACGCGTCCCCTCCGGCACCGACATCCAAGTCGGTGACGACGCCACCATCAAGACGGTGGAGTACACGGTCGTGTCTACGGACGCTGACAACACGTACTTGCCGTACATCAAATGCAACCTGAGGACGCGAGCGGGATGATCGACTTCAGCGCTCTCGTGCAGACAGTCCAAGAGGCCGTAGCGCTCGGTCTCGGCGAAGGAGCCGAGATCGTGGCGAGGGGCGCACGCCAGAAGGCTCCGGTTCGCCGGATCTTCTCGAACCGTGGGCCCGTCATCGGCACCAAGACTGCCTCCGAGATCGAAGAGAGTCGAGACATCCGAGCGTCTCTTGGGCTGTCGGTAGAGGGCTCCCGGGACAACCCGAGCCCTCGCATCGTGAGGAGCCGCATCCCTCCTCGTCGGTGGATGGATAGGCGGCTGTCACAGGCCAACCAACTCCTTGCCGATCGTGATGCTGTCATGGCCCGGCGCTTGTCCGGGTTTGGCAAGGCTGGTTCTCCTCGCCGTCTGCAGCAGTTTCATGCTAACCAGAAGGCGTGGCGGACAGCCCTCAGTGCGCGAGGTGCTTACGAAGTGCGTACTCGTCGAGCCGTGGGTAGGTTCGGCGGGCATCGTACGATCGGCGGCACCCTACGGGCATCGATCACGGCTGAACCTGTCACTCGTTCGGGTGGTAAGTCGGTCGCATGGGTCATCGCCTCAGCGGAGTACGCGAAGTACATGGAGTTCGGCACGGTTCACGCCGCCGCCCACCCCTTCCTTCGTCCTGCTGCTGAGGAGAGCCGCCAGAAGGTCGCCGCGATCGTCGGCGACCAAGTCAGGGCTGCGATCTCTCAGGCTCGCCTCGGCAAGTTTGAGATCGAGATCGTCATCCCGATCGGGGTGCAAGTGTGAGTACTGTTGCCCCTGTCAAGCGAGCCATGGTGCAGGCTATGCGTGCCTCATCTCCCCTCGTCGCCGCCATCGTAGGCGGAGTGAACGAGGGCATGGCTCCCCGCAAGGTGAGATACCCCTTCATCGTGTACCAGTTGGTCTCGTCGGTGCGAGAGCGCCAGTTCGATGGCCAGCAGATCCACTCGTTGTGGGATGTCTCGGTCTATGCGGAGAACCCCGTCGACGCCAATAACGTCGACGCGCTCGTCAACGCGGCCCTTGATGACAAGGATCTAGCCGTAGACGGGCAAACAACCATGCTGTGTCGTCGGGTCACCGATCTGCCAACGGGGCCTGATATTGACTCCCGAGGACGCCGCATCTGGCAAGCCGGAGGCTCGTACTCCGTGTGGACGGACTTGACCTGAGATGGCTGAGAACGCGCTGCACGGCAAGGACGGTGCCATTTACGTCGACGGGCAGAAGATCGCCGACAAGGTCGAATGGTCGCTCCAGATGACTCGTGACTACGCTGATGTCACCACGTTCCGTGATGGCAACAAGGTGTACGCCGCTGGTCTGAGGGACGTCCAAGGCTCCTTCGCAGGCTTCTATGACACGAGCGGTGACCTTGGCATCAGCAAGGCTGATGGCACGGCCTACACCGTTCAGGTCTGGGCCAAGGATGGAGTGACCAAGGTCGGTGAAGGCCCTGCCTATCTCGATGCATCTGTCACCGCTAAGACCTCCGACGCCGTCCGCGTGCAAGGCAACTTCAGGGCTGCCGGAACGTGGACGATCACCTGATGGGGCACCCCAAAGGGAACTGAACCATGGCCGCAGGCCAAAACACCAAACTTCACGGTAAGAACGGCGCCATCTATCTGGATGGCCCCAAGGGCTCAGGCACGAAGATCACCTCCAAGACGGAGTGGACCCTCAACCTGTCTCGCGATTACGTCGACGCGACCATTTTTGGCGATGTGAACAAGACCTACTTGGTCGGTCTGAAGGACATTCAGGGCACGTTCGCGGGCCTTCTGGACGTCAGCGGTGACTTCCAAGTCAACGCGGCTTCGAGCGACGCTGTCAACATCTACCTGTACGCCGATGACGGCACTGTACCGATCCTGATCGCTTACGGTCCCGGTCTGATGGATGCATCGATCAGCGCGAGCAACACCGACAGCATCAAGACGACCGGAAACTTCCGCGCCGCTGGTGCGTGGACGGTCTTCACGGACGGCACCCTCTAGTAGGGCAAGTCCCCTAACGTGACATCTTCCGGGTGGAGGGGTCTGCATGCCTCTCCCGGCTGCTAGCCTCCACCCGGATAGGAGATGGCGAAATGGCATATCTGTTCAAGGTCATCAGGTCGGGCATCACTTCGCCTGCTGGTGTCGTGGACATCGAGTTCCTCGGCGGTAAGGTCGGGGACCTATCCAGTTGGACGCTGACGAGGCGTGGGGACGATGGTCCCGATGCGGATCTTTACGATCTCCGCGCCACGTTCGCATACATCTCAGAGGCTCTGTGGGACGATCCTGAGTACGACAAGCGGATCACCCTCAACCTCAACAAGCAGAAGCAGTACAGGCTGCATCAGGCCGAAGGTTTCCCGACGGTGAGGAACGGTCGTAGCCTACTGATGGAAGGAGTCACTATCCATGCCGTCTAAGCAGATTTCGGCTGACCCCACTACCAAGACCATCGAGATCCGAGGCTCACGCTTCGTCATCAGGGAACTCACCATCGGTGAGTACGACGACCTAGAGAAGAAGGCCACCTCTAATCGTCCCAACCCGGTCAATGCGGACGCGCCAGAGATCGAAGTCGTCGATCGCCAGCAGTTGTTGCGGTTGATGGTGCTCAAGTGCGTCGTCGATCCCCACCTGACGGCGTCGAAGTTCGCCGAACTGCCCACGCGCGTGGCGCTCGGACTCAACGACTACGTGAACAAGATGCACTTTCCAGAAGAGAAGGAGTCACGCGCTGATCTCGTCGAGATCGACCCTGATGACGAGGAAGACGAAGAGGCGCAGGGGGAAGGCTAACCACCCGTGACTTCTACTTCCTGCTAGCACGCAGATACGGGAAGTGGCCTCACGAGGTGCAGAACCTCCCATTCCATTACTTCCTCGCCTTGCGAGCGGACTTCATTCGCGAGAAGATGGCAGAGAGACGGGCCATCGCAGAGGCGAAGGGCGAAGACGTCATCGAGTTTGACGCTAAGGCAGCCAAGTCAGGTCATCTGGCCACAAAGGTCAACGAGTCCATGGACAGGCAGCCGGTGTAGAGGCAGACGCCAAGAAAGTAGGCTGATATGGCAGCCCAGAACTCTGTCGCCGATATCGGCGTCAAACTCACAGCGGACACTTCGTCCTTTGAGTCCTCGATCGAACGCGCTGCCGGGAAACTGCGTGCTCTCGGCGGCACGACCGAGGCTGGCGGCAAGGGCGGGACAGGGAAGCCCGGTGGCAGCGGCGCCGGAGGCGGCACGACTGGCGCTGGTGGTGGTGATCGATACGTCGTCAAGGGTGACGTGGCCTTCACCAAGACTCAGGCTGCGGAGGCACTGAAGACCGCGACCAAGGGCCTTAGTGTCAGCGTGCCCATCTCTATCACCCGCGACTCCCTGACGAAGGCCAAGGCCGACATCGTCGGGAAGATCGGCACCATTCCGGTCACCATCGCGCCCAAGTTCTCGGAGACGGGCGCTGGGAACATCAACAAGACCATGGGCTCCGTGCTGTCGATGCAGTACGGCATCAGCCAGACACAGGGTTCCGCGCTCTTCAAGGAGACCGTGTCCAAGGCCATCCCCGGCAGGGCCATGGGTGGTTCTGTGCGTGCGGGCATGGCGTCTGTCGTCGGCGAGCGTCGGCCAGAAGTGTTCGTCCCAGAGGTGAACGGTCGCATCCTGCCATCGGTGACTGCCTACAGGCGCGAGATCGGCTCGCTCAACGCGCTGCAGCAGGAGATCTACCAGCGCCAGCGCGGCATCGAGCAGTCGCTGCGGGATGTGCCACATGCGATGCGTGGTCGTGGTGTGCGTGGTTACGGCGGCAAACTGGGAGTTCAGCCGGGTCCATCTTCATCCGCTGTCGCGGAACCCGGCTGGCTCTATCACGCTACCGACAACCTCGACGCGATCCGTGG
>Ga0307379_10010093_pt1 | contig 12551 bp, 12 predicted proteins | sample UN2MG_FD_202237 | JGI IMG/M metagenome (GOLD analysis project Ga0307379, IMG submission 202237) | Soil microbial communities from Risofladan, Vaasa, Finland - UN-2 | ecosystem: Environmental > Terrestrial > Soil > Coastal area > Acid sulfate soil | place: Finland: Risofladan, Vaasa | collected... | reverse complement strand
CTTTTGTTCGATGTTGTTAGCCATCATGACTGATGAGCCAATTAAAAAAGCTTGGGCGCCGCATCCTCGAAGAAACAGCAGGTCCATGGGGGTCATTACTCCGCTTTCGCTAACAACAACCTTATCATTGCTTTCATGTTTCTTCAGGATTCTCTCTGTTATTCCAAGATCAACCTCGAGCGTTCGTAGGTCACGATTGTTGATTCCAACCAAATCTGCATCGTTTTCTATGGCATGCTGAAACTCGTCTTCGTTGTGGGTTTCTAGCAGCACCTCAAGACGTCTCGAGTGCGCTTTTGAGATCATATCGTCGAGGCTAAATTCGCAGTATTCCCGCTCAAAGAGGGCTTCTATCAGGAGAACAACATTGGCGCCGATTCTTGATGCTGCTTCAAGCTGTATTGGGCTGATGATTATATCCTTCATGAGGATCGGAAGCCTCACCGCTTTCCGAACTTCCACGAGGTAACTGAGAGAGCCGCCGAAATGCTTCGGCTCTGTAAGAACAGATATTCCTGCTGCTCCACCGTTTTCCATGGCTCTCGCAACTTCTGCGGGGTCAAAATCTGTTTTGATGGTTCCTCTGGAGGGTGACGCGGCTTTAACCTCTGTAATTACAGCATTTCGTCTGCTTTCGATAATCGCCTTTCTGAGACTAACAGAAGGGAATATGCCTTGAGTTGGAACTTCATAGTAACCTTCCGTAACTGTTTTTTTGGCATCCCGTGCTAGAGTATCGAGGTAATCAGGCATGTTTCTTCTCCAACTGTTCAAGCTTTGAAAGGTCTCCGCCCGAGAATTTGACTAGTTCCTTGAGTTTCTTGTATGCGCCGCCGCTTTCAATCGATTCTTTTGCTATTTCTATTCCGTAACCAAAATCTTCAGCCTTGCCCGCAACGATAATGGCGGCAGCCCCGTTGACTTGGACAATTTCCCTTCTAGGGTCATCCGCGTAAATGCTTCCATACAGGAGTTTGAAGGTAATTTCGGCGCTTTCTTCTGGAGTGGTTCCCTTAATGTCCTCTATCTTAGCCTGTTTTATGCCGAGTTCTTTTGGTGTAATTTCCCTTGTTGTAACTTCGCCATTTCTTAACCACGAAATAGCCGTCTTTCCGACGGTGGATATTTCATCTAATCCGTCTAAGCCGTGGACGACCATCGCTTCTTCGCAACCAAGACTCTTCAAAGAATAGGCTATGGGCTCTGTTAATCTCTGATCATAAACCCCCAACAGTTGTGCGCTGGCATCCGCTGGGTTCGTCAGGGGACCAAGAACATTGAATACGGTTCTGATGCCCAGCTCTCTTCTTGGACCAATAGCGTATTTCATGGCTGGGTGAAAGGCGGGAGCAAACATGAAACCCACGCCCACCTCTTCGATAGCCTTCTCAACATCCTCAGCGTTCATGTTAAGGTTTAGTCCCAACCTCTCCAAAACGTCGGCGCTGCCGCATTTGCTTGTGACTGACCTATTTCCGTGCTTAGCCACCGCAATATCTGCTCCGGCAACAACAAAAGCGGCGGTGGTGCTGATGTTGAATGTTTTGACCTTGTCTCCTCCTGTTCCGCAAGTGTCAACTAGCCGCCCCTTTACAACTGGATGAATTCGGCGACAACATTCCTTCATTACCGTGGTGAAGGCGGTGATTTCATCAACTGTCTCGCCCTTCATTCTTAGGGCAGTCAAGAAGGCGCCTATCTGCGCGTTTGTTGCTTCGCCAGACATGATCTCCTTCATGGTTGCCGTAGACTCTTCGTAGGTTAAGTCGGCGCCATTAACCAGTTTCTGTATGCTTTCCTTGATCATTTTTTGTTCCTTCCTTCAAGAAAATTTTTGATTATCTTTTTTCCATCCTCACAAAGTATGGATTCGGGATGGAACTGTAATCCAGTGATTGGGTATGTTCTATGGCGGACTCCCATGACCTCGCCATCATCCATAGATTCGGCGGTTACTTCAATGCATGACGGAATAGATTTCCTGGCTCCAACAAGCGAATGATAACGCGTAGCCGTAAACGGATTTTTGACGCCCTCAAAAACGCCTTTCCCATCATGCCTTATCATGCTCGTTTTTCCGTGCATCAGCCGCCTTGCCCGCACGATTTTTCCGCCGAAAACATGAATTATTCCCTGATTACCAAGGCAAACTCCCAATGTGGGAATCTTACAGCTCATCTCTCGCAAAATTGCAGAACAAACCCCGAAATAGTGGGGGTCTTCGGGTGTTCCTGGACCGGGAGAAATAACTATCCGCTGGGGGTCTAGTTCCATGGCTTGCTGGATTGTTAGCTGGTCATTTCTGTAAACGATGGGTTCTCCTCCAAGCTCTCCAATATACTGTACGAGATTGTAGACGAATGAGTCGTAATTGTCGATAACCAGCACTTTCACTTGTTTTCACTTCCTGAAACTTCTAACGCTTTGATTAGTGCGCGGGCTTTTTGCTCCGTTTCGTACCATTCTTTTTCTGGGTCAGAGTCTGCTACTATGCCCGCTCCCACTTGAATGTGGGCGTTGTCGCCGTTGGCGACGAGAGTTCTGATGTTGATGGCGAAATCGGCGTTGCCGTTGTAGGAGAAGTAGCCTACTGCGCCCGCGTATGGTCCCCTTCTTGTCGGCTCAAGTTCTTCGATTATCTCCATTGCCCTGACTTTTGGGGCTCCTGATACCGTGCCTGCTGGAAAGACGGCTCTTAACGCGTCATAAGCGTCGCATTCGTCTCTTAGGTCGCCGACAACCCGCGAAACGATGTGCTGTACGTGGCTGTATTGGTGTACCTTCATGAATTCTGGGAGGTGAACGCTTCCAAACTTTGATACTTTTCCAATATCGTTTCTGCCAAGGTCCACCAGCATAACGTGCTCGGCGCGTTCCTTGGGGTCTGACAACAGCTCCTCTGTTAAGCGCTTGTTCTCTGCCGGGTCTTTTACGTGGGGTCTTGTGCCTGCTATCGGAAACGTTTCAACTACCCTGTTTTCGACTCTCACAAGCATCTCGGGGCTTGATCCAACTATCTGGTGTTCGCCAGATTTCAGGAAGTACATGTACGGTGATGGGTTTATCTTTCTGAGGTTGCGGTAGAATCCGATCAGGTTGCCTCTGATTCGAAAATCGTAGCGCTTAGAAAGAACAACCTGAAAAATGTCGCCAGCTGTTACGTAATCTTTAGCTTTCTCTACCGCTTTCTCGAAATGCTCCTTAGAGATGTTGACTTTCAGTTGCTTATGCGCCAAAGCTTCGTTGTTGTCGGGTTCCTGTAGTCGTTTACTGATTTCTTCTAGCCTGTTCTCGTTCAAGTAATAGTAGAATGCTTGTCTGTTTCTGTGGTCATAGATGATGCCGTCATCGAAAATTCCAACTTTGATGTCAGGGAATTTTTGGTCATCGATAGAGTTTTCGGGCAGTTTTTCCCAGCATCGGACTGCATCGTAGGAGATGTATCCCACGGCTCCGCCGACGAATCTTTGCTCCTTAAAGCCAGGTCGGTTTCGGAGGGTCTTCACGATTACCGCTAATGGTTCGTTAACTTTTTCTCTCTCTTCTTCGCCGGTTCTTTCGTTATGGGTAACCGCTTCTCCGTTCTTGATCGTAATTGTTAATTCTGGGTTAAATCCTATGAATGAATACTGTGACAGTTTCTTTGGGCCTTCAATTGACTCGAGAATGTATGCGTTTTCATAATGCTTGTAAAGTTTCGAGAAGATTTCGAGAGGCGCTTTTTCGAAGGAGAGTTTCTTAATCTTCAGTTGGCGAGTGAGTGTAGATGGTTTTGGCATGTTCGGTTTCTGAATGCCAAACATTATCCCTCATTTTACAGCTCTCCTGTGGAACATTGATGGACTATAACGCCATATTTAAATCTTCTGAGTATAAACATGCGCCTTAACCTTTTTCAAAGCCACTCGGACACAGGGAACTAGACAACATCTGTAAAAGAAAAACTAGGAAAAACTGTTAACAACTTTTGTAGTTACGTAAAGACAAGCAAGCCACTTCTGAAAGCAGATGCGTAACTTTAATTAACTTCTCGTAGAATTGTATGAACTGAATCGCCATGAGTATGCGAAAGAAAAAACGGCAAGAAGGAGCGCGTATGCCCGCTCAAGGCGCTGGACTCCTGAGATTTTTTGAAGAGGACACTAGAGGTGTTAAAGTTAGACCAGAATTAGCTGTTATCTTGGCAATATCCCTCATAGTGGGGAGCATTTTGGCGACGGTCTTCTTCGCATAAATTCTACTTGTCGTGCAGAACTTCGATGCGTTGAACAGAACTTAGGTTAACAAAGACTTCGCTTCTATCTTCTCTGCTTACGATCTGTGGCACAGGCTGGGCTATCGTAGACCGCAACGTCACAACTTCAGCGTCAGAAAGCCAGATTCCAGGAGGTTCTCTGGTTACAGCGGCTAAGGTTCCTTCAAATCCGTAAGACGGGTCCAAAATAGCAACCATTTTTCGCCCAACGTGCCGCTCGAGAATCTGGAACACCGACGGAGGAAGACCGGCTTTTGACATAACCTTTCAATTTAACTTAGACTATCCATAAAAGCTTTTACACCCCAAAATTTAGATTTTAAACATACTTTCCGGGGGTTGCCTCCGATACTGGCTTCCAGTTTGTCAATGTTTTTTCATAAAAGTGTCAATAGAATTCTCATAATATAATCCCATTTGTGTAAAAACGGTTCTCTGCTACCTTTTTTCGCGTCACATTTAAGTAGACCTGAGGAGGCAGAAATATAACATTAATATTTTTGAGCGTTTCCTAGAAAGGATATGGCAGAGAGGCTTCGTGTTGACCGACGATTCAACGGATAAATACATTGACAAGGTTGTGAAGCGCTATTCTAAACTCTTTAGTCTTCCTTCCCGAAACAGAATCGCGGTTTATCTTGGAGTCCTGTCTCTGCACGGCGGAATCCTGTCGATGCTGCCTTTGAATTTGTCTCTGGAAAACTTTGTTGTTGGTCTAGGCTTCGGAGGAATCTTTCTCTTCTTAACGTTGCTCTCGGACTTTATCGTAAGCCGCACTTCAATGAGGCGTGACCTTATCTTCAATTTGAGACGATGTTCCGCCCTCTCTTTCTTCTCTTCCCTCATATGGTTTGGAGTGCTTCTTCTAGGCGGCTTAATAAGCGCCATTCTCGGAGCTCCTGACCTTTGGATAAGATTCTTCTTCTTAGGCTTCAGTGGAGCCCTGATACTTCGGCTGCTAGTTTTCTCAGTCACATCATTTGCGGGATCTGGAGGCGCCCTCTTCTCTTCCCTCCTACAACCCGCCCTAGTTCTGCTTCCTGTCCTTTTTATGGGCTCTACAATTGGATATACCCCAGAGACACAGCTTCTGCTGTTTGTTTCAGTTTCTGTCTCTGCCGCTCTCGTGACCGTGTTTGCTTTCAAATACTTCATGGATCGCGTAGGTACAGGAAGCCTCGGCATCGCCTCCTCAGTCCTCTTCAAAGCCTTTTTAGCCAATTGGACAGAGGATCTTATTGCCCCCTTGGAAACTTTCTTTGAGAAACTTGGCAACCTGCAAGACATCAAAGTTTCTTTGTTGACCTTCAGAGCTGGCGAAAGACTAAAGGCGGTGATTGTTGTTCCCGTCCTGCATCCTGGGCCGTTCAAGAATCTTGGAAGCAGCCTCCTTCCTTCCATGATTCAAACAGCGATTCAAGACCGGTGTGGTTGTGTTGTTTCTGTTCCTCACGGCTTAGTGGGGCACGAATTAGATGTTGCCTCCCAGTCTCAAAATCAAAGAGTTGTAGAGAGTATAGTTGGATTCGTGGGGTCATCATCCAGCCACTCTAAAGCCACCCCCATGGCGCGAACCGAAAGTGGGGATGCAAAAGCTAGTTGCCAAATATTCGGGGACTGCGCTTTTCTCACGTTAACTACAGCTCCGAAAACCATGGAAGACCTTCCCTCGGAACTGGATGCCTTCATTGTCGGCGAAGCTGAGAAACGGGGGCTTTCTGCCCTTGCAATCGATGCCCATAACAGTATGGGTGGTCAATTCGATCTGGAGAATGCTGTAAACTCCTTCAGCGAAGCTTCTGTGGCTTGTCTGAAAGAGGCGATGAAAAGCAAGTTTTCGTCTTTCAAGGTGGGAGCATCAACAGTTGTGCCTCGAGATTTCACTGTTCAGGATGGCATGGGTTCTGGAGGCATAAGCGTGATCGTAACAGAGGTCGACGGGCATAAGGCGGCTTATGTGACCATCGACGGAAACAACATGGTGTCTGGTTTGAGAGAAAAAATCCTCTCTTCAATAAAGGAGCTGGGAATAGACGACGGGGAGATTCTCACCACCGACACCCACTCCGTATGCGGCATGATACGCAGCGCTCGGGGCTACAATCTGGTGGGCGAAGCAATCGACCACTCAAAACTCATCAGTTACATAAAAGAGGCGACTAGCAGGGCTTTAAGCAACATGGAGCCTGCAACTGCGTCGTGGCGCACCGAAGTAATCTCTGACGTTAAAGTCATTGGGGAGCAGCAGATAACAGAATTAACTGTTTTAGCTGACAAAACAACAGAACGCGTTAAACGGGTCGCCGTAATCCTCTTTCCCGCGGCTGCAGTCCTTCTAACTAGCCTTCTACTTTTTCTCCTTTAGAGCTTAACTCATCAAATTTCCGAAAGCCTTATTCTTCATGTTTCTCTTTCTCAAGGTAGGGATTGGGTTTTGAGTTCAAAGGATGAGTTAGTTGCTCTTTTTAAAAGTCAAATCAAAATCGAGAAAACAATTGTTGATTCAGTGGCTGAGGGCTTAGTTGACATCAAGAATCCAGCAGTCAAGGGGGTCTTGAAGGGAATTTCTTTAGATTCCACGAAGCACGCTGAGATGTATTCCTCTGCCATTAACCTGCTAACAAGTATCCCTCAAGCTTTGACAGAAGGGAACCTTGACAAACAGAGAGAACTTGTAGAGAAGCACATACGGCTAGAGGCAGAGATAATAAAGAAACTCCGCGAGGTGATTCCCTCTGTCAAAAACGAGAAGGTTAAGCTTCTCTTAGATGCGATATTAGCAGATGAAAAGAGGCATCATGCCCTCTTGAAGAAAGTCTTGGACATTCTCGTTAGAGGAGAAACCATAACAGATAATGACTGGTGGGACGTAATGTGGGAAAACGTTCCATTCCACGGAGCCCCAGGCGGCTAAAAAAAAGAAAACTATTTTGACTGAAAGAGACAAGGCAACACAAAGCCGTCGCCTTTCTCTCAGTCAGTTCATTCAGAGATTATGCTATTTCGCATGCTTTCAACAGTTTTTGCCAGCGGCGGTCAACTTCGCTCTGAATCTCTTCCAGAACATGCTTGTTTTCTGGCTTGAATAGGTGCCTGAATCTTCGCTGCATCTTCAAGTATGTCTCCACTGGCTTCTTTTTCTCCGGCTTCAGAGCTATCACCTTGCTTTGCGGCGAAAGCTTGTATTCGCCGTATTCGGCTTCCCACAGTGGGAAGGTGCAAGTTTCAACTGCCAAGCGAGCGATTTCAACGGTTTTTTCTGTTTCGCTTCTCCAGCCTCTTGGGCAGGGAGTAAAAGCATGTAGGAATGCTGGTCCGTTTACTTCCATTCCTTTTCTGGCTTTTACTACTAGGTCTTTCCAGTTTGCTATGCTGGCTGTGGCGACGTAGGGCATTTCGTGGGCAACCATTATGTCTGCTATTGGCTTTTTGTATTCAGCTTTTCCTGGGATTACTTTTCCTGCTGGCGAGGTTGTTGTCCATGCTCCATGTGGGGTACCTCCGCTTCTCTGTATTCCCGTGTTCATGTATGCTTCGTTGTCGTAGAGCACGTAGAGGAAGTCGTGTCCTCTTTCAACTGCGCCGGACAATGCTTGGAAGCCTATGTCGAAGGTTCCGCCGTCTCCGGCGAAAGCGACAACGTCCACATGTTCATCTTTTATGCGCCCCTTCTTCTTTAGAATCTTCAGTGCAGATTCTATTCCAGACGCGTTGGCGGCTACGTTCTCGAAGGCGGTGTGTATCCACGGTATCTTCCACGCTGTGTACGGGTAGATTGTTGATACTACTTCCATGCAGCCTGTGGCGTTGGTGGCTATGATTGGTCCTCTTGCCGCCTTCATTACCAAGCGAAGAGCTATTGCTGGACCGCATCCCGCGCAGGCTCTGTGTCCAGACAAAAACTTTTCAGGTATTTGAGCGAATTCTTTGCTTGTGAATTTCCATTCTGACAACCTTTTCACCCCATCCTATTCCCTTAAACCAATAAACTGAACCGTGTTTTCGGTTTGCCCTGTTTCGGCTATCTTCTGTAGTTCCTTGTAGATGCCCTCTATCATGTATGGCGTAGTGTCTCTTCCTCCCAGACCATAAATGTAGTTTACCAACTTTGGTCTGTCTGGCAAGTCGTAGACTGCGTGGCGGATTTCATGGAACAGTGGTCCTCCGTTTCCGCCAAAACTGCATGCTCTATCCATCACTGCAACTGCCTTCTTGCCTGCGAGGTTGCTGACGATGTCTTTGACTGGTAATGGTCTGAAAGCCCTCATTCTGAGTAGTCCAGCTTTGATTCCGTTTTCGCGAAGTTCATCCACCACAGTTTTTACTGTGCCCGCGGTTGAGCCTATGCATACTGCGGCTATTTCTGCGTCGTCGAGCCTGTATGCTTCAACTAAGCCGTTTCCGTAGCTGCGCCCGCTCTGTTTTGCGTACTCGTCGTGAACCTGCTTGATAACGTCCAGAGCTTTTCTCATGGCTTCTTCCTGCTGTCTCTTGTGCTCGAAATAGTAATCGTAAAGGTCGAGAGGTCCCATTGTCAATGGGTTTTCTGGGTCAAGCTTGAAAGGAACAAGCTGTCCCTCGTGATTCATTACCCGTGGAACTTGGCGTATTCCCACAAACTTTTTCACAAATTCGTCTGGAAGAACACTCACGTTCTCTAGTGTGTGGCTTAAAACGAATCCGTCCAAGCCAACCATTGTGGGAAGCATTACATCCAAGTTCTCTGCTATCTTGAATGCCTGAATTATCGAGTCATAGGCTTCTTGGCTGTTTTCTGTATAGAGTTGTATCCAACCCATGTCCCTCTCAGCCATAGCATCCGAGTGGTCACAGTGGATGTTGATTGGAGCTGACAATGCCCTGTTCACAACAGACATTACAACAGGAGTTCTACAGCCAGATGCCACACCCAACATTTCATGCATCAAAGCCAAACCTGCAGATGCTGTTGCAGTGAATGTGCGGGCGCCTGTTGCAGATGCTGTTATGCTGCATGTCATTGCGCTGTGTTCTGATTCTACACAGACAAAAGCTGTGTCTACTTCGCCGTCGGCGACGTATTCGCTGAATTTTTCAACGATTATAGTTTGTGGCGTAATTGGGTATGCAGCCACTACATCCACGTCACACTGTTTAACTGCGTAGGCTACTGCCTCGTCTCCGTTTAGGGGCACAACTTTTTGTTCAACTTTAGCCATTGTCGGTTACTCCTTTCCTTCCAAAACCATCTCTATCGCGGTTGCGGGGCATTCGTTGGCGCATATTCCGCAGCCTTTGCAGAAGTCGTAATCAAAAACCATCTCGTTTGTTTCTGTGTCATGTTTTATTGCGCCTTCTGGACAGTAAATGTGACAGAACATGCATCGGGTACACTTTTCTGTGTTCCAGATTGGCTTATATGAGCGCCAATCTCCAGTTTTGTATTCTGTGCTAGACATCCAGCACACGCCAGCTAAAGGAACTTCTTTCCATCCTTTCTTTTGTGGGATCATTCAGGTTTTGCCTCCTTGTAAGCTTCCTTTATAACTCCCATGTTCTTTTCTGCCAGTGGCTCTGGAAAACGTTCTTTCACAGCTTTTTCTATGCTTTCCATTTTCACTACCCCTGTTGCGCGGGCGACTACTCCAAGCATAGCCGTGTTAGTGATTGCTCTTCCCAGAAACCTCATCGCTATATCCGTAGCGGGAACTGTCCAAACCTTTCCCTCCGTCATTTTCAGTTCTTCCTTCATCGTCTTCGGTTCTTTGGTTGTATTTAGTATAAGAATTCCATTTTCGTCTAAACCTTTTGTGACAGGAACGGTTGCCAAGAGGGTTGGATCCATAACTATTGCAAGATTTGGGTTGTAGACTGCGCAATGGAGCCTTATCGGTTCGTCGCTGATGCGCGTATAAGCTTTCACTGGTGCTCCCATCCTTTCAGGACCGAACTCCGGAAAGGATTGGATGTATTTTCCTTCGTGGATCGCAGCCCGCGCCAGAAGCTCGCTTGCTGTCCATGCTCCTTGGCCGCCACGTCCATGCCATCTAAACTCTTTGAGGGTCAACAAACTTCCTCCAAACAGCATTTCACGTGATAATGTGAAGTTAGAACATACAAGTTTCCGTCATTCTTAAATATTTAGGGGAAAAACCCTTCTTTGCTGCTTTTTTGTTTATTATTTCGTTACGCTGGAGCCAAGTTTGGGAGTGGTTCCTGTGTTTGTGATTAAAAGAATTGTATGCATTGCGGGTAGTCCATTTCAGAAATCGACTGTGAAAGAAAAGTTTGTGTGAAAAAATATAAGAAGCTAATAGGGCAATCTAAAGTTTAATCCGTGACGATGTTGTTTGTTAATAAATGAGGTAATGAGCTTTGGCCAATAAAGGAGCAGAAACTGAAGAGGAGACAACCAGAACAGAGAATGTTGTCCTTATAGGCAAAAAACCTGTTATGAATTATGTGACTGCTTGTATAACCTTTTTCAACAGCGGCGAAAAACAGGTGGTTGTCAAGGCACGGGGGAGGGCAATCACCACAGCAGTGGATACTATCGAGTTGCTTCGTCGCGCCTTTGTTAAAAATTTGGAAATAAATCGTATTGACATCAGCACCGAAGAACTGTTTAACGCTGAAGGTGGTCAAAAATCAAACGTCTCAACGATTGAAATAGCCGTCGCTAAAGCCAAACCAGAGCAACCTCAAGAAGAGAATTAGATTCTCCACTTAACAAAATCTTTTACGCGAAATTTTTTTCACGTCAGGCTATTGCGAGAATTTACTTCAGGGTCTCAGATATCTATAAAAGTACTGCGCTTTAATGGAGTGTTGTTGGTGAGATGCTTGTCTGACTATCCTAAGATGGTTGTTCGCCCCCCTGGTCCGAAGGCCAGAGCTATCGTCAAAAGAGACTCGGCTACGATTTCCCCATCGTACACTCGCTACTACCCGCTTGTGGTAGATTCTGGACATGACTGTGTCGTGAAAGATGTAGACGGAAACGAGTACATCGACTTCAACTCCGGCTTGGCATGCCTAAACGTGGGTCACAGCCACCCCAAGGTTGTCAAGGCAATAAAAAGTCAATGTGACAAATTTCTTCACTACTCTAACACTGACTTTTATTATCAGCAAACCGTGAATCTGGCTGAAAAACTGTTCGAAATAACTCCTGGCGCTTTCCAGAAGAGAATCCACTTTGGAAACAGCGGAGCAGAAGCAATAGAGACCGCCATCAAACTTTCTAAGTGGCACACTCGAAAACACCAATTCATTGCCTTTATAGGCGCATTTCATGGCAGAACATGCGGCGCCACGTCTCTTACCGCAAGCAAACCAACCCAAAGAAGACACTACTTCCCCCTGCTTCCGGGAATAACCCATGTGCCATACCCCTACTGTTACCGCTGCCCCTTCAGCCTATCATATCCAGAATGCGACTACCACTGCGTAGACTTCATAGATGAACAGGTTCTGCAAAAATATGTGCCGCCCGAAGAGGTTGCAGGCTTCGTCTTCGAGCCTATCCAAGGTGAAGGCGGGTATGTGGTTCCGCCTCCTGAATACTTCCAGCGGCTCAAGAAACTGGCGGACAAATATGGCTTACTGTTGATTGCTGATGAGATTCAATCGGGCATCGGAAGAACCGGACGATGGTTCGCCATTGAGCATTGGAAGACCGAACCTGACATTATATGTGCAGCCAAATCTTTGGCTTCAGGGTTGCCCTTAAGCGCCACTGTGGCTCGAGCCCGACTGATGGACTGGGAGGCTGGTTCCCACGCCAGCACCTTCGGAGGTAATCCCTTAGCCTGTGCGGCGGCTATGGCTGTGATTGACGTAATCAAGGAGGAGAAGCTTCTTGAGAACGCTGAGAAACAGGGCGGCTATATCCTAAAGTGGCTGCAAGACGTGAAGCAAGAGCAGGGAATCGTGGGGGACGTTCGGGGGAAGGGGTTGATGATTGGGGTCGAGTTTGTGGAAGATAAAGAGACCAAGAAGGCGGGGGCTGATCAGGCTAGAGAAGTGATGATCCGTTGCTGGAGACGCGGAGTAGCAATTGTAACTTGTGGTGTTTCTACCCTCAGGTTGGTTCCGCCGTTGACCATCACCCGAGAACTGATAGACACAAGCCTAGAAATAATCGGAGACGTAATCAAAGAAGTTGAAAAAGAGACCTCTGCATGAGGTCATTTTTCTGGTTCTTTTATGACCTTTATGCTTCCCCGCTGCCCCAAATGCAGTTCCGGCTTTCCATCCAGCCCTTCGCGCACGTATCCGTGTGAAATTCTGATGGTTTGTTCCCGTTGGATCTTTC
>Ga0307379_10010088_pt1 | contig 12552 bp, 16 predicted proteins | sample UN2MG_FD_202237 | JGI IMG/M metagenome (GOLD analysis project Ga0307379, IMG submission 202237) | Soil microbial communities from Risofladan, Vaasa, Finland - UN-2 | ecosystem: Environmental > Terrestrial > Soil > Coastal area > Acid sulfate soil | place: Finland: Risofladan, Vaasa | collected... | reverse complement strand
TTGCCCTGTACCCGCTGGAGCGGCTCGCCGGGCAGCGCGGCCTGGGTGCCCGGATTGTCACCCGACCTTCGGTTGCGGTGGTGGTCGCGATCTTCGGCTTCATCGTGGTGAGCGTGGCCGGAGACAATGCCGAGCAAGTGGCGCGCTGTTGGAGGGAGAAGCCGGCTTGGTACGCCCTCCAGCGGCACGAACCGGCCCCGTACGAGCTACAGGCGGCCGAGCTCGGGCGGCTGACGGAGCGCCACGAGCCGATCTATGTCTGGGGCTGGAGTCCCGGAACTTACCGCTACGCGTATCGGCGCTGCGTTTCTCGCTTCGCGACGCTTGAAAAGACGGCTTGGCTCGGTGAGCGGGCCCGATTCCTTACTGAGGGAGCAATCGAAGACATCGTGGCCAAGCGACCGGCCGCGTTCGTGATCTCGATTAGCGACCTGCCGGCGGTGATGCAACCGCCGCGCAGCCCCTTTGCGGACTGGCTCGATCGCAATTACGAGAATCGCGGCGAGTTCGACGGAATGTACATCCTGACACCCCGGCCTAGCATCGCGCCGTCGCTGGAGGTGCTAGCTCGTCCGCCGGATCGATGAGGCGCACAGGTGGCGCGCGAAACGTAGCGGCCGCCGGACCGCCGGGCGCTACAAAGGAATGCTGGGCGAGAGCCAGGCTTGCGGAATCGCGCTTCCAAGTCTCAAGACGCGAGGCACCCGACCGCTCCCTAACCGTCGCGGTTCTGATCAGCAGACCGGCCAGGTGGGACGTAGCCGGGGAGCTGCGTGCCGGCGCCGAAGAAGAAGGCCTCCATGTGTTCGGCCAGGACCTTGTTGGCCTCGTCCGAGGTGGGGTCGAGGCGGAACTCGTTGATGACCATGCGCATGTGGTCGGTCCACTGCTGCCAGGCCTGGGCCGAGATGTTTTCGCGGACGCGTTTCTGTGTTTCCGGGCCGGCGATGAGCAGGACCATCTTGAGGGCTTGATCGCCCTTCGGCGTATTCGGGTCGAGGCCGGGCAGCTCGCGTCCGAGTTTGGCGCATTTCACCGTATTCGCGGCCATTAGGGCACGCTCCTTTGCTCGCATTTGGGAATGATATGGTACCGATTTTCCGAGCGGCAGTCATGCTGATAGAGCCCGAGGGCGGACGCTGCATCCGCGGCGGCTTGCGACATCTGCGGGTGATTCGTACGATTCGGGACGCTCGATCCGATTGATCGAGTCGTCGAGGCAGGAGTGAGAGCATGCTGCGTGTCTACCTGGCCGGGCCGGTTCGCGGCACGAAGGGCGATTGGCGCGATCAGATCCCGGAGATCCCCAACGTTCGCTTCATGCACCCCGGGGCGGCCTTGCCCGGGCCGCGCGAGGAACTCCGCAGCGAAATCTACGCCCCGGCCGACCGCCTCGCCGTCCGCCACTGCGACACCCTGCTGGCCAACTGCGACCGGATCGAGGGCGGGCACGGGACCGCGTGCGAGATCGGCATGGCTCTGGCCCTGGGCAAAGAGGTGCTGCTGGTGTGCCCGAGCGAGGAGACGCGTTACATCTGGCGGTTCGCCGCCGGCTGCGTGCCGACGACCTACGACTCGCTGGAACAAGCGTTGGAGGTGGTGCGCTACGCGGCGGCGCAGGTCGGCGGCACGGCCCGCTGTGTGGCAAAGTAGCGCCGCGCGGCGCTTGCCAGCGGCCGGCAGATGGAGAGAATCGCCAATCCTGTGAACCGCTGGGCCCTGCGGCCCCGGGCGGGAAAATACAGGTCACGATAGGAGTGGTCGCCCGTGGCAAAGCGTGACAAGATCGAAGACCGCTACGAGAAGAAGCAGGAACGCAAGCGGGCCCAACGGGCGGTGGTCTCCGAGGACGAGGCCCCCATACCCGATGCGCCCGTTGAGCGGGTCAAGAAGAAAGGGCAGGGCGTCGGCCGAAACGACCCCTGCCCCTGCGGGTCGGGCAAGAAATACAAGAAATGCTGCGGCAAGCCGCGATAGGCGGGGGCGGATTTTCGGCTTCGAGATGGGACCCTTTTCTGTTATCATCCCCGCGTTGCGGGCCGCCGGTGAGGGACGTACCGGCGGGTAAGGGATACTTCGTGCCCAAGGCCGGTGGATGAAGGCCGCGGGCCCGGCGCGGTGACGGAGTATGGAGAGTTGGAACCGGGCGGAATCCACTGCATCTGCGAGTTGTACGAATGTCTCCCCGCCTTGCTGAATGACGAGCAGTTTGTCAAGCAGGCCCTGCGGGAGGCGGCGAATCAGGGGATGGCCACGCTGCTGCATGAGGTCTCCCACCGCTTTCACCCACAGGGGGTCACGGCCCTCGGGCTGATCGCCGAGTCGCACCTCGCGATTCACACCTGGCCCGAGTACAGCTACGCGGCCGTGGACGTCTTCACCTGCGGCAACCGGGCCGACGCCGAAAAGGCCTGCCGCTACCTGGCTCGGACTTTCCAGGCCGGCAGGTATTCCTTGAAGAGTGTGGCGCGCGGGTCGGAGATTGGCGGTGGCGGCGCGGCGCAAGTGCAACCCGTCGCCGCGACCTCGCAAGCAGCCATCGTCTAGAGTACGTCACTCGGGGAGGCTTGGTTATGGCCGGTAGCGAGCTGCGCGCCGATTTCTGGATGAACGAGTACATCACGCCGTGGGACTACTACGCCCACGGCATCACCAACGTCCTGGCCTATCGCAAGACCGCTTTCCAGGAGATGTACATCGTCGAGACCGGCGCGTACGGGCGGGCGCTCGTGCTGGACGGCAAGTGGCAATCGTCCACCGGCGACGAGTTCCTCTATCACGAGCCGCTCGTGCATCCGGCCTTCCTGCTGCACGGTTCGCCGCGCAGCGTGCTCATCCTCGGCGGCGGCGAAGGGGCGACCGCCCGCGAGGCGCTGCGGTGGAAGTCGATCGAGCGAGTGGTGATGATCGACATTGATCGCGAGGTGGTGGAAGCGTGCCGCGAGCATCTGGCGGAGATGCACCAAGGGGCATTCGACGACCCGCGGGTGGAGGTGGTGATCGAGGATGCCCTTGACTACCTGGACGGCACCAAACACACCTTCGACGTGGTTATCTCCGACCTGTCCGACCCGATCGAGGAGGGCCCGTCGTTCAAGCTGTTCACCAAGGAATACTTTGAGAAGGCCCGCGGCGTGCTTTCGCCGGCGGGCGCCTTCGTCGTTCAGGCCGGGCCGGTCTCGCCGGCTGAAATGCACCTGCACTGCCGCCTGGCGAGCACGCTGCGCTCGGTCTTCGCCCACACGGCGTCGCTGACCACCTACGTCCCCACCTACGCCGCTCCGTGGAGCTTCATCCTCGGCTGCGCCAATCCGATCAACACGCGCCCCGCCCCCGACGAGATCGACCGCGAACTGGCGAAGAAGACGAACGGCGGCCTGAAGATGCTCGACGGCACGGCCCTGCTGGGCCTGTACCAGCTTCCGAAGCACCTGCGCACCGCCATCGCCGAAGAGACGCAGGTGTACACGCTGGCCGAGCCGCCGAAGTTCTTCGGCAAAGGCATGGGGGCCGACGAGCAGCGGTAGGATAGGTGAAGTGCAGCGATACGGGGCGAAGCGCTGCGACTATAGCCAATCGGCCAGCGGGCGGACGTGCTTGGCGAACTCGCGAACGGGCATGCTCACCGTGCCCCACTTCGGGCTGCGAACCTGGGCATGCAGCTGGTATTCTTCCAGCGGAACACCGGCGAACACGTAGTGCTCCCCGCGGCGGACGTGGACGATCTCCGGCGGTGGCTCGGCCCCGCCGTCGATCCAGTAGGCGAATACGAGCAGGGCGCGGAATCCGGCGCCGAAGACCTGCTCCCACTGTTTGAGCCCTTCCAGGTCGGCCTCGGTGACCCAGTTTTCCCAGGCCGGTTTGCGGTGGCCCTTGCGCGTAGCCCAGCGTCGGCCCTTGACGTCCACCAGCCAGTTGGTCGTGTTCGCCGAGTAGACGATGAAGTCAAAGCTCTTCAGCTTGGCGTCGCGAAACGCGGCCCGCTTGGCCTCGTCCACCGCGACGAACGGAATCTGCTGCGACCGCAAGTAGTCCTCAAACGCGGCTTCGTAATGAATGTGCGGCTTCAATGCCCGGGTCCCCGTTCAACCAGCGTACGCGTAACCGTATCATGGTGACGGTCTGCCGGAAAGCCCAATGACCGATCGCTGAACTTGCCGGCAGGCCGGGAGAGAGCTGATGCCCGACAAGGCGGACTCGCGGGCGGACCTGGCGTTCCATCCGCTCACCGCGGAGCGCTTCCGCGACCTCGAGCAACTGTTCGGGCAGCGCGGGGCGTGCGGGGGCTGCTGGTGTATGTGGTGGCGGCTAAAGCGCTCCGAGTTCGAAAGGCAAAAGGGCGAGAAGAACAGAAGGGCCCTAAAGCGAATCGTTAAATCCGGCCAGGTTCCGGGGCTGCTGGCCTACGCCGGCGACCGGCCGATCGCGTGGTGTTCAATCGCACCGCGTGAGGCGTTCGGTGCGCTGGAGCGATCCCGGGTCCTCAAGCGCGTCGATGACCGCCCCGTCTGGTCGGTCGTCTGTTTCTTCGTCGCGAAGCCGTTCCGGCGCAGGGGGGTCACGGCGGCCCTATTGCGCGCCGCCGTCGAGCATGCACGGGAGAAAGGCGCACGGGTCGTCGAGGGCTATCCGATCGAGCCTAAGAAGTCCCCGGCGCCCGATCCGTTCGTATGGACCGGCTTGGCATCGGCGTTTCGCCGGGTGGGCTTTGTCGAAGTGGCCCGCCGCTCGCCGACGCGCCCGGTCATGCGCCTTGGGCTTCGAGAGGGTTAGCCCGTCCGGGCAGTTCTACGAACGCGGTATGCGGTCGCAGAACCGGCTACGCTTGTTGACGGTTGGGAGCGGGGCGAATCGGCCAACCGGCTTGCAAATTGTGGCCAACGCCCGATAATACTCGTGGTGCTAGGATCGATCACATGAGGCAAAGGGAGTCAAACATGAGAGCTATTCTGAAAGTGTCGCTGTTGCCACTGGCCGTGATCGCGCTGACGGGATGCGGCGGGATCTCGGGCGCCTGGGTTGTGGATTCCATCGAGCCCGAATCTGCCAAGGGCAGCTTCGAGCTCGGAAGGGTCGTGCTCAACGAGGACGGCACGTACTGCGCCAGATCCGCGTACAAGGGTGAAACCCGGACGTCGACGGGCAAGTACGAGTTCGCTGAGGACAAGCTGACCTTCGAGTCCGAGAGCGGCAAGACCCGCGTGTACGACGCGAAGCTTGCCGCTATGGGCAAGGAACTGCACGTAATGGGCGGCGAGGAGGGCAGCGAGTGGACCGCGGTGATGAGGCACTGCAAGTGCGGCGAGAAATGCTGCAAGTGCGGCAACTGCTGCGGGTACGGCAAGTGTGCCCCCATGTGCGGCAAGTGCGGCATGTGTGCCAAATGCTGCACCTGCCCAAAGACATAATGGTGCTGCGCCGCGGTAAGGGATTCTGCGGGGCTCTCGACCCGCGGCCGGGAGCCCCGTCGCATTGATGGCATGCGCTGATGCGTGGTCGTCTATCGTCCGGAGACCGCCCGTAGGCACTCCGCGTTGCCGTTCATAACCGACAAGAAGGCGGCGCCGCGGGCGAGTCCTTCAGCGTCTAACGAATCGCAGGGCGAGAAGAGCACGCTCTCCAAGGCGAGCTGGTCGCGCAGACCGGCAGGCCATGCGAGTGATGCCACGCTACGGGCAGCCCGCGCCCCAGTGGGCCAGCAGGATCCCTAGGTCGGCTTGGTCGGTGTCACCGTCGTGGTCGATGTCGCCGACGCACGACTCGCCTTCGCAACCCCAGTCGGCCAGCAGGATGCCCAGGTCAATCTGATCGACGCACTTGTCATAGTTGAGGTCCCCGTACGGCGTGGACGGACCGTGCACCGGGCCCACGCCCATGCCCACCGGCGAGTCCCAGTACTCGTGGAATTCGTAGTACTCGGGCGGGTCTCCCTCCCGCCGGGTCAGCAGGTCCCAGCCCACGTCCTCGGAAGACCAGGGATGGTCGAAGCCGAACGTGAACCACTCGACGGCGTACTGCGGGTCGTCGGTCCACCAGTGCACGTTGCCGGCGGTCAGGCAGTAACACGGGCCCGGCGAAACCTCCCCGTGCGGCGTATGCACGTGGTGGGCATGGCTCATCCCCTGGTCCTCGATGGCGAAGTTCCAGCCCTCGGGCACAAGTACGTTCGTGTAGTTTTCTGAGTCGAGGTCGTTCGTTCCGACCCGGAACTCGATCATCGGGTAGCTGGCGGAATCGACGTCATAGGCGAACGCCGTCGGCCCGTCGCCGCCGCAGGCGCTGCCCACGCAGTAGATCAGCGGGGCATCCGCGCTCGCCAACGATCCCAGACAACATGCGGCGAGTACCGCCGCGATCCGCAACAGTGCTTTCATGGTTTCGCTCCTTTCAGATTGGGGGTCCGACACGGCGTGCCGGCGGATGCCGTTGGCGTCGTGCGTGAGTCGAAGACCGGACGCACGAGCCTTGATCACGGCCCTGCTGCCGCCTGTCCCAGGGCGCAAAGCCCACCCGGCTACCCTCGTATAGACGGCCCCGATAGATCTCTGACAGGAAATGTGTTTTCCTGCTTTTTACAGGCATCTGACCCTGCCTGGCGCGGACCGCCATGCAGAGGTCGGCGAGTTGCCGGTGTAAAGCGCGGTTCTCTGCGGCGAGCATCGTGCGGCGGCGAGCAGGCGCGCGCAGCCGCCGGGCGCCATAGCCGGTCAGCGTTGGAGTCCTGGCCGCCTTCCGTGTCGGAACGGCGTCTATTGCACGGCGTCCAGGCTTAGGTATCTTATTGGGCGGGCGCCATTGTCCTGGCCGATCGGCCGACGAGCGGCCGGGCCGGGATATATGTGCGTGTGCCCAGACGGAGGCTGGAGGTATCGTGGATGACCTCGGCCGTTCTTCCTTTGGAGCAGTGGAAAGGGCCATTAATGCGACTGACGTCGCGCTGCGCTTCCTGGAAAGTAGCGCCAACTGGTTACTCGTTTACACTGGATTGAACCATGCCGCCCGAGTTAATTCGTTCGTACCTGTCCCAGCGAGACCAATCCGACGTTGACCCCGGCTTCCTGGCGTACCTGGCAAACCTGGAACGCGTTGCCGGCGTGTCACCCAGAATTGCCAGATCGATTGTGCAGGAGCTGGCAGACCAAAGGAGCAACATAAAGCTGATTGCCAGTGAGAACTACTCTTCGCTAGCCATTCAGTGCGCAATGGCCAACCTGCTGACCGACAAATATGCGGAGGGCCACCCGTTCCACCGGTTCTACGCCGGGTGTGACAACGTCGATGGCATCGAGGATCACGCGTGCAAGCAGGCGTGCGAACTATTCGGTGCCGAGCATGCGTACGTGCAACCGCACAGCGGGGCGGACGCGAATCTGATCGCGTTCTGGGCGATCCTGAGCACCCGTGTGGAGCTTCCCATGCTCCAAGAACGGGGTGCCGGAAGGTCGATAGAGCTTTCCCAGGCCGATTGGGAGGCGATCCGTCAGCGCCTCGCCAACCAACGGCTGCTTGGCCTGGACCTCACCTGCGGCGGGCACCTCACGCACGGCATGCGCAGCAACGTCTCGGCGAAGATGTTCGACACTCGCTCGTACGCGGTAAACCGCTCGACGGGATTGCTGGACTACGATGAGATCGCACAACTGGCTCAGCAGGTCAGGCCGCTCATTCTGCTGGCCGGGTACAGCGCGTATCCCCGGAACATCGACTTCCGCCGCATGCGTGAGATCGCCGATGAGGTCAACGCCGTGCTAATGGTTGACATGGCTCACTTCGCGGGTCTGGTGGCCGGCGGCGTGCTTCAGAACGAGTTCAATCCCGTCCCATACGCGCAGGTGGTCACGTCCACGACGCACAAAACGCTGCGCGGCCCGCGCGGCGGCCTGATTCTGTGCACCGCGGAGTTTGAGGAACAGGTCGATAAGGGCTGCCCGTTGGTGCAGGGCGGGCCGCTGCCCCATGTGATTGCAGCCAAGGCGCTGTGCTTCACGGAGGCCCGGCGACCGGAGTTCAAGGAGTACGCGCGGGCCATTGTGGAGAACGCCCGTAAGCTGGGCGAAGCATGTCTGAAGGAGGGCATGTCCGTGGTGTCCGGCGGGACGGACAACCACCTGGTGCTGCTGGACGTAACCCCGTACGGTTTGACCGGCCGTCAAGCGGAAAGTGCCCTGCGGGAAAGCGGCATTACGCTGAATCGCAACACGATCCCGTTCGACCCCAATGGGGCCTGGTACACCAGCGGCCTGCGGCTCGGCACACCAGCCGCGACGACGCTCGGAATGGGCGCGCGCGAGATGCAGGAAATCGCCGCGATCATGCATCTGTTACTCTCGAAGACGACGCCCACAACCACGAAAGATGGACAGAAGAGCAAGGCCCGTTATGTCCTGGATCAGACCGCGCGCGGGGAAGCCGCGGCCAGAGTCCGAGACATCATCTCCAAGTACCCGGTCTATCCCGAAATCGATCTGCCATTCTTGCAGGAGTGCTTCGGAACCGAAGACAAGCCCACGTAACCGTTCCACGGGATGACGGCAGTCTCTGTCGGGTCGCGCCGCCTGCGTTTGAGCGTGGTGCCCGCGGAACGATTACGCCGCATGCGCAACGGGCAGCCGGTGGCGGTGGCCGGACTGGTCACCGTCCGCCAGCGGCCCGGCACGGCTAAGGGCATGGTCTTTATGACGTTGGAAGACGAGACCGGGATGGCGAACTTGGTGATCCGCCCGAACGTCTGGGAGCGCGAGCGGCGGGTCGCCCGCAAAAAGATCGCGCTAATTGCCGAGGGACACGTCGAACGCCAGGGCCAGGTGATCCACGTGATGGTCCGCCGTCTTCACGACCTGTCCGCCCGGCTGGCGAACCTCACCCACCGCTCGCGCGACTTTCACTAGCAAAAGATGGTGCGTCAAGCGACGCACGCTGCGAACTACGAACTGCCCGCCAATCGGGTTCAGGGTTCAGTTTTCAGTTTTCAGGGTTCAGTTTTCAGGGTTCAGTGTTCAGAGTGTGGCACCGGCATCCTGCCGGTGATTCCTGTGTGGCACCGGTTTCCAACCGGTGTGTCGGCTTGCCGTCTTGCGGCCTGGTTGCGTACACTGTCCACCATGGCCCGCAAACGTCCCGCAGCCAAAGCGACCACCGCTCGCGCCCGGGCTGCCCGCCCCTCGGCGCTGCTCGATACGCGCATCATCTACTGCGGCGACTGCGTGGATCAACTAGCCAAGCTGCCCGATGGCTGCGTGGACCGCCTGTATCTGTGGCACCGGTTTCCAACCGGTGATTCCAACTCCAACCGCAACTACGAGGTCTTCTGGGGCGAGACCAAGGAGAAGCGGGCCTTCGAGGACCGCCACGCCAGCACGCAGGCCTACATCGACTACATGCGCCCGCGCTGCGTCGAGCTTGCGCGCGTGCTCAAGAAGACCAGCAGCTTCTACTACCACTGCGACTGGCACGCCAGCCACTATGTCAAGGTCATGCGCGACCACCTATCCGGCGAGACGAAAGTGCCCAATCCAACTGATGCCGCTGGAATCCCGCACGTCCAACGGCGTCAAGCAAGCGGAGAGCTCCCGTGGCCTGGCCAACGCTAGAGATCAGATCATGGGAGGAGTTCACCCGCGTGCCGTTCGCACTGGAGAACGTTGTCAGGGCGCATGGCACAGTGTACTTCTTCCGTGGGCAATCCAAGGCAACGTGGGGTTTAGTCCCGACGCTGCCGCGAGTCCTTCCCGAGGGCGTCACAGCCCAGCAGGCTTTGGATATCGAGGAAGCTGCTCTGCAGCAGTTTCGGTCGACAGCTCATCTTCATTTGGCGTTCGCCAGCCTGCCGGCGGATCTCCCTGGGCCGGCTCTGCCGGAATGGTGGGCACTCATGCAACATCATCATGCTCCAACGCGGCTGTTGGATTGGACGGAGTCTCCCTACGTTGCAGCCTACTTCGCAGTGGAGAAGGACTGGGAGGATGACGGGGCCGTATTCATGATCCATGGTCATCATGCCCAAGCGTCGTTCCATACGCGATTCGGATCAGGAACGTCTATCAAGAACGAGCAACTCCGCGATTCTGGCGCCCCCTCTGCCGTTCTTCTATGGTGTCCCCGAAAAAGGAGCGACCGCCTTGTTGCCCAGCAGGGACGGTTCTCGCTGAGCGTTGGCATTCTCGGATCACATGAGGAGTTGATTGGGGGAGAGTGCGCAAACGCAGAGGCAAGAGAACCCGGCAGGACGTTCCATAAAAAGCTTGTAATCCCGAAGAAGCTCAAACCCGAGTTCCTGTCCAGGCTAAGGCTCATGAACATTGCCGCCCACAGCCTTTTTCCCGGGATTGATGGTCTGGGGCGGAGCGTAGCGGAGATGGCGCGGCTGGCAGGGGCGTAACCGCAGCGTGGGAGGTACCCAGGAAGAAGGCGCGGCGACGGCTGGCAGAAAGTCACTCAGCTTCGCAGAGGTGGGTTCGAGCACCCTCGGCGCCATGACTGACTTGGCCTATTGGAGAAAGGTCGCATGGCCATCCCCGGCGATTCGTCTTGGATATTCGGTTGTCTATCCGGCGCCTTGATTGCTTGGATCAGCGGATGGATTGGCGCCCGTTTTGAGCGACGAAAGCGCGCGTCGGAGACTCAGCTGTCGCTCTTTCAGGACACGATTTCCGATCTGCTGGCGATTTACCGCACCGGCCTGAGCGCCGGTTCGGCAGTTCCCGATCCGCTCGAATGGCATTGCCAACGTATGGCTGTGCTGGGGCGTCTTTCCGTGTGGGGAACAGTGGAGATCATGGACAGCTACGGCGAGTTCGTTGAATACGTCCAGACCTGCCTTGCGGAGCACGTGCCAGCCGATGAGCCACGCCTACGACAACTGATGAGTGGGGTTACCTACGCAATGTGCTGCGAAGTGCACGGCGAGAGGCACAAGCCGCCGGCGACCCGGACATCGACAGCTTCGAGGCGGTCATGATGCGCGAGGACCGCACCAAGGGCTTCTTCGTCGCCTTCGGCTACACGGCCGACGCCGAGGCCGAGTGCGCGGCGTTCCACAAGAAGAGCGGGCGGATCATCAAGCTCATCACGGTCCAGGAAATCCTCGACGAGCAGCACGTGCAGAAGATGTGAGCAACTACGATGGCCAAGCTCAAACCCGGTCCGATCGACGAACGCGATCTCGTTGCATATCTGAACAGCCACTCGGACTTCGCGTTCGAGATCAGCGTATTAAACCGACTAACATCTCAGGGGTTTACGTGCGAGCATTCCGCGACTTATGAGGATCCCATCACGAAGAAGCCCCGCCAGTTCGATTTGCGAGCCAAAAAGGCGTTCGACACGAAGCTGATCCGCCTCGCCGTGGAATGCAAACATGTGGGAGCCAACTACCCCCTGCTGATTTCGTGTATGCCGCGGCGTGATGAGGAGAGTTTTCACGAAGTGGTCTACTCGGTGGATCCCGCGAGAGTTTCGCTCAGGGAGACCAGCGGCCCGCGAATTCCGGCATTCGAAATGCGAGCGACGACCGCGAGAATCACGGGCGCCAACAGTGTTTACAAACCGGGACAGCCTGTGGGCAAGTCCTGCGAGCAGGTTGGCCGAACCACCAACGACGAGCTGACTGGGAGTGACTCTGGCATATTCACCAAGTGGTCCCAAGCACTCAGCTCCGCGCAGGACTTGGTCGACAGTGCGTGCTACGATGGCGAGAATGGCAGTGAGCTTGCCTATCTGTCCGTGGTTGTGCCAGTCGTGGTCATTCCTGACGGAAGCCTGTGGGCGGCGAGTTACGATTCGGACGGCGCTGTCCGAGACGCTCCGCGCCAAGAATCCCGCTGTCCATTCGTAGTTCGAATGCAGTACGCCGGAGGTGACGCAATGCATGGAATGAACTACACGATTTCGCATGTTGAGTTCGTGACAATGTCGGGACTGGACGAGCTGATTCGGGATCTGTGCGGCGATGACTCAAAGCTGGACGCGCTGTTCCCAGTCGGCGAGGTCATGTCGCAGATTAAAAAGCAAAGCAATGACTAGCTGATGGGAGTCGGATGCCCGGCCGGGTGCGCCCGTATTCTTGCGCCGCGACCATTCGACGCCTCCGACGGATCGTGCGTTGGCCTCAGCGGAGCTTCCAGCGGCGCCAGCCGAGCTTCCAGGAACACCGGCGACACTTCCGCCAGCGCCAGCGTCGCTTCCGCCGACGCCAGCCCCAAGCGTCGGCTCGTCTCCGTGCCTCCCTGGTTATCCCCGCCTCTCTCCGCCCCTCCGCTCCCTCAGCGGTCCAATCCCCGCTTTCCAGCCTCTCACTGCCGTTTCGGATCGTCCTTGGACGAGTTCCGCCGGCCCCGCACTCGGTTACGGGTGTCCGTGGGTTGCCCCGGGATGTCCTTTCACGGGCAAGATGCCCGCCCGACCCACTCAAGGTGGTCACTGAGTCGTTCCAGCGTATCCTTGATCGTTCCAAGCGGCTCATTGGCTCAGATAATGGCCTCCTTGGACCAGCAGAAGGCGTCTTTGGCGCTTCCAAGGGCCTCTTTTACTCGCCCAAAGACCTCTTTGGCTGGT
>Ga0307379_10010087_pt1 | contig 12553 bp, 6 predicted proteins | sample UN2MG_FD_202237 | JGI IMG/M metagenome (GOLD analysis project Ga0307379, IMG submission 202237) | Soil microbial communities from Risofladan, Vaasa, Finland - UN-2 | ecosystem: Environmental > Terrestrial > Soil > Coastal area > Acid sulfate soil | place: Finland: Risofladan, Vaasa | collected... | reverse complement strand
GTATCGCTGCCCGCGGGGGGGCGGGTGAGAGACTTGCTGCAAGAGGTGGGGCTCTTCGATGAAGAAGTGCGGCGGGTGATCGTGAATGGAAAGCGGGCGAGGCTCGATACGTCTCTGAAACGGAACGACGTGGTCCAGGTGGAGGGGTAAGGCGCACGTCAGAAGCACGGACAGGTAGAGATGAGTATGTACCGCCCGGCGCGGAAGCGCCGGGCGGTTTTTTGTTGCATCGGGGGAGGCGCGGCTACTGGATCTCGAAGATGCAGACCTGGTTGGGGGTGAGAGGAGGGTGGCATTGGCGATGGGGGCGCTCTCAGCTCGCGCCCATCATCTCGCTGTGGCCGGTTCTTCCCGCTGCTAGGCCCTTAGAAGCTGTTTCATAACCTCCATCTGAGGTTATGAAACAGCAGCGCAAGCCGCCAGGCTCGAGCAGGCGCATTTCACACCAGCGTCTCTAGCGGACAGCCAGGCGAGTGCGGGTTATGAGATGCGCTCTCGTGTCATCGGAAGCGTTCAAGCGTGACCTAATCGGCCGAGGGGGCGCGGGAGAGAGGGCGAACCCCTTCCCCTACCTGTTGTGTCATGCTTGGCCTTTATCCGTCTCTGGAGGGAACATCTGTGGCAATGCGATGGCTCATGGTGCTGGCAATGCTCGTGATGCCGGCCTGCGGAGTGGGCGCAGCGGTCGCCGGCGAGGGGGCCGCGCCCAACGATGATCTGCTACAGGCGCTGGTGGCGGAGGCGCTGGAGCGGAGCGAGGAGCTGGCGGCGCTGCGGGAGCGAGCCGCGGCGGCGGAGGCGATGGTGCGGCCGGCGGGGGCGCTGCCGGACCCGATGGCGATGGCGGGGCTGTCGAACGTTCCGGTGGGGAGCGGGGTGCAGCTCGACGAGGACATGATGAGCAGTGTGATGCTGTCGCTGTCGCAGGAGGTGCCGCCGGGGTCGCGGCGTCGGTTGATGCGGGAGGCGCAGGGCGACGAGGCGGCGATGTTGCGGGCGCAGGTGGATGACAAGCGGAACGACATCGTCCGCCGGGTGAAGCGGGCCTACATCGACGCGCAGTATCGGGAGGAGGCGCTGAGCGTCGCCGAGCGGAACCGCGAGGTGGCGATGGAGATGCTGGCGACGGCGGAGGGGCTGTACGCGACGGGGAAGGCGATGCAGCAGGATGTCTTTCAGGCCCAGGTGCGAGTGTCGCAGATGGTGGACATGGTGGTGATGCAGCGGCGGGAGCGGGAGGCGGCGGCGACGCGGTTGAACCGGCTGCTCTATCGGCCGACGGACCAGCCCCTGCCCGCGCTGCCCCCTCTGGTGATGAGGCCCCTGGGGGCGGACCCGGAGGCGCTCCGGGCGCGGGCGCTGGAGGCGAATCCGAGCCTGCGGGCGATGGCGATCCAGGTGGCGCAAGCCCAAAAGCAGGAGGGGGTGGCCGCCTCCATGATCGATCCCCATCTGACGTTCGCCTTCTCCTACATGATCCGGCAGCAGATGGCGATGAACCCGGACAGCGGCAATGATATGTGGTCGGCGACGGTGGGGATGAACCTGCCGTGGTTCCGTCGGCGGGATACGGTGGACAGGGAGGTAGAGGCGGCGCAGGCGATGCGGCGGGCGATGGAGAGCGAAGTCCAGGCGATGCGGAACGAGCTGCCGGCGATGGCGGATGAGATGCTGATCGACATCGGCCGGACTGAGGAGCAGCTCGCGCTGCTCGAGACGGGCCTGATGCCACAGGCGGAGGGGGCCTATGCGGCTTCTCGTGCCAGCTACGCGACGGGCAAGGGTGAGCTGCTCGATCTGCTGGACAATCAGATGAACCTCTACACCCTCGAACTCCAACGGGCGATGCTGCTGGCGGAGAGGGAGCGGGCGCTGGCGGAGGTGGCGTATGTGGTGGGAGGGATGGAGTGATGGGCATGGGGAGAGGGCCTGCGGGTATGGGGCGGCACGGCCTACAGTGGCAGGGGCAAGCCCCCGCCCAACAGGCAGGGGGCGTGAATGGGAGGTAGAGAGATGCGGGGATCGTCCTGGAAAATCGTAGTGATCGTGGTTCTGATCGCGGTCGGCGCGGGTGTGTGGATGGTGGTGGCTGGGGGCGGCACGAAAGCGGCCCCCGCGGATGAGGCGGAGCTGTGGACGTGCCCCATGCATCCGTCGGTGATTCGGCCGGAGGCGGGGCAGTGCCCCATCTGTGGGATGGATCTGGTGCTGGTAGAGGGGGAAGAGGGGAAGGGGGGCGGGATCGAGGGGCACGGTGTGGTGGAGATCGATCCGGAACAGCGGCGGCTGATAGGGGTGGTGACGACGTCCGTGGAAAGACGGGCGCTCGAGCGCAGAGTGCGAACTGTGGGCCTGGTCACGATCGACGAGACGCGGGTCTCACACGTCCACACCAAGGTAGAGGGTTGGATCGAGACGGTCTACGCGGGGGAGACCGGCAAGATCGTGCGGGAGGGCGACCCGTTGCTGACTATCTACAGCCCGGAGCTGGTAAGCACGCAGGAGGAGTATCTGCTGGCGCTGCGCGCGCAGAAGCGGTTGGCGGAGAGCCCATTTGAGGAGGTGCGACGGAGTGGGGAATCGCTGCTTAGGACGACTGGCGATCGACTGAGGCTCTGGGATATATCCGAGAGCGACATCCGGCGTCTGGAAGAGAGCGGCGAGGTGCTGAAGGCGCTGACTCTATATGCCCCGTCATCCGGTTACATCATGGAGAAAGAACACGCGCTGGAGGGAATGCGGGTAACGCCGGGGATGAAGCTGTATGAGCTGGCGGACCTGTCTCGCGTGTGGGTGGAGGCGGACGTGTACGAGTTCGAGGCCCCGCTGGTGAAGGTCGGGCAGAATGCCGGGCTTACTCTGGCGGCACTTCCCGGGCGAGTCTTCGAGGGCCGAGTCACGTACATTTACCCCACGGTGGAGGCGCGGACGCGGACGTTGACGGCGCGGCTCGAGTTCGACAATCCGGGGCTGGCCCTCAAGCCCGACATGTATGCAGATGTCGAGATTCGGGTGCCGACGGCGGAGGAACTGGTGATTCCGCAGGAGGCGGTGCTGGACTCGGGGAGGCGGAAGGTCGTGTTCGTGGAGGAAGAGGAGGGGAGATTCGTGCCGCGGGAGGTGACGGTGGGGGCGCGCGGGGGCGGGTACTACCCCGTGCTGAGCGGTCTGGCGGAGGGCGAGGTGGTGGTGAGCAGCGCGAACTTCCTGATCGACTCGGAGAGCCGGTTTCAAGCGGCGATGAAGGCCACCTCCGACGAGCAGGGGACACCCGCGCACTGAGCGCCGAGGAGACCGAGCTGTGATCGAGCGGATAATCGACTACTGTGCGCGAAATCCCTTCATCGTCATACTGATGGTGCTGGCCGTGGCCGGCTGGGGTATGTGGGCGATAGTGCACGTGCCTCTGGACGCGATCCCCGATCTGTCGGACGTTCAGGTCATCGTCCTGACGAAGTGGATGGGCCGGAGCCCGGACCTGGTGGAGGACCAGATCACGTATCCGATTGTGACGAGTCTGTTGGGGGCGCCGCGGGTGAAGGTGGTGAGGGGGCAGTCGTTCTTCGGGCTGTCTTTCGTGTACGTGATCTTCGAGGACGGGACGGACATGTACTGGGCGCGCAGCCGGGTGCTGGAGTACATGAGCGAGGTAGAGGGGAGCCTGCCGGAGGGGGTGACGCCGACGCTGGGGCCGGATGCGACCGGGGTGGGATGGGTGTACCAGTACGTGCTGGTGGAGAAGCCGGTATGCCCGGTGGACGGGAAGGAAACGAGCCGGCAGTCGGAGTTCGAGCTGGATTACAATGGCAGGCGTCTCTATTTCGATTCGCACGAGTGCCTGGCGGCCTTCAGCGCGGATCCGGAACGGTATGCCGACAGTCCATTCCGAGTTGAATCCAAGCAGAACCTGGCGGAGCTGCGGAGCTTCCAGGACTGGCATCTGAAGTACTGGCTGGAGAGCGTATCGGGGGTGTCGGAGGTGGCGAGCGTCGGGGGATTCGAGAAGCAATATCAGGTCACGGCGGACCCCAACAAGCTGGTGGCATATGGGGTTCCGCTGAAACGGCTGATAGCCGCGATCCGGGCGGGAAACAACGATGTCGGCGGCCGAACGATAGAGTTCTCGGGGCGGGAGTATTTCGTACGGGGACGAGGATACGTGGGGTCGACCGCAGACTTGGAGATGATCCCGCTGGGGACGGATGGGCGCGGGACGCCGGTGCTGCTGCGGGATGTCGCCACCATCCAGGAGGGGCCGGACCTCCGCCGGGGGATTGCGGACCTGGACGGCGAGGGGGAGACGGTCGGCGGCATAGTGGTGATGAGGTACGAGGAGAACGCGCTGGACGTTATCGAGCGCGTGAAGGAGAAGCTCGCCGAAATAGAGCCGGCTCTTCCGGAGGGGATCGAGGTCCTTCCCGTTTACGACAGGTCGGCGCTGATAGAGCGATCCATCGACACACTGCGGAGGACGTTGCTGGAAGAGAGCCTCATAGTCAGCTTGGTGATCACGATCTTCCTACTGCATCTGCCGAGCGCGGCGGTGGCAGTGATGATTCTTCCCATCGCGGTGGTAATGGCGTTCATTCCCATGTACTACATGGGGTTGACATCCAACATCATGTCGCTGGGGGGGATTGCGATCGCGGTCGGGGTGATGGTGGACGCGGCGGTCGTGCTGATCGAGAACGCTCACAAGCATCTGGAGCGACTGAAGCCCGGAGAAAGTCGTCTTGAGGCAATCATCACGGCCTCGAAGCAGGTCGGCAAGCCCTTGTTCTTCTCGCTCCTGATCATCACGGTATCGTTCATGCCGATCTTCACGCTGGAGGCGCAAGAGGGACGGCTCTTCAAGCCGCTGGCGTATACGAAGACCTTCTCGATGCTGTTCGCTGCCTTCTTGTCCATTACGCTGGCCCCGATGCTGATGGTCGCCTTCATCCGAGGCCGGGTCCGTCACGAGGACCGACACCCGATCAGCATCCAGCTCCAGCGCCTGTATCGTCCTTGGATGACGGCGCTGATGCGGCGACGGGTGCTCAGCATTACAGTCGCGGTTTTGGCGGTAGCGTCGTGCGGCCTGATCCTAAACCGAATCGGGTCTGAGTTCATGCCGGAGCTGAACGAAGGAGACATCCTGTACATGCCGGTGACGGTGCCGGGGATCTCGACGACGGAGGCGGGGAAGCTGCTGCAGGTGCAGGACAAGATTATCCGCTCGTTCCCTGAGGTGGAGCGGGTGTTCGGGAAGATCGGGCGGGCGGAGACGGCGACGGACCCGGCGCCGCTGAGCATGATCGAGACGACGATCATGATGAAGCCGGAGAGCGAGTGGCGGGAGGGGATGACCTGGGAGAAGCTGCTGCGAGAGATGCAGCACGAGCTTTACCTGCCCGGGGTGACGAAAGGCGGGCTGCAGTGGCCGATCAAGACGCGGATAGATATGTTGACGACCGGGATTCGTTCGCCGGTGGGGATCAAGATATTCGGTCCTGACCTGGAGACGATCGAGGGGATAGGCGAGCATATTGAGACGACGCTGCGCGGCGTGGAGGGGACGGAGGACGTGTACGCGGAGCGGGTGACGGGGGGATCTTTCTTGGATATCATACCGAGGCGCGCGGAGGCGGCGCGCTACGGCCTCAATGTCGAGGACGTGCTGATGATGGTGCAGACGGCAGTCGGGGGGATGAACATAGACGCGACGGTGGAGGGGCGGGAACGGTACAGCATCAATGTGAGATACCCGCGAGAGCTGCGGGACGATATCGATGAGCTGATGCGGGTGCTGGTGGCGACTCCGAGCGGGGCGCAGGTTCCGTTAGCGCAGCTCGCGGACATCCGGGTGACGACGGGGCCGCCCGTGATACGGGATGAGAACGGCTCTCTCACCGGGTGGGTATTCGTGTACGTCCGGGGCCGCGACATCGGGAGCTATGTGAAGGACGCACAGAAGGCCGTGACCCAAGGGGTCGCATTGCCGTCCGGCTATTACCTGCAGTGGACGGGGCAGTACGAGTACATGGAGCGGATGCGCAAGCGCCTGATGCTGGTGGTTCCGCTGACGCTGCTGTTGATAGTAGTGATGCTGTACCTGAACTTCCGGTCGATAGGGCAGACGGCGATCGTAATGCTGTCCCTGCCGTTTGCGGCCACCGGCAGCCTGTGGGCGATCTATCTGCTGGGCTATAACTTCTCGGCGGCGGTGTGGGTCGGCATAATCGCCCTCTCTGGGTTGGCGGCGGAAACCGGGGTCGTCATGATCGTGTACTTGGACGAGGCGTTTCACCGCTATCAGGCGGAAGGTCGGATGCGGAACATGGAGGATCTGTTCGCGGCGATCACCGACGGCGCGGTGCAACGAGTGCGGCCCAAGATCATGACCGTGACAACCACGCTGCTGGGCCTGCTCCCGCTGATGTGGGTGCACGGGTCAGGCGCGGATGTGATGCGACGAATTGCGGCGCCGATGATCGGCGGACTGATCACCTCCACCATCCTCACGCTGGAGATCGTGCCCGCCATCTATTCGTTCTGGCGGCAGAGGCAGATCAGGCAGTCCGCGGATGAACGCGGATGAACGCGGATGTCGCCCGGGAGTGATCCGCCGGGCGGGCGTGCGGCCGGGGGGACGACTGCCGATTCGTCCCCCCGGACCCCCCTCACTCGGCTTTAGCGTTACTGTCGGTGGGCGGGGGTGAGTGCGTTGAGCGGTGGGTGGCGCCCGGAAGATGCCTTCCGGGCGGAAGCCGGACAGGGGGCTGCCGCCACCTATCGACCCCCCCCCTGAGGATGTAAGGTCTCGGGAGCAGGCTCCCGAGACACCCCGCTGGCCGCTATGATTCCGCGGCCCCCGCCAGCATCGAGTTCTCCAGCCGCGCCGATTCCTCTTCGAGGCGTTTGCGCTCGCGCTTGGCCTGGCGGCGGGGGGCGAGGCCGAGGTCGGCGCGGGCCTGGGTGACGCGTATTTCGGCCTCGAGGGTGGCGCGGGCGAGGTCGTAGCGGGTCATGGCCTCGGACTCGTAGTTGAGGGTATCCCACCATTCGGGCTGGCGCATGAGGTCTCGGTGCTCGGCGAGGGTGCGGGCGCGGAGGCGATAGCCATAGCGCTCGGGGTAGGTGTAGGCGACGCTGCCGGGGTCGATGAAGGGGATGAGACCGCAGACGTAGGCGTCGAACTTGCTGTCGCGGCCGCGGGTGGAGAAGCGCTCCAGGAGGCGGAGGCAGTAGTCGGTCGTTTCCCTGGCGCTCTCTTTGGTCTGACCGGGGAGGCCGACGTAGAAAAAGGCGTCGGCCCTGCCGCCGACGTCGATGAGGTTCTGAATGGTGCTCTCAAGGGCCTCGTTGTCGTAGGAGAGGCCGTAGAGGGCGCGGAGCTTTTCGTCGTGGGTGACGGGGCCGATGCCGCCCTGGGGATCGGGGACGGCGTCGGCGAGGGCCTCGCAGAACTGGCGGTCGGCCGGCTGGAAGAGGTCGAAGTGCATGGCGCGAGTGAACTTGCGGCGTTTGAGCGCGTCGAGGAAGCCGCGCCAATCGCCCTGGCGGATGTCGCCGGGGAGCCGAATGGGGAACTTGGTCAGGCTGCGCGCCTCGACGCACATATCGGCCAGCACCTCGACATCCCAGAGCGGCGTGTCTTCGAGGCCGAGAGCCCAGTTGGAGCCGCCGCAGATGGCGCAGTTCTCGACGCATCCCTTGCAGAAGAGGAGGATGTTGGCGCAGTAGACGGGCCAGTGCTGCCCGGTGATGAGGCTTCCCTTGAGGTCGCGGGTGCGGCGCCAGTGAGCGAAGAGGCGCTGGTATTTGATGCGGGTGGTGAGGGCGGTGGGGCGGTGGGTGAAGGGGTTGTCGATGATGACGCGGTCCCGCCTCCAGACGAGGTTGGGGACCTCGACGGGCTCTCGCTTCTGCTCCAGGCAGTCGAGAAGCTGGGCGAGGGGCTCTTCAGTGGTCTCGCCGCGGAGGATGAAGTCGATGTCGGGGTTGCGGCTGAGCTCTTTCCAGAAGTAGGTCGCGGTGTGGCCGCCGAGAACGACGGGGATATCGGGGTGCTCTTCCTTGCAGAGCGCGGCGAGGCTGAGGGCGCCGTCGGCGTGCTGGCACCAATGGAGGTCGATCCCAAAGAGGAGAGGCTGGTGGTCACGGACGAAGCGCCGGGGGTCGAAGCGGCGGTCCTGCATCTTGACGGCGAGGTTGGCGAGGCGGACGGTGCGGCCGCGCTCCTCCAGGTAGTCGAGGTGGGAGATGAAGCCGACGGGGAAGTACTCGAAGACGGGGGCGGTGTCCACGGCCTTGCTCAGAAGCCAGTGATTGAGGGGTCGCTCGCGGAAGTCGAAGACGGAGGGTGGGTGCATGAGGAGGAGGTGGGGTCGGTTGGTCTCAGCCATGCTGTATCCTCGTTGTTGCTGCGATTGCTGCAGCGAAAAGGTGACGGGAACCGCCTGCCAAGCAGGGGGAAGGTTCGGGGTGAGCGGGGGAGGGTCCTGCATGGGGACGGCCCCAGGCTGAAGTCTGCGCTACTCAGTGTCTGCGCTGCTCAGTGTCGGCCCTACTCAGTGTCGGCCCTACAGAGTGATCTGGGCGATGGTGTCTTTGAGGACGGTGGCGGAGTGGTGGAGGGCTTCGTGCTCGTGGTGAGCGAGGGGGGTGTCGATGACGCGCTCGACGCCGGTACGGTTGACGATGGCGGGCAGGCTCAGGCAAACGTCGGAGAGGCCGTAGTGGCCGTCGGCGCGGAGGGAGACGGTGAGAATCGAATTCTCGTCCCGCAAGACCGCGCCCGCGATGCGCTCCAGCGCCATGCTCACCCCGTAGTAGGTGCCGCCCTTCGATTCGATGACGTGGTAGGCGGAGTCGCGGACGGTTTCGAGGATGTGGGCGCGGTGCTCGTCGCCGCAGGTCTGCTGGCAGATCTGGGTGCAGTAGCTGTCCATGGGGACGCCGGCGATGTGGGTCATGCTCCACACCCCGACCTCGGAGTCGCCGTGCTCGCCGATGATGTAGGCGTGGACGTTGCGCGGGTCCACCTTGCAGTGATCGCTGAGTAAGTAACGGAAGCGGGCGGAGTCGAGGACGGTGCCGGAGCCGAGGATGCGGCCGTGGGGCCAGCCGGATATCTCCTGGGCGACGTAGGTTAGGACATCGACGGGGTTGGTGACCATGATGACGATGGCGTCGCTGGTGCGGGAGGTGATCTCGCCCATGATGTGTTTGCAGATGGCGACGTTGCGCTGGACGAGGTCGAGGCGGGATTCGCCGGGCTTCTGCTTGGCGCCGGCGGTGATGACGATGAGGGCGGCGTCGGCGACCTCGTCGTAGTCGCCCGCGCGGATGGTGACCGGCGGGGCGAAGAAGAGGCCGTGGTTGAGGTCCATGGCTTCGCCTTGGGCGCGGTCGGCGTCGAGGTCGATGAGGACGATCTCGCGGGCGAGGCCGGATTGCATGAGCGTATACGCGAACGTCGAGCCGACGCTGCCGGCCCCGATGATGCAGACCTTGCGTGGGTTGGGCATCTCGCACCTCTTCTGGGCAGAGCAAGTTCGCTCACGGACGGGCGGGCCGCGGTCTTGACGCCGTCTGGATGCAGCCGAGGCCTTTTGCCCTGGGATTATGAGGGCAGAGGCGCAGGGGGGTCAATGGTCGAGGCTTACTTTCTGGCACAACACGTGTTCCGGTCTGCTGAGCGAGGAGAAAGGCACAGCGGCCGGCTGGCAGCTGGGGAGTGTTTCAGAGACGCTGCGGTCGTGCCATAATCGGCCGGTCGGTCGCATCGGACGGCGATGTTCGCGGGAGGAGAGGGGCAGGTTCAGGTCGGTGGCCCGTCGGAGAAGAAAAAGAGCCGCGCTAGCCGTCACGCCCCCTGGGCCGCCAGGCGTTTCGCCGCGGGCGGCGCGGCTGTGCGCGCTGGGTGTCTTTGCCGCGATCCTGACGGTTTGCCTTCTCACGATCACGCCGACGGTGGTGGACCAGGACAGCGGCGAGTTGGTGGCGGCGGCGCATGTGTTGGGGATTCCCCACCCGACGGGATACCCGCTCTGGACGATGCTGGCGCGGGGGTTCGATCTGCTCCCGGTGGGCCACACGAGCGCCTATCGGGTTGCCCTGCTCTCTGCGGTTGCGACGGCCGGCGGGGCGGCGCTGGTTTGCTGGCTGGTGAGCGCGCTCACCGGCATGCTGCTTCCGGGGGTATTCTCAGGCCTTTCCTTCGCCCTGTGGTTTCCGACCTGGAGCCAGGCCGTGCGCCCGGAGGTCTATGCGCTGGGGGGATTGCTGTTCGCGCTCTTCTTGGTGGCGCTCTGGCATTGGGACCGCGAGCGGTCGGCCCGGGCTCTCGGTTGGCTGGCGCTGGCGGGCGGTTTCGCCGTTATGCACCACCGCACGCACTTGCTTGCGCTCGGCCCCTGCCTGGCGATGGCGTTCTGGTGCACGCAGCCGCGCCGCGGGAGGATATGGGCTTCTGCGGCCATGCTGTTTCTTGCTCCGTTCCTGTGCTACCTGTATCTCCCGATCCGGGCGGCGGCGGCGCCGCCGCTGAACTGGGGCCGGCCCGATACCCTGGAGCGCTTCCTGCACCATGCCCTGGGCCGCCAGTACGGGCACTTCCTCTTTGCGAACTCGTTGGAGGCTGCAACGGGGCGGGCCGCCGGGCTGGTGGGCGAGGTGCTGGCAGGGAACGGATGGGAGTCTGTCGCGCTCGCCCTTGTCGGCGTGCCGCTGATCATCTGGGGCTTCGCCTGGTGGTATCGCCAGCGGTCTTCGGTCGTCGCCTCGCTGGCCGCGGGCAGCGTGCTGCTGTGCGTATGGCTGCTTGGGTGGGGGGCGACCGGCGATCCGCACGCGTGGCTTCTTCCTGTAGGGGCGGTGGTGGCGGTGTTCGGGGGGATCGGCCTGGCGCGGGCGAGTTCGCTGCTGTCGAAGCGTCGAGCCGGGGGCTACGTGGCGGGGGCGCTGGGCGCGATGGTCTGCCTTCTTCTGTTGACCGGCAATTGGGCGCGCGCGGACCAGAGCGATGTCTGGCGCTACCGGGATCGCTGGGCGGCGGTGCTGTCGCAGCTGGAGGAGAACGCCGTGTTCATCGCCGAGTTCGATGTGCCCATGTTCGCGACGCACTATCTTCAGCAGGTGGAGGGGCTGCGCAAGGACATCGTGCTGCTCAGCGCGCAGGACCTGTGGCACTCCTGGTATGTTGAGTCGATCGCCGATCCGGAGCTGAGAAGCGCCTCCGAGGAGCTGTGGGAGGGGGTCAACTCCGAGATCGACATTGAGGTTAGCAACACGCCGGAGTTCTGGCAGGGGACGGCCCTGCTGGCGCATCGTCTCGCGCAGCGCTATGGCGGCCGGCGGCCGGTATACGCGCTGCACGCGTGGGTCACGTCGCCGATTCAGCCACCACCCTACTTCGTGAGCCTGAGCGAGGATCTGGTGAGGTTGGATTTCGAGCTTCCCGACCTGCTGCGCCGTAGCGAGGAGGCGGGAGAGCCCACCGTGGAGTTCCCGGGCGGCCTGAAACTGATGTCTTTTGAGATGGGCAAGTCGGAGGCGAACACAGGAGAGATGGTGGAATTCCGCGTTCGCTGGCGGACGGAGTCGCCGCTGTCGGGCGAGATCTTCGGTATCAGGCTGGCGCCGAGAGGGCTGCGAGACGCGGAGGAAGAGACTCCTTCCAAGGGATCCTGGGGCCGGTTGTCCGCAAAGGGGCAGTTCGTGCAGGGGTTCCCGGTGGCCTACGGTCTGCGCGGGCTGGCCGCTTCGCCGCCCGGGACGATCTACGAGCAGAAGGGAAGCATCATCATCCCGAGCAACGCGCCCTCGGGTGAGTATGGTCTTGAGATCGGGTTCGCTCCGAGCTATCCGCCGCAGTACCAAGAATGGTTCGAGCTGGGCGAGGAGGCTGTGTTGCGGGTGCGTGCTCGGCCGCTTCCGACGAACGGGTCGTGAGGATGGCGCCCGTTAGGAGAGGTTGAGCCGGGAGGGGCAAGCGTGGGAGACAGCGCAGGGCAGGAGACGCGCTCCCGCCCTGCGAATTCGTGGGATGGGCGGGAGGATCGGCGGGAGCGTGATGGTGGACAAGAAGGTACGGCGGGCGTTGGAGAAGAGTGTCGGCCGGCAGAACGTGCTGACGGAGCCGGCCGATTTGCTGTTGTATAGCTACGACTCCTCCACCGCGGTGGGGACGCCGGATGCTGTCGTCTTTCCGGGGTCCACCGAGGAAGTCGCACGGGTGGTGAAGGCGTGCGCGGAGCGGGGGATTGCCTTCGTGGCGCGGGGTGCGGGGACGAACCTCTCGGGCGGGTCGGCGCCGATCCGGGGCGGAGTCGTGATCGTGCTGACGCGCATGAACCGGGTGCTGGAGATCGATGAGAAGAACCTGCGGGCGGTGGTGCAGCCGGGCGCGGTGAACCTCGATCTTCAGAACATGCTCGCCGGCCGGGGGCTTCAGTTCTGCCCGGACCCGGCCAGCCAGAAGGTCTCCACGATCGGGGGGAACGTGGCGGAGAACGCGGGGGGGCCGCACTGCCTCAAGTACGGGGTGACGATCAACCACGTGCTTGGG
>Ga0307379_10010086_pt1 | contig 12555 bp, 10 predicted proteins | sample UN2MG_FD_202237 | JGI IMG/M metagenome (GOLD analysis project Ga0307379, IMG submission 202237) | Soil microbial communities from Risofladan, Vaasa, Finland - UN-2 | ecosystem: Environmental > Terrestrial > Soil > Coastal area > Acid sulfate soil | place: Finland: Risofladan, Vaasa | collected... | reverse complement strand
CCGTACTACGTCGTGGGCGGTCACGGGTTCTACACGCAGCAGGAGGTGCTCGACGTGATTCACCTGCTGCGCGTGCTGGACGACCCGGCCGACGCCCTGCACCTGGCGGGGGTTCTGCGGTCGCCGCTGTTCGCCGTCAGCGACGAGGGACTGTATCGGCTGCGGCAGCGAGGGGCGCTACGGGTGGCGGCGCTGGCGCCGGCCGCCGAGGACGAGACCTTCGACCCGGAGGACCGCCGCGCGCTCGGCCGCGCGGCACGCCTCCTGCCCGAGTGGACGGCCGCGAAGGACCGGCTGGGGCTGGCGGCGCTTATCGACCGGGTAGTCTTCGAGTCGGGGTACGCGGCGGCGAACGTCGGCCGGTTCGGCGGGGCCCGGGCGTACGCCAACCTCCGACAGATGGCGGAACTGGCCCGGCGGTTCGAGCGGCACGGCCTCTCGGCCTTGGGCGATTACGTCGACTACGTCACCGACTTCATGCAGGGCGAGATGCGGGCCGAGCAGGCCTCCATCGAGGCCGAGGGCGGCGACACCGTCCGCCTCATGACCATCCACAAGGCCAAGGGGCTGGAGTTCCCCGTGGTGGCCCTGCCGGACCTCGGCTTCGCCCCGCGGCCGCGGGGGGCGCCGTGGCTTATCCACCCCTCGACGGGCCTGGCCGTGCGGTTGCGCGACGAGGACGGCGAGGCCCGGCCGTCGGGTGCCATGGCCCTGGCCCGCAGTGCCGAGGCCGCGGCCGAGGTCGACGAATCGTACCGCCTGCTTTATGTTGCGATAACCCGTGCAAAAGATTACTTGATACTTGCCGGCCATGAGCCGTATAGTACCACTCGCGGCTCCTGGCTCGACGCCGTGTTCGACGCGCTGGGGGCCCAGCAGCAAACCGGCGACCAGCACATCCGGTTGCCGGCGGGGGGAGTGATGTCCATCTGTGTGCAGCCACCGCTCAAACACCAGCCTAGCCATGCGGCGCGGCGCGGCGGGCCACGCGACGTCTTCGCCGGCGGCCGCGTCCGGTGGGACCGCCTGGCCGACCGCGGCCGCGGGGCCTCGCGCCGACGGGCAGACGAAACCCTCCAGCGCGCGAGCCCCCTCGCCCACACGCCGCGCCGGCCCGCGCGGCTCACCGTGACGGCCCTGGCGACCTACCGCCGATGCCCGCGCCTGTACGAGTGGCGGCACGTCCTGGGCGTCGACCAGCCGGGCCCGCGGGAGGGCGGCCTCTCGGCCCAGCAGTGGGGCACGATTTGTCACCGGGCCCTGGAACTCGCCCCGGGCGGCGACGACACCGCCATCGGGGCCGCTGCCGACGAGGCCCTCCGCGAAGCCCAGGTCGCCCCGGACGGGCGCGACGCGATTCGCGCGCGGCTCGTCGCGTCGGTCGGAGGATTCTGGGCCAGCCCCGTCGGCCGGCGCGTGGCCGGGGCGCGGCAGGCGGTGCGCGAGATGCCGTTCGTCCTGGCGCTGGGGGAGACGGAGGTGCGCGGCACGATCGACCTGCTCTTCGAGGGCGCCGACGGAGAGTGGGAAGTGGTGGACTACAAGTCGTCGGCCAAGCCGCACGCCGACGACGGGCCGGACGCGCCGTACGACCTGCAACTGGGCCTCTACGCGCTGGCCGCCGGCCGGTGGCTCGGCAGGAACGTGGGCCGGACGTCGGTGTATTACGTGGGCTCGGGCGAGGCCCAGGAGCGGCCGGTGTCGGCGTCGGACCTGGCCGGTGCCGCCGCCGGCGCCGAGGAAGCCCTGGCCGGCATCGCCGCCGGACACTTTATGCTGGCCACCGGCGCCTCTGAACACTATAATAGTCTGAGTAAGCGGCTGTGTGCCCGGTGCAGCCATCACGTCCTTTGCCATAGCGGTTCCATGACGGAACCCATCGACCAAGGAATGGGGGGAGTACCATGACCTACGATTTTACGGTCCTCAGAGAGTTGCGCAAGAAGCGGAAACTCACCATCGCCAAACTGAGCGAGATGTGTAATGTGAGTTACGTCGCCATTTCGAAACTCGAGCGCAACCAGGGAAACCCCGAACTCAAGACGCTCGACCGCATCAGCCGCGCGCTGGACCTGCCCACGCATAACCTGCTGGCGCTGGCCGAGCGCAAACACCCCACCCAGGTGGCGGAAAGCAAGTGCAAGACCCTCACCAAGGCCGACTGCCGCTTCGTCGACCTGGAGGGCCTGCGCGTCTTCTACACGGTGGCCCCGAAGGGCGCCACCGGCCTGGAACCCGACCTCCACCGCGACGACTACGAGCACTGCTACGTGCTCGACGGCAAGGTCAATATCACCATTCGCGGCAGCGACTACGTGCTCGGGCCCGGCGACGCGCTTCGATGGGACTGTTTCTTCGAGCACAACTACGAGGTGCTCAAGCCGTCGACGTTCATCTCGATCCTGACGCCCAAGCGGCCCTAGACGCCCGGCCGCCGCGGGTCACGGCCGGATCGCCGGAAGCGGATACACCGTCATCTTGTTCCCGCCGAAGAGGCGAACGCACGCCGTGTCGCCGTCCTCGCCCGCCGGGAATACGCCCCGGTACTCGGCGCTGCCGAGCAGGCGTTCCTGTCCTTTTCGCGCCAGGTCGCCGTCGGCCAGGGGCACCCACACCGCCTCGGCCTCCTTCGGCGTCAGACGCACCAGGTGATACGCCAGCGGCCACACGCTCACGCTCGGCGACGCCAGGTACACCACCGACCCGGCGATGCGGCCGCCCGCGAAATGGTGGTGACCCGAGACGACCATCAGCACGTTCGGATGCCGCTCGATGATCTGCCGCACCTCCTCGGCGTTGTCGACCATCAGGTGCTGCCAGGCCGTCCCCTCGTCGAGCGGGTGCAACGGCACCAGCCCGTGATGGCCCACCACCAGGACCAACCTGTCGGCGTGGCGCGAGAGCGTCTCGTCGAGCCAGGCCAGTTGCTGCGCATCGACGTGCCCCGCCCGGCGGCCCGGCTGGACGGTGTCCAGACCCACCAGCACGAGGCCGGGCAGCACCTCGTGGACCCAGTACCCGTCGGGCCCCGAGAACCCGTGCCCCTGGAACGACCAGATGACGGTGCTCCGGCTGCCGCCCTCGGCCGCCGCGGGCACCTTGGGCGGCGTCGGGGGGGCGGGCGCCTCGGTCGCCTTGACCGGCCGGCCGGGCCCGTCGTACGCGCCCAGGACCACGTAGTACGGCGCCCGCAGTTCGGCCAGCAGGGCCTTGGCCCGGTCGAGGCTGAGGGCGTCGGCCCGGGCCAGCAGGTCGCCCGCGACGACGACGAAATCGAGGTCCTTGCGGGCGTTGATGTCGGCGATGGCCTTCACGAGGAGGCCTTCGGCGTCCTCGACCATCGCTCCGTCGACCGCCGCCCCACCGCCGGCCGAGTAGTACACGCCCGCCAGCACCGCGAACGTGGTCCGCTGGCGTTGAAGGGCCGGCGTGCACCCGGCCGCCAGGACCAGCGCCAGGCCAATCCATCGCGCGGCCCGCAGCATGATGCGACCTCCTCCAATGCAAAGGGCCGCGGCATTATACCGCGACCCTACCGATAAAGCGAGCCGCCCCGCACCAGCGCCTCATCCGCCGGGCGCCAGGCTCGCGCGCAACCGCACCGCGCGGCCAAGCAGTTGACCGTCGTTCAACTGAACCACCAGCCGGGCCGGCAGCGGGTCGCCCCGGGCCAGCAGCGCGAAGGTCGTTTCCAGGGGCGCCAGGTCCTTGGCCCAGACCCTCTGGGCCCCCGACCGGGCGTCGCCGAGGCGCTGAGGCAGGTCGAGTTTCCGGGTTTCATCGCGGGCCCACGCCAGCCGTTGCGATTCCTCGGTGCCCTCCACGTAGACCAGCCGGACCAGCACCCGCTCGGCGTCGGCCAGCACGGGGGCCGTCTGGCGGGCCCACCGCTGGCGCGTCATCTCGTCGAGGCCGGCGGCGGCCAGCATCACGACGCCCGCCGCCACGGCCACCGCTGCCAGCATGCGGCCCGAGACGAGGCTCTCGCCGAACATCCGCCGCTTGCCCGCCACCACGCGGGCCGCAAAGAACGCCCCGCGCCGGCCAAGGTCGTCGGTCACCCGGCAGGCCACGTCGGGCACGTCGGCCGGAGGCTCGGCCCCCTGCCGGATGGCATGCTCCAGCGCGCCCAGGCGTTCGAGCACGCCGCGGCACCGCGGGCACGCCGCCACGTGCCGGCCCACCCGCGACGCGGCCGGACCTGGCAGGTCGCCATCGTGGTACTGACCCAGCGTCTTATCACTCGGGCACGACCCCATCGGCTGACTCCCGACTTGCGATACGGCTAGAAATGACGGCTACGACTCCTCGTCGGCGTTCGGCAGAGCGTACATCTCGGCCAGGTGCTCGGCGGCCTGGCTGTGCCTGAGCGCTGCGAGCACTTCCTGACGGGCCCGGAACAGGCGGCTGCGAACCGTGTTGACCGACACGCCCAGCACCTCAGCCAGTTCGTCGTACCGAAGGCCCTCGACGGTGCGCAAGGCCAGCACGCTCCGCAGTTTTGCCGGCAGCGACTCCATGGCGGCGTGGACGGCGTCGATGGCCTCGCGCGACTCCATTCGGCTCGACGGCCGCACCACCCGCCGCGCGATCGGGTGCTCGCGAAGCACACGCATCCGACGCTCGCGGGCCTCCTGCTTCCGCCAATAGTCGATCACCGCGTTGGCGGCGACCCGACGGAGCCAGTGCGGCAACTGCTCGGCCCCGTCTATCCGGCCCAGGTTGTGCCACAGCCGGACGAATACCTCCTGCGTCACGTCCTCGGCCACAGCCGGGCGGCGAACCATCCGCAGAACGAAATGGTACGTCGGCGCCTGACACTGCCGGACCATGGCCGCGAAGGCGTCGGCGTCGCCCCCTCGGGCGGCCTCCAGGAGCGCCGCCGGCGTGGCCCGCGAATCGGTCACGGCATCGGCGAGCGCGGCAAGCGGCTTGGCCTGGCCGGCGGTCAGGACACCCACGGCGGCTGTCATCGGCGGCTCCTTAGCGCCCACGGCAGTTCCCCAATTACTTGGACGTACCCGGCGGCGTCGCGTTGCAGAAAAAACCGTCCTCTTCTATTTGGTTATACGACCGATTCCCCGCCCGACGGGCCGCAATCCTCGGCCCCGGCGCCGGGCGGGTCGCTATCCGGCCGGCCCTTGGCAGGCCCCTTGGTCGCAATCTGCAACGCCTTGTCGCGCAGGTCCTTGACGAGCGTCGTCTCCCAGGTGCTGAGCATGACTAGGCCGTCGAGGCCCTTGACGACCTCCCACATGTCCTCATCGCGTTTGCCCATGGCTGCCTCCGGTATTTTGTTGCAGATGCTCGGTTCGCGTTCTACAATCTATTCATCCGCGTCTGCGGATGTCGCCGATGTATTATACGCGACTGCGGACGTTCCGCAAGCTCACATTCGCAGACGCGAACGTATCAGCCCGTTTTTGAGGTGTTTTGACGCCATGAGCCCTTCGGACGGCGAGCAGGGGATTTCGGCAAGACTGGCGGACCTTCGCCGGCAGATTTTCGGAGAGCGAGGGCGGGCCGCCTTCGCCCGGGCGCTTGGCGTAAGTCCTTCTACGTACAACTATTACGAGAAGGGCCGCCCTCCCCCGGCCGACCTCCTGGCCCGGGCGGCCGAGGTTGCCGGAGCGGACATCGGGTGGCTGCTGACGGGTCGCGGCGAGGCGTTCCCTGCCCAGGCCGAAACGGCCACTGACACACAGTTGTCACAGTCGGCGCGAAGCATCCTCGAGCGCTTCGCCCCGGGCGGCGCTGCGGCCCCTGAAGCGGCGGCGTGGGCGTCCCTGCGTGCCCTGCTCCGCCAGATGGACAGCACCACGGCCGCGTTGGCCGAGACGTGGCAGCCTCACCGTTTTGCGCCCACGCCCACGTCGATCCCCATCCTGGGGCGCACGGCGGCCGGCCTGTCGGCCGCATGGGACGCGTGCTTCGCGGGTGAGGAAGAGAGCGACGTGCTGGAGCGGCTCATCCGGCGGGTCGAGGGGGCCGAGGCACGCCGCCGCCCGGGCCGCCTCAGCGCCGCCGACCCTCAAGGCGACCCCGCCCAGCCGGGCGACACCACCGCCTTCGTCACGCAACTGGACGCGCCCACGTCCGACGGCGTCGTCGAGTTCCTCGACGTGCCCGGCCTGGGCGCGGTCGAACCGGGCACGTTCGCGCTGCGGGTCGACGGCGACAGCATGTCCCCGCGCCTGCGGGACGGCGACCTGGTGGTCTCGCACCGCCGGGCCGAGCCGGTGCCGGGGAGCACGGCCATCGTGCGGCTACGCGACCGTATCGGCGTGACGGTGAAACTGTGGCGGCCCGAGGGCGATCGGGTCCACCTCATCCCGATCAATGAAGCGTATGATCCACATGTCTGGATGCGGAGCGAGGTCCTCTGGGCCTGCCGGGTCCTCTGGCTCGTCCGAGTCTAGGGCGGGCAGGTCGGTGGCGGTCCCCGGTTCCGGAAGCGCCGTGGGCCCCGAGAGGGCGAAGAAGCCTCCGACCACAACAGCCGCCAGCGCCGCGCCCGCGACGATGGCGGTCTTCAGGCGCCGCTGACGGCGTTCCACTTCGGCCGCGCTGCCGGGCCGGGCTAGAATATCGAGCAGAAACCGGCACCGCCTCGCGATGCTGAAGTGCCGCCACCCCCGGGTCCGCTCGGCCGCGCCGTTCAGCCGCGCGATCCGCCGCAGCGCCGTGACGAACGTCCCGACGCGGTGCTCGCAGATGCTCGTAGGGGCCTGGTCGCACGGGTCCACGTCGGGCGAGTCGGCATCGCGCGCCCGGGCCCCGGCATCGGGCGGCGAGCACCCCGCCGGGCAGACGGTGGCCCGGACGGCGTACAGGTCGCATTCCCGTTCGCAGCGGCGCGAGACGAAGCCAAACCCCAGGCCCCAGTACACCAGGACCACGGCGCCCAGGACAGCGTAGACGGTCCAGATCGAAGGGACCAGGATGAGAGCGGCCTCGCCCAGGAGGATCGCGAGGCTCATCCCCGCCGCCCCCATCAGCAGGTACAGCATGACGTGGCGGTACCGGACGTGGGCCACCTCGTGGGCGAAGACGGCCTCGACCTCCTCGGCCGATAGCGACAGCAGCAGCGCGTCGGTAATCAGGATGTAGCGCAGGGGTCCGACGGCGCCGACCATGCATCCGTTGACGATCGAGAGGTTGGTGCGCCAGACGAGGATGTTGCCGACGCGGATGCCCGCCCGGTCGGCCAGCGCCAGCAGCCGGTCGCGCAGAAGGCCCTCGGGCAGCGGCTCGGTGCGCCAGCAGAACCGGACCCACGGCCCCGCCAGCACCACCGCCGCCATCAGCGAGGCCAGCACCACCAGCGCCGACGCCGGGGCCGTCTCGGGCGGGCCCAGCCACCAGCCGACGACGTCGCGGAGGCCCATCAGCACGACCGCCGGCACCAGGACCACCAGCAGGTACTGGCGCGACATAAACTCGAGGTACCGCGGCAGTGTCCACGACCGGACGGCGGCGTGCGCCCCGGCCCGCTCGAACATCACGGCCCGCAGGCGCCGGTCGGCCCAGAACAGGGCTGTCCAGGCCACCAGCAGCAGGACCACGAAGGGGGCTACCGTCACGAGGAACGCGGGCACTTCCCACGGACCCCGGGGCGCCCAGCCGGCCGCCAGGGCCGGCCAGTCCAGGCCGAACAGGACCACGGCGTAGGCCGCCACCACCGACAGCCGGTACGTCTTGCCCAGGACGCCCACCTTGCGGAGGAACCGCTGCTCGTCGGCGTCCATGGCGCGGCGGCACAGGAGGATGTAGCCGCTGATGGCCAGACCGGCCACCAGCACCGCCACGGCCACGGCCCCGATGGCCGCCAGGGTGGGCGCCGTGTCGGGAGGCGGCACGTCGGCCGCCAGGTCCATCGCCAGGACGGCCATCACCAGGCCCAGGATAACGTAAGCGTACATGCGGGTGCCTTGCGGTGTCCCCTACTATTTACGGGGCTGGGCGGGCTTCGGGTGAACAATCTTCGGCTTGTAAATGAAATAGTCGAAGTCGGGGCTCTGGACGGGGCCGTGGCAGGACATGCACAGGCGGGACGAGATGTAGATCTCGGGGCGGGCGTCGACCTTCTTGTCCTCGTGGTCGGTGGTCACGATGTGGCAGCCCTGGCAGGTGACGCGTCCCAGGTCGGGCGTCTTGGCCATCGACACGAACCCGCCCGGTCGCCCCAGGCCCATCGTGTGGCACAGGAGGCACTCGGGGTCCCGGTGCCGGCCGACGCGTTTGATGGACGCGTAGGCGCGGGCGTGGTGGGTGGTCAGCCAGTGCTTGTACTCGGGTTCGTGGCACTCTTTGCACGCCTCGGCCGTTTCGTAGCGGGGCGGGATGGGCGTCAGGTTCCAGTCGGGGGGCGGGGCGTCTTTCGCTTCCTCGACATACTTCCAGTACAGGTCCATCACCCACGGGGCGTCGGGCACGCGGGCCGAGAGGACCGAGAGTTCGTTGACCAGCCTGGGCCGGTCCCCGTCGCGGCCCTCGAAGGTGAGCGCGCCCAGGATGCGCCCGGCCTCGCCCGTGGCCACGACGATGCCGTCGCCGACGGACTCGGGCTTCTGGAGCGTCTTGGGCTCGTGGCCGCAGACCACGACGTGAATGCCGGGCACGTCGCGCGCCAGGGCCCGGGCCTCGTCCATGGGCAGGTGCGCGAGGGCGACGACGACGTCGCAGTCGGCCAGGGCGGCGACCTCGCGGCGGGCGGCCTCGGCGGGCGGCTCAACCTTCAACCCCTTTCGCCACTCCAGCGGCGGCCAGCCGTATTCCTCGTCGGCGACGACCGAGAAGATGCCGACCCGCCGGCCACCCACGTCGCGGACGACGTGCGGCGGGACGACGTACTCGCCGCCGGAGTCGCGGACGTTCGCACAAACGAAAGGCAGGGCGTACGTGCGGGCCAGTTCGCGGAGCCGGTCGACGCCCAGGGCCAACTCCTGGTCGCCCAGGCCGATGGCGTCGTACGCCGCACGCGACAGGGCCATGGCCAGATACTTCACCTTGACCGGGTGCGGAAAGTCGGGGACGACGTCGCCGGCGTCGACGATGAGAACGTGCCTGCGTGTGCGGCGGTACTGTTCGAGGAGTCCCTGGCGTTTGGCGAGGCCGCCGCTGGGATTCGACGGACACCCGCACGCGGCCAGGACGCCCTGGTTGTCGGCCGCGTACAGGAGGACGGGCCGCAGGTCGCGCTGGGTCGGTTCGCACCCGGGTCCGAGCACGACGGCGGCGAGCAGGAAGACCGCGACCGCCAAGGCCGCAGGGAGAGGAGCAGCCCGCCCGCAGCGCCCGTGAGGCCCACTCGCGGCGGCCTCGGAAGGCCGCCGCGCAACAAGTTGCGTCGCAGGTTTAAGCACTCTCGCTCACAAGCGGCGGCAGGCTGACGTAGTGGACGCGCTTCATGAAGGCCTTGCCGCGCAGTTCCTCCAAGAGGTTCGGGGGGGGCACGGCGTCGAGGGTCAGGGCCAGGCAGGCCTCCTGGGTGTCGACCTTGCGTCCGAAGGTCATGCTGGCGATGTTGATGCCCAGTTGGCCGAAGGTGGACCCGACGTCTCCGATGACGCCGGGCCGGTCCTCGTTGAAGGTGATGACGAGGTCGCCCTCGGGTTTCAGTTCCATGTAGAAATCGTCGAGCGCGATGATGCGCGGGTACCGCTGGTGGAAGACGGTGCCCTGGACCGAATGCGATTCCTTGTCGCCCTCAGCCGAGACGCGCAGGCACGAGATGTACCCGCGGGCCTCGGCCTGGGTGGTCTCGGAGATGTCGAGGCCCTCTTCCTTGGCCACCACGATGGCGTTGACCATGTTCAGCGGCGAGCTCGAGACCCGCTGCAACAGGCCCATGACGGTGCTGACGGTGACGGGCTTGAAAGGTTCCTTGGCGACGTCGCCGGCGTAGGTAATGACCAGCCGCTTCAGCCGGCCGTGCATCATGGCGGCCAGGATGACGCCCATGCGGTGGCCGAGTTCGGCATAGGGCTTCAGGGCACCGACGGCGGCGAAGTCGATGGCCGGCACGTTGACGGCATTTCGCAGTTCCCGCCCGGCCAGGTAGTCGACCAGGTTGTGGCAGGCATCGATGGCCACGCTCTGCTGGGCCTCCTTCGTGGAGGCCCCCAGGTGAGGCAGGCACAGGACAAGGGGGTGCTCGACCAGGGCGCGGTTCTCGGCGGGCTCTTGGGGATAGACGTCGAGGGCGGCGCCGCCCAGGTGCCCCGTCTTCAGGACCTCCAGCAGGGCGTTCTCGTCGACGATGCCGCCGCGCGCCGCGTTAATGACGTACGCCCCCTTGGGCATCATCTCGAGTTGGCGTTTGCCGACGATGCCGCGCGTCTCGTCCGTCATCGGCGTGTGGACCGTCAGGTAGTTGGCCACCTTAACGAGGTCGTCGAGGTTGTCGACGAGGCGGATTTCCTTCGCCAGGTCGGGCGGGGCGCCGGCGATGAAGGGGTCGTAACCGACGACCTTCATGTCGAAGGCGAGGCATCGCTTGGCCACGGCCGAGCCAATGCGGCCCAGCCCGACGATGCCGACCGTCTTGCCGGCCAGTTGGCGGCCCATGAAGGCCTTGCGATCCCATTGGCCCGCCTTGAGGCTGGCGCAGGCCGGGGCGATGTTGCGGCTGAGGGCCAGCATCAGGGTGACCGTCAGTTCGGCCGTCGAGAGCGTGTTGCCGTCGGGCGCGTTGACCACGACGATGCCGTGCCGCGTGGCCGTCGGCAGGTCGACGTTATCGACGCCCACGCCGGCCCGGGCGATGGCCTTGAGGTTGCCGGGCTTGGCCAGGATGTCGGCGGTCAGTTTCGTGGCGGACCGAATGCAGATACCGTCGTACTGGCCGATGATGGCCTTGAGTTCGTCGGGCTTCAGGTCGGTCTTGACGTCGACCTCGAACCCCGGCTCGGCCCGCAGAATAGCGATGCCCTCGTCGGCCAGTTTGTCGGATACGAGAATCTTCATCATCGTCTCCTCAGACAGCCAAAAAGAAAGACCTTAACGCAGAGGCCGCAGAGATAACGGAGAGACCGCAGAGAAGGTGTTTTTCTCTAACAACAACTTTGCCTGCCCTTCTTCTCTGCCTTCGGCGCCTCGTGGGCGTCCTTGTGCGTTCATTCCGACAGCGGTCCGGTTGACCATGCGGCATTACCCCGCGGCCAGGACCTTTTGGGCAGCCGCGACGCCCGTGCCGAAGTCGACCTTGCGGCCGAGTTTGGCCAGGGCCATCTCCAGCGCCCCGACGGCTGCCAGGATGTCCCACGCGTCGGTATAACCCATCGTGGTAAACCGGATGATCTTACCCTTGAGGTGCCCCTGCCCGCCGGCCACGCGGATGCCGAAGTCGCCCACGAGGACCTTCGGCAGTTTCTCGCCATCGACGCCCTCGGGCACGCGGATGCCCGTCACGCTGTCGGACGGGCTCTTCGAGAACACCTCCAGGCCCAGGGCCCCGGCGGCGGCGCGGATGGCCTCGGCCAGCCGGTGCGACCGCGCCCAGACAGCCTCCAGACCCTCCTGGCGGATCATCGCCAGGGCCTTCACGGCGGCACGGACCATCAGGTTGGCCGGCGTGTACGGGTTGTCGAAGTCCTTGGCCAAGGCCTTCTTGTAAGCCTTCAGGTCCAGGTAGTAGGCCCGCGGCTGGGTAGCGTTGATCTTCTTCCAGGCCTTCTCGCTGCACGCGATGAAGGCCAGGCCCGGCGGCAACATGAGGGCCTTCTGGCTGCCCGTGACGCTGATGTCGACGCCCCAGGCGTCCATCTTGAACGGCACCGCCCCGATGCTCGAGATGCCGTCGACGACCAGCAGCGCGTCCGTCTTGGCGACGACCTTGCTGATGGCCTCGACATCACATATCGTGGCGGTCGAGGTCTCGCACTGGGTGATGTAAACGGCCACCGTGTCGGGATGGGCCTGGAGGGCACCGGCGATGAGCTCGGCGGTGGGTGCGGTGCCCCACTCGACGTCCAGGTCGATGGTCCGGGCGCCGAAGGCGTGGCCGAGTTCCGACCAGCGTTCGCCGAACTTGCCGCCGCGCACGGCGATGATCGTCTCTCCGGGGGCCACCACGCACGAGACCGACGCCTCCATCGCGGCCGACCCGCTGCCCGTCATCGTGTAAACATCCTGCGAAGTGCCCAGGACGTACTGCATGTCCTCGGTCACCTGCTTGAGCATCGCCCGGTAGTCGGCCGTGCGATGATGGAACATCGGGCGGGCCAGTTCCAGGAGCACCTCCTCCGGAACCGGCGTCGGGCCCGGCGTGAAGAGACGCTGCTTGTACATCGATCCTCCCTTCGCTTTCCCAGACGTACCAGCGGCCGGGGCGCCCAGCCGCCCCCTACAAACCGAGACGGGATTATATCGGCCGACTCGACCGATGCAACGCAAAACCACGCGGCGCTGCCACGGCGCCGCTCGCTTGCGCTTGCGGCTAGAGCAGTTCACGTTTGGATGTAGCGTGTGCCGATAAGAGTAGGCATGGAAACCTACTCGATAGATCTGCGGGAGCGTGTGGTGCGGGCGTGCGATGAGAGTGTGCACACGCAC
>Ga0307379_10010084_pt1 | contig 12557 bp, 10 predicted proteins | sample UN2MG_FD_202237 | JGI IMG/M metagenome (GOLD analysis project Ga0307379, IMG submission 202237) | Soil microbial communities from Risofladan, Vaasa, Finland - UN-2 | ecosystem: Environmental > Terrestrial > Soil > Coastal area > Acid sulfate soil | place: Finland: Risofladan, Vaasa | collected... | reverse complement strand
AGAGAATTGATCCGGACCTGGCTTCTCGCCAGTTGAAAGTTATCGGCAGCGTTGACGGTATATGCTTTCACGAAGATGCTGGGGGTAACTTTTGGCGGGTATATAACTTCATAGAGGACGCTGTTGCATACGATACCGTTGATTCTGTCGATTTGGCGTATGAAGCAGCACGAATGTTCGGCTGGTTCCAGAAGATGCTGGTTGACCTTCCGGGGCCGGCTTTGCATCAGAGTATTTGTGACTTCCACAATACACCCAGGCGTTTCGAAACCTTCCAGCGTGTTCTTAAAGAAGATACCTGTAATCGAGCTAAAAATGCAAAACCCGAAATCAAATTTTTATTTGATAATGCGTCCATCTGTGATGTCTTGCTGAATTTGGTGGATAAAGGTAAAATCCCTGTTCGTATTACACACAATGATACGAAGGTAAACAATGTGATGCTGGACAAAAATACCAACAAAGGTGTTTGCGTAATTGATTTGGATACAGTTATGCCGGGCCTGTCGATTTATGATTTTGGTGATATGATTCGTACCGGGACCACTTTCGCTGATGAGGATGAACGTGACTTATCGAAAGTAGCTATGAACCTGCCGATGTTTGAAGTGTTCGTTCGAGGTTTTGCCGAGCAAAGCAGCCATTTTCTCGCATCCGCCGAGAAAGAGCACCTTGCTTTTGCTGCGAAGCTAATCACCTTTGAACAGCTTATCAGGTTTCTTACAGATTATCTGGCAGGTGACATCTACTATAAGGTTCACCGCAAAGACCATAATCTCGACCGTAGCCGCACACAAATGAAACTGGTTCGGTCGATTGTTGCCCAGGAAGAGGCTATGAACGAAGTAATCGAAAGGGTTTTTCAACAGGTTGATTGATTTACTGTTTGATGCTCGGAAGGCAGGATTCTTTGCCTGGCACTTGCAGAAAGCATGTTGTTAATGTATTTTGTAAACGGAGAATAATATGGACTGGAATGCTGTTGGAATTGAAACCAATTTTAGCTCTTTAGACTGGTGTATCGTCGTTGGCTATCTAATTACCATTGTAGCGGTTGGTGTTTATATAAGACGATATATAACCAATGTTACGGATTTTATGGTTGCCGGCCGGGGCTTAAAAACTTTCCTGGCGATTGCGACAATGATTGGGACCGAATTAGGTCTGGTTACCGTGATGTATTCGTCTCAAAAAGGCTTTACCGGCGGCTTCGCTGCCTTTCACATTGCTCTGGCTGCTGCTATCGTAACTTTAGTTGTCGGACTGACCGGATTTATCGTGGTGCCCTTGAGACGTATGAAAGTAATGACCATACCCGAATTCTACGAGAAGCGGTTCGGGCGAGGCGTACGCATTCTTGGTGGAATCATATTGGCATTGTCTGGGATACTCAATATGGGAATGTTCCTCAAGGCCGGCTCTCTTTTTGTAATGGGTATTACCGGTCTGACTCGACCTGTTCACCTCAATATTATTATGTCCGTCTTGCTGGGTATGGTATTGTTGTACACCACTCTGGGCGGGATGGTTTCGGTAGTGGTTCTTGACTATATACAATTCGTGGTTTTATCGCTCGGCCTTTTGGCTGCGAGTTTGTTATCTATCAGATATTTGGGCTGGGGTAACATTATTGAAACAGTTTCCCAGTTAAAAGGCCGGGCGGGTTTCGATCCGTTTCACGGCGAGGGCTTTGGTGTTCCCTACGTTGTCTGGATGTTCTTCCTGGGACTGGTCAGTTGCGCTGTTTGGCAAACAGCGGTGATTCGTGCCTGTTCTGCCGAGAATACACGTACCGTTAAGAAAATCTACACATGGGCTTCTATCGGTTTTCTCATGCGGTTCCTTCTGCCGTATTTTTTGGGGATTTGTGCTTTTGTCTATATCGCTCAGCATGAGTCGTTGAAAAACGTTTTTATTCCTGATGGGGGTTCCGTAGATCCACAGGTATCTCTGATGGCAATGCCCGTGTTTCTCAGCCAAATCCTTCCTGTTGGTTTTATCGGTATCATTTCCGCAGGAATGCTCGCGGCGTTTATGTCCACTCATGATAGTTACCTGTTATGCTGGAGTTCCGTGCTGACCCAGGATGTGGTGGCGCCCTGTTTCAGAAAAGGATTGTCTTCGAAAGCACGTTTGTTACTGACGCGGATATTTATCGTAGCTATTGGTATTTTTATTTTGGTTTGGGGGCTTTGGTATGATTTAGGGCAGGATTTATGGGATTATATGGCAATTTCCGGGGCCATATATTTTACCGGGGCCATTGCCCTGCTGGTATTCGGCCTTTACTGGAAACGAGCCAGTAAAGTCGGGGCGTACTTAGCTCTGGTTTGTGGCTTTCTTGCTGTTATCGGTTTAACGCCCGTGCAAAATAAGCTTGGATTCCTGTTAAATCCGATTAAGTTGCAATTCGGTTTCACGAAAGAAATACCAATAGAAGAGGTTACCGAAAAGACGGTTCTTGTCGTTAAGAACATTCCTATTGAACAGATTACCACAAAGACAGTCGAAGTATATGATACGATTGGCAGTGAAATTGTGGGGCTAACTGTCATAGCACTTGCAATATTGGCAATGATAATCGGCTCTCTTTTATTTCCGCAGAAACGCACATATTCCGAGGCTAAGGAGTAACAAGATATGAATTTTTGGATTAACTTTTGGACCGGTTTTTTTATTGTAAGTCTTGTCCTTTTTGCAGGGCTTGCAATAGTTGTTACGATTGGCGGGTTTTTCAACATTCGTTCTCTGTTCAAAAACCTTACAGATCGCAGCGAACAATCGGAGCAAGGCGCCGTCGAGGAAGATAGCTGAAGGTAATAAACGAATAATACTGCCCTATCATAATGAACAGACGCGAAAGATTGATGGCTACGTTGTGCGGCAGGGCGGTTGACCGGCCTGCTGTTAATTTCTATGAAGTAGGCGGATTCAAGGTTGACCCGTCGGACCCGGATGAGTTCAATATATATAACGACCCATCCTGGAAGCCCCTGCTTGAGCTTGCTGAAGAAGAAACAGACCTTATTCGTATGCGCAGCCCAGTCAAGTCGCGCTCCCACGAAGTTATATCTAACACGCCGGGTGACGACCTGCCCCCGCCCCCTTTCCTTCTTCCGAAGGAAGCAAGGGGGCGAGACGGGGCGGCGGGCAATTACCGTGATCAATTCTTCAAGAGTGAAGAATATATGGAGAAAGGCTGTCTTTTCACATTCACTTCTTTGAAAATCGGCTCTTGCAATATGACCTCGCTGACACGCCGCAGTCCCGATGTCGATACCGTCTGGACGGTGCAGCACCTTCTCAAGGGCCCGGAAGACCTTAAAGCCTATCTGGAGCTACCCGATGAAATTTTCGCAGAAGACATCGATGTAACGCACCTTATAGAAGAAGACAAAGAACTCGGCGACAGTGGTATTATCATGGTCGATACCGAAGACCCAATTTGCGCTGCTGCCTCTTTGTTCAGTATGGAAGACTTTACTGTAATCGCATTGACTGAGCAGAAGCTCTTCCATCGTTTGCTCGAAAAGCTTTCGGTACATATACAGGCTAGAACAGAAAAGACCGCCGAAGCATTCCCCGGGCATTTGTGGCGTATATACGGCCCTGAATATGCCACGGAACCTTACCTTCCGCCCAGTCTTTTCAAAGAGTATGTGGTTCGTTATACCGGGCCAATGGTAGAGGCCATTCAAAGGCACGGCGGTTTTGCCAGAATTCATTGTCACGGCAGGATTCGGGCCGTTCTTGATTACATCGTGGAGATGGCCCCGGCAGCCATTGACCCGATTGAGCCGCCCCCGCAGGGCGATGTCGAACTTGACTACGTACGCAGCAAGTATGGTAAAGACCTTGTACTCTTCGGCAATCTGGAGATGGCCGACGTAGAAAATTGCCCCCCGGCTGATTTCGAAAAAATCGTCGCTAAAAGCCTGACCGATGGCACCACCGGCGAAGGCAAAGGCTTTGTCCTGATGCCGTCCTCCGCCCCGACCGGCCGAAAAATAACCCCCAAGGTAATGAAAAACTACGAAACAATGCTCCGCCTCGCCACCAACTTCAACCTGTAAGAGAATCTGGTAGGATGGGCTTTAGCCCATGCGTTTTTCTAATTCTCTAATCCTCTAATCTTCGTCATCCTGAACTGAGCGAAGCGCAGTCGAATGGATCTGTTCAAATAGCCGCCCGAAGGGCTTCCTCAACTCAAAACCAAAAACTCAAAATTTCAAATTCTAAATCCCCCCCTATGGAGGGGACAAAGGGGCCCCCTACACTTACTTTCACTAAACTGCCGCCTGCCCTGTCTGTACTGAGCTTGTCACCAAGGTATGTAGACTAAGTACCATTCTCCCTAATTATTCCTTCAATTCCCTCTCAAGTTGTTCAACTCGCTTATTGACAATTTCGCTAACTTTTTCTAGCGTCCTTCTAACTGCAAAAGGAGGAAGCTTTCTTATTTCATCCATTTTGCTATCGGGCTTCAAAATCTGATAAGAATGGCACATAATTTCAAGTTCATCTTCACGTGGAGCCCATCCTTGCCTGAAAGATGATATAAGCATACATGTCGTTATCTGCAATGGTATAACATAAATTAGCACTTTGATAGTCGGAACACATCTACTGTCACCTTTTAGATTTATAATTGTTGTAGAGTCTGGGAAATCGGAGGATTGTCTGATTTTATATTCAACGACCTTATATTTTTTTGGCTTATAGAAGGACGAAAGTGCCACATGAAGCCGCTCCGTGTGTTCCTCCACGTGCCTCACTAATTCATGTTGTGGTTTATACTCTCTGGCAAAATCGACGACAGACGGATGCATCGATTTAGGTATTTGGTCTGCTGAAATCAGAGAATCAGTTGATATCTCAAATTGCATCTCGTTCTTTGCTTCAAATTCCTCCTTGGATGCTACTACTAGAATCTGAAGAACTTTCTCGAGTCTTTCCTTTGAGAACATATCATCAATAGAGCGAAGATTTGAAATGCGAGAAAACAGGTCGGCTTTTTTATCATCTTCTTCCTTTTGTGAGTTTTTTTTCGGTAGTTCAGCTCTTCGAACTGCAAGTGAAATATTTCCAGATATCGATGCGTTTAGTACTGGCGTTTGACTATAGCCAAGTCTTTTTGAATGCTCAATGACCTTATCAACAGTTTTTACCTTACGGTAAATCGGGGGACACCATACATATTTTTCTGCTAGTCTTACTACTGAAATCGGGTGAAATCGGGGGGTGAAATCGGGGGAAAATCGGGAAAATCGGGGGACACCATACATATTTTTCTGCTAGTCTTACTACTGGTGGTAGCCAGCCACTGAGTGAACACATAGAATGAAGTGAACAGTGATTCTAAAGCATCCAATGATGAACTTGTCTTGTGCTGCCTGCGGTTCGCCTCGACGTCGCATTTCTGCCTGCGGTTCGCACTTATTTTTTATCACTTCGTCCCTGCGTGATTGTATGATGCTCATGCTGGCCTTCGGTAGAAATGCTATTCAAACTGCCTGCTCTTATCTACGTGCCTATAAGGCACCTCATGCTGGCCTCCAGCAGCACAAGCAACCCAAAAAACAACAGCCCTATCCCCACCTCAACAGATCAGCCGGCATCTTATTCATCAGTAGGCAGCTCTAAGCTGCCGGGTGGACGAAGGCTGGTTTCTATGACAAAGCTGGCTTTGAGAATAGAACCTGCCAAGAACACCAAGCCGGCTAAATCTGTTAAATCCGTGTAATCGCCCAATTTTCATTCAAAAACGCTAAAAAACAAAGAAAAAACATCAAAATCAACCACCCAACTTTAGTTACTTTAGGCACTTTAGTTCACTTTGAACTTTTTCGTTCAAAAACGCTCACTCTCAAAAACAAAAATAAAATATTTCCAAAATTTTTATCTCATTTCAAAATAACGACTTACGGCCCCCAAGCCCCAAAAAATAGCAGATTTTTCGACTCAAAACTGCACACTGCTCTAATTATAGAGGCAGGCTTTTTTTGCCTGCCCCCACGTTTAGAATGCCGCCTGCCCCCTTGGTTAGAGTGGAATGCACTCTAAGGGGGTGTATTCTGTGGGGGCCCTCATCGAGCTTGTCCTCGAATGTCGTAATCGGGGATCCAGAATTGCCAGTAATTACCAATTATGAGCATCAAATACCCAATTTTATCCGCCGTGGCGGATTTAGCTCACTTTAGGCACTATAGGCACTTTAGGCACATTAGCTCACTCATCACTAATGTGCCCTCTACATTTGTAGAGAATCCTCTACAAATCGACCCTTTTTATGCAAAACAAAGCCAAAGTCAAGTACGCTAAAATCAACGTAAACACTTATTTAATAATGAGATACGAAAAAATGGACATTTGGTTATTCAGAAAAACAAAGCCAAAACAAACCCAATTTAAGCCAAAACAAACCCAATTCAAACCCAATTTGACGAAAGGGCAAAAATGATGCAAAGTGTGTATTTACAAAGGATTAAGAAGAAAATGCGGCTATGGGCTATGAAAAAACAAAGCCAAACAAAGCCAATTTCAATAGCTCAGAACTCTTGCTGGTTTATATGTTCTTTTATCCACTCTTTGGATATGCGGGTATCGTTTGGCTCTATCTCAACTAATGTATATTCTTCTCTTGCCAAATCTTTCAAGAATTCCGGCGAGAACTTCGGCAAATATATAATTTCTTCCTTTTTCGCGGATTTGGCATCATGAAGCCGGCTAAGTACATAAACTGATACTGCAAAACCGATTATGACAAACAAAGTAATAATATTTATCGTTCTCTTAAAGCGGCTGGCCATAATCGAAAAATACAACAATTTAAAGGAATATCAAGAGAATATTTTCAGAGCGGTTCTTCAAATAAGCACAACTGTACGATGCCACGAACATTATTACGACTGGGCTGGGTATTAAATAGGTTTATCGTTGGAAGATGTCGTTTCAAAATTAGTCGGCTTCGTTTTCTGCTTATCCTTTGGATTGGCCAGTGATATAGGCAGGCTTAAAAAGCGATGTTGTGGATGTTTCCATGCTGCGGTTGTTATTGGCATTTCCTTAAGGAGGTTATTGATTTGTCTTGTAGTATTATACCAGATTGAAAAAATACAGCAATTTTCCGTTGTCCCGCCGCATTCGCAATGTTTTAAAAAGCAATCGTCGAATAACCGGCCGCCTTCAATGGTTTCAAAAAGATCGAGTAAACTGATTTCTTCCGGCGGCCTGGCAAAAATATATCCCTTTTTTTTGCCTGTGACTGCTCTGACAAATTTTGCTTTAACAAGTTGCTGAAATATCTTGGAAAGATATTCGGATGGTATCCCCTCGGCCTTGGCGATATTGGCGGTTGTTGCGGGCAACTGTGTGCTATGCCTGACCATATACATTAATGCATGCAATGCATAAGCGGATGACTTTTTAACTTTCATTTATTCGACTCCGAAATCAGCCGTATTTAGAACTATAGCGAAAAAAAACGCTGTGGCTTATCTTCGTGTGCAATCGGTGTTCCATATACGGAGAAACAGTGCTCTCTAAAGGTGCTGCATAAACATAACTCCTTGTTTAACAATGTTATAAGGCGTTGAAAAAAAAGATGCTTTCCGGTTACAGGTGTGCCCAGACACAGGTCAATTTGCCATGAGTTCTCATAAATGAGAACTCTTTCGCAAAGATTAACAAAAAGTAGAAGTTTTGAGCATCACTCGTCGGCCGATTTTTATAAACGCGGCAACATGAAATATATTCAAGTACTTACTAATTTTAAGGACTGATTGAAATTAATCTCTCATTAAGAATCGATTCGTAGATAATTGATTTTACGGCATTTTGCAGTTGGGATGAAAAGGGCATGTATTGGGACAAGGCAATTACGATTAATTCGTCTTTTGGTGATATCCAAAAATGTGTACTTGCAGCTCCTCCCCAGCCGTATTCTCCCTGTGGGAATCTACCGTCCCTTAGTCGCACGGAAAAGCCCAATCCAAATCCTTCACCCTCACCTCTTTTTACGGAATCAGGAAGTTGGTTTGAGGTCATCATTTCTACTGTTTCCGAACGTAATAATCGTTTGCAATCCAGTTGCCCTTTATTAAGCAGCATTTGGGAGAATCGCAGGTAATCCCGTGCCGTGGAAACCAAACCTCCTCCTCCGGAACACAACAAAGGTTGAGCGAGATATTGGCTTTTGGCCGGTTCATCGACAACTTTGAGTCCTCCATTTTGCTTCGGGCCATAACAGGCGGCAAAACGATTTACTTTTTCGTTTGGCACGTAAAAAGCAGTGTCTTTCATATCCAGCGGCTCGAATATATTTTGCCGGAAGAACTCATCCAGTGGTTGTCCTGATACTTTTTGGACCAGATAGCCTAGCACATCGGTCGATACACTGTAATGCCACTTTGCAGCCGGTTGATGGAGTAGCGGAATTTCACTCAGTTTGTTTATCATATCTTGAAGGGAACTCTTTAGCTTAAGGACGCTCCTGGCCATGTACATTTTGTCAACAGCAGTATTTCCAAAGTAACCATAAGTGAGGCCTGATGTGTGCCGTAATAAATCACGAACGCTCATTTGATGCACTTGATCATCGTGTTTACCGGATTCGGAATATACTTTCAGTCCTTTGAATTCCGGGATATACTTTGATATTGGATCGTCTAACTTTAGCTTGCCCTGCTCATACAGCATCATCGCGGCTACACTCGTTATGGGTTTGCTCATAGAGTAAATACGAAAGATGGTATCCGGTTGCATGGGTTTCTTTGCTTTTTTGTCCATCATGCCGAAGGTTTCGAAAAGAACGATTTTTCCCTTTCGGGCCACGATAATACTGGCCCCTGCTATTTTTTCATTGTCTATAAGAGCTTGCACGGGAGATTTTGCCCGAGCCAGTTTTTCTGAAGACATCCCGACATTTTCCGGAGAAGTAATGGGCAGTTCACCGGCAAAGCCAATGCAAAAGAAAAGCAAAGAAAGCACTATTACAATTCGTGTCTTACGGGTGATTTTCAAGTGAAAGCTCCTATCGTAATTAGTAAACTGTTATGCCCTATTATATGTATATATACATATAATAGGGCCAGTTAGGCACTCCTCCATATATGCACAATCAACTCAATATCCACATAGACTCTTCCTTGAGGATAGCTATTGACTTTCTCAATAAAAGTTCATTGTTTAAATGAACTCTGAGTTGTTATAAGAATGAAACTATCAGTTTAATTTATCGTCTTTCCAGTATTTGGTACCTGCGACAGTTGCCTGCAAAGCCAGGCCGGACTCTGTCATCGAGAATACTTCGATTCCGGAGATAATATCTCCTTCTCCGCTCATCTCACCGCCTGATTCTCCGGCTTTAGCCGCAGCATCAGCGTGAGCGCCAAAATCCCAGCCGCTCACCAGGAACTTGTCGAGCGTAGCCTTGTCCTTGAAGATCATAACGACCCGATAGTCCTTTGCGCCCAGCCCAAGGCCGACGCCGCCTAATGCCATCTTCATATAGGTACGTTTGCCGGTTGCATTATCAACAACCACACCATAGCCGCCTCCGGCGCTTATGAGAATCAAATTGACGTTGGCATTGCTGAAGGTACCATAGCCGGCTGCCTTCTTAATTTTCCCTTTGGTCTCTGGGGCTTCTCTGTACAACCTTTCAAGGGTCTCCTTTTCCATGTCCATTACGACCTGCCGCTTTTCAGTGATCGTCATATTGCCCCGAGGGCCGCAGCCTGCTATTATTACAATGATAGCCAAACTTAAAATTATCTTTGGTAATCCTTTCTTCATTTTTCTTCTCCTTATTCTAAACAGTCTAAAAAATAATCGGACGACAGTTGCCGGATATCTCGCATATTCTGCCTTGGGGATTTTAAAATGTCAACTGAGATTTTACGGTTATTTGGGCTCAGCTACTTCTTTGAGTCCTATTTTCAATATAAGGAAAGGGCTTGATTATTTTGCTGTTTATTTCTTTATTTTTCTTTGGGTAGTTTCCTTCTTTGTTTTGCTATCGCTGTTTCTTTTGGTTTTTTGTGCCATATCTTTCTTTTGCTTTGCTTGCACCTTCTCTATATCACGATTCCCGGGCTTTTTGGATTTTTCCTGAGTCGGTGATTTCTGTTTTTGTTCCGCTTTTCGTTGTAATTTAGCTCTTTCTTTCTCAGACAGATTTCCAGACCATCCAGTGCCTCTTTGGTCTCTTCCTTCAGATTCGACTACAATCATCGTAGCTTCTCCTGCTCTAATCTCCTTTCTTCCTGTTGTACTTCCCATACGAGGTCTGCCGGTGCGCCTTTCTGAAGATTCAGCAGTAGATACACTTATCGGTGCAAATATTTTTTCTCTGCCTTCCCACTCTATCTTGACATTAGTTGGCCCGATGTCGGTGATTTTTGCGTCTTCGACCATATCACCGACTTTGTACCATTTGTTATTTATCAGTACTTCATTACCAAATATAGCCGGCACTTCTTTAACGGGATGCTGCTTAGGCGGAGGCGGCGCAAACAAATTATTTTTCTTTAGGGCGTCGGCAAGCAACTTGTATTTGGTAAAATACTTGTCAGTATCCATGGCATCCGTGTTATTTTGCTCAACGGCTCTCTTGACTAAGTTTTCTGCTCTTGCTGAGGCCGTAAAAAAACCTGTTATCTTGACCAGGATTAAAACTGCAAGAAGCAGTGAAACACCAAGTAGAGCAATTAAAACTAATTCTTTTTTTTCTTTCAAATAATCAAAATTCATAAACTGCCTTTATTACATGACGAATGTTAATGGACAGTAAAGCCTATCCAGGTTAATAACTCAGCAGATGTGATATATTATAACTGATATTCGGATAATTCCATAATTCCTGTCGGGAAAACAAGCGAACCGGACAAGCTTTCAAATTGTCTGAGCGCATTCACCGGTGATATTGAAAAATCACCTGCAAATATTCTTTTAAAGGATCTTTATTTATTTACACTTAAACGACAAAATCAGAACAAGTTTAATCCTGTTTCTTTGATTTAAACAAGCCCTGAACACCTTCTATAAGCCCCTTGCCTGCATCGGCGCCCTCTTTCAAAAGTTTTGTGCCCCCTTCGGCAGCGGCTTTTCCCAACTCGGCAGTTATACCCAATGTTGTGCTCATAGCATCGGTAAGACTCTCAGGCAAAAGCCCGGCTCCCTGTTTTGCCACGCCCGTGGCGATAGCCAACAGAATTTTACCGGTTAATGCAGCCACATCCAGCTTATCATCGCTGCCCAAGTCGGTCATGACAATTGGATCCAGTTTCAGTGTAACGGTATCTGCTTTACCGGGAACAGGTAAAAGCTTCGCCTGGACTACAATATTCGTAAGTTCCAATTTATCAATATGAAGCTTTTTCCCCGGCTTCGTTTTGTCTTCAGGTTCTTCTGACTTTGGGAGCGCCTTGATAATGTCCTGAAGATTGTTGCTCGTAACTCCTTTTTGTTCGAGCACAACATTCACACCATCAAGCATGATTTCTTTTATATTGACGGTGTCTTTCAAAAGTGAGCCGGCGCTAACCGCAATACGAGCATCTCCTATTTCAAGCAGTTTTTCATGTTTGTAGCCCGGTGGATTATCAATTACCAGGCCCTGAAAGCCGACTTTAGCTCCTAAGATTGAAAAGTCCATGTCGTCTATACTAACGCCGACACTTAATGTTTTACTTGCAGCAGTTTCGATACCTGTTTTCAGAAGGCTGTTGCCGAAAAAATGTATCAAGACCACGATGCAGGCAATCAAGGCTACAATCGCAAGCAAAACAATGCGCAGGATTTTACGTACACTTTTCATTGTTCTATTCTCCTAAACAACAATATTTCCGGTTTTATTCCCCGGCCATTGCTTTGATAAATTCACGATTGCCAACGCCGAGACAACAAATATTGATATCGTGATTTTATTCATTGTCATACCTTCTGTGATTTTCATTCAATCAAAAACTGTAACCTACGCCGAAAAGGTACTTAGTATCGGTTTTATGAGAACCGATGGCAGGCGTAGCGTCATAATCAAAGATGACCTTAAAAGTTGTGAACATTGTGCTGGTAAAATAGGCTCGAATTTCGCCGGTTGATGTAAGATAGTAATCAGAGACCTTGTCAGTACTCGGATAATATGTCAGGTCATGAATAAACTTGACATTCTTCATTAATGTCTTGTCGAAGTTATACCCGGCCTGGAACGAAACTTCACTATTGCTGTCGGTCTGATTATCAAACTTCTCATAGAGAGAGGCCAAACCAAATTCGGTCGAAAAATTCAAATCTTCCGACTCAATCCATTGATAACCGGCACCGCCGCCAACAATCATCCTTCGGTCAAGCTCGGCAATAGCATCCTTTTCATATCGGCCGTCCACATATCCATACAGCTTTTTTGAAAAGAAGTAATCATACTTCATCTTTGACCGCCACCAGTCCTCAGTAGTTTCCTTTTCGCCTGTTGTCTTATTCTCCTGCTTGCTTTTTGCGTAATCGACGCTAACCTTAGTACGGTCGTTGTGAGCTCTTTTGCTCATATTAAAACTGCC
>Ga0307379_10010082_pt1 | contig 12557 bp, 12 predicted proteins | sample UN2MG_FD_202237 | JGI IMG/M metagenome (GOLD analysis project Ga0307379, IMG submission 202237) | Soil microbial communities from Risofladan, Vaasa, Finland - UN-2 | ecosystem: Environmental > Terrestrial > Soil > Coastal area > Acid sulfate soil | place: Finland: Risofladan, Vaasa | collected... | reverse complement strand
TTACGCGGTGCTCCGCAAGGACCGCTTGATCTCCCGCAAGGGCACTCCCTACCTCGCCCTGGAACTACGCGATCGCAGCGGCAGGATCGAGGCCCGGATCTTTCGCGAAGCTGATGAGTTGGGGGCGCGCTTCGAGCGCGGCGATGCGATCGAGGTGCGCGGGAAGGTCGAGCGCTACCGCGGCGAGCTGCAGGCCGAGGTCACGGCCCTGCGCCGGCTCAAACCGGGCTCCTTCGACCCGACCGATTTTCTCCCGCTCGCCTACCGGTCTCCGGACGACCTCCAGGGCTTCTTCGAGCATCTCTGCCGTGAGATCCATGATCCCGGGCTGCTGAGGGTCGTCGGCGCCGTGGTCGAGACCGAGCCCGTGGCCACCGAGTTGCGGCGGGCGCCGTGCTCGCGTGCCGGCCACCACGCCTACCTCGGTGGCCTGCTCGAGCACACCGTCGCCGTCGCCACGCTCGTCGGAGAGCTCTGCCAGCTGCACCCGCGGCTCGACTCCGATCTGCTGATGGCCGCGGCGCTGCTGCATGACATCGGCAAGACCCGTGAGTTCACCTACGGCGCCGCCTTCGGGTTCACCGAAGAGGGCCGGCTGCTCGGCCACCTCGCGATCGGCGCGGAGATCGTCGGCGCCGCCTCCCACAACCTTGCCGCCGAGCGCCGCCTGGCCTTGCTGCACTGCATTCTCTCCCACCACGGCCCGGAGGCGGCCGGTCGGGCGAGGCCGACCGGCACGTCACGGGGCTTTGCTTCGCCCGAGGCCCTTGCGCTGTATCGGCTCAACTCACTCGACGCCGGGGTCAAGGGCGCCCTCGAGCACGGCTTCTGAGCCGTCGGCGGCGAGGCCGCCGGTCGGGTCAGTCGTCCGTGGTGCCCGGCTTCCGGCGGAGCCGCTTGCGCTCTGCGTTCTGTCGCTTCGCCTCCAGGCGCCGAGTCCGGGAAGCCCTGCTCGGACGGGTCGGCCGCCGGTGCTTGCGTGGCCGCAGCGCGGCGGCGAGCCGCTCGCGAAGTCGCTCGATCGCCATCTCGCGATTACGCATCTGACTACGGCTGTCCTGGGAGATCGCCGTGACGCGAGGGCCGAGCCGGGCGCAGATCGCCGACTTCTGCTGCTCGCTCAAGGAGGCCGATGAGGGCACATCGAAACCGGCCTCGATCCGCGAGGCGGTGACGTTCGCATGCTGGCCACCGGGACCCGACGAGCGTGAGGCGCGCAACTCGATCTCGGCAGCGTCGATCCAGGCTCCGTGGCCAAGCTCGATCCGCTCACCCATCGCTAGCTCGAGTCCGCCGGAGGTGCCGGTGGCGGTTTTTCCCCGCGCAACGCGCGGCGGATGAGCTGGGAGGCGACGAACAGCATCAGGCCGGCGAAGCCAAGCTCCAGCGCCCGTTCGGAGACAGCGTTGGCGACTATCACCCCGATCACGACGCCGGGAACCGCGAGCACCCCGATCAAGAGCCCGTCGCGAACGCGGACGTTGCCGTGCCGGTGCTGGCGCCAGGTGCCGACGATCGCCACCGGGACTATCGCCAGCAGCGATGTGGCCTCAGCCTGGAGCTGCGGCTCGCCGAGGATGATCGCCAGGGCAGGGACGAAGACGATCCCGCCGCCGACCCCGAGTACGCCGCCGATCGCGCCGCCGATCAAGGCGAAGAGAGCTGTCAGTAGCTCGGCCATCAGGGAACGATCAGCTCCACCGCGACTCCGATCAGCAGAGCCGCGAACAGCAGCGAGACAACGCGTTCGGGAATCCGTTGCTGCAAGGAGACACCAATTACGACGCCGATCACGGCGGGCCCCGCGAGCAGCACGGCGTTCCCGAGGTCGACGTTGCCGTAGAGGCCATGGCCGGCGGCCGCGGCCGCGCCGATGATCACGATCGCCGAGAGCGACGTCGCGGTCGCCTGCCGCTCCCCGTAGGCAAGCCAGAAGATCAGCAATGGCACGATCACGGTGCCGCCGCCGACCCCGAACAGGGCGCTGAACGCACCGGCCGCAATGCCGATCGTCGCGAGCTTGATCAGGCGATCGCGGGGCACGGCGCGATACTAGAGCGCATTGTGGGCGTCACCTACGCCGGTCCGGCCGAGATCTCCGCTGCGATTGCACCGCTGGCGGCGGAGCCGGCGCGGGCTGCGGTCTTCTTCGATCTCGATGGGACTCTCGCCCCGATCGTCGCCCGGCCCGAGGACGCGAGGGTGCCGGCGCGGACCCGCGAGCTGGTCGAGCGGATCGGAGAGCGCTATGCGCTGGCCGGCGTGCTCAGCGGCCGCCGAGCCGCCGAGGCGAGGCGAATCCTCGGCCTCGACGGGCTCACCTATGTCGGTAACCACGGCTATGAGCTGCTCCGCCCTGGGACCGAGCCGGCGGAGCCCGCGCCCGCGCTTGTGGGAAGGGAGGGAGTGGCCAGCCGGTTTATCTCCGGCATCGATCGGAGGCGGCTCGATCGAGTCGGGCTGCGCGTTGAGGACAAGGCCGCGATCGTGGCGCTGCATTGGCGTGGAGCCGAGAACGAGGGCGCCGCGCAGTCGGTTGCCGGAGCGATCGCAGATGAAGCCAGGGCCGCCGGCCTCCACACGCACAGCGGGCGCAAGGTGCTCGAGCTACGGCCCGCGGTCGAGGTCGACAAGGGCGTCGGGCTGACCACGCTGCTGGCCGCCAACCAGACGCTCACCGGGGCCTTCTACGCGGGAGACGACCGCACCGATGCCGACGCTTTTCGTGCCCTCGGAGAGATGACCCGCTGCGGGCGCCTGCAGCGAGCGGTGCGGGTAGCTGTCGCCTCCAGCGAGACTCCGGCCGAGGTGATTGACGGCGCCGACCTCTCGGTTGCCGGGCCCGACGGACTCGTCGCCGTGCTCGAGGCCCTGGCCTGATGCAGTACAAGGACCTGCTCCGGGGTACCGTCCTGCTCGCCGCCGCCGAGGCGACCGGCCTGGGAGCGATCTCGGGACTGGCGATCAATCAAGCGGCCGACGACGTTCTCGCCGCCCTCGCCCTCGGCTGGTGGGTGATCGCGATCGCCAGCGGCCTCTACCTCGGACGCCCTGACCGCGCCGCGGCGGCGTTGCGCGACCCCCTCGCCTCGGCGAAGACTTCGACCACCCTGCCGTCCGAAAGTCCGGCTTCGATCGCCCTCGCGCGGCTCTGGCCGATCGGCATCTTCGCCGTGGTTGCCGGCGGTCTCGGCGCGGTCCTCCCGCAGGTGCCGGCGATCGCCACCGGGATGGCGTTGCTCTTCGCGCTCGCCTGGCGTAAGCGCGATGCCGCGGTCGCGGCGATTGAGGATCGTGATGGAGTCTGCTTCTACGTCGAGAAGGGCAGCCCGTTCGAGCCGATCAAGTTGATCCGCAGCCCGGGTCTGATGCGCGGTGACGCCCCCTCGGTGCACCCGCCACCACCGTAATCGCCGCAGGCCGGCCCCGGTCCGGTCCGATCTCAGGCAGTCTCGGAGGCGGGCCCAGAAGGCGGGCTCGTCCGGTAGATATCGACCGGGTCGCTTACCCCTCGCACCCTTTGGCTGCCGCCGTGCGTCCAGTCGGCCAGCCCCTCGGTCGCCCGGGCGACGGTCGCGGTTGCGACCAGCTCATTTTGGCCGGCGACGCCGAGTAGCCGGGCCGCAAGGTTGACCGTCCTTCCGAAGTAGTCGCCCTCCCGGACAAGGGCAACCCCGTGGTGGACGCTGGCGTGAATCCCGAGCGTATCCATCGAGCGCATTCGCTCGATCACTCCGAGGCAGGCGCTGACAGCGTCGGCGGGCTCGCGGAAAGAGAGCATGTACCCGTCGCCCAGCGCCTTGACGACGTGGCCGTGCTCGCCGAGTTGACTGGTGATAACCGTGGCCAGGCCCTCGATCACTTCGACGGCTGCGGCGTCTCCGTGGGTCTCGGCGTAGGCGGTGAAGTCCTTGAGATCGCAGAAGGCGAGCGTCACCTCAACCGCGCCCGGCAGCACCCCGGCCGGACTCTGTCGCTCGGCCTCGCGGACCGCGGCCTGCGCGATCTCGTGCTCCACCCGCCGCCGATGGACGCCGAGCAGCAATGGGTCCGCGAGCGGGAGCAACTCGCCGAAAGCTTCATGAACGGCGGGAAGCGCCCCCAGGGTTCCGCCACTCTCGGCCTTGAGCCGTGCCTCGACCCGATTGCGAAATGCATGAACCTCCGCCTCGGCGACTCGGGCAAGCGCCTGACCGTAGACGCGCGCGATCTGCAGGTAGACCTCGGGGGGCCAGAGCTCGCGCAGCTGGCCAACCCGCTTCAGCGCCCACGCCTCCTCGGGCGTGAAGAAGGGCTCGTCCGGCTCCGGCGCCGGCAGCCCGAAGTTCAGCGCCATCAGTTGTGTCTCGGCGACCTGCAGCCCGCCGTCGGCCTCGATCTCGCGGGGCGAGACGGTGCGTTCCGCGCGGACCGGACCGAGCACCGGCTCAAATATCGCGTCCTCGAGCCTGCCGGTCGCGTGAGCCCGCCGGATCGCGTCGGGGGTGACGCCCAGCTCGAGCAGCGTGCCGATCACCTCCCCGAGTTCGTCCGGCACCCCGAGTTCACGGATCAGCGCTTCGCGACTGGCGCTCCCCGGTTCCTGATCTGGGTCTGCGTCCATCGGCCCGCCGTCTCTCATGCCCGGGTTCGCTTGCGCAGCGGGGCGAAGGAGCGCCAGCTCCGCGTATTGGCAATCTGCGCCGCCCCGAGACCGGCGCGGCGCGCGGTGGCAACGCCGTAGCGCATGTTGTCGAGGGTCGCGGTCTGATGGGCGTCGGTGTTGATCACGATCCGTACGCCGGCATCGGCGGCGAGACGGGCGTTGCGCTCGTTCAGGTCGCGGCGGCGGGGATTGGCGTTGATCTCGATCATCGTCCCGTTCGCGGCCGCCGCCGCGAAGATCGGCCCGACGTTGAGGTCGTAGGGGTCGCGCTTGAGCAGCAGCCGGCCGCTGAGATGTCCAATGCAGTCGACGAGCGGGTGCTCGATCGCGCTGATCAGCCGTTGCGTCATGCGCTCGGCACTCATCCGGAACGAGGTGTGGACGCTGGCGATCACCCAGTCGAGCTGCGCCAGGACCTCGTCCTCGTAGTCGAGCGAGCCGTCGGGCATGACGTTGACCTCAGAGCCGGCGAGCAGCTTCATCCGCTTCGTTGCAGCGTCGAGGTCGCGGATCTCGGCAGCTCGCTCGAGCAGGGCGTCCGCCTGTACGTCGTTGCCAAAACCATGGCTGGCGGAATGGTCGGTGACAGCGAGATAGGCGTAGCCCCGCCGGCGGGCGGCCTCGACCATCTCCGGCAGAGTGTTCTTGCCGTCTGAGAGCGTGGTGTGGCAATGGAGCTCGCCGCGGATCTCCTCGACCGTAACCAGATTGGGCAGCTCACCGTTCTCCGCCTCCGCCAGCTCGCCCTCTCCATGGCGCAGCTCAGGTTCGATGTAGGGCAGCCCCACCGCCTTGTAGACCTCCGCCTCCGTTTCGCAGGTTTGGACCTTGCCCGTCTCGGTCTCGGTGACCCCGTGCTCGGAGATCGACAGGCCCAAGCCGAGCGCCCGCTCCCGGAGCTTCACGTTGTGCTCCTTGCTACCCGTGAAGTGCTGCAGGAGGTTGCCGAACTCCGCGGGCGGCACGATCCGCAGATCGACCTTGAGACCGTTGTGCGTCCGGATACTGGCTCCGCCGGCTCCGCCGGAGCGACGCTCGTCGGCGAGTTCGTGCTCGAGCAGCGCGTCTGCAAGCGCCTCGGGGTCCGTCGCCGTGGCGACGATGTCGATGTCCTTACAGGTCTCGCCCCAGCGTCGGGCCGAACCGGCAAGCTCGACCCTGCCGGCGGCGGGAAGCTGCCGCAGCGTCTCGACGAGTTGCTCCCCGACCTCGAGCGTCTCGGAGAGCAGCCGGCGCTCCTCGTGGCCCTCACTCTCGATCCGATCGAGAGCCTCGAGCACGTTCTCCTCGAGCTTTGCGCCGAGGCCCTTGACACCCCGGAGGCGGTGCTCGGAAGCTGCGACCCGGAGGTCCTCGAGCGAGGCGATTCCCAGCTCGTCATACATCTTGCGGACAGTCTTGGCGCCGACGCCGGGGATCCGGGTGATCTCCACGAGGGTTGCCGGCAGCTTCTTCTTCAGCTTCACCGCGGCGGGGATTTCGCCCTCATCCAGCAGGGCGACGATCTTCATCTGCAGGGTTTCGCCAACTCCCTGCAGATCGGTCGCCCGGCCCTCTCGCGCCAGCTCGGCGACCGAGTGAGGACAGTCGCGGATCACCCGCGCGGCCTCCCGGTAGGCGATCACCCGGAAGCGATTGGCTCCGTCGAGCTCGTAGAGGGTGGCGAGCTCACCCAACGCGGCTGCGATCTCAGCGTTACGCACACGCCCACGTTATCCCGCTGGGCGTAGGATCCGCCGATCCGACGGATGAGCCGTACCGACCCCAGCATCCGGGTCGTCGTTCCGACCTACGACGAGGCCGACAACATCGAGCCGCTGACCGCGAGCCTGCTCGACGTGCTGCCCAGGGGCGCGGGGATCACGATCGTGGACGACAACTCGCCCGACGGCACCGGCGCGATCGCCGACCGCCTGGCGCAGATGCACCCGGTCGTAGACGTGCTGCATCGGACCACCAAGGAGGGACTGGGTCCTGCCTATGTGGCCGGCTTTCGCCACGTCCTCGCCGCCGGCGCCGATCTGATCGTGCAGATGGACGCCGACTTCTCCCATGACCCGGCCGACGTTCCGCGTCTGATCGCGGCCACCTCCGGGGCCGATCTGGTGCTCGGGTCGCGTTATGTGGCAGGTGGACGGGTCGGCGAGTGGGGGGCGGCGAGGCGGCAGATCTCACGCCTCGGCAGTGCCTACGCTCGTGCCTGGCTCGGAGTTGGCGTCCGCGATCTGACCGGTGGCTTCAAGTGCTTCCGGCGGGAGGTGCTCGAGGAAATCGGGATCGAGACCGTCGGATCGCTTGGCTATGCGTTTCAGGTGGAGACGACCTACAGGACGATCAAGGCGGGCTTCAGGGTCGTCGAGGTGCCGATCTATTTCCATGACCGCCGGGTGGGGGAGTCGAAGATGACCCGATCGATCGTGGCCGAGGCGGCGTGGCGGGTTCCGCGGATGCGTTTCGGTGGCCGCCGCAGCTAGCGATCTTCAGCTGGGTGGGGGTCCCCCCTTACTTCATTTTGTATAGTGTGTCTACGCGGCAGTATGAAACCTGACCCTCCCCGCTGGGTCTGAGTATTGAGATATAAGGGACGCAAGCAAAGCGAGGAGAACAAAGTGGCGAACCTGACCCAGGTCACCGACGACAACTTCCAAGCCGAGGTGCTCGACGCGACCGGCCCCGTACTGGTCGACTTCTGGGCCCCCTGGTGCGGTCCCTGCCGGGTCGTGCACCCGATCCTCGAGGAGATCGACAAGGAGCGCGACGACCTCAAGATCGTCAGCGTCAACGTCGACGACAACCAGCAGACCGCGGCCAACTTCGAGGTCCTCTCGATCCCGACGATGATCCTCTTCAAGGGTGGTCAGGCCGCGAAGCGGATCGTCGGTGCGATGCCGAAGAAGAAGCTCGAGGCTGAGCTGGATCCGGCGCTCGCGGGCTAGAACCGGGACGCCCGGCATCTCTCTCGCGCCGGGATCCGTCAGACGATCTGAGCGTCGACGAACCCGGCGAAGATCACGGCGAAGCCGCCGATCTCGGCGGCCGCCAGGGCCCACATGAAGGCGTGCGTCCCGGCGACCGGCTCTCGTAGCTGGTTGTCGGTGTCCCGCGCGTAGCCGTGCCAGCAGTAGCTGGCGATCGCCGCGACGAAGAAGCCGATCACGGTGAAGGCGGCGGCCGTGTTGACGGCGACGCTCCAGGCCGAGAGCTCGACGAAGGCAGCGATCAGCAGGGCCGCGAAGCTGTAAAGCAGGGCGGCCCGGTGGGCGGTGTCGACGTAGGGGTGGGCGAGGGCATCGTCACTCGTGGCCATCTGCCGGTACTTCCAGAGGCCGAGCAGCAGCGCCCAGATGAAGATCAGGCCGGTGGCGAGAAGCACGGCCTTGGTGTCGGAGCCGAGGTCAGCGATCGACCGATCCTATTCGGCTCGCAAGGTGTTGGCACCCGTCGCAGATGAAGCTCAAGCTGACGGTCAGGTAGGGCCTGGGCCCAGCACCGACGCTCTCAGACCTCGAGTGGGGCGATCGAGATCCGCAGCTGACGGCCGTCGACGAGTGCCGGCTCGCCCTGCTCGGCGGCATAGTCCACGGTTTCGGCGAGCGTTTCCCCGCAGAGATACTCGGAGTGCGCTCGAGCCGCGGCAAGCAGCTCGCCGTCGCCGCCGAGGCTGAGCGCGATCCGGTCGCTGATCTCGAAGCCGGCTTCCTTGCGGGCGTTCTGGACGGCACGGACAACCTCACGCGCGAGGCCCTCTCGGATCAGCTTGTCGTCGAGGTCGAGGGCCAGTGCGACGGCCCGGCCCGCTTCCGACTCGACCATGTAGCCCTCGAGGGGCTGCATTACCAGCGTCAGGTCATCGGGAATCAGGGTGTGGTCGTGGCCATCGATGTTGATCCCGACCTCGCGGACGCCGGCGATCGCCTCTCGAACGTGGCTCGGGTCGAGCGACTCCACGGCCGCGACGACCTGGGGCATCTCCTTTCCGAACCGCGGCCCGAGCGTGCGGTAGTTGGGCTTCACGGTGTAGTCGGCAAGCTCGCCCTCCTCGGTGACGAACTCGAGCGCCTTGACGTTGAGCTCGGCGCGGACGACGTCGGCGAAGGTCTCGATCGTGCGCCGCTCGGCCTCGGTGGCGACGATCACCGCCTTGGAGAGCGGCTGGCGCATCTTCACCTTGGCGTGGGCGCGGCCGGCGCGGCCGAGCTCGACGGCCCGCTGGGCGGCCTCCATCCCGGTCTCGAGCGCCTGATCGCGGCGGCCGCCCTCGGCCACCGGGTAATCGGTCAGATGGACCGAGTGCTGGGCGCCCGCGACCTCACCATGTGTGAGGTTGGACCAGATCGCATCGGCCGTGAAGGGGATGAACGGCGCCAGCAGCTGGGCGGTCTCGAGCAGGCAGTGGCGGAGTGTCCCGAAGGCGGCCGGATCGCCATCCCAGAAACGGCGTCGGCCGACCCGCACGTACCAGTTGGAGAGTTCGTCGACATAGGCGGCGATTGCCTTGCCGGCGGTGGTCGAGTCAAACTCGTCGAGCGCCTGGCGCACCGTTTGCGTGGTCGCCTCCAGGCGGGACACGGCCCAGCGGTCGAGGCGTTCGGCCGAGCCGCCGGGTGCGACGTAGCCCTCCTGGTCGGGCGGCACCGGGGCGTCCTCAGGGTCGATTCCCTCAGCGTTGGCATAGAGCACGTAGAAGGCGTAGGTGTTCCAGAGGGTGAGCAGGAACTGGCGCACCGACTCGCCGACGGTCTCGGTGCTGAACCGGTAACCGGCCCACGGCTGCTGGGAGGCGAGGTAATACCAGCGGAACGCGTCGGCTCCGTGCGCATCGATCACCTCGTGCGGGTCAACGAGGTTGCCGAGGCGCTTGCTCATCTTGCGACCCTGAGGATCGAGGATCAGGCCGAGGCAGACGCAGTTCAGATAGTCGGTCTGATCGAAGAGCAGCACCGACTCGGCCAGCTGAGAGTAGAACCAGCCTCGGGTCTGGTCGATCGCCTCGCAGATGAAATCGGCGGGAAACCGCTGCTCGAACAGCTCCTCGTTCTCGAACGGGTAATGGAACTGCGCGAAGGGCATCGCGCCGCTGTCGTACCAGGTGTCGATCACCTCGGGGACCCGACGCATCTCGCCGCCGCAGGAGTGGCAGTCGATCGTGATCTCGTCGACGAATGGGCGGTGCAGGTCCTCGCGGACCTCGCCGCCGCGCTCACGCAGGTCAGCGACCGAGCCGGCGCAGAAGCGCTCGTCGCAGTCCTCGGCCGTGCACTCCCAGATCGGCAAGGGCGTGCCCCAATATCGTGCCCGCGACAGCGCCCAGTCGACGTTGCCCTCGAGCCACTTGCCAAAGCGTCCGTGCTTGATGTGTTCGGGGTGCCAGCCGATCCGCTCGTTCTCAGCCAGCATCCGATCGCGGACCTCCGAGGTGCGGATGTACCAGGTCGACTTGGCGTAGTAGAGGAGGGCCGTCTCGCAGCGCCAGCAGTGTGGGTAAGCGTGCTCGTATTCGGCCGCCCGGAAGAGCTTCCCGGCGGCTTCGAGGGCGGCGACGATCTCGGGGTTGTGCTCGTAGACCACCTTGCCTTGGAAGTCGGGCACTCGCTCGTCGAAGCGGCCGTCGAGTTCGACCGGGTTCTGCAGGGTCATCTCGTACTGCTCGCCGAGCCTGAAGTCGTCCTCGCCGAAGGCCAGCGCCGTGTGGACGAGGCCGGTGCCGTCGTCGATGGTGACGAAGTCGGCGAGCAGTACGGTGTGGCCGCGCGGGCCGAAGTCCGCGCCCTTGATGTAGTCAAACGGGGCCTGATAGGTGGTCTCGGCCATCTCCGCCCCGCCGAACCGATCATGGATCTCGGCCCCCTCGCCCAGTAACCGCTCGGCCAGGGCCTCGGCGACGATCACGACCTCACCCGAGCCCGCCGCGCTGGCCCGCACGTAGGTGATCTCGGCCCCGGCGGCCACGGCCGCGTGCGAGATCAACGTCCACGGCGTCGTCGTCCAGACGAGCAGGTTGTCGCCGGCCTCGACCGGGCTCGACCCCTGCGGCTCGATGATCGGCAGACGCACGTACACGGACGGATCGACGACGTCCTTGTAGCCGAGCGCGACCTCGTGCGAGGAGAGAGCGGTGCCGCAGCGCGGGCAGTAGGGGACGACCTTGTGGCCTTGGTAGAGCCTGTCGTCGTCCCACAGCTTCCGCAATGACCACCAGACCGATTCGATGTAGTCGTCGTCCATCGTCACGTAGGGCTCGTCGAGGTCGATCCAGTGCCCGATCCGCTCGACCAGACGGTCCCAGTCTCCGACGTAGCGGAAGACCGATTCCCGGCAGCGGGCGTTGAACTCGGCAATCCCGTACTCCTCGATCTGCTCCTTCGAGGTGATCCCGAGCTCCTTCTCGACCTCGAGTTCGACCGGTAATCCGTGACAGTCCCAGCCCCCCTTGCGCGGCACGTCGTAGCCGCACATCGACTTGTAGCGCGGGTAGATGTCCTTGAAGACGCGACTGAGGACGTGATGGGAGCCGGGCTTGCCGTTTGCGGTGGGCGGCCCCTCGTAAAAGCTCCACAGCGGCCGGCCCTGGCGCATCTCGAGTTGCCGCTTGAACGTCTGGCCCTCGCGCCAGCGCTCGAGGACCTGCTCCTCGAGGGCGGGGAAGGACTGCTTGGGATCGACTGCTGTGTAGGACGCCATCGGGCGGCGGATTGTAGGAGCGCGGCGCTCTGCGGGCCGGGCCCTCGTCCTCGGCGGCCGAGGGCCGCTCTCTAGCATCAGCCCGATGCCGCACCGCCCCCGAGTACTCGTCGCGTCGTTCGTGGCAGCCGTGCTGCTGGTGGCCGGCTGCGGCCCCGAGGCTGAGCAGACACCGGGCGACTGCTTCGCGGGGGCTCCGGCTTTCCTCGATGCGGTCCAGGCGGCGCCGGGAGTTGTGCTGCTCGAGGGCGGCACCCCGATCAGCGACTGCCTGACCAAGGATCAGCCGGCCGGCGATCTGAACGAGGTCGGCCAGGCACTGATCGTCGCCGCGACGAAGCTCAACGGCGAAGCCCGCAAGCGGCCCGCCGGCAGTGCCGCGATCGAGCTCGGATACCTGCTGGGGGCCGCCGACGCAGGTGCCGCCGGCACCGGTGGCGTTCACACGGATCTGATCCGCCGTCTCAACTCCGCGGCCCGCTTCAGCCGGGGCGGCGATGTGCTTGGAGCCGAGTTCGAACGAGCTTTCGGTGCCGGCTACGCGGCAGCCCGTGAGAGCGGCTGAGCTGGCCGGTCCCGATCGCCCCTACCGCGCTGGGGCGCGAGCGGCGCTATGGGGCCGCTACCTCGATCCATCGAGCGCGAGCAACAGCGCGGAGGCCTCCGTCCTCCGAAAAGAGCGCGGAGGCGGTATCGAGCTTCCGCCCTTCCCTGTGGATCGGCCACGCGGTCACGACGTGAGTGTCGCCAACCCGGAGCGGCTGGACCAGATCGACGGCGAGGCGCCCGAGCAGGATGACCCCGACCTCGCCAAAGAGGTCGGTGACGATTCCGCTTGGGCAGTCGAGTGCTGCCCAGACAAACTCCGGACGCACTGTCCCGGATGCGTCGCCGAGCGAGCCGTCGGGAACCCAGGGGGCGGCATAGAGCTCGCGGCCTTCAACCGGGCCTGGAAAGATCCTCAACCCATCGTCGGCGTCACGCGCGGGCCCACAGACAAAGCAGGACGGGTAGGGATGGTCCTCGAGCCACTCATAACGCTCAGCCGCGCGCCGCGCCTGCGCGGCGCTGACGCCAGGCGGGACCTCTAGATCCACCAATGCTGGGCGCGCCTCGGCCAACAGCGTTTCCCCGTCAAGTAGGTGAAACGCCCCGTCGCCGGCCGGACTCACCGCGAGGGGGCGATCGAGTGGCGGCGGGGCACGAAGCGTGACTTCAGCCGGCCCCTTGA
>Ga0307379_10010080_pt1 | contig 12557 bp, 10 predicted proteins | sample UN2MG_FD_202237 | JGI IMG/M metagenome (GOLD analysis project Ga0307379, IMG submission 202237) | Soil microbial communities from Risofladan, Vaasa, Finland - UN-2 | ecosystem: Environmental > Terrestrial > Soil > Coastal area > Acid sulfate soil | place: Finland: Risofladan, Vaasa | collected... | reverse complement strand
TAATGGTCAAACGAGCCACCATCAGGGTCTGTGGACAACGGAATGTTGTCGCCACGGCGAAGGGCATCCACCACAGTGGGGTCCATCGAGTTTGCCACGCGCTCTGCGTTGCGGTCTCCCTGGTCGGCCATCTCCAAAACGTGCTTGGTTTTGGCATCCGGGATGAGCTCAATGATCACCTCATCGGTGAACGGGAACGTCTGGATGTGCACCTGCTCAGGCGGCAGGATGCGGATTTTCGTCCAGCCCGTGTAGTTTTTCTTCTGCCACTCGATGGTACGGGTGATGGCGTCGTCATGCTCGATCCACTCCTCAGTGAGGGTGCCATCAGCCTCGACACGACGAACCACCTTCTCACGGATCTCCCGAGGCATCTCGGGGTTCCCGTCTTCGCAGAAAATGTAAACCTCACCGATGAGGTAGTAGTCGTGAACGATCTCGATCAGACGTTGGAGCAGCCCAATCTTATTGACCCACTTCTCGCAGAAACGAAGGGCTGCATCAGCCATCTCCCGATTCTTCGCGCCGGGGCGCGCAAGACGGACTTTCGAAAGCGGTAGCTCAGTGTGCAGGTCGATGGCCTGCCCAACGAAGGGGTCGTTGTTGTAGAAGAACCGGTAGTAGTTCCACTGTTCGTTGAGGCTCTGTGGGAGCTCAAGGAAATCGGTGGAAAGCTCTGGGCTGTAGAAGTTCCCCCCACTAGCCTCAGCAACGGAGCCACTTCCGGAGTTACCTCCGAAACCACCGCCTCCTCCTCCTCCGCCGCCGCCGCCGCCTCCGGAGAAGGAAGCGACACGATCTCGAAAACTCCCAGGACCGCCCGAACTTTTCATCGAGCCCGTGACGACTCGCTTCGGTTTCCCGATCGAAATGTTGGGTCTCGTATTTGGAATTTGGGCGACCTCGCGGGCGTCCTCGTTCTTACGAGTGGTGGATGGGGTAGCCGAACCTTTGACGGCATTTGGTGCTCCTTCTGCGGGCATCCTTCATCTCCTTTCGATCCAGGGTCCTGTGTTCTGTGTGTTAAGCGCTGACATCGTCAAAATCGAGATCGATGTCCGCATTGTAAAAAGTGCCTTTGCCGACTTGGCGAAGCGCACCTAGCGCGCCCTCGATGGCACGCCGAATTCGAAGTTGTTCTCGGCCCTCTGGAGTATGGCGTCCAAGAGGCACAGAAGTGGAGTCTCTGAGAGCCGCACTGAGCGCCCTGGAGGCTGCGGAGACATGGGCGGCCACCTTGGTGTTCGCCTCCCTCAAATCACCCTGACGGCGGTTCTTCTTCGCCTGGACGAGCTTCTGATGGCGCTTTCGGCGCTCTTGCGCACGCTTGTCTTGGTCCGCTCGGCGGCGTTTCCGGGCTGCCAGGGCCTCCTGGCGCCTTTCCTCCTGTTGAGCAGCGCGTACCGCCGCCATCACCTCACGAATGGATGCGCGTCCTGTGACGGGCCCTTCTTCGGGCATTTTGTCATTGAGGTCCGACATGGCCTGTTCCCACCCTACCGAAAAGGTTCTTTCCTGGAGAGGAATCCTTCCTTAATTCCGATCTTCAAAATCCGACGCAACAAAACGATGTCGCGAACCGACCCCCTGAAAAGGCGCTCCCACGAGCCCCCGGCACGCTGAAAAACCCGAGAAACATGGTCGTACTCCGAGGGGTTGTGGTGCACCGGCTTCTTCGCCAAAAACTCCTTGAGTTGGTGCTGAATGAAACGATGATCCGCCCTCGAAGGATCCTTGGGCATGATGCCTTTGTTGCTCATTTCCATCGCCCCTGTTTGTTGCGGATGACCTGACGCTTCGGGTCAGATCCTCCGAGCAGACGTTTACGGTGGGAAAGGCGACGAGATTGAGAGCTCGGCCCTGTGGCCTGTCCAGCAACCGTGTTCCTCCGAGACCGGGCGATGTGCTTCATCTTCCCGAGGTGGAGGCTAGCGAGGTAGATCGAACGCGACAAAGCATCTGCCATATCATCGTGTTTTCCGACGGTCTGGGGTGCTTGGACATCGACGATGTACTGGCTCTTGTAGGTCGCTTGAAGAGACAGGATCTGGTTAATGTAGTCGTAATGCTCAGGCGGTTGCTCATCACGAGCGACGTACTTGGCGCGCTCACGGTCGTCGATGTCGTACAGAGCAAGTCGGGGGGTGCCGCCAAGACGGTCCCACATCATGGACTTGAAGTTCGCCCAGATGTCTGACTTCTCGCGTGGTGTGAAAAGCTTGCCTTCGAACATCGACAACCCCTTTTTATGGAGCGCCTGCTCCAAAGGAATGGCCGCATACTGATCGAAAAGGCCCCGGTGAAAATGGAACCGTCGGGACAGGATGTGAATCCAGGTCGCGATCTCCTCGAAATCCAACCGATCCTTGTTGGCATACTCCCCGTGACCGGCATGGATCTCGCCGATGTAATCGAGGACGATGCGCTGGTTCTCATCGATATGGGTGATCGCAATAGCGCTGGCATCCTGTACCAGACCAAGGTCGAACCCAACGAAGTGAGGCACACGGGCTTGCCCACGGCTCTTCGGTCGAAGGGTCTTGTCGACACAGTCCAGCAGGTCTCTGGGGTCGTCAAGCCATCCCAAAGTACGGTCGGAAAACTCCGCACCGAACTCCTGGAGAAACATCCGCTTGTCGAAAGCATAGTGCTCCTTGAAATACGACGCAGGGATCGTGGGGTTGACCTCCCAAGTCGGGGCCTGCACACACAACATGTTGTCGGCTGCTTCGCCGCCCGCCATGCCCTGCATGAATTTCTGGAAAAAGAGTCCCTGCCTACCCAGCGGGGACGAAATCATGATGATGCGGCCATCCGAGTCGGTGTCTTCAATACCGTCCCTGGGGACGCCGAACTCATTCTTTGGAGTGAACGCAGCGTTGGAAGGCGACACAGCAGCGAAGACTTCCTCAGCGGAAGAGCCGCCCTGCTCTAAAAAGTGGGCAACCTCATCGAGGATGATGACGATGTTGCCCTGGCCGCGAAGGCTCTTGGCGTTACAAGCCGCGAAGAACACCTTGATGGATGCGCGGGCCTGTTTGTTATCGCTGTAGGACCCGAACTCTTCAATGTCGTGGGGCGTCTGGAAACGCGCGTAGGACATCGTGTTGTTCGCCACGTAGCGACGGAAAAAGTTGCACTTGGAGAAATGGTGACTCACCTCTTCGTACAAGAGGCCAGCTTGCTCCTTACCCGTAGCGACTGAAACCAAGCGAATGGGATTGGAGGGGGCGACGCCGTAGTGCTTCTGCGGGTTGCCTTTGTTAATGAGCTTGTACGTCTCGTACGCGGCGATGCACGCAGAGATCATCGTGTTGTGGTTCGTCAAACCGTTGGCGACAAAGCTGGCACCGTCCGGGACACACAAATCGTAGACGGTGTCCTCCTCTTCGCTAAGGGACACCACAGGGTCGTAAAAGTAATCCGCCTCTGCGATAGCCTCGAAATGCGCAATCACATCTGGATCCGCACCCTGTTCTTGAGCAACCGAACGCGTCTTTTCCCAACGCGGGTATGTCATCTCCTCCAAAGCAGAAGGCTTGATCGTATTGCCAAGTTTTTCCCGGAGTTTGGAGCATTGCCACCCTTTGCCGGTACTCTTGTGCCCCATCGGGACAGACTCCAAAAGCCTTCGGCACCATTGTCGTTGATGCGGAATGCTTTCAGCATCCCCCCCTTCACGCGAAGCTACTCGAATGGAGTCGCAAAGAGGGTCCATTTTCTTGTGGGTCACGAACCCCACACGTTCCGCAAACAAGGTTCGGGATTTCAGTCCCCGCACTGAGAGAAGGTAGTAATCCCGCTTCGTCTTTTTGTTCCACCGGGACTTTCGTCGACTGACGATGCCAAGGTTCAACAACAAAACCTGGACTTCACGGGCAAGCTCCGGGCACGCGGTACTGAACGAAACGGTCTTACCGCCAGCCTCAACCCCACCATCGGTTTCAAAAAGACCCCGCAAAAACGCCTGCACTACAGGGCGAGGGGATCGCATGATCGCGTGAGGAACCCTCTTGTCGTACCGACCACAGTCCCAGTCAAAACCAAGACCGTGTAGAAATTTACGAGCTGCGACGCTGTAAAACTGAAGCGCACCGGTATTTTCGGTACGTTTGTCCATAACCCGAGCAGGTTTTCCGAGCAGTTTTGTGAAAAGGGCGTCAGCCTTTTCCCACATCTCATCATGCTCCACGGTCATAGACACCGTGTTTTTAGAGGGCCAGTTGCCATCTCCAACCAACATCCCCAGCAGAAGGCCCCACTCTTCGTCCAATGTTGCGGGAAACGCTAAACTCTTATGGCCAATCTGGTTTGCGGACTCCCCAAACTTCGCAGTTTCGACGTACTCGGAGGCCCACAGGTCGGTGTTGCGGTGTACTGCGATCTGGTCCTCGACCTGGAGCTCATCGAGACGGCGCCACTGAATAAGGCCGTCGGAACCCATCACTTTGATTCGATGGTTGGGGGTGCCGGCGATCTCAAAACCGCACGAGGTCTTCATGCGGATAATCTCTCGGTGACCACCACGGTAGAAGTAGGAGGACTGGCTGCGAACACCAGATCCCTCTTGAGCCACGGTAAGCTCTAAGGGGTAGTGATCCTCGTCAGGAAACTCCTGGTAAGACTCCAGAGTGTCGTATTCTTGGATTTGCCGCACCCCTTCATGGGTCAACAGCAAAGTGTCACCGACCACGCACTTACCTGAGCGACGGCCGATAGGTAGAATCAGGTTTCGTCGTTCGTGCCCCGGAACAACGTGGTCGATGTTGCAGCGACCATTGTCGTAGAGCCACCGCAAATAACCCGCTTCGGTGAACTCTTTGTGGTTCTCACGCTTCCAATCAGTGATGGTGAAAGTGTTGTCCGGGTTGTCATCGAGCTCCAGGCCGTAGTGCGCCTTGAGGATGACCCTTTGAACGGGGAAGAGCTTCATTCCGAGTCCCCAGTCGGACTCGATGAACGTGATGATGTCCTGTACCTCAGTCTCCGACTTATTTTGTCGACGACCCGCATTCAGTGCGATGCGAGCGAGGTTAGAGGCGGCCCCTTTCTTCCTGGCCACCTCAGCTCCCCTTCATCTTGTTCCGTGCTTCTTGCTCCCAGGTTTCGTCGGCCATACGGTCCGACAGGCGTGCAAACACAACTTCGGCTTGGTCCCGAGGAACCCCGCCAGCCAACATGCCCTCACGGAAGGTATCCACCATGAACGCAAACAGACGGGAGAACGCGGGGCTCTCCATGTCGATGGTCTTACCGGAGAGCTGATCTTTGCGCTTGAGGAACGCGTCTCCCAACGCCTTGAGCGTGTTGACGCGACGCATGGAGACCGCACTGGTCTCTTTGCCTTCCGCCTCAGCCGAGAGACGCTCAAATTCCAGAGAAGCCGCCTCTTGGGCGAACCCTCGCATGACAAGGAGCAGGATGTCCTCAGACTCGACACCCTGTTCGATCTGGTTGAGTAGCGGATCGTGATCCAGGAAGGCGATCTTGTCCGCCTGCATCTGGGCATTTTTGGGGGTCGTAGCCTTGGGAGGCTTGGGTACCGGAGTGGCCTTCTTGCGGCCCGGCACCTTGTTCATCGTGATGGCCTTGCCACCCACAAAAACAATCTCGTCGGTCGAAAGCACCTTTTCGAAATCCCCTTTGAGGGGGTCAATCACGCGGTACTTTTCGTGCCCTTCTGCCGTCATCACCTTGACGCGTTTCGCATCAAGGGGAATGAGCTCCAGCTCTTCGTCCCGGGGGAGTTTCTTGTCTTCTGCTGCTGACATACAAACCTCCTAGTTAGGGCGCCACGCCGTTTGGTGTGCCGGCAGGCAGAAGAGTGGGCGGATCAAGAGGACTGTCCGTGAGCGGGTTGTAACCAAGAATGTCGTCATCCTCGGGATACGTGAACGTGAAGTTCAGTTCGCCGCCCCGGTAGCTGGCATCGAATTCCAAACCGATCTGCCCACCAGGCCCCGTCACAGTCACTACCGCACCGGCCGCAACTGCGGAGTACCCGGGAAGTGAAGAGATGGCCACAGAAAGCGCCAAGGCCGTGGCCGCAGCCCCGCCTCCTGTAACGTAGTCACGGTTCGACACGAGCTCGAACTGCCCAACAAACAGGCTAGCGGATTGTCCTGCGAAAACATCCGAAGCGACCGTCACATCCCCCATTGGAAGAACGTTCGGGGCGAAAGGCTGCAACCTCCCCAGCTTCGTGTTCACCACCAACGAACGTGCCGGAGTGGCCGTCCCATTTGTGTGGTCCGAGGCGAACCCAAGGTTCTCAATCTGTTGAAACACGAACCCGCTCCGAGTTTTCGTCGGAGCCATGTTGCTCGTGTCAGAACCGTAGATGAGGCTTTGAGTTGGGCGCGAGAAGTTCGCAACCAGGAGCGTGTAGGGTGGAAGTGCTGTCGTGGGCATCTGGGCTACTCCTTCTTGAGAGCGGCCCAATCATCAGCCGCCATTCGGGCGGACTCTTTGGACCGAAGCAACTGCCGAAGCAGGTACTGATTGGTCTCGTGTTCGCTTGCCGTCGCCATCAGGAAATCGTCCATCCCAAGGCTGAGTTCACCCAAAGACTTGAGCTTCTCGTAGGTCCACTTGACGAGTTTCTGGAAGTCTTCCTCGGAGGTGAGACCCCGACGATGAAGGCAATCTACTTGACCCCATCGACGAATGAACACCTCGAACTTGGCACCTAGATCGAGACCATCCACGGCGTCGGGGCCGTACATGCCAACCATCTTCTCGGCCAGCGCATCCGTCTGCCCTTGCACGCTCTCGTAGAGACGTTGAAACAGAAGGTGGTCTCCGTAAAACGAACGGCCCCTCACCTGCCAGTGAGACTGCTGGTAGCTCCAGTACTGCGAACGCATGCACGCCAAAAGCCACTGCAACATCTCGATCGCAGTGCCTTTTTGGGCAAGCTCCAACTGAATCTCTTCAACAGAACTGGAAGGAGCGTTGCAACCTCCATCCATGAAAGACCAACGTTTCATTAGATTTCAAACCCTCCGAAGAAAATGCCGTCAAGCACCCCGTGCTCAGGAGCTTCTGAATCCACCGCATCGAGTGCGGCGTTGTGAAGATCGAATTCGTTGGCGTGGGCCATCGCGCTTTGCCCAACCGCGAACATCGCTGCCGTGTCCTCTTGGTCCGTCCGGGCATGACTGGCCAAATTGATACGCTGGAACTCGTCCTTCATCTCAGGAGCCAACTCATCGATGAGCTGTTTGTTGTACTTCTGGCAAACGCTGTCGGCGTTCTTGAAAACACAAGTGGCACAGCGGTCCATCGCCATGACGAACTTGAGCTGGTTTGCCCGGTGCCTGTGGCTTCCCTTTTCGCAACCCGAAGTGCCCTCGGCACTCGCGTAAGCAGCAGCCTCCACGTACAGGTGTCCGGAGACCCCTTCGTGCTCTTGGCGTACCTGGGCGATCCTCTCGCTCCCCGCTTTGCGAACCTTGTGGTCCAACCGGAGCTGGATCAGTTGGTCGAGCTCGGGACCGGCCATGCCTTCGTTCATCTGCTGACGAACCCAACGAGCGGCCTTGCGGATCTCTTTGACCGGGACCTGAAGCTCCCGGCTCGAAGCAATGTGCTGTGTGAAGGTGGCATCCTCGTACGTTTTGACCTCAGCCCGCTTGGGGTTGAGGGCACCAGTTTTCTTGAGAATGGGGGTCAGCATCGGAGACGCCAGGAAAGCCTCTTCCTGCGTCAGCGTTTCACGAATGAAACTGGCCAAATGCTTGCCCTTCATGCCGCCGTTGATCTGCGCCGCGATCAGGCGAACCTTCGACTTGACACCATCCTGGGTGATGCGTTTACGGATAGCCTTGTGGCTCTCCTCCCAGTGCCTCTCGGCCTTACGCAGCTCGGACCATGCGGCTTCCTTGGAGATACTCTCTCCACGAACCTCCGGAATGGCGCCGCCGTAACTGGCCTTCTTGACGGTCATGGCGATCTTCGCCGCCGCCTTGAGAATCTCCTTTGGGGGAGCCTTGGACGCGAGAAGGACCTGGGCTTCTTCCGGGGTCACAAGCTGGGCACGGACCATCGCGCCAACGCGTTTGATGACCTTCTCGGTGTCATGCTTGTTGTGCCGTTCCTGCATGTCAAAAACGACACGGTGAGGAATGGTGAACTCGACGAGGGCCTTCTTGGCCGCCGCAGTCGTGACCGTGTCGACCGGCATGGTGTGCCGGATCTTGGTCGACTCGATGTCGAGCCTAGGACTTTGGCTTGCCCCCAAGAACCACATTCGCAGGTATGCGCGCGGATCCTGCTTGCTTGCGGTTTTGGGTGCTTGACGCGTTGCCTGAAGCTGTGCGGCGTACCTTTTGAGCTCGCGCTGCCACGGGATGTCGTTTGGACTGGCTACGAGTTCGAGATTTAAAGCAGTTGCACATGATTGGCTGTCCTCTCCAGGGGTTGCGATCAAATACCGGCAACCCTTTGCCGCACGCTTGAACTCCTTGGCCCACTTTCCATGTTGGAGGCGGGGGAAAGCCGAAGCACGGACGTAGATGTTGCCGACCAAACCGTGCTCGGCCTCGACGGCCTGAACCGGCCTCACAATCTTACTGGCTTCCTTGGGGCCCAACGCGTCCAACAGCGTCTGCTTGATGGACTGCATGGACTGACCCGCAGCCGAACGACGCATCGCCATTCGCACCAACGCAGCCAACTTGTCACGATTCAGAGGATCATCGTCCTCCTCGTGCTGCATCGCGTCCTCGTAGGTCAGGGAAGCACGGTCGTAGAGATCGACGCGCTGGATGCCGTCGGTACGGTCTCCCCAGGCTTGTTGAAGCTCCGGGATACCATTGTCGACGGGCTTGTCAGGAAGACGAGAGGGGTCTTGGTAAGCGTCCGAGAGCCAGTTGTGGTCGACGATGCCCACATCACTGCGGTCCACGTCAGGGGCCATCTTGGCGACGATGCCGAGGCCCTCAAGATCCATCGCTCCTTCTTCGTCCTGATGCTGGACTTCGAAGTCTACTTCCGGAGAATCCTCGATCTCCAGCGCGACCATCAGACCGTCAGGGAGCTGAGCCATGCCGGACGTTGCGGGTTCTGGGATGGGGTTCGCAGCCGGGTTCCCCTTGGGACCGGCGCCATACTCCATGTCGTGCCAGAAGCCGTCCATCATGTAGTTGGAACCGTAGTTCTCGTTCAACTCGCTCGGGAGTTTCGATTCGTTTTTGGACATCAGCGGTTGTCTCCCTCGGCGGTTTCTTTGGCTTCCTTGAAGTAGCTGCCCAATGCGGAAGCCCATTCTTCGAGGTCCGTTGCCGAAGCAACATGGTGAGTTGTCCCTCGACCTGCGGAGTCCTGATAAACGATCACCCACTCCGACCCATGCCGTTGCAGATTCCCCACCGGTTGCCCGCCCCATGTCAGGTCTGCGCCTCGCTTCGTGCTTGCCCAGTCGAAGCCGGGAAGCTGCTCAGGAAGCGACGCAAGAACTTGGTTCAAGGACTTGAACAGGACATTGTCCTCTGCCGCAGTAAGCCACTGGGCAGCGATGCGGGATGGCGCCAACTTGAGGCGAACCTCTTTGGCAGAAGCTTGGCGGTTCATGGAGACCGGGACAGTTTCCTCGACCTCGGTCTCGTCGCCCCACTGGTCCCAATCGTCGGGGTCGATGCGCTCTCGCTCCGCCTTCGTTTCGTTGGACTCCGAGTCGTCCACTTTGTCGAACTCTTCACGCATCTCTTCCTCAGCCCACTGCTGAGGATCGCTGCGGATTTTTTCGGCGTCTCCGAGAAGCGCCTTGACCTCTTCCTTCTCTTCGCCCTCCTCCTGGCGAGAAAGAAGTGACCAGTGTGGTGCATTGATCTCGTCGTAGAGAGTGTCGGACAAAGCCGAGAGCGCCTCCACGCAGTTCATGTACTGCTTGCGCATGTCGGCAATCTTTTGGATGTACCCGCGACCGCCCAACGCTCCGTCAGGGCTCACCCGTGCGGACTTGATCTTCGCAAACCGGTTGTAGCCTGAAAGCGTGTGCCCCAGAGCAGCCAAAGACGCACGAAGGATCTTGGCCAGTGGTTTCTGGTGACGAGGGCTGTAGTTGAAATCCTTGGGGATTTCACGAAGGGAGGGGGCATTGTCGTTGTAGGCCCAAGAGCCCACATCGTCGCCACGGTCCTTCTTGAAAATGACCTCGCCAGCCGTCCTCACGTGGCCTTTTTTGACCATGTACAGTGCCGCCACCCGTTTTGCGTTCGGGGCGGTCACAGTGTCGCATCCACCTGGAGTCTGAAGAGTCATGCTGAGGAGGTCCTGCCAAAGGGGGGTCTATAAAGCGAAAACCACCGATTCGGCCCGTATCGAGGGAAGCGCTACTAGCGCATGGGCTAGACTTTGAGCGGTTCGCCCGTATCGTCAAAAAGCCGAGAGATCACGAATTCGCCCTTATTACCGGTCTCGAAGCTCCACAGGTCTCTTGTCGCCTTGTGGACAAGCTCGCTGTCGTCCGAACCCCAGCGAAGAAAACCCGAAAGATCTCCAAGGTTTGAAACTCGACGTGTGAAGCTTGACGCCAGCTTTGTGTTGCCTGCCGCCCGGCGCAAATACTCAGGATCGACCTGAAGGAACTGGCCATTGTCGAACTTCACGAAAACGAGGCCGTTGAAACTGGTCTGGTCTCCCTCAGCGGTACGCACCATGACGACGGTGCCCTCAGACCCGTTTGAAGGAGGATCGGCCCACTGGAGCACACTGCCAATGTTCGTGACGAACGAAACCCTCGTCCCCACATCGGCCGGCACCATAAGCGCGTTTGCAGCACGACCTTGGTCCGTCAAAGCGCGAAGCCCGGCATTGGAAAAATGCTCTTCTCGTCCCTGCAAATACAGGTCAAGGGAGGATGCGGTTTTGGCCCCCAGAGTGAGGCCGGTGTACAGCTCGTCTTCTTCGTGTGCCATTGCAAATCTCCTAGATGTCGCGCGTGACGACGTAGTTGATCGTCAACGTGTGGGGGCTTCCGAATGCGATGTCGAAACCGGTGGTGGTCTTGGCAAGGCTGGGAACGAAAGGAATGTCGGCGATGGTGATCGGAGGACCCTCAACCTCCAGGAGCACCGTGTAAGCCAGGTCAGGCTGTGGGAGGGGGAAGGGGACTGTCACCGCCGCAACCGCCACAAACACCGCAGAGCCAAGCGCACGCGTCTCTCGCATGATGCCTGTCCCGCCACCGGTCAGAACACCTCGTGTGCAGTTGCTCAGGATCAGATTGGGAGCGAGGCCCCCAACCGTGAAAATCCCGAACGAACAGCGGAAGGCAAATAGCCGTTGGGTTAAGGAGCTCCCGCTGTAGACGGTGGTCCCGACAACGGTGCAGTCCGTCATCTCCAAACTACCAACGTTCAGATACCCCGCAGCCAACCCCGCAGCTCCAACCACACTCACACCGTGCATCTCGTAAGAAGAGGTGCCGATGGACGGAAGATCCGGGTTTGTGTTGTCGTAGTTGAGGACGAGCCCTTGAGTAACAACGTCACCCAAGTTGCAGTAGGCGCAGTCTCGAATATCGAACGCCGTGCCGGTAGCAGCCTCTGTCCAGTTGCCCCCACGCACGTAGAGGTTGTTGATGGCCGCAGCACGAACCGTGAAGCTGCCGGCGATCGAAGGCACCAGATCACAGTCGATAACCTGGATGAGATCGTTGCCAACCGTCGATCCAGGCCCGACTGCGGTGCCCCCCGTGAGCGTGGGCCCCGAGGGAATGATGACCAGAGGCACCGTGCTGGAGATGGCGATGGCGTTGCCTAACACCCCATCCGTCAAAGCACGGACAGTCACCACCGTGCCACTCGATGTGGCAAGCACGATCGCGTCAAGCCCATTGACGGGATCGTTGATGGCGAGGACCAAATTCGCAGCCGTAGTCGCTTCGTCAACCCCGAGCTCGAACTCCCCGGGGGCGGGGACGGAGCCGTTGGCGATTGCGGTGAGAGTGACACCACCAACATCTGCAATGTCCCCGATGTTTGGGACGATCGCTATCGTAAAGGTGCCGCTGGCGAAGGTCCCGCTCGAAATGTCGATGCACGCCCCGCCAGCCGTAAGGTTTTCAATGCGCATCGTGCGGAACATGATGCGACGGGGGACAGTGGCGACACCTTCCCGGATGCGAACCGTCGACACCGCCGACGCGTTGCGCAGAATGCAGGTGCCGATCCCTTGGAGGGTGACCCCGTCCTTCAGGAAGTACACGTCTTCGACGTAGAGGCCAGGAGCAACCAACACAGTCCAAGGGGCATCAACATCCGCGCCATCGGGGACGGCATCCAAACCCGCTTGGATCGTTGTGATGGGGTCGCCGAAAGCGTCCTTGGAAGCGCCGATGCCCGTCTGGGAAACGACAATGATGTTGTTGAGCTGCTGAAGTCCAGCCAACTCCGCTAGGTTGACACCAAGGGGGACACGGGGGTCCGTGAACCGCATGGACCCGTCACTCTCATCGGCTTGGATGAGGCGAGGACCAACGGGAGCGTCAGCGTTTTCGACTTCGTATGCGTCACTGCGGAATGGAGGCTGGGCCATGGTCTACTCCTAGACGA
>Ga0307379_10010079_pt1 | contig 12558 bp, 10 predicted proteins | sample UN2MG_FD_202237 | JGI IMG/M metagenome (GOLD analysis project Ga0307379, IMG submission 202237) | Soil microbial communities from Risofladan, Vaasa, Finland - UN-2 | ecosystem: Environmental > Terrestrial > Soil > Coastal area > Acid sulfate soil | place: Finland: Risofladan, Vaasa | collected... | reverse complement strand
CTTCAATTTTTAAACAGGGGGAGGGGTATCTGGATGCCCTATGTGAGGGTTAGGGAGAGTGACTCGTTCGAAAATGCTCTTAAGAGATTCAAGAAACAGTGCGACAAAGAAAGTATCCTCTCGGAAGTAAAGAAAAGAGAGCATTACGACAAGCCAAGCGTTATAAGGAAGAAAAAGGCCATTGCCGCCCGTAAGAAGACTGTTAGAAAAGTCAGATTGGCGGTTCGGTAATGACGCTTCTTCAGAAATTTAACGATGATTTAGAGACAGCTCTTAAAGCATCGGTCAGTTTAGAGGTTTCTGTTCTGTGGAATGCTAAGGCAGCCCTGAAAAACAAGCATATAGATTTGCGGCGAAAAAACCTCTTGGAGAACGCGTGAAGCTCGGCGACTTTTACATGAGCGCGATCGAAGCCGGTATAGAAAATGACCCGCGCACCAAAGATGCAGTTCTGCAGGAACTGTCACGCTGCAAAAAAAACTATGAAAGTCTGAAGCAGGACGAGAAGGAAATTTTTGATCTCGAGTCGCTGAAAAACCCCTACCCTGATTCAAGGATCCTCTATGGTTCGGAGGAGTATGAGGTTCAGAGCATCCTTGCCGGTATCGATATCGATGTGGGTGAGATTTTGCTTGCAGATACCCTGAAGGCAAAAGGAAGAAAAATCGACCTCCTTCTCTCGCATCACCCTTCCGGCAGGGCACTGGCTGATCTCTCTTCCGTTATGAGGATGCAATCTGATATCCTGAATCTCTACGGTGTTCCCATTAACATTGCAGAGGGCCTCATGGACGTTAGGATAAAGGAAATCGAAAGAAAACTGATGCCGGCAAACCATGCAAGGGCCGTGGATGCAGCAAGACTTTTAGGGATACCGTTTCTCTGCCTTCATACACCTGCAGACAATATGGTTGCACGCTATCTCCAGCAGCTTTTTGACAGGGAGAAGCCCTATTTTGTCTCTGATGTCGTCGATATGCTGCGCAGGATCCCGGAATACAAAGCTGCCGGCATCAATGGCGTTGGACCGAAGATTATCCTCGGATCAAAAACACGGAAAGCCGGAAAGATTTTTGTCGACATGACCGGCGGCACAGAAGGCGCGCGGGAAATCTTCGAAAGCCTCACCACTGGCGGAATAAACACCATCGTTGCGATGCACCTCAGTGAGGAACACCGCAAGGAGGCAGAGAAAAATTATCTGAATGTTGTCGTTGCAGGCCATATATCAAGTGATAATCTCGGCCTGAACTTACTCCTTGACGAAATTTCAAAAGAAAATCCACTTAAATTTATCGAATGCTCCGGCTTCAGGAGATTCAGTCGGCTTGAAAAACGGGCTGAATGAAAGCTGGCGGGCTGCTTGAAGAAATAAAGTCACACGTAGACATCGTCGAATTTATTTCTGACTATGTTGCGCTAAAGAAATCGGGACAGAATTATAAAGGGCTCTGCCCTTTTCACTCCGAAAAAACCCCTTCATTTATGGTAAGCCAGACGAAACAGATATTCCACTGTTTTGGATGCGCTGCCGGTGGAGATGTTGTCAGCTTTTTGATGAAACACGATAACCTTCCCTTCGGTGAAGCACTGCACTATCTTGCAAAAAAATCCGGCCTCAAGATCACGGATTCTGCATTCGACAAAAACTTCTCGGCCAAGCGTCAAAAGATCCTTCAGGTAAACGAGGAAGCCATGAAATTTTACATGAGAGCCCTTCGTCAATCAAATACTGCGATGGCGTATCTCAAGCAAAGAGGCATCAGCGAAGACGCACTAACCGCATTCTCCATAGGCTACGCTCCGGATCAGAGAAATACCCTTTCCCTCCATTTGAAGAAAATGGGCCACTCCGACTCCATCCTGATGAATGCCGGTCTCGCTGTCGCTGACGGGAAAGGATGCAGGGACTGGTTCAGGGGGCGTATTCTCTTCCCGATTTGCAACATGAGGAACGACATTGTGGCTTTTGGAGGCAGGGTTATGGATAACGCCCTGCCAAAGTATATTAATTCGCCGGAGACCGAGATATTCAAAAAAAGCGAGACCCTATATGCTATCAACCTCAGCAAGGATGAAATCCGTAAGAAGGGCTACGCCCTGATCGTCGAAGGATATCTCGATGCAATCATGTGTCATCAGCACGGGTTCAAAAACACTGTTGCACCTTTGGGGACAGCGCTCACATCACGGCATGTGCACAAACTGAAATCATTGACCAACATGGTGGTTCTGGTCTTTGACAGCGATGACGCAGGAGTTTCTGCTGCGAGGAGGTCCCTGTCCATTCTTTGCGAAACTGACATCAGGGCAAAGGTTCTCCTTCTGCCACCCGGGGAAGACCCGGACAGTTTTCTCAGAAAGACGGGCAGCGAGCCTTTCAGCAAATCGCTCTCCTCCGCACAGTCCATGATCGAGTTCCTGTTGAGTAGTGCAAAGGGAGAGCGGATTGAGGTGGTTCGGGAAGCACTTGTCATGATAGCATCCATGAAAGACCTGCTGCAAGCGGATGAACTGGTCCGCGAACTTGTCGACAGATCCAAAATCAATGAGGCTGTCCTGAGGAGTGAGCTTGAAAAAATGCGGCAGAAGGCTCATGCACACAAACGTGAAAAGCCGCAGCATGCCGCTGCACCGTTCAACCGGGAAGAACTTCTCCTCCTGAGCGCTCTTCTCTCATTCCCTGAAAAGTCGCACTCTGTCCTCTCCCAACTCACGCTTGAAGATATCAGGGATGAAACAATCCGTTCCCTGTTGCGTAAAATAAACAAACATGGAGATACGGTAACCATCCCACTCCTCCTCAATGACGCTGATGACGCTGAAAGGACACTCATCACGGGGTTATCCCTGAACCCGGGATTTGATCCTGAACATGTCGATAAAAATATCGACGACTGTTTGCTGAAACTAAAACAAAGGAAAGCCGAAAAAGAAAGACAGCTGGCAGAGGATACCGGGGATATCACACGTCTTGATTCCTTGCTGAAGGAGAAACGTAAATCTATCAAAGGGGCTCATCCATGAAACAGTACTTTGACTATTTTGATTACTTCGGAGCTGAGTACGAAAAAAATGAGCACCAACTGTTTTTCGATACAGAGATAGATGAAAAGACCCCCGAAGACGAGGAAAAACCGTCAGCCCTCATAGAAAGCGAAAAAGATCCCGTCCGCATTTATCTGAAAGAGATGAGCAGTGTTCCGCTCCTTACGAGAGAAGGGGAAATCGGGATCGCAAAAAAGATGGAAGAAGGAAAGACAAAGATCTACCGTGTAATCTTTTCACTTCCCTTTGTGCTGAACAAACTGATTGTTTTGGGGAAAATATGCAAACAAGGAGAAGCTCCTCTCACGGACATCATTCAATTCATCGACGAAGAAACAGAAGAAGACCTTCATCTGGAGAGCAAAAGATTTTTCAGGATTACAAAAGAAATAGACGCCCTGAATAAAAAAAGAAAGGCATTGCTCAAGAGACTCAAGGACATTTCCCCTGTCGATGCGCCGGCCGGGATTTCCCAATCTCAGAAAACAGGCATGAGAGATCGCCATCCGCTCATGAAAACACTTGAACAAAACAGGAATCAGATTATTGAGAAGGTGCGCCGGCTCAGATTGAAGGATGATGTCATCACGGTATTTTCAGAAGAATTAAAAATATCGGCCGCAGAGCTGGATATCCTTCAGAAGCGGATTGCCGGTCTAAGTAAGCGGGCAAAGTCTCATACTGAAGCTGCCAAGGAGCTCCGCTTGCTCAAACAGCACTTCGGGGCAAAGGAACTCTTATTTGAAATGCAATCTTCTGAAATAAAAAAGGCCCTGAAAGTTCTCCTGGAGGGAGAGCGGGAAGTATTTGACGCGAGAAAAAACATGATAGAAGCCAACCTGCGCCTTGTCATCAGCATAGCCAAGCGATATTTAGGCAGGGGGCTGAGCTTCTCTGATCTCATACAGGAAGGGAATAGCGGCCTCATGAGGGCCGTCGATAAATTTGAGTACCAGCGCGGATACAAATTCAGTACCTATGCAACATGGTGGATACGGCAGGCAATAACAAGGGCACTTGCTGATCAGTCACGCACAATCCGGATACCCGTGCATATGGTCGAGACGATGAACAGGATAACAAAGATGGCACGGGAACTGGTACAGGTCATGGGAAGGGAACCAACATCTGCCGAGATAGCTGAAAATCTCCATATGCCTTCCGCAAAAGTGGACGGGATCCTTAAAATATCAAAAGAACCGGTATCCCTCGAAACCCCGGTCGGTGAAGAAGACAGTCATCTCAGGGACTTTATCGAGGATAAAGCGATGCTCTCCCCCCTTGATTTTGTCATCCATGATGACCTGAGAAAGAAGATAGACAGGATATTGGGTTCGCTCCCACCAAAAGAAGAGAAGATCATCAGGAAAAGATTCGGGATCGGGGAAGACGTGCCTCTCACCCTTGAAGAAGTCGGTCTGGAGTTTGATGTTACCCGTGAACGAATCAGGCAGATAGAGGTGAAGGCGATAAGAAAGTTAAAACATCCGTCGAGAAGCAAGTGGCTCAGGGAATTCATCGAAAAACCTTGACCTGCATTCCTCGACAAGATTAGACTATTAAGTTGTTATTTGTTTCGGGCCCATAGCTCAGCTGGTAGAGCTACCGGCTCATAACCGGTTGGTCCCAGGTTCGAGTCCTGGTGGGCCCACCAGATAATTTCTCCCGGAGTCCTGATAGGGCAGACGAAAAATAGTGAATAAACAACTTGAGCACTTGATGCAACTTCAGCAGATTGACTCAAAAATACGTGCGCTCCAACGCACGATCGAAGATGTCCCGCGAAAGATCACCGAAGTAGAATCACCCCTTCAGGACAGTCAGAATGTGCTGAATAGGATAAAACAGCAGTATGATGCTTTCGAAAAAAAGAAGCGCGAGAAAGAGCGGGCATTGGAAGATATCAATGACAAGATCAACAAGCTGAAGATGCGAACCGGCGAGATTAAGACGAACAAGGAATATCAGGCGCTCCTCAAAGAAATCAAAGCCGTAGAAGATGCCCGCTCATCCATAGAAGACGATATCCTTACTGCCATGGAAGACGCAGATACCCTGGGGAAACAGATCAAGACAGAAGAACAAAACTACAGAGCAAACAAGGAAAAAGTTGAAACATTGAAAAAGGATATTGAAAATGAGAAATCAGAGACGGAAAAAGAACTTCTGAAAGTACAGCGGATCAGGGAAAAAGTTATTGAAGCAGTAGACAGCGAGGTGTATGACCAGTATTTCATGCTGCTCGAAATATGCGGTGGACTTGCAGTCATCGAAGTCAAAGACGAAATATGTCAGGGATGTAATATGAATATACCGCCACAGCTCTTTGTAGAGTTAAAAAAGAACGAAGAGATTTATAATTGTCCACACTGCCGCAGAATTATTTTCTACAAAAATAGTACTTCCTAAAGACACAAATCTTTCAGCATACTCAGATTAAAGAATACGTAACCCTTCAATTACAGGTGGTAGCCGCAGCCTTTAGGCTGCGATGATTACGCAGGCTGAAGCCTGCGGCTACAAAATTCCACCCTCCACTGAAAGGTGACAAAAAAACCTCTTTCCAAATTTTAGTCTTTATTATATAATAATAAAATAAAATTATAGTCAGAGCAGGATGCGTGGTTGCCCGACCTGTCTGCGTCTGGAGCTGAACGTGAGTTATCAGAGGAGTAACTGAAGAACTTTTCACCGGTAACGCTACGTCGGAGCTTTAGGGCGCAGTCTCGTTCGGGAGGAAAGTCCGAGCTCAGCAGGGCAAGGCGGTCGTTAGCAGCGACTGGGAGTAATCCCAAGGAAAGTGCCACAGAAAGGGAAACCGTCCCGGCATTTGTCGGGATAAGGGTGAAAAGGTAAGGTAAGAGCTTACCAGATGGGATGGTAACATCCCATGCTTGGAAAACCCCGCCTTGAGCAAGGTCGAATAGGTTCCGCCTTGAGAAGTGCCCCTTCGAATCCCTGATCAGCCTCAGGCCATCAGGGAGGCGGAATGGGTATAGACCGCACGAGTCTGATAGCAATATCAGACCATAGATGAATGATCACGGAAACAGAACTCGGCTTACAGCCTGCTCTGACAAAAAATTAGTTAAAAGTTGAAAGTTATGAGTGAAAAGTTACCATCGAAAAGTGCAAATATGTGTCAAGGTGTTTACCTTTTAACTTTTAACTCTGGAGGGTATGCATGGAAGATCACAAACTAAAAGTCTTCTGTACGGTTGCTGAGACAAAGAGTTTCTCGAAAACCTCTGAAATCATCCATCTCACACAGCCTGCTGTCAGCCTCCAGATTCAAGCCCTTGAGGAGAAATATGAGACGAAATTATTTGACAGATCCTCGAGCACAGTTACCCTTACGCCTGCCGGGGAGACTCTCTATAAGTATGCAAAAGAAATCCTCACCCTCTACACATCAGCAGAAAGGGCAATTGGGAAGCAGACAGGACTTGTGAAGGGGAGCCTGTCTATTGGAGCGGGATCAAACATCGGCAACTTCATTCTTCCCACACTTATCACGGAGTTTATGCGTATTCATCCGAAAATTAAAATATATCTTCTCGTGAACAACTCTAAAAGAGTCATTGAACTGCTCAATGCAGGGAACATTGATCTCGGCCTCGTCGAGGGAGACGTTTCCAGGCAGAAGATGATCGTAAAAAAACTTCTCTCCGATGAACTCTTGCTGATTGTATCACCTGAACATCACTGGGCAAAGAAGAAAGAAGTTTCTATTTCTGAACTCGCCAAGGAACCGTTTATATTGAGGGAGCCTGGATCAGGGACAAGACAGATGATAGAGAAGTTTCTCGCCCGACACGACATTACCCTCCATGACTTAAAGATATCCGCGATTCTCGGAAGTACAGAGGCTATTAAGGATGCCGTTGAGAATGGACTGGGCATCTCGATCATCTCACGCTGGGCCGTACGAAAGGAAAACAGATACGGTACCCTGCACCTCCTCAGTATAAAGGAGGAGAAGATGGTGAGGGATTTTTCACTCATTATGAAAAAAAACTCTGTTTCATCGAATTCACTCGAGGAATTCGTGTCCTTCCTGAAGGCATATCCCTATGACAAGCTGCTGGGTTAATGGACAAAGATGCATTCAATCCAGTCTCTGCTTATGTTTTCGTGATAGCAGCGAATACCCGGTAATCGATATCCTGGAAGATCCTGTCTGTATCCTCCATCTCGGACAATCTCCTCTCCTGCACATCCCCTGACAAGATAGATTCATAGAGATACGTAAATCTGCTGATGTGTGTTGCAAAACGATTTTGTGCATAATCAGCAGCTGAACCATTTTTCATCATGAATGTCCAGTCACTGTGCTGCGCGAGCAGTATCTCCCGTGCAGCCTGGTTCAGAGCCCTGCGAAGGATACCTTCTGCATGCGAAAATTGTTCAGCAAGATCTCCCATCCGTTCCGTTGCCTTCAGGAGATGACGGTAGACATGGTCATTCCGGTCATTCAGCCAGACCTCATGATATCCTTTCTCGCCCCAGCTTGATGCCGATGGTTGACACATCTGCACAGGGGGCCGGCTGTCCTGCAGGCCCAGATATTCTGTCGGGGTAATTGTCCTGAAGTTTCGGTTCCTGAGAGCTATTCGTTTCAAAAGAATTTCAAGCCAGTCGACACCCTCGAACCACCAGTGTCCAAACAGCTCAGCATCATAGGTTGCAGTAATGACCGGTCGTATTCTGAGCTTCTCAGACAGATAGTGCACCTGGCTTTCTCTGTTCATGATAAAGTGATTGGCATGTTCTCTTGCCTTGAGCTGTGCACGCTGAACAGCATATGCCTCTTTATGATTGGTCCTTTCTGTTATCCGGTAATATTTGAGGCCTGTATACGTCTTTGCTCCATATGGCTCCAGAAAGGCCCTGATATGATCCTGTTCAATGTCAAACCCGGCATCACGATAAAAGTCCCTGTAGTCAGGATCTCCGGGATATCCCCCACGAGATGACCACACCTGCCCCGAAGTTTCCGCGTCCCTCCCGAACGCCGAAACACCTGAGTGGCATAAAGCCGGCAAATATGTTCCATAGTGCGGTGAAGGCGAACCTTGGATAATTCCGTGTGTTTCGAGGAAAAAAAACGTGAGGCCTTCCTCCCTCAGGTAATTATCAAACCCGGATGCAAAGCCGCATTCAGGAAACCATATCCCATTAGGTTGCCGGCCGAAATTTTTTCTGTACTGCTGCAATCCGATCTGTATCTGCGCCCTGACTGCCTGGGGATAAAGAGAGAGGTTTGGCAGGTAAGCATGTGTTGCTGCTGAGGGAATGATTTCCAGATGACCGGTTTCCTGTAATTGCCGGAATACGGAAAGTAGATTTTTCTTGTAGACCTCTTCGAACAGGTATCGTATCCTCTTCAACCTTTTCTGATACATCCTCACAACAGGCTCAAAATGAAGGTCCCCTTTGGTCCTCCTTCTTTCCCTTTCCGCCAATTCCAGAAGTCTCTCAACGTGTTTTGTGTACCGTTCCATGAGGAGAGAATCGTTCAGCATTTCCGTCAGGGAAGCGCTGAATGACAGCGTTATTCTGAAATCAATTCCATCATCAACAAGTCGTGAGAATGCATCCAGGAGCGGAATATAACTCTCTGTTATTGCCTCATAGAGCCAGTTCTCTTCGAGGAAATACGCATGTTCAGGATGTCTGACATACGGCAAATGTGCGTGGAGTACCATACACAGATAACCTTTCTGCCTGTTCGTTATCATGAGTTATTCAGGTATCCTCCTGAACAAATAGGCTGCAATCATTCCGAACAGCACCGGCACAATCCAGGGTGCAAGAACCGGATGAATAACCCTGGCATAGCCCATCGAAAGCATAAAGGTGTAGAGGAGCCAGTAAACAACGCTCAGGGATATCCCCACACCTGACGCAAATAATCCTCCTCCTGTTCTGCTCATGCCTGACAGTGCCAGGCCGAGAACCATCATAAAGAAATTCGTAAAGGGATAAGAAACCTTTACATGAAAATCGACGAGAAGTTTTGAATCTTTAATCCCCGATGCATTCAGTCTTTCCATATATCGGAAAAGTTCGGTAATGCCCATCTCTTCAGGTTTTCTTATCCCCCTGCTAAAGAGGGTCGGGGATTCCAGATACGGGTATGCCATTTCTGCAAGCGAGTAAACCTTTCCTCCTTCAAAATCGTAAAGAACAACATGCGCAAGCTTCCATATCCCTGTTCCCCCCTGATCTTCGGCCCACTGTGCCTCCTCAGCCTCTATCCTTTTTCTGAGCGATTCCTCTCCGGGCATGAAAATACTCACTCCTTTAGCCAATCTTTTTTCCGGGACATAGAGGGCTATCCTGACAATCGATCCATCTGTCCCTCTGAGCCATATTGTGCCTTCAAGAAAGGTTACTTTCTCTGCTGTTTTCATATATTCCCTCTTGAATTCGAGGAGCCGCTCGGAGAATTCGGGCACAGCGAATTCTCCGAGAAAAAATGAAAACAGACTGAACACAAAGCCCATAATAATAAATGGTAAAAAAAGGCCCTTTAGTTTTCCCCCTGAAGCTTTTATCGCAATAAGCTCCTTATTGCGTGACGCAATCCCGAATATAAAAAGACTGCTCAGGAGAAGCGACATGGGAAGAAGGTACTGAATATATTTCGGCATGATCAAAAAGATATAGTTCATAATGCTCACCATCGAAATTTTGCCCGGTGCGAAATTATCGATTTTTTCGACGAGGTCGAGGAGGCTGAATATCATCGCGAGGCCGAAAACGATAATACCGAGCAGTTTCAGGTATTCCTGCATATAGAATTTCTGCACGATTTTCATCTGCGGTATTCTCTCCTGAACACGAGCAAGGCAGCTATTCCAAGAATAATCGTTGCACTCCATGCCCCGATCTCATGGGGTATTTTTTCTGCTCTGACGAGATTTTCACTGTAGATGAGAAGCATGTAATACGTGGTGAACACTGCCAGACCGATCGTCAGGCCCCCAAGTTTGCCGGACTTCCCGGCGATCATGGCTAACGGCGGCCCGAAGAAAATAAGAATTATGCACATGAGTGGAAGAGAAACCCTGCGGTAAAGATCGAGGTACAGGGCAGATACAAATTGACTGTCTGCTTTGCCTATCGCCTGCATAAGTTCATACGGAGTCAGTTCTGCATTCTTCCGGGAAGGCGTCCCCGATTCAAGCCTCAGCGTCATATTATATTTTTTGAAATATAATTCGGTTGAACTCTCACCCTTGACCATATTGATATACCCGTCTTTCAGGAACAGGTTGATCGTAAGACCGTCCTGAACCGAAATAATGCCTTCTTTGGCCATCAATACTCTCGGTTCCTGATTATTCCTGTTGTCATACAGGAAAATTTCTCTCATCGTATTATCATCTGTTTTTTCCTTTATGAAAATGAGGATATCCTTAAACGCGGTATTGAACCTCCCTTCTTCAATGGCAAGGGGAGTCCGTTTCTTGATGATATTCACCGTCTCTTCCCTGAGTTTCGTCGTGCTTTTCGGACCGATAGAGAAACTCACTGCGATATTCACGAAGAAGCATAATACACCGAGCACAGCAACAGGCACTGAGATTCCCTTGAAATCCATGCCGCTCATCCTCATGATTACCAGTTCGTTGTCGCTGTTCAGACGGCCATAGACGAGAAGCGTGGAGAGCAATAACGCCATCGGGATCGTAAGGAGCAATAACTGCGGTTGAAGGTACATGATGAGTTTTGCCATATCGATGACTGAAATACCGACGCCGGAAAGAACCCTGCTTAATCTCAGCAGCTTCTCTGTCATCAGGATGAAATTCAGAGAAGCGAGGCTCAGGATAAAGGTGAGGATCAATTCCTTCAGTATTGACCTGTGTAGTATCTTCATTGGAAATAAATTTCACTATTTTAGCATAATCTGCCGGGCACCCTTTTCATCACAGTAAGCCGATATTCATGGTATCATTAACGGTGAAAGCATTCTAACAGGCTGATGCAAAAATGCTGATCAATACATATTGTCATGCTGAACTTGTTTCAGCATCTCACGGAATGAACAAATGAGAGATCCCGAAACAAGTTCGGGATGACAGAAAAAGGTGGAACAATGCAATGAAAGAAGGCGTTAAGAAAATATCCGGTAAAGCGGGTCTGCCTCCCGGAACGCTTGTACATATAGGAGAAAAAAAGAGTGAAAAGGTCAGGATTACCGTCATGGAATACAACGAAGGAGAATGCAGGGAAAGAAATATTGCCTCCCTAAACGAATATATTCCCTCTCAGGACAAATCCACTATTACCTGGATCAACATCGACGGACTTCATCAGATGGACGTCATAGAAACGATCGGAAGGCTTTTCCATCTGCATCCACTAACGCTTGAAGATATTGTCAACACAGGACAATATCCGAAACTTGAGGATTACCGGGATTATCTCTTTATCGTCCTGAAGATGCTCTACTATCATGAACAGAAGAATTTCATAGAATCAGAGCAGGTAAGCCTCTGCCTTTGTTCAAATGTTGTCATATCTTTCCAGGAAGAACCGGGGAAAGATCTCTTTGATCCTGTCAGGGAAAGGATTAAAAGCGGCAAAGGCAGGATCAGCAAGATGGGTGCTGATTACCTTACGTACTCCCTCATTGATGCAGTCGTTGACAGCTATTTTATCATCCTGGAAAAACTTGGGGAAAAGATAACCGTTCTCGAGGAAAAAGTGATGAGCGAACCAACGCAGAAGTTCCTGCATGAAATCCATGCTATGAAAAGGGAGATGATATTCCTGCGTAAATCGATCTGGCCTCTCCGTGAAGTAGTCAGGAGCCTGGAACGCGGGGACTCACTACTGATTCAGGATTCAGTGCATATTTACCTCAGGGATGTCTACGATCACACGATCAGAATTATCGAAACAATAGAGACTTTTCGTGACATCCTCTCAAGTATCCTTGACATTTACCTCTCCAGTGTCAGTAACAGGATCAATACCGTTATGAAGGTTTTGACCATCATCGCAACGATTTTCATGCCGCTCACCTTCATTGCCGGTGTCTATGGAATGAATTTCAGGCACATGCCCGAGCTTGAATGGCGCTGGGGTTACCCATTGATTCTGCTCGGAATGGCATCTTTAGGCATATCAATGCTGGTATTTTTCAGGAGAAAAAAATGGTTGTAACGACCCGCAAGCGGTACTGCGAATTTTTACCATGACGACATTCTATTAGGATCATGAAAAAGGCTGTCATCCCGAACTTGTTTCGGGATCTCTAACCTGTTGATTCTATGAGATGCTGAAACGAGTTCAGCATGACAATATGTCTTTATCAGGACTTTTTCAGGAGCCTGCTATTTCTTCAAGTTTTTTGCGATGTAGATACGAACAGCACAGGTACAGAAGAAAACCCCGCCGAAAAGGAGTGAAAATTTACATTCTAACGGATCTCTCACCAGGCAAGCTATAAACGATTCCAATCCGATATCCCTTGCCTTGCAGAGATTTCTGAAG
>Ga0307379_10010077_pt1 | contig 12559 bp, 8 predicted proteins | sample UN2MG_FD_202237 | JGI IMG/M metagenome (GOLD analysis project Ga0307379, IMG submission 202237) | Soil microbial communities from Risofladan, Vaasa, Finland - UN-2 | ecosystem: Environmental > Terrestrial > Soil > Coastal area > Acid sulfate soil | place: Finland: Risofladan, Vaasa | collected... | reverse complement strand
GAAGTAGCGTTATTCGATGAAGACTCTTCAAACATCAGATGGTCCAACGGGGAAGGTTACCAAGAGCACGGACCAAACCCTGATGCAGCCCCAAGAGCTTGTAAGCACCTAGCCTATGTTTTGGATGTACCTGGGGACAAGTATCCTACAAAATATCGATCCAAGAAAATTGTAGACCGCGATGTATAAGGGTAGAGACATGGGTAACGCAATATATTTGTGGTGGCAAAGATTATTCGAAGAAAAGCAAGATAACGAAAAGGAGCCAAAGGAGCCAAAGGAGCCAAAGGAGCCGAAGCCGGTAAGACGGAGACCTCAACCAAAATATATAAAAATGGATATAGTCCCTGAAATGCCTACGGGGGCTGGGCCGTGCCGTGTGCTAAAATGTTTACACCCTCTTTTACGGTCGAAGCTCGAAGATGCTTTGGACGAGTGCCACCGAAAGGGTTTGATGGTTCACGTTTTTGAAAGCTATCGAACCCCGTTGAGGCAACAGCAGCTTTACGCAAAAGGCCGGACTTTCCCAGGGCGTAAAGTTACTAACGCCAAACCCTACGAGTCTTGGCATAATTTCGGCCTGGCGTTCGATCTAGTATTTGACGGGGACCAAAGGGACGGCATCCAGTGGTCGTGGGAAGGGGACTACAACACCGAAAAGGTGGAAGGCGATCGGAGATCCGATTACCACCGAGTCGGTGAGATCTTCGAAAAGTACGGCTTCGAATGGGGCGCTCGGTGGAAATCCTTCAAAGAAATGCCCCACTTCCAAATGATTTTCGGGCTAGACAGACACGAAGCAAAAAGGTTGTACGACACCGAGGGGCTTCAAGCAGTTTGGGATAAGATAACTTCACTAGAAGTCTAAAGTTTGTTTTACAACTTCTGACCAATGATTCTTTTTTTGCACCACCCAGACTTGGTCGTACACGGCGGCTTGTTGAATTTCTTGGGAGTGTGACACCACAAAGACACTCTCATAATTTTCTTTCAGCATAGGTAGCAGGTCGTTGGTAAAGCGAAATTGCCCGTCCGAGTCCAGCGCAGAATCGACTTCGTCCAGAATAAGGATATTAGATCGCTTCGCCGGGGGGACGCAATCAGCCAAAGTCAAAACAAAAGCCATAGACATCTTACCCTTTTCCCCACCGGAAAAACTTGAAATGTCATGTTCGAAGGTGGTGACCGTCCCGTCAGCATCCGTTTCTTCCCTGCAAGCTATGATCTCGACAGAAGAAGCATCGCACCTGTGTTTGAAAGTCAACCCACGCTCGTTGAATAAGATGCTGGTGTACACCGGCAACCTACGGATCACCAAGTTCATCATTTTCTCAAGTTGTCTTACACGCAACCCACGAGGCCCGTAAGCGTCTACAAGTTTGGCCCAATAGAACTCTTCCTTCTTCAGCCCTTCGACCTTAGAAAGCTTTTGGGTGATCGTGATCAGTTCGTTTTGTAGCCGTTTGACCCTGATGTTGCCTGCTTTGACTTTTCCTAATTCTTGGGCGGTCTCTAATTTGCTTTCGGTCAGCTTAGTGATCCGATCTTGGGCTTCGGTGAGGGAAGCTACGATAATTTCTAAAGGCTCTTCAGGCTTTTCGGGTAAATTGCTTTTAGCTTTCAAACAAACTTTGTAGTCTGCGATGTCGGCCCTTAAGGTTTGTTGCTTGTTACTAAGCTCCAGGGTGTCTACTTCTTCTAGGATTTCAGCTTTTTGTAAGATCCCTAGCGTGTAATTGTTTTCTTGGTAGTCCCTTTTAGCTGGGATGTATTCACGAAGGCTTTTAAGCATTTCAGCTTGGCTTTCGTCCCACTCGGGTATGTCCGTTAGGGTCTTTAGGATGTTTTGCCGTCTTTGGGCTTTGGTGTTTCTTTCTTTGATCACTACTAGATCGCCACCAAGGATTTGGTAGGTCTCTTCGAGGTCGGCGACTAGAGCTTCGGTTTCGGCTAGGTGGGTGGATTCAAATTTAGCACCGCACTCCCCGCACTCCCCTTTGCGTATAAGCTCAGCTTTTTTCTTAGCTGTTTGGTAATTCATCCAAACTTCATTGACTTCTTTTTCGATAGGCTCGATCGGCAACGCTTTGCGATCCGGTAAAGACGCTAGCTCTTTTCTAAGCGGCTCGACGGTTTCGTTGGCTGTTTTTATTTTCACCAGCTTTTCTGAATCTAAAAGCGCCTCACTAAGATCAAAAGTGTCTATCTGGCTGTGGTTTTCTAAGATCTTTTCATTTTCACTTTGCAGCTTAAGGATTGTCCGATTCACTTCGAGGGCGTTTTTGTTTGCTTCTTTGATAGTGGCTGCGGACATAAGCTGTGAAGTTATCGTGACTAGCTCTTCGCCACCGCGATTTATAAGGTCTTCGGGATCGTCATACTTGTTAGCGCTTTCACTAAGTTGATCGTGGAAGATAAGGTCTTCGTGTTTGGTTTCTAAATCCTTAGCTAGCTTTTCGGCTGCCCGGAGTTCACTTTCATAATGATTTAGTTGTAATTCTAAATCTTTAGGGTCTTGATAATTTTCTAGCTCGATCTCTTGTTCCAGCATCCCTTTGGTGTGGGAAAGGGCCGACAGTTTGGTGATCTGATCTTTGGTCTCTTGTAATTTAATTTTAGATTCTTGGTGTACCAAATCATAAGACGTGTCTATGCCAAAGAAATTAGAAATGTATTCTTTTCTCTTAGCGGGTTTTTCGGAGATCAATATGTGTTGGGCTCCTTGGGTAAGGTGTATCGAACCCTCGAACTCAGCTTGGTTGATCCCTAGGATAGAACCTGCTGCTTTGACAGAATCGTTATAGGTATGCGGGGTTTGGTCTTTCCCGTCTTTTTCGATCCGGTACCCCCACTTTTTCTTCTTACGTTCGGAAACTAGAAGGTGGGGGACGGTGGCCTTTTCGAAGTCTAATTCGAAAGAAGCATCCTTCAGGTTCTTAACCAGATCATCTTTTTTGTGACCGTCGGGGGTTGAAGCGAAAGCGGTGGCTTCCAACAAATTCCATATAGTAGACTTCCCAGCACCGTTTTCCCCTAGGATCGAAACGATGCCTTGGTTGGTCAAAGGAAGGGTCAGATTATCGAAGACCCTACCATTACGGACTTTAAAGCTTTTGAACCTTATCCCCGGTTTGAAGTCTCTGCTAATGTCCACCATAAACCTTATCCCGTAAAAGTGTAAGATATTCCTCCGACATATCGCCAGGGTCTAGCTTAGGATCTTTTAAAGGTAGATAGAAGATATCGACTTCTAAGACATTCCGAAAGGTGTTGAAAACTTCTACGGAAGCGGTGTACCCGGCTTGGTCCCCGTCAAAAGCGATAACCACTTTCGAAGGGTTCTTAGCTATAATCAGATTTCTTTTATAATCAGACCAATTTTGCACCCCGAAGATTGCGGCAGCGTTGAAGCCCTCGCCCATCAACCGGATCGCGTCAAAGTGCCCTTCTACTAAAACGATAGGTTGGTCTTGGGTGAGATTGTCGTACAAGAACAAATTCCGTTTAGCTTCAGCGTGTATCAGATATTTGGTAAATTTAGGCGCTTCGGTGGCTAGGGTACACAAGGTATAGCCTTGGTATTCTCCGTTGGTCGTAAGAGGAAAATACAACGATTGGGTTAGGGCGGTCCAATAATAGCTGGCCCCTAACTTTTGATATAAGCTTCGGGGTTGCCCCCGCCAAGAAAAGTCATCCGGCAAAGGTTCTAAACCTTTCAAAGTGGGTGGGACGTATTCTTTGTAGTCGCTGGTTTGCATAACTTCCAGCATCAGCTTGAAGGGGTTGATCTCGTCGTCAATCACTTGAAGATCCCGGTGGCCATTTTTCTTATTATTTGGATTATTAGGGGTAGCAAACGGGGTGAGCTTCAAAGCGCGGGCTAATTTGTTCCACGTTCCATTTTCCCGGCAAGAAAAGCAATTGAATTTACCGGGTGTGATTTTGTGTCCTATGTGTACATTAAGCGAAGGTTTGGTGTCGTGGTGAAACGGGCAAAGGATATTGATCTCTTCACCTTTCACCAACCCACCCACCGAAGTAAGCTGTTCGATGACGTGATCACGAAGCTTTTCATTTTGGTGTAGTAGATTAAGATCCATACATTACCTATCTGTATTTAAGTTTTAGCATCACCTCCGTTTGTATTTTATCGATGTCGAGTCTATTTTCGTCAAATTCCCCTTTAGGGAACCCGCCCGTGGTCAAAAGTACAGGAATATAACCTTCCAGGCTATAGAGGCAACCCAATTTACCCCCGGCAGCTTTTAGTTCGAACCGTCCGTAATTTTGGATTGACGTGTAATAGGTTTCTAAACAAGTAAGGAATGTGGTGTTGTTTATTTTGATTCTGCTGAGTGATGCTTTCATGCCGTGCTCGTAAAGCCGGTGGGAAAGTTCTTTGGTAGTGATCAGATTTTGGGGGCCGTTGGTATAAATTCTGCTGATGACGTGCCGGTGCGACATCCCGTAAACGATTTCTTGGTCTAGGTTGAATAAGATGACCGGACCTTTGTGATCAGCTTTGTTGCCATTGATCATGGCAATCGTTTCGATCCTGTCGTCATCTTTGAGAGCAACCGACAAACCATGATATTCTTCTGCTAATTTGGAAACGATAAGCTGCATTCAAACCTCGCATTCGGTGACATCCCAGTCGAGTAAAGAATATCCATGTAAGCTGGCCGCGCCTTTAGCTTCGTTGAAAGAACGGAATTTATCCTTTGGTAATTTTATAAATCCTTTTTGTTCGTTATACAAAACAAGTTTGTATTCGACGGGTACCTTCCCTGAGAATATTGTTACCTGGATCATCCCGTAAAGTGGTCGATTTTTGTACCGGCCTCGTGTGCATATTAACATAAATCTAATTCCCTTTGTCAACCGTGTTTATCTTATAGAGAGAATAACAGTTCACTAATAGCAAATCATCCTGGGGATTAGCGAATGGCAGCTTTTATGGTTAAAGTAACCAACCTCACCAATAGTAAGATTACAATCGCGGCCCAGATGATCCCTGGACTTAGTAGGGCTATTACTATAGTGCCTCGCGGTAGTCTTAGTGTTGATCGAGACATCATCTTTCAAGGCATCGATACCTTTAGCGAGCTTCGAGCCCAGAAGGTAATCTATTACGACGATGGTGAGGTTTTTGCGGGTACGGGTGCTACAGGTTTGCAAGGCCACACGGGAAACCAAGGAGTCGTTGGTCAAACTGGTGCTCAAGGTATACAGGGCGTAACCGGTATCATCGGTGGAACAGGTAAAAACGGACCTACCGGTATGGAAGGTCCTGTTGGTGTGACAGGTCTTCAAGGTGATAAAGGCCAAACTGGTTTTGGTATTCAAGGTTTCACGGGTGTTCAAGGGGTCGTGGGTCAAACGGGTGCTCAAGGCATCCGAGGCGTAACCGGTATCATCGGTGGAACAGGTCTTACTGGACAAACCGGAACCCAAGGCTTCACGGGGCTCATCGGTGAAACGGGTCTGCAAGGTTCTAAAGGTGATACCGGCATCCGTGGGGAAACAGGAGCCGGGATTCAAGGAAATACCGGAACCCAAGGAGTTCCTGGACCGCAAGGAAATACCGGAACCGTGGGTCTACAGGGGCCGCAAGGTGCTTTGGGCGCTACCGGATTAATTGGCGTCCAAGGTTCCACAGGTATCCAAGGTCAACAAGGCCTAACAGGAATAAAAGGCGATACTGGCGCTCAAGGTTTCACAGGTATCCAAGGTTCTGTTGGTATTGGTGTTCAAGGGGTCACGGGTACTCTTGGGCCTAAAGGTACGGTGTGGTACGAAGGTGTCGGCGCTCCCCCTGGTGTTCTCGGTATAGATGGGGACTTTTTCTTAGATGAAGTATCAGGTGACTTTTATGAAAGAGTCGCCGGGGCTTGGATTGCAAAAGGTAATTTACGCGGCCCGACCGGTCTCGGTATTCAAGGTGTAACAGGATTACAAGGTGCTGACGGTGATCAAGGTGTAACAGGTCTCGGTGGTGGATCACAAGGCCAGACAGGTGTCCAAGGCGTAACGGGTGCTGGAACCCAGGGTTCTACTGGTGTTGGTACGGCTGGGGGCGCTGGTACTACTGGTATCCAGGGCATTCAAGGTGTAACAGGATTTATAGGTAGTACAGGACTTTCAGGCACCCAGGGTGACACTGGTGTTGAAGGTCAAACAGGACCTTCAGGAGGTCCCCAAGGCGATACCGGTCTCACCGGCACGACCGGTGTACAAGGTTTTGTTGGCGTTACCGGTGCTACAGGTATCCAAGGCACCCAAGGTGACACTGGCGTTGAAGGCCAAACAGGACCTTCAGGAGGTCCCCAAGGTTCTACCGGTGTTCAAGGAACGACTGGTACTGCTGGTACCGTAGGTATCGATGGTGTGACGGGACTCCAAGGTCTCACAGGACTACATGGTGTAACAGGATTAACTGGTGTAACAGGTTTAGGTTTGCCGGGTGTAACAGGTGCTGGCATCCAAGGCGAAACCGGCCTTGGTGGTTTTACGGGGCCTAGTGGTGGTGCTCAAGGCGACACCGGTCTGACAGGCGCTACCGGTATTGGTGGCGGTGGCGGTGGTGCTCCCGGTTCAACTCAAGTTGATAGTTTCGTTTTCACTTTGGCTGCTGGTGGTACTATGGCTACCCGTATAGCTGGTGCTACAGGGGTGCCTTCAGGTTGGACTTTAGTCGATGGGACAAGTGGTTCTGTTGACGCTCAACTTGCAGGTACCGCTGACGATTTAGTTGTTATTCACGACACCGCATCCGGGGCTTCTTTCAATGGTTTTGCCTTGGAAGGTCGGATGATCGAACTTGCCACTTCAGGACCGGCTGCATTACAGGGTTACGTTAGAATAGAGTACGGAACCTCTACGATTGTAAAATCGAATACTGCCAAGACCCAGACTAAGTTATCGAATCTACAATCTCTTACTTCGACTAGTAAAGCAGTGATCGTCCGGTTGGTCTTAACAGCGTAACACTTAAAGGAGCCTTTGATGTTACCAACCGATGTTTTTTTATTTTCATCAGGATCGCTAGGGGGTGGTAGCTATAGCACATCTCTTTTTTTCAGCCCGTCCGCAGCAGCTAAGTATCTTCGAGTGGGTGACACTGTTGAAGATAAAATTGGCAATCAGTATCGTGTAACTTCATGGGGCGGATTCCCTTCGGATACTTCGGATGGTAACACCGTTATCATGTCGTTTATTTCGGTAGACGTAACACCCACCGACTCGGCTAGCTTTGATGCTTTAGCTTTTACTCCAGGTCAACTTGATACCAACCCTGAAGTACAAACAGATGGTTCTATTTCGGGGGCTTCGGTCTACAGCGGCCAAAACTTTGAGTACACCCTAACGGGCTCTTGGAACACTTCGTCGGAAGCGAACAAAGCTAACCCTGGCGATTTTTTCATTGATAAGAACGGTAAACAATTCCAAATTACTTTTATCGATGGTGGTAGTAGATTTGCTGTTCCGTTTCGCGCCAAGGAAGTTGACCAAGTAGGGATCATCCCCCCTGACGGTTTCGCTACGCTTTTCAGCGGCACACTAGCTAATGGTTTGTTTCAAGGCATAAACATTAACAAGCTAGCCGAAACCGCGATACGAAACCGCGATACTTTCATACTAGATACGCTAGTGGACTTTACGGAATCGTACACTAATGTTGAAGGTATCACGATATCAAAAACCCAAATTGTCTTCGCATCTTCTGCGGGGAATGTTCAATTAGCTAGGGCGGACGATGCTCTTACACACGGTAAGGCTATCGGTATCGTTGCGGATAGTTCGATTGCGGATGCTACGAGCGGGAACGTGTACGTCCGATCCGGGATCAGAATTTCTGGCTTTACTGGTTTGACTGTAGGGCTGCCTGTGTACATAAGCCGCACCACGGCAGGGGCTGTTACACAAAATCTAACAGGCTTCTTAGCTACGGAGCACATTGTGCGTTTAGGGCTAGCTTTATCGACTGAAGAGCTTTTGTTTGTACCAGAATATGATTTCGAATTTTAAATATTTCAAAACATACTTATTTTTAATTTAACTCACAGCTTCGGACCTCCGCTTGCTAAGAGGAAAGAACAAGGATTAAAATGGAATCGAATTTGGACATCCTTTTTGTTGATACTGAACTTCCTTCTGTTGATGTTTCATTGTCTATAGATACACCGGATAAAACCGATGTTGGGTATCACGATGTTCCTGAAATTGCAGAAAATCAAATACTCGCCGAGGGGGCCGCTGATCTCGAAGACCACCCCCAGTTAGAACCTTTCTTGGAAACTCTACACAAACTTAAGAACGAGTTTCATCAAAAAGTTGTAGATGCTTCGCAAGATTATGAGCTTTCTGGCTTCGCTAAAGTGCTTTTTTCGATTCGTAAAAAAGTGTAACCCCCTAAGGAGAATGACACAAAATGGCTGATTACAATTTAATTACCTTTGATACCACGAACGAGCGTAAGAAACGTGAAGATTCAGCGGGTATCACCATCGACTTCACTGCGGTGCGGATCGGTACTAGTGAATTGGTTATTTCAGAAACTACCGGAGCTTTCTCTTTCGGTAATAACGTTATTTCCAATGTTTCAACTCCTATATTAGGTACTGACGTTGCCAACAAAAATTATGTTGACGGGGTAGCGCAGGGCTTAGACGTTAAGCTTTCAATCCGGGCTTTGTCTACACAAGCCGTTTCTAACGATTCGACAACTCCGGTTTACAATCCTGAAGGCGGTGCTTCCACCCAAGGTCAATTAACTTTCACCACAGGTCCTACAGCGATTGACGGGGTTACTCTCGCCAATACCAATAGGGTTTTGTTAAAGAATGAAGTCGGCGCGGATACTTTCACTATCACTACCCCAGGTGGTTCTGCTCTAGGTGTTTCTACTGTCACAACCCTTAAGCAGTCTCTAGGTGATTTCACCACTTCCGGTACCGGTACCGGCTTAATCATCGATGTTACTACTGACGCTACGCCTGACATCACGCTTGTTACAGTTGTTAGTGCGGGTATAGGTTATGCAGTAACAGATACTGTTACCATATCAACGGCTGTGATAGAAACGGCTACGATCACTGTCGATAAAAGTCCAGCTAACTGCATTTGGGTTCGGACTTCCGCTAACACTTGGGACTTAGCTATCGACTTCGATGAAGATACCGAAGTAACCGCAGGAGCTTTTACTTTCGTTGAAGAAGGTACGATCAACTCCGACACCGGTTATGTATTATCTTCTAACGATCCTATCACCGTAGGTACTACCAGCATAGTTTGGACCCAATTTTCAAGTGCCGGTGTGCTTTCGGCTGGTGACGGCATCGACATTATTAGTAATGTAATAAGCGTTGACCTAGCGGCTAACGGTGCTGGTACCGGTGGTTTGCAAATCACGGGAACTGAATTAGAAGTTGACGCAGGCGATGGTATTCGTCTTGATGCTGACGGTGTCAACATCGATCTCCTCGCCGCTTCAGGCCTAGAACTTTCCGCTACTGACGGTACAGGTCAACTTTCCGTGGACCTAGCAGCGGCTGGCGTTGGTACTGGTGGTCTTACTCTAGTCGGTAACGAAATCGCAGTCGATCCTGGTGATGGTATCGAGCTTACCGCTGGTGGTGTCGCAGTCAACTTAGCGGCTAACGGTGCTGGTACTGGTGGTCTACAAATCACCACAGGTGAAGTTGAAGTTGACGCAGGCGACGGTATTCGTCTTGATGCTGACGGTGTCAACATCGATCTCCTCGCCGCTTCAGGCCTAGAACTTTCCGCTACTGACGGTACAGGTCAACTTTCGGTAGACCTAGCAGCGGCTGGGATCGGGACTGGTGGTCTTACTCTAGTCGGTAATGAAATCGCAGTCGATCCTGGCGTAGGTATCCAACTTACGGCTGGTGGTGTCGCTATCGATTCTTCCGAGCCTTTCACCAACGACAACGGCGGTACTATTACCGTTCGTCAGGTTGTTTACATCAAAGCTAACGGCAACGTTGATCTAGCTAGGAATGATGTAACAAATCTCGATGACTTCGAACTTGGTTTGGTAGAGGACGCTACGATTCTAACTACGGCTTCCGGTGAAATCACCGTTCGACGCGGCGCTATCGTACCAGGCTTTACCGGCTTAACCCCAGGTAAAAAGCAGTACGTAAGTGATGCCACCGCTGGCGCTTTAACTGAAACGCTATCAGGCTTCGTAGCCGGTGAGCATGTTTATTCTGTAGGTAGAGCGATCTCGGCTACAGAAGTCTTGTACGACCCGCACTACGAATTCGAGTTTTAAGGAAAGGTTTTAGCTTTTTACCATTCAACAAAAAGGGGCTTTACGCCTCTTTTTGTTTTAGATAGCTCACCTTTGATTTGCAGACTTATCTTTTAAAAGAAAGAAGGCAAATCCGTCCTTAAGTTAGTTTTGTAAATAACCTTCTCAAGCTTTGGAGATACTACATGGGAGCTTTCGCGGAAGGAGCGTTAATAACTCAGTTCACGTCTACCGCTACCTCAGGTGGGGCGACAGTACTTACTGTCACGTCTACTACATGGCAGCGGTTTACGGGTACCAGTACTGAAACTGTTACCTTACCCGATGCTACTACGATGCGCCGGGGCCGTGAATTTGTAATAGAAAACCGCTCGACTGGTGCCGTTACCGTTAACTTCAGCGGAAGTGCTTTGGCGGCGGATGTCGCTCCCAATACCTCCAGAACCTATCGCCTATACGCTAATGGTACCGCCGCAGGGGATTGGGCCATAGGCAACCAAGTGAACGTGGACGGCCCTTTGGCTTTGTTCGCTACACGAGCTGCCAACGATTCACTATTCAACATCGGACCTAATCAAGTCACTTCAGGCGACGGGACCATAAATTCTACACCGCCTTCTGATGACACGATCCAAAGCTTTGTCGCTTCGACGATAGATTTCCAAACTAGTACCGCCACCGGAGGTACCACCGGGGGCACGTTCACCACCATAGCCGGAGCCTTTACCCGACCGGCTATAGCCCTAGGCCAGTTTACCCGTATGGTAATGGTTTACCAAAGTGGTAACAACCTTATCGACACCAAGTTCGCACCTTCCGCAGCTTCGCAAGGCGCGCTAGAAGATGCCGGGACTTTGTTTTCTTCGCTTGACGGTACCCCTATCGGGTATATCGATTTAGAAAGCACCGGAGCTTCCAACTTCAATTTCAAAACACCCGGAGCCGCTACCGATATAATCGAAAATGGCGGGATCACCCAGTTCGCCAGCGGCGCGGGGGGTGGTGCTGGCGGGGACGAGTCCTTTAAGCTTCAAAGTATTTCGGCTAACGTGGCTACCGTCAAAAAAGGCTATGTGCTTTTAAGCGACGGGCGCGAGCTTGTCACCTACGACGGTGTCGATACCAACATAGCCCTAAGCTTCAACTTGAAGTCCGCAGTCAACACAGCCGGGGTTACAGCGCCTTCAGCCACTACAACCTATTACATGTATTTGGATCTGAATGCGATCCCCGGAGCTTCGATCACCGACGGCGATTCAGATCGTGTGGTTTACGGGGTAGAATCCGGTGTGGCTGGGATGTTTGTTATCTTAGCCACCACCCCGGAATTCACAAACTTATCCCGGTACGTACCCTTAGCCTCTTTAAAGACTGACGGTTCCAGTGACTACTTCAGTTTTGCGGACCTTAATTACCGTAAACACACTTTACCGACCAGTTTAGACGCAGCCAATTTAGAAGCGAGTGTAAGAGACCAATTACTAGGTTCCACTTACGAATTAGCTTCTCCGATCATCTTTTCGGTGGACGCCGAAACTTGTGTGGACACGGGAGCTTCTACCGGCGCGTACACAGGCAGCTACGATTTAGACGCTACCGAGATCTTAGCCACCTCTAATCTTTTAGATGTTGAAGTTTTAGACGCCCCGGTAAAGATCCGCGAATTAGACCTTAGTGTTTATTGGGGCACCAAGCCCACGTTGGCTACTACTTACGAAGTCAGCCGTAACGGCGGAGGTGAATACCAAACCGTTACTATGACCGAAGTAGGCTTTACAGGTACTTTCTACGGTACCCACCAATTTGTCACCGAAGCGGCTGAAGTTTCTATCTTAACCCAAGCCGCTAAAGATACTTCGACCGCTTTAAACGCCACCACGTTTCAAAAGATCGGGCAGCTAATCATCACCACAGACCCGGTGGTGATGACTTCGATCGACGTAGACGTGATCAAAACCGGTTCGCCGGTAGGTAATATCTACGCTTCTATTTACACCGACGTAACGGGCGACCCCGGAACTTTGATCGGGGAAAGCCAAGCGATTTCGATCGCGGGTTTGGCCACCGGTACCGAAAACTTAGCTTTCCCTGAAATTTTATTGGACGACACCACTTACCACGTCGTGTTGCGAACCGACCAAGAATATAAAAATGCTTTTAGTTCAGGCGTCACCGAGATCTTGATCGAAAACGCTAGCTCCGCGACTTCCGGTTTACAAACTTTCAACGGGACGGTTTGGGCTACGGTAGCGACTTCGGCGATTAAATACGAACTTAAGG
>Ga0307379_10010076_pt1 | contig 12559 bp, 9 predicted proteins | sample UN2MG_FD_202237 | JGI IMG/M metagenome (GOLD analysis project Ga0307379, IMG submission 202237) | Soil microbial communities from Risofladan, Vaasa, Finland - UN-2 | ecosystem: Environmental > Terrestrial > Soil > Coastal area > Acid sulfate soil | place: Finland: Risofladan, Vaasa | collected... | reverse complement strand
TTTTTTATATAAAAAGTCCAAATCTCTCTCGCTTTCTTCTATTTCTGTCATCCTGTCATCCTGTATTCTGTATTTAATTTGTTACATATTGTACTAAATTAAATGTTGAATATCGAGAGAATTCCAAATAAATCTCCGTGAGACGGCGTTCTTTATTCGTATTGCGTAGTGAGTATTGCGTATTGCGTGCTTTGGATAATCAATTTCATTAATCGCGGATTAACGCAGATAAACGCTGATTTAAGTGAATTCTCGAATTCTGTATTCTGTGTTCTTTATTCTGTTTTTTTGTCTTTTTTTCACTTTTTTGACTTTTTCTAAGAAATATCTTCCCCTCCGGCGAAAAAAAATGACTGATATTGGGCTGTTAAGGGCGATTTGGTGAAAAAGTTACGTTTATTGGATTTTATTCAAAAATCGAAGGTAACATTTAGCCCGTGAGATACGCTGTAAAAATTAGAAAGGCGGATTGTTTTTGTTCTGGGCTGGTCAACTGATATAATATGAAACTGCAACCTTGAGCGACCTTTTCAATTGATTCCGGCGGAAGACAGCAGATCTGAGATATTGATTATTTCGTGGAAGGCAGGCTTTCCTCGTGTCCCGCGATGATTGAACAGCAGGCAGCCCAAAAAAGCTTACTGAGACTGTTGTATAGCTGTTCTTGCGGTGTGAACGGAAAATATTAAGGCCTTTAGCACCGTGCTTGGCCATATTCATAGTGAGTTTTATTGCCGAGATCTGTTTTCGATGAGCTTGCATTACTTTGCAGCTTTTACCTTAAATACTTTTGGAGAAATAACTTATATTATGCTCTATCATTGTGTGTAATTGTGTGTGTTCATTCAATTAACATAGGACACGAGGCAGGCTTTTGCTGGTGAGTAATTTGATAAGGCCGTGTAGCGTAGATTTTAATAGGCGACTGTGGGGCTGTTGAAAAAGGTGAGATTGTTTAGTCGCTGCGCTCCTCGCAATGACACAAGGTGTGTTTTCAAGTCATTGCGAGTGATTCGAAGGATCGCGCGGCAATCTCAGGCGTTACAGTGGGACTTTTTCAACAGCCCCACTGTCCCTAGTTGTTCGCTTCACGCAATACCCGTGATACAAATAAAGATGGCACGACACAACAAATTATGTTAGCTTAATACTAGGCCAAGTTGTAGAATGGCTTTTTCGGCTGGCGAGATACGCTCGTGCCACGCGTTGCTTCGCACAGCAGCAAAATACAAGTGACGCGAAGAGGCCAAACACTCAGGCGCAGGGAACAACAACTGCTGAGTGGAACCGTATCTTGTGGCTTCCAAGTGTCATGGACGGCCACTGCCAATCGGCAGACCAGAAAAAAGGAGACAAACAGAGCCGGAACGCTATAGTATGACAACAAGAATAGGAGGCCTGTACTGAATCTAGGAAAAAAGGAAGTGACCTATGCTAACATTGGAGGAATTGCTGGAACTCCTGAATGATATAGAATCATATCGAGTGGAAAGGACTGAGTCCACCACAGATACAGATAAGTTTCGGAAAGCTATTTGTGCATTTGCGAACGATATGCCGGGCGTTGGAAGACCTGGATATCTCGTCGTTGGTGCAAGGGATGACGGAAGTGTCGCTGGGACAGATATTACCGATCAGTTGTTGCTGAATCTGGCCAGCCACAGGGATTCTGGCCAGATCGTTCCTTTACCTGCAATTAATGTCGAAAAGATGTCCCTTCCGGATGGGGATGTGGCGGTGGTCGAGGTTCTTCCCTCAGACATGCCTCCCGTGCGATACAAAGGACGAGTGCATATCCGCATTGGCCCTCGCGCAGGAATTGCAACTGAACAAGAAGAAAGAGTGCTCTCAGAACGAAGAGTCAGTAATGCCAGAACGTTCGATCTTAGGCCTTGTGTAGATTGTGATTATGACCAGATAGTCCCTTCATTGTTCGAACTTGACTATCGGTCTGCAGCCGTTGCACCAGAAATAGTTGAAGAGAATAATCGAGACATACTTCAGCAAATGGTTTCACTTGGCTTGTGGGATAGCAGCAATAATTGCGCAACAAATGTTGGAGCTTTGCTCTTTTCTCAATCTCCTCTTAACTGGTTTCCGGGAGCGTATATTCAGTACGTTCATTGTGATGGAGTTGGACTGGAATCTGACATTCTGGATGAGCGTTCTTTCACTGGCGATCTTATCACAGTTCTTCGGGAGTTGGACTCATTCCTGAGAACACTGTTTCCAAACCGCCCTATAACAGTTTCTTCCTTGCGAGAGGAAAGTCGCAGCCCTTATCCAATGGGGGCTATCAGGGAGTTGCTTATGAATGCCATCATGCACAGAGATTATGAATCAAATTCTCCTATACGTTTCTATCAATTCTCAGATCGAATTGAGGTACAAAATCCAGGGGGATTGTATGGGGAAGCTACTGCAGAAAACTTCCCTAACCAAAATGCATACAGAAACCCGAAGGTAGCCGAAGCAATGAAAACACTTGGATATGTCAACCGATTTGGGCGTGGAATAGCCAAGACAAAGGAACTACTTGCCAATAACAATAATCCACCAGCAGAATTCAACATTAGTCAGCAACAGTTCTTTCTTGTAATTATCAGGGAGGCATTGTTATGAAGACTGTTGCATTTTTCAATAACAAAGGTGGTGTGGGCAAGACTACGCTTGTTTACCATGTGGCGTGGATGTGTTCGGAACTTGGCAAGAAGGTTCTCGCCGTTGATTTAGATCCTCAGGCAAATCTTACGAGTATGTTTGTGGAAGATCCCCGCTTGCTATATCTATGGCCGGATGAAGGTCAGCACAAGAGCATTCTGGATTGTGTGGCCCCGATTCTTGAAGGGATTGGGGATATAAACGAAGCGCACATCGAGAGGATTACTGCTAATCTAAATCTAATTGCCGGGGATCTAGGTCTATCAAAATTTGAGGACCGACTTTCGGAAAACTGGCCTAAATGCTTAGATAATGACAAGGCTGCATTTCGGGTAATAACCGCTTTTCATAGAATAATTTGCAGAGCTGTTGAAAAGGCTGACACAGATATAGTACTGATTGATGTCGGGCCAAATCTTGGAGCTATCAACCGTGCCGCTATCATTGCCAGCAATCATGTAATAATGCCACTGGCTCCGGGATTGTTTTCTCTGCAGGGACTCAGAAACTTGGGGCCAACGCTTAGAGATTGGCGGAACGGATGGGAGAAGCGGCTTGCTGCGAAACCCGATGACCTTGACATACCAATGCCATCAGGGAAAATGACTCCTGCAGGATATATTGTAATGCAGCATGTCGAACGCAAAAATCGTCCGGTAAAAGCTTTTCAGAACTGGGTGGCCCAAATCCCCTCTGTTTATAATGGGTACATTTTGAATTCATCAAAATCAACCGTGTCGATTCTTGAAGATGAAAATCGCATTGGACTAATTAAGAATTATCAAAGCCTGATGCCGATGGCGCAGGATGCTCGAAAGCCAATCTTCCTGCTCAAACCGTCTGATGGGGCGATTGGGGCCCATGCGCAGAGTGTTAGTAATTGTTATTCAGACTTCAAGAGGCTAACTAATGCAATCCTTCAAAAAGTGGCGAATGATTCGGGCTGTTTGCCGTTCTAGAAAAAACTAGGGACAGTGGGGCTGTTGAAAAAGTCTCACAGTGACGCCTTGAGATTGCCGCGAGATTCTTAGAATCGCTCTTTTGCTTGCATTCCCACAACTGATTGTGTTATAATCATGGCAGAGAAGCGTATCGAAAAAAGTAAATCTCTTTCAGAAGTGAGGGACAAATGCTATGCTTAAGCGAAACGGATTTACATTGATAGAACTGCTGGTTGTTATTGCCATCATTGCCATTCTCATGGCGATTCTGATGCCGGCCCTTAATCGAGTCAAAGAGCAGGGATCGCGTGCCGCGTGCCTGAGCAATGTTAAGCAGTTGACCCTTGCATGGATAATGTACGCGTATGAGAACGATGATAAGATCGTCAACGGAAGCACCTTCTTCCCGCGGCCGGGCGAGCCGGCCTGGATAGGCGCGCTTTGGCAGGTTACCGGGACCGCCGAGGAGCTGCGCAAACACCTAAAAGACGGGATACTCTACAAATACTGTGAGGATGTCGATATTTTCAAATGTCCCACCGGGATTCGCGGAGAAGTGCTGACATACGCGATCGTCGATGCGATGAATGGCGCGACGAGCATACCGGGAACCGCGGACTTGATGATTAAGCGGTTAAGCCAGGTCCGCAGGCCCGGCGAGCGGTTCGTTTTCATTGACGAAGGCAAGATATCGCCGGATAGCTGGACCGTGTTCTACGATCAGGAAAGCTGGTGGGATCTGCCGACGGTTCGGCATGGGGACGGCACGAATTTCTCATTCGTCGACGGTCATAGCGACTACTGGAAATGGAAAGATCCACGCACAGTGAAGCTCGCTGAAATGACAATCACTGAGAATGCACAGCCGGGGAATCCGGATTTGCACGCAGTCCAGAAAGCGGCCTGGGGCAAGCTCGGCTACGAGCCCCAGTCGTTGTAGGCTGAAATTATTATGGCCGTATGCCGATTTAGGAGGTTGAAGGCGAAAAGGGATGGCAAAGACGTATAGAAACAGAAGAAAAAGAACTTCAATACACGGAATCGGCAACCATCCCTGTTTAACCTCATCTCAAACGCAACGAAGGCTTTATCTCCGCAAGGAGTCCCTAAGACTGCTTATAACGCATGAGATTGCCACGGCCATTCGGGCATCGCAATGACAGATTGTGGAGGTTTTCTACAATGCAAGTCTGAAGCCTCTATGGGTTCCGGCGGCAAATCCCTTGCCGGTGGCCGATCATGGTCTAACGGCTGCGAATGTTGATATTGCGCCGGCGTGAAATTACCGGCAAACAACTGCCAAATTGGCACATTTCCAAAGAATATTTAAAATATGTAAATGCTTACAAATAAGGCAATTAAGATTTTATCTCGTTTTGGGCACGTTGTTTGCACTTGATATATATGACGTAGGGGTGTTCGCGAACCGCCCGTACTTATAATTTAAATTTCATATTCGTATTAAAAGAGGTTAGCTATGAAATTCGACAAATTTACGTTGAAGGCCCAGGAGGCGTTAGCCACGGCTCAGCAAATCGCAATGGCGAAATCGCATACCGTGATGTCACCGCTGCATCTGTTGAGCGTTGTGTGCAGCGACAATGCCGGCGTTGCCGTCGAGATACTGAAAAAAATCGGCGCCAATATAGTGCGCATCAAAGAGATGGTGGACAGCGAGCTTGGGCGGTTAGCCGAAGGCAAAAGCAGCGCTCAGCTCATGCCGGATCCTGCGCTTGGCCAGATCGTTCTGGATGCCCAAAACAGGGCCGATGCGATGGGGGATGAATATTTGAGCGTCGAGCATCTGTTGATCGCGCTTACTTCGGTGCAGAGTGACGCTAAAGAAATTCTCCGGCTAAACTCAGTTACGCCGGAACAGATTGAAACCGCCCTGAAAGAAATCCGCGGCCCGGAAAAGATAACGGACCAGAATCCGGAAGATAAATACAAAGCGCTGGAACGCTACGGGATTGACCTTCTGGAGATGGCCCGCAAGGGAAAGCTCGATCCAGTGATCGGCAGAGACGAAGAGATCCGGCGGTGCATGCAGGTTCTCAACCGCCGGAAAAAAAATAATCCGGTGCTGATCGGCGAGCCAGGCGTAGGCAAAACCGCCATCGTCGAAGGTCTCGCCCAGCGGATCGTTACAGGCGATGTCCCCGTGGGTCTGAAGAACAAGAGAGTTGTCGCTTTGGATATGGGGGCGTTGATCGCCGGGACGAAATTCAGGGGCGAATTCGAGGACCGGTTAAAGGCCGTGCTGAAAGAAGTCATCGCAGCCGAGGGGCAAATCATCCTCTTTATCGATGAGCTGCACACCGTCGTCGGCGCCGGCAAGGCCGAAGGCGCGGTCGATGCGGGCAATCTTTTGAAGCCGTCACTCGCGCGGGGCGAGCTGCGCTGCATCGGCGCAACCACGATTGACGAGTACCGAAAATACATAGAGAAAGACGCAGCGCTCGAGAGGCGCTTCCAGCCGATTCTGATTAATCCGCCGAGCGTCGAAGAAACTATCGCTATCCTGCGGGGGCTCAAGGCCCGCTATGATGCGCATCATGGCGTTCGGATTACGGATTCGGCGCTTGTTGCCGCGGCGACTTTATCGAATCGGTACATTACCGACCGGTGGCTGCCGGACAAGGCGATCGACCTGATCGACGAGTCGGCCTCTAAGTTGCGGATTGAAAATGACTCGCTGCCGGCCGAACTCGACGGTATTCGCAGAAAGATTGTCCAGTACCAGATCGAACGAGAGGCGCTGAAGAAAGAAAGCGACGATGCCAGCATGGAACGGCTTAAGAATGCCGAAAAACGTTTGGCCGAACTGCAGGAGCGGGACGGGAAACTCACGGCTCAATGGGAAAGTGAAAAGGGTGACATCGATGAGATGAAAACTCTCAAAGAGAGAATCGAAGATGCTCATAATCAATTCGAAGATGCCCAGCGCAAAGGCGACCTGGAGACCGCGGCCCGTCTAAAATACGAGACGATTACAAACCTGAAAAAAGAGCTGGAGGAAAAGGAGGCCCAGCTTTCCAGATCCGACAAGGCGATTATCCACAACGAAGTCACCGAAGAGCACATCGCCGAGGTTGTTTCGAAGTGGACGTCAATACCCATTGCGAAATTATTAAGCGGTGAGCGCGAGCGCCTGATGAAAATGGAGGATGCGATTCGCCGGCGAGTGGTCGGTCAGAATGAAGCCGTAGAAGCACTTTGTAATGCCGTCCGCAGGAGTCGCTCGGGATTGGGCGACCCGAACCGGCCGATAGGGACATTCTTGTTCCTCGGCCCGACCGGCGTGGGCAAAACCGAGCTGTCCAAAGCGCTCGCGGATTTTCTGTTTAACGATCCGCACTCGATGGTCCGGGTCGATATGAGTGAATTCATGGAGCCGCATTCCGTCGCGCGGCTGATTGGTTCGCCTCCCGGCTACGTCGGTTACGAAGAGGGCGGCCGCCTGACCGAAGCGGTTCGGCGAAAACCCTACTCGGTGATCTTGCTGGACGAGATCGAAAAGGCCCACCCGGATGTTTTTAACGTTATGCTCCAGGTTTTCGACGACGGACGGTTGACCGATGGAAAAGGCCGGACCGTCGATTTTAAGAACACCGTTATCATTATGACCAGCAACATCGCCAGCCACCAAATCCAGCAGCTTACCGAAGAATCCGGCGCCGACTGGGAGATCGAGGCCCACGTCAAAGATGCGCTCAAGCAGCTCTTTAAGCCGGAGTTCTTGAATCGGATCGATGAAATAATCGTCTTCCACATGCTCGGCAAAGAGGATCTGCGGAAGATTGTCGATATTCAACTGAATTACCTTGCCGAGCGTCTGGATAGCCGCAACATCCAGGTCGAATTTACCGACAGTGCCCGAGAGCAAATTATGGACGAGGGCTACGACCCGGCCTTCGGCGCAAGACCTCTGAAACGCACGATCCAGCAGCAATTGGAGAATCCGCTGGCTGCCGAGCTTTTGGCCGGCAAATTCACCGATGGCGACAAAATCAAAATCGACGCCGACGCCCACAGATTCTCATTCGAGAAGATCAAGTAAGTAATAATGTGTTAACGTCTCACTGTTGGGTCTACAGTAGAGGATGTACTTATATGGGCCTGAGTTATTTGAACTCCAAAGAAGTTACTATCCTTCACTTCGACCTTGCCATGTTTTACATTTACAGTTCTGTGAATGGCTTCTAATATCGGATTGCCTCTCTCCAACACCACAATCCTTGAAATGGACAGAAGTTCGTCAGGCTCAAGCCGTTTCTGAATCTCCTTCGCCAAACATGCTAAACCTTCCTTCTTATCAGCGTCCAGCCAGAGAGCCGATACAAGAAGATCCCACTTGTCCTCATCTTGAACATCTTCTTGAAGGAACAGCCCAAATAAAGAGAAATCTCCTTTTTCGTCGGATAATTCACGCTCCAACAACGCGAGTTTTTTAAGTGTTTCCTCTTTCATAAGACACTCAACAATTTTTTTGATGATTCAATCATCAATTCAGCCTCTTGTATATTTGCACTTCCAATTGGTTTATAACGTATTTCAGGATCCCATTCGGCCACCACCGACCACTCAGCGAGGAAGTTCGTCTTAATCTTTTGTTCGCTTCCTGAAAGACTGAGTAACACGCCCAAATTATGAGTTCTGAAACTCTGGTAGTTGGCAAATTCCCGCCTCGTTGAGGGGTATCCAGACCAACCTAAAGTTCTGCATATTCTTTCTTTCAAGGCAATCTCGACTGCATAACCACACAAATAAATGGCCCCATCGGATCGGTGCGATTTGAGCAGAATCTCACCATCTTTGATTCTGGCTTGGGCAATCTTTGTTAAGTCAGATCTATTAAGCATCGCTTTTTTCTATAATAAATCTTAGCCAATATTTCAAGTACCACAATAGTACATATATAGATAGCCACTGTCAAGTTATTCATAACAAATTCACATTTGACAAAGTAGAAAGTGCCGACGGATTTCTACATAAAGGCATAGCCTTAAAAATACTCTTCACTAAAGCAGGAAAATTGTCTATCCTATACTGCCAACACAATTGATTACCGAAGTTAAAGACGTTCAGCAATGAATAGAAGAGAATTCTTAAAATTGGCCGGCAGTACAGTTGTAGTATTTGCACTGCATGGAGGCACAGCCGAGACATCGACTCCCGATACAGCGCTAAAGCCGAATTTCCTTTTTATCCTCGCCGATGACTTGGGCTGGTCTCAGGTTGGCTGCTACGGCAGCAATTTTTACGAGACCCCCAATATAGACCGTCTTGCACGCGAAGGGATGCGGTTTACCGATGCCTACGCCGCGTGCCCGGTCTGCTCGCCGACCCGGGCCAGTATTATGACCGGCAAATATCCGGCCCGTCTGCATCTGACGGATTTTATTGCCGGAGGCAGCTTTCCATACGAGAAATACAGCCAGCCCGAATGGCAGAAATATTTGCCGCTGGAAGAGATAACGATTGCGGAGGTCCTCAAGACCGCGGGCTATGCTACCGCCAGTTTCGGCAAGTGGCATTTGAGCATCGACAAGAAGCCTCCGAAGAGCCTGCCGTACAACCCGGACAGGCAGGGCTTCGACGAGTATTTCGTCACCTACAAACCGTCTTCCAAAACCGATCCCGAAAGCGATGCTCACAACGTGGAAGCAATTACTCAAAAGTCGCTTCAATTCATGGAAAGCCATAAGGACGAACCCTTCTTTCTCTACGTCTCCCATAACACGATACACGCCCCGGTTATGGGTAAAAAGAAGCTCGTTCAAAAATATGAGGACAAGCCGGGCTCCGATTTGCCGCAGAACAATCCGGCCCTCGGGGCGATGATCGAGGATCTCGACAACAGCACAGGCAGACTTCTAAAGAAACTGGATGAGCTGAAAATCGCCGACAAGACCATCGTAATCTTCTTCGGCGACAACGGCGGTTTGGAAAAAGATGCAAAACAGACGCCTCTGCGCAGCGGCAAAGCCAATCTTTACGAAGGCGGCATAAGAGAACCTCTGATTATCCGCTGGCCGGGAGTGGTCAAGCCGGACAGTACGTGCAGCGAACCGGTCATAAGCGTGGATTTCTTCCCGACCTTTCTGGAAATCGCCGGCATGAAAAGCGAAGCGAAAAAACCTATCGACGGCGTAAGCCTCGTGCCGGCCCTTAATCAAAGCGGCCCACTTAATCGCCAGGCTATTTACTGGCATTATCCCCACTATCACAGCAGCAGTATCGGTCCGTGCGGCGCCGTCCGCGCAGGCGATTACAAGCTGATCGAATGGTTCGACGAGAGCATTTGCGGCCCCGGCAACGAATTCGAACTGTACAATCTCAAAGAAGACATCGGCGAGCAGAACAACCTGGCGAAAAAAATGCCGAAAAGAGTTGAAAAATTGAAAAAGATGCTCTCTAATTGGCGAAGTGAAGTGAACGCTCAAATACTGACGCCGAATCGGAATTACGATTCTCGAAAGGCCAAAAAGTCAGGGAAGCGAAAATGAATGATGGAAAGCTGAACGGGCACCTGTTCAGGCAGTAATGTGAAAGGAGTCATCACATGTCAAAGCTCAAACGAATGCAGCGAAAACGTACCGACCAGAAAAAGTACAATATCCGCCTGATGTCATTGCACGGCGGGATGAAGGAATCGCCGGGGTCTGGCAAATTATTGAAACGGATGACCATAGACCACCATGACCTCCTGCAGAACATCGAGTTCATTCTTGTCTCAGGATATCGCGACGACGGCAGTATCGACGACCGCATTATTTCCGATGCTCTGAAAGCGGCAATCCACGGCGATACGGCGGAAGATGCCCTCGCTGAATCGTTAAATAAAGACCTGGGAGAAATCCGCCGGCTTCGTTCCGACGTTTCCGATGACCTCTGGCGGGACGGCCTGCGAACCGTCCTGCAGTCGGTTCACAGACATTCCAACCTAAGGCCGGGCGAACGAGAGTATCTTGACTTCGTTTCCGATTTTATTTTGTGATTAGCCCTGATCGGAAACGTTGTTTCTAATTCTGTCGGCGGGATAATTCTGCTAAAGCCCATTGCCTGTATAATACAGGCCTGAGCCGGTCGTTTCGTATTTTCTATCTGTCTGCAAGCTCTCGTCCCGGATCAATTACAAGGATTACGGCCCTTACAGTTCCAGGAGTTTGTTTCTGCCGCCCAGGAAGATGACCCAGACGACTACGGTCAGCCAATGGATAATGATTGGCGTCCAGAGCGAACGTGAGAGCACGTATGAAACGCTGCACGTAATGCCCAGCAGGGCGACAATCAGCAGAAACGCCGGGTTCAGAAACAGAGCCCCCGCGGTGGTGTTGATCGTCAAGGCATTGGCGGGATGCCACAGGACAAATGCCGCCGTGCTCAGGACGATATAAGCGACGATTCGGCTCTTGCTCTGAGCGGCGGCGTTGTTGGGGATTAGGACTCCGCGGAAGAAGGCCTCTTCGAGCAGAGATGGAAAAATAAAAAGGCTGAACGGCAGCACAATCGACATTGGATAGTCGATAACGTCCACCGAGAACAGCCCGGCACGAAAGCCGATGGCCAACGATGCGCAGAGATAAATCGGCACGGGTATCAGGCTCTTGAGCGGCGCTCTAAAAGGCGAAACTCTGAGTCCTCGCAGCAAATTGTTTTTAAGATACACTAACATTTTTTTCTATAAGACCGGCCGGTCCGGCTGTCCGTGCAATCGCACAACCAATCCGTCCGAATAGAAGATTCTACAATAATCAGCAGTAAATCACAGCAATTCTGTGAAAATAGAATCACGCCGGACGAAAAATTTCAGTGGCTGAATCAATATAATTGAAGTGGTCCGAAGGCTGTTGTATGGATGCGGCATGGAATGTTTAATTAGCCGGAAGATTGTTGAATTCGAGACGATATTATGGTATTTTAGAGTTTAATGTATGCTGGAGTGTCTTTATGGAAAGCTTGCTCCGGCCGGCTCGGCTTTTGAAGGAAAGGAATCCTAATGAGCGAATACGATACAATCAAGGATGAACGAGTAGAACACGCCGGTGGTGAGATCGAGAACCTTTTGGGCGGCATGAGCGATAGACTCAACGATGCAGTGGATGATATTACGGATCTGGCAGATGGAGTCGAGGAGCTTGGTGATGAGATTAAGTCACTATTGGACGACCTTAGAGCCGTACAGAACAAGACGGGACAGGAGAAAAAGGATAAATTAGAATCCTTAATCGATCAGTTGGAAGGTGTTTCTAAAGAGCTTCAAAAAACTTTGTGGACGATGGACTTCGCATCGGAAGATCTGCTGGAGAACGCGGATCTATAGGGGATTTTAAGCGGCAGACCGACCGTCTTCCTCAACAAGTATAAAGGCCCCCCAGGACACGGGGCATTCCACCTTAAGAAATTCATCTGAATGTCACTGCTATTTCTTCCTGCTGTCCTTCCTTTGTGTCTTACTTCTCCGGCTTTTCGGGCTGGGCTTAATCGGATTCTTATCTTCCTCGGTAAGCTTGTTCCACTGCGCCAGCAGCTTTCGATGGCGTTCTATCTCCGAGGCGAACGCCGTTTGTCCGGCCATGTTCTTCATCTCGCCCGGATCCGCCTGCATGTCGAATAGCATTTCCAGTTTTTGCCCCGCCTTACCGGGGAATACCATGTACTTATATCGTTTGGTTCGCACCATGAAGCTTCGTTCCGAGCCGCTCGCCATCTCCGAGACGACATATTCCTGACCGGGCTGCTGCGGTTTTTCGATGATCGGCCGCAGGCTCTGTCCGCGCATTTCCGACGGGCCTTTTACTCCCGCGTAGTCGCATATCGTCGGCAACACATCCAGCGCCGAGACCAAATGCTCGCGGTCGATCCGCCCGGCCGGGGTCACGCCCTTGAAGCTAACGATCAACGGCACGGCGGCCTCTTCCTCGTAGTACATCATCTTGCCCGTCCACCGATGC
>Ga0307379_10010074_pt1 | contig 12562 bp, 16 predicted proteins | sample UN2MG_FD_202237 | JGI IMG/M metagenome (GOLD analysis project Ga0307379, IMG submission 202237) | Soil microbial communities from Risofladan, Vaasa, Finland - UN-2 | ecosystem: Environmental > Terrestrial > Soil > Coastal area > Acid sulfate soil | place: Finland: Risofladan, Vaasa | collected... | reverse complement strand
TCAGATTTGCCGCCATTCAGGGAGAAGGGTGAAGCCGTTACGACCTTCGAGGACGGTGAAGACCTCCGGATGAAGATCGCCATGATACTGGGCAACGAAGAACTCAGGATCAGCCTTGAGGAGAAGGCAAGAAAGTACGCCGAGGATAACAGTTGGGATAGGATCGCCGAGAAACACCTAGAATTATACGAGGATATTATAACAATTTAAAATAAGGATCGACGATAATAATTATCTCAGTGGCTGTAGTGTCCGAGGAAATTTATGATATCCATATAGTCGTCAAGGAGACGGGTGAGGTTATCAAGGCCGATGAGAGTGATTGGTGCATCATAAGTACCGTAGAGCCTAGAAAGGTATGGCTCTACCGCTTCGAGGACATGAAGGGGCAGTTTTTCCCAGACTATGACTACGATGATCCCACTCTCCACGTAGAGAAGCTAGATGGAAAGATCCAGATATCTATAACTAGTTACAGTAGCAGGTTCCACTCGAACATATACGCCTATGATAGAGTCCTATGGCTTGATGCAGGAGGCGTCGAGAGGAACCACTTGGGCGAATCTCTTATAGTTACCCTCCCCGAGGTGTTGCCCCCTGCTCCGCCACCTGTGGCTCCTCCGCCCCCACCTGTCGCCCCGCCTGAGGCGGCTCCACCGGTTGAGCCTGCCCCGCCTGAGTGGAGACCCGTGACCGACCCCATGGACAGGGTCATAGACAAGCTCTGGGACATAAAGGAGGAGATTAGGCCGATAACCATCAAGGCTAACACCTATAGCGTGAGTAACATAAGCCTCTCTACCGCTAGGTCGAGCTTCCAGACCTTTAACATAAGCGGCTTCGCCATGACTATCTACAAGTGCACAGGGAATATGGAGGTCAAGCTAGGGGATCTTGCTACGGACGGAATCCCGATTGATCCATTAGGGTACCCGCAGATGCTTGTGATAGATAAGATGGATTTTGATAAGTTCTATGTGAGGAACTCGGCGCAGCCGGGGAAGGTGGCCACCATAATAGTCTGGAGGAGGGAATAGAGATGGTCATAGTCGTTGGTATAAGTGCCCCCAGCAGCGCAGAAGTGGGAACCAGCTTCAAGGTCAGCGGCACCGTCCGCGACGACGGCGAGTACCTGAGCGGGGCCGCCGTCTCCATCTACGTTAACAACAACTACGTCACAGGGGCCACCACGGACATCAACGGTTACTACTCGAAAAACATTAACATCAGCGAAATCGGGGTATACACCCTCAAAGCCACAGCCGTGGGCGCATCGGCGACCAGGAGCATAATCATCCATTACATTCCATACGTATTCAGCGTATCCATTAGTGCCCCCAGTAGCGTGAATGCTGGGCAGAGTTTCACCGTATCAGGCCAGGTGAAGGATCAATACGGCTACGGGTACGGGGGCGTCACCGTAACGCTGTACAGGAACGGCAGCCCCTTCGCCTCCATCTTCGCAGACAGCAACGGCTACTACTCAAGAACCACCAGCATAATCACGGCAGGCACCTACACGCTGAAGGCAAAGTCATTAGAAAGATGGAGCCCTGAGAGGACGATAACCATAGAAGCCGTCGCCGTTCCTCCTCCCCCCGTACCCACGCCGCCGCCCCCGCCGCCGCCCACGCCGCCGCCCACGCCGCCGCCGGAAGTTCCTGTCTATGAGGTAAGGTTCGCATGTATTCCAGGCGTTGGAGGAGTCAAATGCACCCTAGATGGAATAGTGAAGTACTCGAACGCAGCCGGAATATGTAGCTTCTTCAATGTATCCCGAGGGGCTCACTCCTACTCAATCGTGGCCCCTGAAGGATGGAGCTTCGTATCAGGTGATGACGTCTTCGGTAGACCCCTATACGAGAGCGGCACCACGGTCATAGAGTATGCTCCTTACCCAGAGATCCCTTATCCAGTGGATCAGCCCTGGATGTTAAAATTCGTCTTCGAAGAAGTGCCCGTTCCTCTGCCTCCCGTAGTTCCTCCGCCACCTGTGGCTCCGCCTCCTCCACCGGGGGTTCCAGTGATAACTGTATCCCTGCAAGCCAGCCCTAGAACCCAGCAATACGAGCAACCGATAGCGTTCTCTGGAAGCGTGTCGATTGATGGGATCCCTGAGAAGGGGTTGACCGTGGAAATAAGGGATGCCTCAACTAACAAGCTGATAACTGTAACTGAGACCGATGATACTGGCTACTACTATGTAGAGTGGATCCCCACATACGACTGGATAGGATCCTTCAACGTATGGGCAATCGCAAAAATAAACCCGGTATATTTTAGTATCCCCGTGGCCATCACAGTAACGGAAGTAATCATTCCTCCGCCTCCCGTAGCACCTCCAACGCCACCCCCAACGATGCCGCCGACCCTCCCGCCCGACTTCAAATACATAATGGAAAGGTTCGAAGCAATCTACTATGTACTATGGGACATAAAGGAGGAGATTAGGCCGATAACCATCAAGGCCAACACCTACAAGGTAATGAGCGTAAACCTCTCGACAGCTAGGCCTACATTCGATCCTTTCTACACTTCGGGATTCGCATTAACAGTGCTGAAGTGCACAGGAACCATGGAGATGAGGATAGGTGACAAGGCGACGGATTCAATAACCATTGAACCGATTTTATATCCGCAGATGCTTGTGATAGATAAGATGGATTTTGATAAGTTCTATGTGAAGAACTCGGCGCAGCCGGGGAAGGTGGCCACCATAATAGTCTGGAGGAGGGAATAAGGTTGGTACTCTATAGCAGCGGTGCCTTGAGCCTAAAACCGGAGCCCAAGGACTCAGTATACGACAAGGCTGTATTGATAGGTATACCCATATTCGCAGCAAACCTGGAGCCCACGGAGTCCCCGACGACCTTCAGAATCTACGCCTGCTTCGACGATGGGGGCGTCCTGACGGTGAGAAGAACGGTAGGCGCTACCACGGTCCTTGAGAACCTGAACGGTGGGGCTAACCTAGCGGCAAACGCATCCTACTTCTTCGACATAGCGGTTCACTACGGTGAGGAAATAAACCTGAGTTACAGCATAGGGGCTCAATGCCTGAGCCTCAAGGTCTGGGAGGTAAAGGGGGTAATTAACTGATGGGCTTTCCTCCACAGGGAACGGATGGCAGAACCGGCCTACTATTAGTCGAGCGATCATTAGCCCCCACAAGCGAGAACGACGCCGTACAGATACATGTGACCACGGCTGACCAGAGCCTAGGGGCGAAAGACATAACCGTTGATATTCCTGCTGGTGCCCAGATAGTTTCGGTTATTGCCATGGCCCGTATAAACATAATGAATAACGCGGCGACGGCGCAGACGATTGACCTGAGGCTTGATGTTGCCGTGGATGGAGTTGCAGCCCCCCCACTATTCGAACAGGACGATGTAGTGGGGTTTGGAGCAGTGATTGGGGCCTCCGCAGTCTATGTGATAGCGGAAGACGCATCCGACGAGGTAACGGATAATGGGCAGGTGGTGACCCTAGAGGCCTCAGCGACGCTGCTGAACGCACTAATACTACCGGCGCTTGTCAGGTTCCAGGCACAATACTACTTATTCATAACCTATAGACTGAGCTAAAAATGAGCCTATTAAAAAATCTGTTAATATCTCAAAGCTTTGGTTTTCCTTCTGACGCCTTTCGAAGAAGCCATACTATAAACGGCTCAGCAGCGGGAGCGCAGACAGATTACCAAGTTGAAACAGAGTTAGACTTATTCTCAGCTCTACCTACTAACGCCGCTGGGCATCAGACAACGCCGACAAGTGATGGTAGCGGTCAAGTTGTCCACCCTAGCATAGTTTACTTTCCTGATGGCTGGAATGGCTACAATTACTGGCTGGCCATGACGCCTTATCCAGCCACCGACTCTCAATATGAGTCGCCCGAGATTCTTGCCTGCAACGACGGAGTAAACTGGGTTGTACCCGCAGGTTTAACCAATCCAATCGTTGACAGTTCCTCTCCAGCTGCACTCCCCAACAATGGCGACCCGTGCCTGTTCTATAATGAAGCAACAGATGAGCTCTGGTGTTATTACCAAAGACGTAGCCCGGGCAATTATTCTAGGCTTTACCTGAAGAAATCTAGTGACGGCATAGATTGGGGCCTCAGCTCGGATTTGGGGACACTTTTACTAGATAGCGCCGAGGTAATTACATTTACCTCGCCCACTGTTGTTAAAATCGGTTTAACCTATCATCTATGGTACATTGATACCCTTGCTGCACCCAACGTCTACTATCATAGAACCAGCACAGACGGCGAAACCTGGGCCGGCGAGGAGACATGCACTATTAATGGATCCATGCCCGCCGGAAAAGAAGGCTGGCACCTTGAAATTCGATATATGAGTGAATACAGCGACTACTGGATGCTTCTAACAATCTGCAACACGGGTACGCCTGGCAACCAATCGTGGATGATGTTCGCAAGAAGCATAAATGGAACGGACTGGTATCTATACCCAGAAGTGCTGTTAGAACCAAGCGCTGCCGCCTGGGATAAAAATAGTATTTATAAAGCCACCTTTCTGCTAGACGGCTCAACTCTGCAAATCTGGTACTCTGCTTTCAGTGGGCCCATCCCTAACGAATGGTTTATGGGTTACACCACGGCGACTTTTGAGTCCACGATTGGGTTAAGATCCATGTTTCCTAAGATGAGGGCTGATGGCGGCGATCTGCGGTTTACCGAGGATGATGGAGTTACAGAGCTTGACTACTGGATAGAAGAGTTCGATTATGGCGGATACGCTGTTATCTGGGTTGAGGTAGCAAATATTCCAGCTGGCCCAGCTACGTCAACAATCTACATCTATTATGGTAGGGCTGATGCAACAACAACTTCTGACATTAAATATGCAAGCTGGAACGACCTTGGAGACGATTTCAACGATAATGTAAGAGATCCAACCCTGTGGGATATAAGTAACTACCTTGGAGCAGGAACTACAGTTGCAGAGAACAATCAACGACTTGAAGTGACGGTTACAGCCTTTCCATCTGGAGGCGGGTATGTCTCCGTAGGAGCCCACACAATGAATAACGTTGAGCTACGAATTCTAGGGCATGATACTGCACTTTCATCCGTTACATTGTATCTATGCTTAACAAAGGTAACAGCCACCAACCCGGGTGCTGAAGCTGATTTGTACAGGATTTTTCTTTTCCTCACTGGAAACCTTTTCTACGCTCAGAAAAAGGTATTAGGCGTTGGCCCAACAGACATATACAGTGGTGCACAGCTTTCAAGTGAGGAAGAATTTAAAATTCGTATCGAAGATGGTACGATAAGGTTCTTCGAGCAAGATACAGACAGAGCAAACGAGGCTTGGGCTTTAGCTTCAAGAGACTGCTACATTTACCTAATAGTGTACGGTGGAATAGCTAATGGCATGGACTGGATAGATACCTTCTGGATACGCAAATACGTTAACCCCGAGCCAACACATGGAATCTGGGGGCCTGAAGAAGGGGTGGCGTGGCCGTTCTAATGCCCCTCAGAATACCAGCCCCGACACTTATGCAAAGTGGGTGGCATAGATGAGTCTATTAAAAAATCTGTTAATACAGACTCCTTACACTAGTTTTCCGTATGACGCCTTCCGCAGAAGCCATACTATAAATGGCTCAACAGGGGGAGCGCAGACAGATTATCAGATTAAAGTTAAAGTCTGTTATAATGATAACGCTATTTTCGATGCTATTGGTGTAGGGATCCTCGCAGATACATCGGGGTTTAAGACCGTGGTAGGAGGCTACGAGGGAACAAACCCCATCATACCTAATGGGGCACCTGGCGCGTGGGACGAACATATCAGGGAACACGGCAACGTTCTATATGAACCCGAGGATACTGGCAGGGAATATAAAACGTGGTTCTCAGCCTATACCGGAGTTTATAATCCGGCCTTAACAGAGCCAGTAATAGGGTACGCATATTCCTCTGATGGCATAACCTGGACCAAGGAACAATGCGTAGGTGTGTCCCCACAAGGGGCCGAAGACCCGTACATAATGAAGCTCGGTGACACATATTACATGTATTTTGAGCTTAGAGATGGAACTTTAGTACATAGTATTGCAAGAGCATACTCAACCGATTGTATAAACTGGACCTATGAACAGGTTGTTCTTACAGCATCGGGGATTGGATTTGAAACAACCGATGTAGCAAGCTCGGTTAATTGGTATGAAGATGGTACATGGTATATGCTCTATGAGGGGAGAACCGGGGGCGGCTTAGCAAAAATAGGGTTAGCCACATCAGCCGACGGATTGGCCTGGAACCGAGATGCAGGCAACCCGGTGTTCACAGTGGGAGCAGCTGGAAAATTCGATGATCAGCAAGTTGGAACCGTATGCTGCATCAAGATAGGCGCATACTATTATATGACCTACGATGGGTATGACGGAGCAGCTCCATGGCGTTCTGGAATTGCGAGAAGCACGGATCTGGTAGCCTGGACTAGGTTAAACGATGGTGACGCCCTGAGTGATGTCGCCAATAGTGTTACGATATACTATGATGGAACCGGATATGTATGCCATTGGTGGCTTGGAGCCCCTGACACAAGCGGGATATATCGAGGCTACCCGGACTTCAGAGAATCAGTGTCCCTAGGAGGAAACTGCGAGACAGACTTTGGCGATGTCCGGTTCAGGCAGGGTATAACAACGCTAGATTACTGGGTGGAGGAACAGACTGACAGCAGCTACGCCATAATCTGGGTTGAAGTCGCCACGATACCTGCAGACCCAGACTCCGCTACGATAGACATCTACTATGGTAAAGAAGGCGAGTCTACAGCAAGCGACGGCGACGCTACCTTCGACTTCTTCGACGATTTTGAGACCGACCTAACCAAGTGGACCCTTACATTGACCGGTGGGACCGTGACGCTTGTAGCAGCACCGGCGCCACCAGAAGGAACACAAAGCGTTGAGCTTGACGATACAAGCTTAGTTAACCCGGTGAGGATAGAGCATTATGGCTTGGATTCAAGAGATTACCGAGTGGGATTCTATGTCAGGTCTAACCTGAGTGAAATAGCAGAAAGCGTATTCTTTCAATGGTTTGATGCCCCCAACAACCTGAACGTAACTCTAGCCCTCTTCGATACGTTTTTCCAGTACTTCGATGTAGGATGGAACAGAATAATAGCCCAAGCGGCAAACACGTGGTACAAATTCGAGTACGTTTTCAGGCTAGGGGACGCGCCTCCACATTTCGACATCTGGATTGATGAGGATAATAATTTCCCTCTCCTCGCCCCACCCTTGGGAGTAGACCTAGACATGCGTGCACTAGCATCAGTTGTCACAGGGATATTCAAGGGAACTGCAGCCGCATCCGTCATTAAAGGCTACTTCGACGTGTTTAGACTAGGAAAATATGTCAGCCCCGAGCCAACACATGGAGCATGGGGAATCGAAGAAGGGGCGGCGTGGTCGTTTTAAAGCATTAAAGAGAGATACTTCACTCCTTGGTCTTCGTCGCGTGGTTCATGAGGAACAGATCCGAGGGGACGTTGATCAAGGCATAGATCAGGAACAACCACAAGAATAACTCTGGGTCATCCCGGATGTTCGTGAAGCTCATGGTCGCCAGCCATGTGCCCAGGTTCTTCAAAGCAAGGATTATTCCCAGAGACGTTATTTTCATCGTATCATATCCTTGATATAATTAATTTAAAACATATAAAAAATTATTTCTGTGCTCGCAATCGATCTCGGCTTATCTCTTTTGCCTTAGAGAAGGAACTTATTGGGTAACAAGTTTTTGTTCGACAGTCGAACACAACCGTAAAACATACAGAGCTGTCCCTATCTTAGGTCGTAGCTTGGCGCCAGCCCTGCTTCACGTATCTTATTCTTTATTTCATCAGAGAGTCTGTGCCAAGTAGGCTCCATGTCTTCCCACTCAAGCATTTCCCACCACTCTAACTCTACCTTTTTACTCATCCTTCGAATCCTCCTTTTTCTGGATTATTTTTTGAACTAATATACCACCACATTTTGAGCATATAAAAGGTATTTCCAAACCTTCTGAAAAGTAGTAAAGAGAATGACAGTTAGGGCAATACCTCTGCCTTTCAGGGAGGGTGTGTATACTCATTCCATTTACTCCTCAGAATTATGAAATGGTATCGCGGGGTATTCTTGGCCTTCCTCGATTGCTTTCCTGATTCGTCGTCTACAGTATCGGCAGACGGTTGATCTGTTAGCGTATCGTCCACTTGAAGCATAGTCTCTACCGCATACCTCACAGGGGATGGGTGTAAGTGGCTGTACCCACATACCGTTTTTATCCGGCATCATCCTTAACCTCGTTTGGATTATTGATGCCCTCTGTGACGCAGCACCTTTTCCTGTTTTTCTTCCTGTTAGGGTTATCCACGGAGATGCAGAATATACATTCAAGGGGTAAGTAAAGGTGGCATCTCTGGGCCGTCTCACATTTTATTGGGAACTTAGGGCACGGCAGAGGCATCGTGTTTCTCCTCTGGTTTACGGTCATTGTATAGGACTTGAAGCCCAGCTTCAAAGACCGCCTTGAATGTTAAGACATCGCCCTGTGTTAGTTTTTCCTGGTTTCTTAGATCGTACATGATTCTTAGGAATTTATCTCTAAGTGCCTTGGGGTTACTCATCATTTGACTCCTCCGCTTTCTTGATGTCCCATTCATGCCATATTTCTGAGGGTTTGCGAGATTTGCTTGCGCGGTATCCTTTGACTTTGATTTGGTAGTCGCCGTTCCCCCACCGATATTTAATGTTGCCTTCTCTCAGATTGCCATGTAGCATTATGTACACAGTATCTCCTTCTTTGAACGGTGGATCTTGGTAGGTCATTCCTTCAAGCCATCCCGATTTAGGTCGTTTCTTTCGAATATTATCTGATCTAGTTCACGATCTGAGAGTTGACGAAGCCCTAGATCATCGTTTCCACGTAGTTCGCTATAACTAAGGATGTCCGTACACCAGGAGACTACCTTTCCCCATGCCTTAGCTTCTTCAGGGGTCTCCGCTTCATCTTGAAACTTTAATGCACGGCGTTTCATCTTTTTCACAAGTCTCCTACGCCACGCTGCAGGGCTTCTACTCCGACTCATTGACATCATCTTTTCTATTTAATTAGTGGAAATGGCTTTGAGTGCATTCTCAGATGTTAAATGTCTATGTTCACAGGTTATCCACCCTGTGCTAAGATTGAAGTAGTCTCTATTGCTATGGTGTATAGGACATTTTAGAAATTCACATTCACCCTCTTCATTTTCTTTGTGTGAACACCATAATCCTTTCATCTTGTCAAATTCCTAAAAGTCCTTCATCACGTAGAGATACTCTATTGTCTTCAGGTACTCCTCTAGTTCGTCGTTATTTTTTACTCGTTTGAGGCAGTTTAACCCTGTATCTGTCTTCTCCAAGACGTTTATCGTTCCCTCATCGTTTATTATCGCCCAAAGTCTCTTCATTCTATGCTATCTCCACTATTTCATTAATCACTTTCTTCACGAAGTAATCATATTGTTCAAGAGTGGCTTTCTCGTCTGTAAGACATTTGACTCCGTTCTTCATGATGTCAAATATTGCCTCTTTGAGTTCTCTAATCTCCTCATCATATCCCGCTCCGGCTATTGCTGCTTCCGCAACTTCCTTCACGGTCATTATTGGTGGTAAAACAATTTGTTCATCTCCTATATCATCTAACGCATCTCCGATATCCTCTAATGCTATCTCTATCAGTGAATCTATTTCTTCATCCCTATCTTTATGATGGGGGCAGGCGTAGAATGTGATATCGTTTCTAGTTATCTTCTTGTTTCCGGGGGCTTCTGATTTTATCTTTTTTCCGCAAACTATGCAGTGATCTATCCACTTTGTGTCTTTCCATTGATCTTTGCACTCGTCAGAGCAGAAGGGGATCCGGGTGCCTTTGTACGTACGGATGATCATTAGATCATTGTCAACCCAGATATGTGTCTTAGGACGATTCTTTACGTCTTTACCGCACCAAGCGCAGAAGGTCATGTATTATCCGCCTCCTATGCCGACTTCGCAGGTAGCGTCTTCACCCTCGAGGGCCTCTACTCTGTATAGGAGGGTGCCGTATCCGTATTTTGGATCCTTCTCCACCTCGTACCCAGATTCGTTGAGGAATTTTATGTTGGTGCAGAAGATCGCGTCACCAGGCTCGTCTCCGGGGCTATGCACGAGGCCGTCTTCTTTTCCTCGCGCAAATATGCATTCCAGGCAGTTGGAACCCATCATAGAGCCCCCATTATTCTGCCGATGATCATATCGATAACTACCTGGGCATCCGGGCCTTCTACATCCTCAGCGAATTTCCCAAGTTCCTTTAGCTTAAAGAAAACGGTTCCTCGGAGATCAAATATCATTTCGCTGATCTCCTCCGATTTTTCGCTCTCCATCAGCTTCTTAGCACATTGGTCTAGGGTCCAGTGTTGGGGGTTTTCTATACTCATTTTTGGGGCTCCTCCTCTACTTTCTTGATATGTTCCTGGTATTCTTCTGTGAGGCCTAGTTGCTTGATTATGATGTCCTCGTAGGTTTCTCCGCGATCGCCGAGTTTGTCTAGCTTGTCCTTGAGCCAGGTGCTTATTCTTACCGTCGTGTACTCCATTGTAACCATTATAACCGTTATAACAGATATATTTAAGTTTTATCGGAGCCTGAATCCTTCAGATTATTGCTTAAATGGACAAGAGGAATCAAGTTAGGATGTTCCCAAAGTTGGTCGGGAACCCAAGCCCAGCCCCTGTTCCTCCTGAGTAAGACTCAGGCGTGATGTCCCTACCTGGGTTCCCGTCGCGTATCATCTTTGTTTGCTTGAAGTTGGTCGGGGCTTCCTCTCCGGGACCATCTCGGTAACACCGAGAGCTAGACCAGAGGAAGCCCCGTCAGATAGGGAATTAGTTTCCTCTGGAAATATCTTTTGATATTATCTTCTGAACCAATATGCCCCCACATACTCCTGTCGATATGACCGCATTCAGGGCATACTCTCATAGTTAGTGGCCTCCATTTGAATTGAAGTGGGGAGTGGGCTATAGTCGCTAAATTCGCAGACTTTGTATATTCGTTTATTCACCCATCTAGCGAAATGGTTTAGAAAGGCATCATCTTTTCGATTGTTGTATTTCATTATAAAGGGATCCACGCCAATTTCTCTTAGTTTCTTAAATCGATACCAGTCTTGATCATGCGTGGTATTGAACCCTACCAGCGTATAAACCATTAATTTTCTTGCATGGGTTCCCGCATCAATCATATTCTGTAAGCCACGAAGAACATCCCTCTCGTTTTCCATTAAATCCCAAGCGAAGTAATAGAACTGTTTAGTAAAATGCACATTATAGGATTGGAGGTCGGTTAAACGGGTGGCGATCCTCTCTGTAGTTAGGCGAGCATCGAGTCCTTGACAGACGGACACCTTTAGATCATGATCTAATAGATAATCGATTTTCTCATCAAGTCTTTTAGATGCAAGTATATTGTTATCAAGAAGTATAATTTTATCATGGTCTGGGTGGTGAAATTCACTTATCTTTGCATATTCTCTGAAATGGCCCTCAAGTTTAGGAACAATACAGAAAGGGCATGATCGTATGCAGCCTCTAGTAGTGAATCCTAGACTATAATCAATCCCATAAAGATCATAATCAGGCATTAAATGTTCAACATGTTTGGGTAAACTATTTGGTTCCCCGATGCCTGGGCCGCCTACTAATGCTTTTGAATGGGGATAAAATGAGGATATTCCTTTAGCTTGAGCCAAGTTCTGGGTAAAGATACAACTAATGTAAACTAGGTCTGGTTCGGCTACGTTGAAGCCCACGGTATCGCCTTGGGCCTTGTGAAAGCTGGATAGTTTCATCAAGGCTAGGTTAGGCATTTTGCCGTCAACTTCAACGAGCAGAACTTTCATGCGTCCTCTTTACCATCCCGAATTAGGTCATTCGTTTTCGAAAATCTCCGTTAGAGGTTGTACGCCTTCCGGCGGAGGCTGGTAGGTATCAGATTTTAACCGTCTTTCACACATCGCCGCATACTCAGGGTTTATCTCGATGCCTATGAATCTGCGGCCAAGTCGGCGGGCTACCCTTAACGCTGTGCCTGAGCCTGCGAAGGGGTCAAGAACTATGCCGCCAACCCAGTCGGCTTCGCAGCCACAGTCGGACCAGCCAACCGTAATCTTAGGATTCTCATCCAACCAATTCGGATATGCCTGCCCCGTTTTTCTATGAGTGCCTGAACCAGTAAAGTCTATGGCTTCACCTCTCTTTGATTTTCCAATTTTAGGTGGTTGACCTTTCCTCATTGTTATTCTTGTTCTTGGTTTTCCGCATCGGCTGCATATCCACCGTGGGCATCCTGCCTTGATTATGGGCTCAATTAGTTTGGGTGGGAATACAGCGAAGTGTGCTCCCGGGAAGGGTGTGGTGGGGATGCGCCATAGGTCTCCAGGGTTCTTACCCTTGGGATGTCCTGCTTCTCTTCCCTCGGTTATTCGTGCAAGGTGAGGATTG
>Ga0307379_10010072_pt1 | contig 12562 bp, 12 predicted proteins | sample UN2MG_FD_202237 | JGI IMG/M metagenome (GOLD analysis project Ga0307379, IMG submission 202237) | Soil microbial communities from Risofladan, Vaasa, Finland - UN-2 | ecosystem: Environmental > Terrestrial > Soil > Coastal area > Acid sulfate soil | place: Finland: Risofladan, Vaasa | collected... | reverse complement strand
AAGGCCCAGCGTCGGAACCACGAGTTGGCCAGGCCGCTTCGGACCCTGGCCGGCCGGCAGAGCGGCCCGGTAAGGTACGAGCGGGTCAACGCCGACACAAGACGGAGGATCTCCAGGCAGGCCACCGACGCACACAGATTCCGAGACGAGCGAGTCAAGTGGGAGTCCAGGAGAGCGACGCATCCAGACGCGGCCAAGCCGCGGGTGGAACGCGGGGATCCCAGGACGCCAACTGCCAAGCGCACGCCTGTGCCCATTCCCCCGCGCCAGGTCCGTCTGACCAGGCCGGAGCGGGTGAGGGTTCCGGTCCCGCCGCCGATCGTGGGCAAGACGCGGACGACACCGGGCGACGTAAAGAAAGGTCCGCCGCCTCGGCCGATCGATGAACGGAAACTCAAGAGCAGGGCCAAGGGTGCGCCCAAGGCGGATGGGAACGACAGGGATGCGAAGAAGAGAAAAAAGGACAAGGATACGGAAAAGGACGAAGCTGACCGCCGGCGCAAATGAGCCGGACTTACCTGGCGGCCGGGCCGGCCTGCCCCGGGATTGAGGCACCTTACAAGAGGAGACCGGACGTGACGCGAATAGCGCTAAGGCTGGTGGCCCTGGTTGCCCCGGGGGCTCTGGCCCTGCTGATGGGGCTGACCGGATGCGGGGACGACCATCGCTCTCACGGCTACAGGGACCGCGATCATAACGTGCGTGAGCGACGCGACTCCGATCGGCACGAGGACGCTCGCGACCGCGAAAGGCGTGAGGAACACCGTGAAGACGACAGACGCTAGGTTGTGAAGGAAAGGTGAGACCAGCCCCTTGCGATGTCTCCGCAAAGGGACCCTAGGCGGAACACGGGCCCAGAAAGGAAACTCACATGAAACGCACCGCCGTGCTCATCATGCTGTTGTGCTGTGTCACATTGGTGGCCCCGGGCTGCATCAGCAGGATGATCGACGAGGGCGTCGAGAGGGGCCTGGGCCCGACGGCCAAGGCGCTCCCGATGGAGCCGAAGTGGCCCGAAGAGGACACGACCTTCCTGGCCGCATACAGGAACTTCGAGTTGGTGCTGCCCGTCAAGAGCGAGTTCGCCGATACGCCCAAGGAGTTCATGGACTACTTCCCCGTGAGGTTCGGGGAGCACCTCGCCAGCAAGGACCTGCCCACCGGCAGAGACGGCAAGACGCTCCTGGTCGATGTGACGATCCTGGCCTATCAGGCCGTCGTCTCGTACCACAAGGCGTGGGGGCCTACCGAGGAAGTGGTCGCCCGGGTCGAACTGAAGGACAAAGACACCGGCAAGATCATCGGCAGGGCCGTCTGCATCGGCAGGACGTACCAGTCGATCGGCTTGGGACACGAGTGGAAGGCATGGGGCCTCTGCCGGGCCATCATCAACGATTGGATCAACGAGTACTACCCGAAGGAAGGGCGTAAGGAAGGCCAGGAGAACCCCCCGCCGACGGGGAAGTGATCGCCTGGCTGCATGGGGGCGTGCGCATTGGCCGGTTGCGGATTGAAAGAGAGAACGCCGAGTGTGGTGTGATTTGTGAGTCAGACACAGCCTGACGAAGGAGAACGGGAACGTCAAGGCGACCCCGAGCAACAGCGCGATAACCACTAAGGGCGGCGACCGAGGCCCGTCTTGTGGGCGAGCCCCGAACACACGCCCAAACAACAAGACCAGCTATGTTGTACTGGGCCAGTGGTGTTTCTGGTCCTCGCGATCGTCGCGGCCGTCTTCGGATTCGGCCGCATTGCGGCCGGCGTCCCCGGGTTGCTCATGGTCGCCTTCGCCCGGCGCGGGGCAAGAACGGCCAAATGAACGAGTCCAGCCAGCATTTGCCGCCGAGGTGGCGGCTTCTTACCAAGGTCCATTTTGCGAAGGAAAAGAGAGATGAAAAAGACACTCGTGGTCGTGACGACACTGGCCCTATCGGTCATCGTCGGCTGCGGAACGTGGCACGGTCTGGGCAAGGACATCGGAAAGACCGGCGACGCCATATCGGGCGAGGGGAAATATGTGATGACGGTTCATGCCACCCCGGACAAGGCGACCGCGGCGGCCAGAAAAGCCGTCGAGCAACTGAAGATGACGGAGATCAAAAGCTCCTTCGACGAGGGCGAGGGCGAGGGCGAGGTGACAGCCAGGACCGCGAAACTGGACAGTGTCAAGATCGAGATCGAGCGGTCGGGCGCGACTGACAGCAAGGTCACGATCAAAACCCACGGCGGCGACGCCGACGATGTCAGCAGGCAGATTCAGGACCAGATCAAGAGCAACCTGCGGTAGCTCATGGCTGATCCTGCCAACTGCCCCTGTATTCCCATTGTCAGGGTCAACCAGATTCCGAGCCAAGGGCGTACCGCCCAATCTGTAATTGTTTGTGCCAGGCTAAAGTCGGGCGGAAAGGACCATGCCGCCGTGAAGCGCAAACTCATCCTCTACCCCCTGATCTGCCTCGCTGTCCTCGCGGGGGGCGCGTTTGGCATCTGGTACTGGATCGGCATGGCCGGCACGTCATCACTGGAGCAATGGATCGGCGAGCAGGTCAAGTCCATCGCCAGTTCCTACCTCAACCCCAGGGCGGAGTTCGACGACCTCGACTACCAGAGACCCTACACGGTCGTGCTGATGAAGTTCCGGCTGACGGTTGACGACCCCGACAACTCCGGGCAGACCCTCGACGTGATCCACGTGGACAAGCTGCGCCTGGAGCTTGCCGAGATCCCCAAGGAGGGCAAGCCGATCCGCATCAAGAAGCTGATCCTGGACCATCCGAAGATCAACGCGGTCGCCGCCCGAAGCGACGGCAAGTTCCTGGGCTTCCAGAACATGCTCAAGGAGAGGAAGGATGTCGGGACCAAGCCCGTCCAGGAGGGGGCGCCCCGCCTCAGCGACGTCTTCCAGATTGCCCTGCTGCAGATCATCGAAGGCCAGATGGTCTACGAATCGCGGGGCAGCGGCCGGCCGCCCATGATCCTGGACGCCATTAACAGCCGAATGGACGTCGAGAAGGACGAACAGGGCTGGTACAAGCTGGCGGCCACGCTGGACCGAAAGCCGGTATTCGGTCTGAGAGCGAGAGGCCGGCTGGACTTGGACCACCTCGTCCTGGCGCTGGACTCGCTGCAGTTGGGCATCGAATTGGGTAAGCAGCAGTACGGCAAGCTGCCCGGGCAAACCCAGCAGATGCTCAGAGAGCACGAGGTGACCGGCATGTTGAAGGTGACGGCATCCGGCCGAGTGCCCCTGGGCGATCCGGTGTCGTGCGACCTGACCGCCACGCTGTCGATGGAAAAGGCGCACTTCGTTGCCGGCGAGTACAAGGGCGAGGCGGAGAACGTCAGCGGCAAACTGCTGCTGAGGGATCGCCGCGCGGTGCTGGATTACCTGGACGCCGATACGCTGAAGGGCAAGGTTCATTTGACCGCCAACGTCGGCCTGGTCGATCCGTTTGAGGGCCGGGTGCACCTCACGGCCAGGGGCATCCTGATCGAGGAGACGCTGCGGGCGGCCTCTGGCGGCGGCGAGGGGGAGGGTAAGCCCAAGTATAAGGGCGCCATGGACACCGAGGTCACGCTCACCGGCCCGATGGACAAGATCCTGACTCGCTCCGGCGGCGGCGGCTGGCTGAAACTGCGCAACGGCCGCCTCGTGAGCCTGCGCGTCATCGACGAGATCGGCCGGGCGCTGGCTCAGAATATCAAGTCCCTCTTTTCTGGTGAGAAGGAGAGCCGTCTGGACACGGATGCGGCCGACCTGGAGTTCCGGTTCATGGGCGACAGGATCCACTTCACGAATATACTCGCCCAGACGTCGATCTTCGCCGTCCGGGGCCACGGCGACGTCTGGTTCGACAAACGACTGGCCCTGCTGCTCAACGGCGGGCGGCCCGAGGCGCTCCTGGCGATTACGGACGAAAGCGGCAGGGGCGGCAACGAGGTGGTTAACGCGATTGGCGACGTGCTGAACACGATCGGGCGCGGGGCTGAGGACATCGCCAGCGGGGTCCTCAGCCAGGTTGCCACCGTTGTCGTCAGCGGCACGACCGACGAGCCCGAGGTCCGAGTCGAAGCGTTCCAAAAGATCCGCGACATGCTGGGTGGAAAGTGATCCGCGCAGCGGCTTGACTCTTTGGACCACCGCCAGCTGAATGCAAGAGCCTGCCCTCGCCGCCTTCGCGTAAGATTCAGCATGATGCACGCCAAGACGGCCGTCATCGATGATGCCTGGTCAATCATCGGAAGCTACAACTTCGACCACCGTAGCCTGCTGCATCAGCTTGAGAGCGTGGCCATCGTTGCCGACCCGACGCTTGCAGCCTGCTTGCGCGACCAGACGTTGGCCGACATCTCCAACTGCCGCGAGGTCTCGCTGGAGACGCACCGGCGACGCCTGTGGTGGAAAAAGGCGGTGGAGTACCTTGCGTATCTCCTTCGCCACTGACTATGACGGCGCCCGAAGACTTGCCGCATCGCGTCTGGGCGAACTCGGCCGTCACGCGCGCCACAAGATTCGTGGTCGTGGACGCACCAATGCTGGTGATCTTCCCGAGGAGATCGGCTACGGGCTCGTAGGGCGGCAGCACGCCGGACTCCGTCGCCCCAGTTCGAACGCCTGTTCGTTCGCCGCGTGCAGCTTCTCGGGCAGGTTTGCGCGAATGGCCCCAGGCCAATGCTCAGGCGCGATGGAAAGATGTGAGCTGAGAACGCCCAGCATCGCGATGTTCAGGCTGCACGGGTTGGGCAACTGCGATGTGTCGATGGCGCCGGGCGTGATGAGGACCCCGCCGTCGCGAAGGAGATGGCGGTTGGGTTCCACCTGGTCCTCGGCCAGCACGACCAGGTAATCGGCCTGCCCCGCAGGCACCATCGGGCTGTAGACGACCGGTCCGAAGCGGACGTCGCTGGTGACACTGCCGCCGCGCTGGCTCATCCCGTGCAGATCGCTCTTCTTGACGTCCCATCCGCACGCGAATGCGGCCTGGGCCAGTATGTCCGACATCGTAAGGACGCCTTGCCCGCCCAGGCCGGCGATAGCGATGTTGGTGACGCGATCAACGCCAGACATCTGACTGTTCCCGACAAGGGCCTGCGAGCGCGGACTCTCGTCCTCGGCCGCTTCCAACGCCTGGATCCTCTTGGCGGCCAGCACGCAAAGCCGGCGTACGACGATCACGGAAAGCTGTCCGCTGCTCAAGGCCTCGGTGAGGACTCGTTCTAGGCCCGGTGGGTCCTTGATCGGGTCGATCACGTGCACATTGGACACGCCCAAGGCGCGGGTCAGGTCCTCGAAGACGACCCGGCCGGTGGACTTGTGGTCCAGCGTTCGACCGGTGCCGGGGTGCTCCTGGAGGCCGGTCATGGCCGTCGTGCCGTTGTCCAGAATCAACACCACGTGACCGGTGGAGGGGGGGTTGTAGATCATCTCCACCAGGCCGGTGATGCCGCTGTGGACGAACGTGCTGTCGCCGATGACGCTGACGACCTTCCGGGCCTGCTCTGGCGGCAGCACGTGCCGCAGCCCCAGCCCGATGCCGATCGAGGCGCCCATGCAGACGCAACTGTCGATCACCTCAAACGGCGGCAGCGCCCCCAGGGTATAGCAGCCGATGTCGCCCGCAACGATGCAACCAAGCTTGCCCAGTGTCTGGAACACCAGGCGGTGCGGACAGTCATGGCAGAGCTGCGGCGGCTTGCCCGACGGGTTGGCCGGCTCGGGCGAGATGTCGCCGGCCAGGATGCGGCGGACGCGATTGACGTTCAACTCGCCAAAGCGGTACATCTCGCTCTTGCCCTCGACGGCTATGCCGGCGGCTCGGATTGAATCGACCAAGTACGGATCGCCTTCCTCGATCACCAAGCAACGCTTCTTCGAGCGGGCGAAGTCGACGATCCTCTTTATCGGCGGAGGATAGGTCATACCGAGTTTCAGGAAGCCGGCCCGCGGCGCCGCCTCCCTCGCATGAACGTAGGCTATCCCCGACGCGATAATCCCCAATTCCACCGCCCCAACGCATTGGCCTTGGTCTCCGCTTGCCGCTTCGCCCTCGACCACCGGATTGACCAACGAACCCTCGTTCCACGCCTTGATTTCGTCGAGCTTCTTGCGCAGCTTGCGGTGCGCAACATCCACGTACGCCGAGATCATCACCCGTCCAGGGATGTCGCGGACAAAGTCAGCTTTGGGGGCCGGCGCGACGTTGCCGTGCCGCTTCAGGATCGACTTGGAATGGCATACCCGCGTGGTCAGCCGCAACAGCACGGGCAGGCCCCATCGTTGCGAGATCTCGACGGCGACCAAGGCGAAATCATACGCTTCCTGGGAGTCGGACGGCTCCAGCATGGGCACGCCGGCGGCGACGGCGTATCGGCGGTTGTCCTGCTCGTTCTGGCTGGAGGCCATGCCCGGGTCGTCGCATGAGACAACCACCAGCGCCCCCGTGACGCCGGTGTAGGCGGCGGTGAAAAGCGGATCAGCCGCCACGTTCAGGCCCACGTGCTTCATGGCAACAAGGGCCCGGGCGCCGGCGAAAGCGGCCCCGAGGGCAACTTCCAGGGCCACCTTTTCATTGGGCGACCACTGGGCCTTGCCGCCCAGGCGGGAAAAGTGCTCCAGGATTTCGGTGGATGGCGTGCCGGGATAGCCACTGCCCAGCGCCACGCCAGCGTCCATCGCCGCCTGCGCCACCGCCTCGTTGCCGCTTGAAAGTATGCGTGCCATGTTCACCTTTTCAGGATGCCGATTGATGACAGGTAATAAACAGGCATCAGCAGCCGTCAGTCCTCTTCGAGAACCCGGCGGCAGACATTCGCGATGTTTAGGGCAGCCGAGCCGTTCTGGACCGGCGTCAGCCGACGCATCTCGTCCATGTTGAAGTCGGAGTACGTCTCCTTGCCGAGCGCAAGGCCGACGAAGGCAGTCGACGAGAATCGACTGATCAGAACATCGCAGTTCGCGATCATCTCTTCCGCGCTGCCCGTGGCGAAGACCATCGCTCCAGGCGCGTGCCGGTTGATCTCCCGGGTTGCGCGCTCCACTTTCTCGTTCGGGTGAAGCTTGAAGATGAGGGTGCGCCCGCCCGCGATCTCGACCGCTTTTCGGATGAACGCCTTTCGGTCTTCGCCCCGGAATATCTCCCTCAGCGGCGACGTGCAGACCAGCACGTAGTGCCTGTGGGGGAAGTCGTTGTCGCGATACTGCTCGCAGTTATCGAAATTCGGTATTCCCGTAACCACGAACTTCTCGGGGGGCGCGCCTTTTCGGATGAAGAAATCGCGATATCCCTCACTTGCGACGCAAAACGCACGGTACGCATCGCTCAGACCCGTTGCCGACGTGCCCGCAAACCACCGGGGAAGGGACCGGAAACGCTTGACGAGATGGAACGCCGCAGTCTCCGGGTCCGTAATCCCCTCCTGAACCAGAACGATCTTGTTGTCCCGAATGTTGCTCTGAATGTACACGTCCGAGCAGGTAACCACCAGATCGTAGGGCCCATTCCTTCCCTGGTAGTCGATCGAAAGGCCGTGATCCTGAAGATACTTGCGACAGCGACTCGCCAGCTTGTCGCCTATGATCGTGAACTCCATCAATCCGAGCCTTCGGAGAATCTCGTCAAAGCCGTGGCAGTAGTAGGGCGAGAAGGATTGCTCGTACTCGCGAAGGTGCTTGGAGACCTGGTGCATCTGGGTCGTCTGATTCATCGAGCCGCATATAAAGAATACTCGTTTTCTCACCGCATGCCTCCCGCCGTGGCCTGAAAGCCCGCACGGCTCTCACACACCTGGTCGCACGGCTGTCCTTTTCCCGGGGCAGATGATCGTGTCTTCCCGCGATGATCGCATTCGCCTACCGCCTGCGGACCCAGTCGCAGCAGAGACAGGCCGGGAATCCGGTATAGTCCAACCTCCCAAAGCTCCTTCTGATCGCCGACAACACCGGCCCATTCCATATTTCCATAACACTCTGGCGGTTCAGATCTCCTACCCCCTGAACACCATTGTAATCCATGCAACAGGTAACAGCCCTGCCGTCCCAGAGCACCGACAGGGCTGTCCAGGGGTAGAAGCACACAGACACTATCCGTTCTCCCACACGGTTGTACGCCCTCCCGCCTCCGTAGTTGTGCAAGGAGCTGCAATTCAGGCGGTCGCCGGCCCTCTTGTCCAAGACACCGCGCCACAAAGAGTGAAAGTCCTTCACCTTTGCGTGATTGGCCTCCTGGGGCAGGTATTGAAGGATAAGCTTGGGCGTTGTCTTCTTCATGTCTTTGCGTATCTTGACGAACTCCTTGATGTTGTGAACGGCGGTTCCGAAGTCGAGCCGTCTCATAACGGCGTGATACGATTCCTCGTCAGTCCCGTAGAAACTGACTTTCATCCTGTCCAATCCCGCACTGACAATCCTTCTCGATGTCTCGGGGAACAGCAGCGAGGCATTGGTAACAAGGTACGTTCGGCCGATCCCGCAGGTTTTCGCGAGCCTGATCCTTTCCGGTAAAGATTCATCCAGCAGGGGCTCTCCAAACCCGTGCAAATGCACGACGGGTGTTCGCCGTGCGCCGGCGACTTCCCGTATGATTTTCTCGAACAATTCGAACGCCATGAAGCCGGGTTTGCGAGTGAGCGTCTCGCGAGGGCACATGACGCACTGCGCGTTGCAGACGTTTGTATTTTCGATCAAGAGCTGGGAGGGCCAGGGAAGATGGTATCGGTAATAGGGATAGAAGAACAAAGGGGTCCTGGCCAAAGACAACAGGCGCCTGGTTATCTTGTCTCGCGCATTGAGAATCATGTTGCTTCTTCGCTTAATGTGGTTGTCATTATGCCAAATGCGAAGACCACAACGGCAAAGGCCCCGATGACCGCGGCGTATCTCAGTGCCGCCATGTTGTCCCCAGATACCATGGATGCCCGGAGCCCTTCGTTCACATAGTAGAGAGGCAGTACTCCGGCGAACTTCTGAAGAAACCCCGGCATCATCTCGACGGGGAAGAACGTTCCCGACAGGAACATCATCGGGAACATGAACGCGTTCGCCGCCGCCGCGGCGCTTTCCGCGTCTTTGGCGACGCGGGTGAGCATCATCCCGAGCCCGACGAAGGCGAAGACGTCAAGCACAACGAACACGGGGAGCCAGGCATTGATCCGGAGGCTGACGTTGAACACGGCGTAGCTCACGATGAGTATCACAATCGTGGACAGGACCGCGAGAATGAACTGGTACAGGATGTTCGACAGGATCCAGTCGGTTCGGGTGATGGGCGTGGTGGATAACTTCCTGAGGACGCCCTTCTGCCTGAGCTCGGCATTCACGTTCACCGCACCGAACAGGCTCGACGTCATCACCGTCATCGCGATGATGCCAGGGACGAAGAACTCGATGAACCGGTACTTCTTTGTGAGTATCGATGTCTTGGCCAACCTGATGAACGGCGGCCTCCCGGACATCTCCTGGTTGATCCCGGCAAGCACCGAGTCTAGGGCCTGCATCTTGGTGGACGACGCACTGGAGCTGGGGTCGTGTACCACCGCGACAGTAACGGATGCGTCAGGCCCGCCGAGCGCCATCCTCTGCATCAGGGTCGCTTCAAGCCCTTCGGGAATACTGAGGACAAGGTTCAGCTTGTGGTCCTTGGCGTACTGAGTGGCGTTGACGGCGGGGGCGACCGTGGTTATCGTGAATCTCCTGCTGAGTTCGATGGCCTTGACGAGTTGCGCGGATGACCTCGTCTGGTCGAGATCCTGCACGTACAGATCGAAGCTCAGGTTGTCCTTGTCCATGAAGATGGTGCCGAACACGAGTATCAGGATCACCGGGAAGGCGATTCTGAAGAACACCGCCGTCTTCTCGCGGTAGAAGCTCTTGATGCTCACGACGAGATTGGCGCCGACAACGCGCAGGTTCATTCCGTCGCCTTTCCTTCGGCGGGGTCTTCGTGGAGAGCCTCACGGGTGAGCCCTAGGAAGACCTCTTCCAGGTTGGGCTTGCGAACGTCCAAGCCGCGGAACGTCGCCCCGCCCGCCTGGATTGCGTTCAGTATCTTCTGAACGTCGTCCGCGTGCTCCAAGCGGACCTTGATGTTCCGATGGTTGTCATGGACCGGATCGAGGCCAATCTTCCGGATGATTCCAAAGGCTCTTTCATCGATCGACTGCAGCGTGAGCACCATGTAAGTCGCGCTGCTATCTGTGAGATTGCCGGGAGAGTCTAGCGCGACGATCTTCCCCCTCGATATGATGGCGACCCTGTCTGCAAGAGACTCCGCCTCCTCCATGTAGTGTGTGGTGAGGAATATCGTCTTCCCCTTGTCCTTCAGGCCCAGCAGCACTTTCCACACCTCTCGCCTTGCGCGGGGGTCGAGCCCTGTCGTCGGCTCGTCCAGGAACACGACCTCGGGGTCGTTCACGAGCGCTACGGCGATTCCGAGGCGCTGCTTCAGGCCCCCGGAGAGGTCCTTGAACTGCTCCCGGGCCTTGTCCTTGAGGTTCGCAAGCTCTATCAGCCCATCGACATCGGGGTCCCTGCAGCAGAAGAGCCGCGAGTAGTACTGGAGGGTCTCCCTGACCGTTATCCTGTCGAACGAGGTGAACCCCTGCGGCAGGACGCCGATGCGGTGGACAAGATCGCGCTTCTTCTTCGTGACGTCCATGCCGAGAAGGCGTACCTTTCCCGACGTGGGCGTGCGGATGGTCTCGATGATCTCGACGGTAGTGGTCTTCCCGGCGCCGTTCACGCCCAGGAACGCGAACACCTCGCCCTTCCTGACAGCGAACGAGACGTCGTTGACGGCCAGCAACTCCCCGTAACGTTTCGTCAGGTTCTCGACTTCGATTACGTGTTCGGCTTCTCTTGTCATGTCCGCATTGCGCCTCTATGGGCGATGGAATCACGATGCCGCCGCCCATCGTCCCAGCGGCATCGCCAATCCACGAGGGCGATGGACAGCCACATCTTCATCTGCGGGCGCGATCGAACCCATATCGATCGGCCCGCGCCCATGGGAAACCGCTCAAGGGCCTTTCTTGACAGGCACACTGGAAAGGTGTACTCGCCGCTTCCCTCCGTCGCTGGGCGGACGCAGATGTCCCGGGGCTCCACAAGATGGAACCCGCATCCCAGGGCCTTGACAACGGCTTCCTTGATGGACCACAGCAGGGCGGATGCCTTCTCCAGTTCTCCCCCGGCCAACCTCATGACATGTTGAAGCTCCTGTGGATCAAAGACTCGGTGAAGAGGGTAGTCGCCCTGGAAGTCGTCGGTCTCCGCCACGTCGATTCCGATATCGGACTCATCCTCACAGAGGGCGGCCCAGACTGCCCCCCCGGCTTGACTAAAGGAGATCGCCGGCCCCGGATATTCCCCTAACAGGAGATGGGGCTTTCCCAGCGGGTCGCGGACCACATGAATCGGTAAAGCCGCTTCGTTGGACGAAAGGGAGCATGTGCAGCGACGGCTGTCCTTCGCCAGAAGGTGCTCCCACAGGATGGAGACCAGGCGATGCCTGGTTCCTCCTGCGTCCATCCCGTGTCCCTTGGGGGGCTCGGTCTCACGCGGCAGGGATGCATAGAAGACCGGTCCCCTTCGATGAACGGGACTCATGGTATGGACGGTTATTCCGTGGCGATCTTGTGCCACATCCACTCCCATCTGCCCGGACGGCGGCTTAGAGCCTATCTCGGTAGGCTCTTACTCCGAAACCCACTGCATTCGCATCGTACGAATCTGCATCAGGGTGCGACCGAGATCATCGAGGCCTCGGGCGTCCCAGGCGAAGGAGGCCTTGTCCTGCGCCCGCAGGCGGGCCTCCAGGATTATCCGTTCCCCCGCCCGGCATTGGCGCAGAAACCGCATCTCCCCGATCTCTATGGGAAGCACAGGGCGCCGCTCCGATGGGTCCGTCGTCACCATGTAGAAGCCAACCAACTGCATGAGGGCCTCGAAAAGATAGGGAGAGTATTGGTACCGCGCGCTCGGAAGATGGGCGAAATCACTGGTCTCCCGGTAGGTGGTGCGGCCCCGTACCATCCCTGGACCCGCGCCGTCAATGACCTCCAGCACACGATACCTGCCGTCGAGGCCGGTGCGGTTCTTGTACCATTGAAGCACCTTCTTGTGATCCATGGACCGAGTCCGCAGTTCGTCCGGCCGGACAGGAAAATCCTGGAACCCTTCCCCGAGATCTCCTCCCCCGCCATCGAGGAGCACCTGGCCCGTGCAGTGCGGGGTGAAGCGGTCCGTCGCTCTTCCCGTGGGGGAGATGTCCTGTATGGATAGAGCGACCTCGCATACGACCTCCCGACCCTGCTCTGCGAAGCCGCCTACTCCGCCGAAGCAGCCGCTTCGGCTGCGAAGGCTGGACGCTACGCAGGGCGAAGCAGAGAGGCCGGCGCCGACTCGGCGGCAGGATGTCCTGGAAGACCGCGGAACCTCAGGAGGACATGGGATCATGTCCCTGAATCGCACCTGGCGCACGCCCCGCACCCGGAGGTGGGGATACAGGATCCGGGCGGCTTCCATGAAGGTCTCCAGCACCATGGCGGCAGAGACCAGAGGATGCAC
>Ga0307379_10010070_pt1 | contig 12568 bp, 7 predicted proteins | sample UN2MG_FD_202237 | JGI IMG/M metagenome (GOLD analysis project Ga0307379, IMG submission 202237) | Soil microbial communities from Risofladan, Vaasa, Finland - UN-2 | ecosystem: Environmental > Terrestrial > Soil > Coastal area > Acid sulfate soil | place: Finland: Risofladan, Vaasa | collected... | reverse complement strand
GCGCAGGCCGTTGTTGTCGGCGCGGTCGAGCAGGATGCCCCGGGCTATCCCGACTGCCGGCCTTCTTTTTATAAGGCGGCCAATCGGCTGATTGACCTGGGGACGCGACCCGACACGCACATTACGCTTGAGACGCCGCTTATCCGAATGACCAAGGCAGAGGTCGTTCGCCTCGGCGCCGAACTCGGCGCCCCGTTCGCGTTGACCTGGTCGTGCTATCGAAGCGAAGCGGCGCCCTGCCGCCATTGCGCCAGTTGCCGCCGACGAGAGGAAGCCTTCCGCGAGGCCGGCTTGACCGATCCGCTCGTCGAGAACCCATGAGGTAAAACCTTCGCGCGCTCCTCAGAGGCAAAGGAAAGGTAGGGCAGGGGGTGCCGTCACGATCAAGCCGTTCACGCGCAGTCGTTTACGGAGAGAGCGGGGCGCAAAAAAAGGAAGGCTCGCGCCTCGCTCGCTTTTTTCGGCGGTCCGGAACGGTTCTGTGACCACCTCCCAGCCGGACGGTCACCGACCACGCCGCCCGCCGAGCATCTGAATCTATTCGCGAGGGCTTTCGTTGAGCCTTCCACTGAAAGTATAAAGCGCGCGGCGCGAAAGTCAAATCGTGCGGGGGCTTAAAATGGGCCTTCGTCCTGAGATTTTTCCGCAGGCTTCTTCAATAATTTCTCGATGCCTTCCAACAGGCTCTCGCCGTCCTTCAGGCCGCGCAGGATAATCCTGAGCCCGAGGTCCAGGGCGTGCCGGAGAAGGGCCTTCGGGTCAACGACGGGTTTATCGAGCGTGCCGGTCATGGGAATCGTGAGCGCCTGGTCCACGAGAAGTTGCTCTTGCTTTACCTGGATGCCGACCCGCCGAAGCAGGTTCCGGGTAAGCGGCAGGCCGAGGGTGATGTCCAACCGGCCGTCCAGCCCGACGGTTCCCTTGGCCTGGAGCCGGACGCCCTCGACAAGTTCGACGTTTGAATCGTGGAGATAGAACAGGCCGTCGCGCAGGTCGATGGGGACGGGGCCGAAGGGGCGTTGTTTTGTGGTCGGGTTAAGGCCCGCCAGTCGGACGGCCGTGGCGAGAGGCTCGGCCAGTTCGGCCCGAAAATCCTCCACCCGAAATTCGCCGCGCACGCGGCCTTCTTCCTTAATCTTTGAACCCAGAGGAATATCCGCCTCTTCGAGGGTGACAAACAGGACCCCTTCCGGGTTGACCGTGAACCCGACGAGGGGGCTGATGTGGCGGAGAAATTCCTTGGCGAGTCTGCTGTGCAGCCGGATGCCGTCGGCCAGCCGGAGAGGCTCATCGAGCCGCCAGCGGGGCGGATCGGTCCTCAAATCCACGCAGCCGTCGAGCCGGACCAGACCCTCGCTCACTTTCAGACCGGAGGGGTGGTCGGAATCGGGCGTCAGATCCACCTGCCCATCGGCCAGTTTCCATCGGATGACCCCTTCATCCCCGCGGACACCGTCGCAGTCAATGCGCCCGACCCCGAGGGACCCGTCGCCCACAAGGCCGGACAGAAAGCCGGTCTCGGCGTCGGCTGAGGGCGGCGGACCGCTGAGGTTGGCTGTAAGGGTGACGTCCTGCGCGCGGACGTTCTGAAGGCCGGCCATCGTTTCGTCTTCCCCGGTCTGAAAAACAAGGTTCTTCGCGCCGCTGGCCAGGTGAAGGGCAAACGGCCGGCTGGGGGGGACTTCGACGCCGGCGTCGAGGCGCCAGCGGCCCGCGAGGTTGATTGCCGGCCGCCCGAGACAGTCGGTGACCTGTTTCACCAACACGGCGACGTCGCCGTCGCCCTGGACGCTGGCCGTGACGTTCCAGGCCCCGGCCGAGCGCTTTGCGCCGCCGGTAACTTTGAGCGTGCCGCCCGAAGCCGCGAGGGACAGGTCCTCAACCGAGATATTCTCTGCGCGCCGTTCGTCGTTGAAAGCCACCCGGGCGGCCAGCGTCAGATCGGCGCGAGGCTCTCGCCAGCAGCGGTCCTCGGCTGGATAGATGCACACGTCCGCCAGAGCAGCGCTCCCCGTGACGGCCAGGCCGCTGTCGAAATCTCCGCGCGTCTCAAGGTGAGCGTCCACGGTTCCCTTAGCCGACCGGCCTCCGAGGTCGCCGAATCGGCCGACTTCCTCGGTTGCGCTCGCCAGATCAACGTGCGCATCGAGGGAGAACGCTTCGACGCGTCCGCGCCCCTTGACGAATCCGAAAATGGTGTCCAGCTGGATACCCTTCACGTTGACGCCCCGATCGTCACGTTCGAGGTCGGCTGCGAGCGTGACGGGGGAGAAAGAGATGGGTCGGCCTCCGCACACGCCCCGCAAGCCTGTCACACCGGCGTCAACACGAAGAGCGGCTGCGTTCCTGCTGCACTCTGATTCAAGAGCGGCCGTTAGAGAACCTGCCTGGACGATGACGTCCTCCCGCAGGCCGAGTGCCCTGGGTATCATCTCCGCAAGCCGGGCGAGGGAAACTCGAAGGCTGGCCCTTCCGGCGCCTGTTACGGCGTGCTCGTCGGCCAAAGGCGCGAATCGGAACATTCCTTCGGCCGATGCTTCCACCGGAGGGCTCTTCAGAGAAAAGGTGCCGACGCGCAGGTTCCGGTCGGCATAGGTGGCGGCCAGGGCGAGGTCGAGCGCATCAAGGGCAGGACGGTCGCCGTGGAGGAAGGCGCCTGTGACCCAGAGGCCGCGGCCGTGCCACTCAGTTTCGATTGTGACGGCCCCGGCGCGCGTCCGCGAGGTCTTAAGGTTGCCGGAAACCACACCTCCCGCCTCGAATGATGCGTCGGATGGGGCAAGCGCGCCTGCGAGAGGGGCGACGGCGACGTTCTCGAAGCGCGCATCAACGGTGGCGCCGAGCGCTCCCCAGCCGCGCCAGTCGCGCGACAACCCTTCCAGTTCGACTTCGACGCGAGCGGTGCCCCGGCGGGTTTCGCGCTCGATTTCGAGGCGCGCCGTCAGCGTGTCGGTTTCCTCGCCGGTTGCAAAATCGGCTTCAACAAGGCGGACCGCGCCGGCCCGCGTGTGAAGCGTCACGTTGCGGATCCGGGCGGCAGTCGGGATCGCAGGCCGCGGCGCCATCCTTTCGGGAGGGGGCTTCTCGCCTTCGGGGGGTTCTTCGGGCGCCTCCTCTCGAGCCGCAAGCGCCGACGCGAGCGCCAGCAGTTCGGGCTCGAGGTCCACGTCCTCGATGGAAAGCGGCCCAAGCCGCGACCGGTCCCACAAGAGGCCGGCGAGTCCCTGCTCCAGCCTGATGTGCCCGACCCGTGCGAGCGCCCGGCCGTCGGGCGATTCGACGGCGAGTCCGTGAACCGTCTGGCGGCCGAACCAGGTGAGTCGCCACCCCTCTGCACCGAGACGCACCCCCGCCCGGCGACCCGCCCAGGACAGAAGCGCACTTTTGAAAAAGCCGACGGAGAGGATACTCGGCGCCATGGCCAGGAGGACCAGAAGGGAGGCAAATAGGAAAAGGCCGGCGCGGGTCAGACGTCGCTTGCGTTTCGTCGAGGCCATGGCCTTCTCCCGATTGCGACCTTATTCCTTCCCTTTGGACGCGGGCGCTGCGACTTCCTTCATCGTCACGTTGTCAAACCAGTAGAGGTCCGGCGGCCAATAGGCGTAGAGCATCAGCCGCACGAACTCAACCGGTGTCCGCATGTCGGTCGGGATAGTGATGATGCGGACGTTATGTTCCCATTCCTTGGCCTGAGTCTTGCAGCGCAGGGCCAGATACGCATCATACACGACGCGCTTCTCGCCCGCGACCTCGCCGTATCCGCGAATGAACAGTTTGGGAAAGAACTCGACGGCGCCGCCGAGGACGCTCTTGCCGCGATAATCCACCTCGACCTTGTAGGATGTCCCCGGCCGAACGGCGATGGGATCGGAAAAGTAGGCGACGCCGTATAGGCCCGCGACGGTGTCGTACTTGGGGCCGGAGGTGGGGACCTTCGCGGGCGCCTCGTCGGCCGTCGCGCCGGCCTTGTACTTTTCCTGCCACGCCTTCCACTGGCTGTGATAGACGTTGGTGTCGAACCTGACGCATTTGCCGGTCGGACGTTCACCGGCGACCCAGAAGGTCGTGAGGCCGTCGATTCGCTGCCAGCCGTCGGGGCTCTTGTCGCCGGCTTCAAAGCCGGCGTTCGCCACGAGGTTCTCGCCGACGGTGGGAACTTTGGCGTCGGCTTCGGGCGTGGCTTCGGGCGGTTTCTTTTTCGCGCGGCCGGAGAGTTTCTCGAGGATTCGATCCTGGACGGCGCCGACGTTCTGCGGCGTGAGCGCCTGACGGTGCTCGACGATGAAGCGAAGAGGGTCGCTTCGGACATCCACGCCGCGCACCTCTATCTTGAGGTCGGAGCCGGCGCGTTCGACCTCGCCCCAGAGGGCCAGTTGGGCGCCGAAGCGTTCCGTGATGAGTTCGCCCACCGCGTCCGCCGAGGTCTCGAGCGTCGGCATAGACCGGCCCCCCATCGCCTCCTTGACGCTGAGCGGATCCACGACGACGAGGCTGAGCCGCTTGGCGCGGAGGCGCAGATGATCGCCGAATTGGCGCCCCGCTTCGGCGTCATCGGGCGAGGTGAACGGGAAGACAACCAGGACCACCTCCTGCGGTTCGGCTGTGGCCGCGACGCCGGCAGCCGGCGTTGCCGCCAGCGCCGCGACGATTGCGAAAAACGTTCGCATGGCCGGACTCCTCTCGGGCGAAGGCTTTCCGGCAGTATTGTGGCCCGGCGGGTGCACCATTTTCAACCGCCATTTCCAGCCGGGGGAAAGAATTGACAGCCTGCGGCCGGCGGCTAGACTGGTCCGACGCCCGGCGGATGGCCGGCGCTTCCCCGGGAAAAAGGAGGCACGAGCATGAGCGCAATGACGCTTGGCAGAAGGGAGTTTCGCGACAAGGTCTACGCATGCTGGTTGGGCAAGAGCATCGGCGGGACGCTCGGCGGGCCCTGGGAGGGCCAGCGTCACACCCATGCGCTCGAATACTACGAGCCGGTTCCCGACAAGGCGGCCCCGAACGACGACCTGGACCTTCAACTGGTCTGGCTGAAGATGCTGGAGGAGCAGGGCGTCGATCCGTCAGTCCGGATGTTCGCCGACTACTGGAGCCGCTACGCCAAGGCCTACCCATGGAACGAGTACGGCTTCTTCATGCGCAACTTCGCGCGGGGCCTGAGACCTCCTGTCGCGGGGTGCTTCGAGAACTATTTTGTCGATGAGATGGGGTCGCCGATCCGGAGCGAGATCTGGGCATGTCTGCACGCGGGCGACCCGCAGGCTGCAGCCCGCATGGCCTGGAAGGATTCCACCATCGACCACGCCGGCGGGGAGGGGACCTGCGGCGAGATGTTCTGGGCGGCCGTCGAAGCCGCCGCCTTCGTCGAGCGCGACCCGATGACGCTCATCCGCGTCGGCCTAGGCATGATTCCACTTGCCAGCCACCTCGCCCGGTCCATCCGTGAGGCCGTCTGGTGTCATGAGAACGGCCTGACGTGGGGCGAGGCCCGCGAGCGAATCGCCACCCGCTTCGCAGGCATCCAGCCGTGCCATGCTGTCCCGAATGCCGGCTTCACAATCATCGGCTGGCTCTACGGCAAGGACTTCGGCGACCGGATCTGCAAAGCCGTCAATTGCGGCTACGATACCGACTGCACCGGCGCGACGCTGGGAGCGCTGCTCGGGATCCTGGAAGGCACGGTCGGCATCCCCGCCCCGTGGCGCGACCCGGTCGGCGACCGAATCGTCCTGCACAGGTTCACGGGGCCGTGCGACCCGCCGGGGACGCTCGAAGAGTTGACGGACCGCACGGTTGCCCTCGCGGAACAGGCGGCCGACGCGAAGCCGGACTTCACCTTTGGCGAAGCCACGCACTTGCCGGACGATTGGCGGACGCGGGTTTTTCGCAACGAACTTGCCCGCGAGGCGCTGGGGCAAGACAACCACGCTGGCGTCGAATTGCTGGACGGCCGCGAGGTGTGGCTGCACTACGGCGGGGATCCGGTCCTTCGGCCGGGGATCGGGCGGGAAGTCCACATCGGCGTTGAAGGCGACCCCGTGCCGCCGGTGGACTTGACGGTCCCGCACGGCTGGGCGTGCCGGCAGACGGGTCCGGCAAGTTTCTTGCTGTCTTCGCCCGGTCCCGTGGAAAATCGCAACATGATGACGGTTTCCGTGGGGGGGAAGGCGGTGGCGTTCACCATGCTGGGGCCGGGCGAGGCTACGGGCTACGCCGCCGCCCAATGCGTGCCAATCTGTCCCCGATGCCAGGCCCGGACGGCAGCCTGCATTTGCGAGGCGTGAAGGAACGATTCCGAAAGTGGGGAAGGTGCGCGGCTATTGAGGGCGGTATTGATGATGTCGCAGAACCGGGGGAGCGGATGTTACTCCGAGCGAGCCGAGGCTTGTCCTGTGCGAAGCCTTCCGAAAAGATGCGACCGCGTGCGGGAACATGCGGTCGCATCGATATAGATAGTGGTGACCCCAACGGGACTCGAACCCGTGTCGCGGGCTTGAAAAGCCCGTGTCCTAACCACTGGACGATGGGGCCGCGCATCAACAACCAGTGCCTGAGTCCCTGAGGATATGCCTGGCCGCCACATGCCGTTGCTCAGGCACTATCCGTTCTGGTGAGGGCGGCGGGATTCGAACCCACGACCCACGGCTTAAAAGGCCGTTGCTCTACCAACTGAGCTACGCCCCCAGGGAGATGCCGTATTCTAACGCCCCGTCCAGCCGGTTTCAAGTCTTTGTAGCCGCCCGTTCCCACGCTGGAGGTTCGAACGGGGAGGGGCGGGTGTGAAAATTTATCCGCCGGGGCGGACCCGACACGCGGGGGCCACCCGCACGCGCACCAGTCAAAGCCACGCCGCCACGGAGGCAACCTACGTGCCGAACCGAACTTCGGGGACGCCAATCGGCTGGAACTCAAGACCCACGAAGGACTCGTCCTCGCCGGGATCCAGTTGCACGCGCACCCTCATGAGCCAGCGGTGCAGCCGCCGCGTGATGACGAAGTCGGTTTGAGCGCTCTGCTGTCGGTCGAAGTCGTATTGCTCGAAGAGGCTCAATCGCCACTTCTCGTTGATGCGATAGTCGAACGTGATGAACGCCCGCGCCGAGTCGCCGTCCGGAATGTATCGGTGGCCGACGGAGTAACTGAGGCGCGGCGAGTGGGCGACGGTCAGGCCGACCACAAACAGATCGAGCGTGCCGTCCACCGTCTGGTAGTTCGTATCGGTCCAGAAAGAGGCCGAATCGGTGATGCGCCAATCGGTGCGGAAGTCGAGGTGGTTCTGGGCCACCTTGCCGTCGGGCGCGATCTGATTGGGGCCGGTGCGGTCGTCATAGAAGGTGCCCTCGAGGTCCAGGGTGAGCCAATCGACGGTTGCCCGCTCGTCCGGCGGGCCGCGCTTCGTCTGAAATCGCTGGCGCCAGCCCAACTCGGCGACGCCGGTGTCGTCCACGCCCTCCCAGATCGCCGTGCCGGCTTCGGTGACGTCATACGGGATGAGTTCCCGGCTGGGCACCGAGACGTTGGCCTGGTAGGCGCGAACGTCGAACGTGTTAATGTGCCGCAGACCGTGAACGTCCCAGAACGGGCTTTCGACGCCCGGATAGACCCGCCAGGCCTGCACGGCGGCCCGGGCGCCGGTGCGGCCGTAGTAGCGCCACTTGTGGCCGTCGTGTGCCAGGTCCTCATCGAAGTAGGAGACGCGCCCCTCGACGAACGGGACGACGTTGACGGGGCCGAGCCGAATCGGCAGGTCCAACTCGTGGATCGTGTCACCGATGAATTCACCGTGGGAACCTCGCTCGTCGGGATCGGTCGCGCTGGTGGGTTCGCGCGGCCGATAGCGGACCCAGGCCACCTCGCTGTCCTGAAAATAGGTCAGCCGGTCGTCCAGCAGGCTGTGGCCGATGACGTTGTAGCCGATCTGCGGCAAAAATTCGGTCCGGGTATAGAAATCGTTGAGCCGCCACGACGCCAGCAACGTCAGCGCCTGTTCATTCTCCTGTTTCTTCAGATACAGGAGTGTTTCCTGGCTCTTTTCGGTTTCCTCTTCGCGCTCGAAGAACTCGTTCAGGAAGTTTTCGTCGCTGATCCACGACAGTTCCCACGTCAGTTCCCAGTCTTCGGGCAGATAGTGGCGATGGCGCCACATGACGCGCCCCCGGCCGCCGTAAGGCGACTCGACGTCCTCAGAGCCCACGCTGTCCTTTCCGGTGTCGCGCAGATAGTAGGACTCGAACTCGCCGAAGTAGTCCTGCCGGTCGTAGTCGGCCTCGACGCCGATCCCCGGGCCGCGCGAGGACCAAAAATCGAGATTCAGATAGAAATCGTAGCCGGGCGGCTCGCGCTCGATGCCCAGCAGTTTAAACAGGTGCCACTGGGACGCGACCCCCGTCCCGCGGTTCGAGCGGTTCTCGATGCGAATGGTTCGCAAGGCGGTTTCGCCTTCGGCGAGGTCGCCGGCAAGGCGCGGCCAATAGGTCAGCGGCAGGTGGCGGACACGGACCTGGACGTCTTTCCCGACGAAACGGACCCGCCGATACGTTTCCTCCTCCTCCCACCGGTCCTCTTCCTCTTCGACGGCCTCCGGCGTCAGGTCCACGAGGGTCAGTTCCCGAGCGCCCGTCTCGTAATGGGGATGGCCGAACTCGCACGTCGTCATCCAGGCGTCGGTCCCGACGAAGATGCCCTGCGCCAACTGGCGGACCTCCTTGGCGTAGTAATAAACCGGCACGTCGCGGTCCTTGGAGAACGTCCGGATTTTCGTGTTGACGGCCAGCGCCTGGTCGCGCCGAAAATCGTAATACAGTTGGCTGGCCTGGAGCACGCGCCGGCCGACGCTCATGCGGACGTGGCCCTCGAAATAGGCCTCGGCGGCAGTCCGACGGCTGGGCCCTCGCAATGAGACGGCGGGTTCCTCCGCGCCGGCCTCCTCGCCGTCTTCTTCGGGCATCCACACGACGAGGTTATCGGCCGCCATTTCCATCCCGCCGCCCATCACATAAACCCCGCCCGTCCAGATGCTGACGCGGACGTCCCTTTCTCTCCCAAGATCGTCCACCTCTCGGGTGACGAAACTGGTGAAGTTGACCTGCCGCACGTCGTCCTGGGGCACGATGGTGATTTCCTGCGGCACGGCGGCCTCTCGGATGCCCGGCACCTTCGGTTCGGGCGGCGGCTCGGGCGCCGGGACCACGCCGATGGGGGCCTCAGGTTCACCCTTTTCGAGGAATTCACGCCGATGTTTCTTCGCCCGCAGATACAGGGGCGTCCCGTCCGCTTCGCCGCGCAGCGGCTCGTCCGAACGGAGGCTGACCTCGGCCCCGTTCGACAGAACCAGATAGACCGAATCGTGTTTCTCGATGCGGCCGCTCGCCCGCTTCAGTTCCACGGTCGTTTCGGCATAGATGCCGAGTTCCGCCCGGCCCGTCTTCTTGGCCGCCTCCTCGTCGAACCAGATCACACCGTCGCGGGCGGTCAGTTGTTCCCCACGCGTCGTCAGGACGGTGAACCCATCGATGACCAGGATGGCCCGAGCACCGGATTCCTCGTCATGCCAGGTGTGGATAACGCGGCCGCTGACTTGAATGGTGGGCTTGGCGGCAGGGGATTCGGGGGCCGGGGCCGCCGCCCACGCCGACGTGACGCAGACCGCCAGGGCCGACCATGCGGCCAGGATGCCGAGGCTGCTCCTCGAGTTACCCACGTCGTTCCCCGTCCGCCGTACGAGGTGAAGCGCAAGCCCCTCGCATTGCGAGGGGATAATCGGAGGCTTCCCCCACGGAAGTATAGAGCGGGCGAAAAAGGCGTGTCAATAAAAATGCCCGCGGCAACAAGCCCCTCGCATTGCGAGGGGATAAACCCAAACAAGCCCCCCGCACCGCGGGGGGATGTCGTAACTCGCACCGCGAGGGGATAAACCCAAACAAGCCCCCCGCACGGCGGGGGGATGTCGTGACCCGCACGGCGGGGGGTAAACCCAAACGAGCCCCCCGCACGGCGGGGGGATGTCGTGACTCGCACCGCGAGGGGATAACGATCCCCCGGCAATGCCGGGGGCTTATGGGGTGTTCAACGATGCGGGATGTATTGGCCTATTTCCTGACGTGGACGACCTACGGCACATGGCTGCCGGGCGATGCACGGGGGTGAGTCAATCGCCGTCGAGGAGGCGAAGATTTTATCGAACCGGCGATGCCCGCCCTGGAAACCCGCGCTCGCGGCCTGATGAAGGAATCGGCCGCCTTGCTCGACGTCCGGGTGCGAGCGGTCGTGGACGCCGCCATCCGCCGCCTTTGCGCCGAACGGGGGTGGAGCCTGCACGCCTTGGCGGTGCGGTCCAACCACGTTCATGTTGTGGTAACGGCCCGGGATGCGGGCCCGGGGAAGGTGATGGGGATGCTCAAGGTGGGGGGGACGCGGATGTTGAACGCACTAAGCCCCCCGCACTGCGGGGGGATAAAGCGAAAACGGTGGTGGACGAGGAACGGAAGCAAGCGCCTCCTCGATTCCGAGGAAGCGGTGGAGGCCGCGGTGCGCTACGTGATGAATCACGGATAAACAAGCCCCCCGCACCGCGGGGGGATGTCTGCGTTGCCTCTTGCATTCCCCATCCCCCACTGCCACAATAAACCCGATGGAGCACGGGGCAGAAGGGTTGAACCGGACTGGGGAATTTAGGTGTAGGGTGGATTCTCCGCTCCCATGGGTAACCAAGAAGGCGGGTGCAAAGCACCCATCCTGCAACGGCAACGCGGCGATATCATACGCTGGCTATGATATCCAGCCTCCACCAAGCCACTCGATTTCCCAGTGGCCGTCCTTCCAGTGGAGCCGCAGTTCTTGGCCGTTGGCCGCCTTAGGGCCCAGATACCGCCCGGTGCTTGTCTCCACGGTGTTCTCGTCGATCCACTTCAGCGGGCCTACCCAGTAGATGGTAACACGTTCGCACCGCCATCGGGCATGGCCGCCGACCATCTCCAGGTATTCAGAAAACTTTTTCATCGGATAGGGGTGCTGGCCAAGAGCGGCCATCACCGTGTCACTCGGGTCCTTGGCTTCCCTGCCATGGCTGAAGAAGTTGGCACCAACAGCCACATAGACGGGCCTGCCCGTCCCCGTGACGTATTCTTCGAGTGCCGGGTCGTCCAACTGTCGCCGGAGCAGCAGCACTTGCACTTGCTCATCGCGCGTCAGGGTGGCCGGAGGGGGAGATGTGCCGCGCTCTTCATGAAGCCCGGAAGAACGACAACCGAGAAACACCATGCCCATGAACAGCAACAGCATCGCGCGTCCTTTGCCCATTGCAGTTCTCCTGTTTGAATCCGTCAGTATCTTAGACGAATGCACAGGCCAGAGGTTCCTGTAAAAACGAGTGATTGGCCCGCCCGTGCGTTTTATCCCTCGGCTCCCAGCGCGGATAAACCCTCTTTCGGAATGAACCACGCCTGTCGCCGGCGGATTTCCTTAAAGCCCGCCTCCTCGTACAGCCGCACGGCAGGCTGATTCGCAACGTCCACCGCCAGGCCCATCTGCGGGAGGCCCATCTCGGCGGTGTCTCGAATGGCCTGCGCTAAGAGCGCCCGCCCGATCCCTCGCCCCCGTGCTTCGGGCACCACGCCCAGGTACACCAGTTCCCCGCGGCCCAGAAAGTTATTGACCAGGGCCACACCGACCGGCCGGCCGTCGGCCGAGGCCTACAAGGACAACGTGGCCGCAAAGGCCAGGATGTAGTACGTCTGAGATCCCGAAAATCGGGACTACATCGACGCCCCGGCTGAGGCGCACGGCTCTCGCCGTTAGGCTGTTGGCCATCCAGATCGAAAATCCCAAATCGGCAATCGAAAATGTGTTTTCCCGCTGCCCCTCAGGCACTGGTCGTCCCGGCCCTGCCAAAATGGCAGGCCGAAGACGGCGGGAAGACGCGCGGGGTAAGGGCCACGGGCGGTGCTCATTTTGAGCCTATGCCCGAAACCAGTGGCGAGAACGGCGCACGGATGCATCATCGCATCGGCATGCGTAGGGGGTAAAAAGGGGGTCAAAAGGGGCCAATTGGGGGTAAGTTCCGACCAAAAACGGGAAAAAAGTCGAAAAAAGCGCCCGATTCCGCCTTACCCATCTTAACCTTTCGGCCCCCGAACCCACCTGACGCTGGCACCAGGCTCGATTTGGCCTCCAAATCGGCCCAAAATTCGCCAAAACCCACCCCAAATCGCCCGCCAACATATCGGCCGACCTTTATGTGTTGCGCTCTTTCCGAAAAGGCTTCCGGCCGGCGGCGGATTGTGATACACTGGTGGGGTTGCCGCCCGAGCCCATGTCCCATTAAAGGGGAAACGGTGCAGCCACTGAAGATGCAGCCTGTGTTCAAGGAAAAGGTCTGGGGCGGCCGCCGCCTGCGCGACCTCGTGGGCAAAGACGTCCCGCCGGACCAGAAAACGGGCGAATCGTGGGAACTGGCGGACCATCCGCACGGCACCAGCCGCGTGGCCGAAGGGCCGCTGGCGGGGAAGTCGCTGCGTGAAGTGCTCAAGAAGCACGGACAGGCCATCCTGGGCCGGAAGTTGGCGGCGAC
>Ga0307379_10010066_pt1 | contig 12570 bp, 16 predicted proteins | sample UN2MG_FD_202237 | JGI IMG/M metagenome (GOLD analysis project Ga0307379, IMG submission 202237) | Soil microbial communities from Risofladan, Vaasa, Finland - UN-2 | ecosystem: Environmental > Terrestrial > Soil > Coastal area > Acid sulfate soil | place: Finland: Risofladan, Vaasa | collected... | reverse complement strand
CTGTTCCTCCTGGCGCCGGTGATTGCGGTCTCGTCCACGGCGGCCGCGGCGGCGATCTTGTGGCACTCGCTGATCTGGCCGGACCAGACCTTCCTGGGCGATCTGATCGTGGTCGTGTACCTGCTGATGGTGCCCGCCCTGATGACGATGATGGGCGCCGGCGCCAGCGGCAACCCGCACGCCTCCGTCGGCGCCAGCCGCGAGATGAAGCTCCTGTTGAGCTATGAGCTGCCGCTGTTCCTCGTAATCGTGGTGGCCATCGCGCGGGCGGCGGCCATGTCCGGCGGCGACTGGAGCCTGCGCCTGGGCCAGTTGATCGACGCGCAGGCCGCCGGCGCGCCCGTCCTGTGGAGCATCTCCGGCGCGCTGGCGATGATCATCGCGATACTGTGCATGCAGGCCAAACTCGGGCAGGTTCCCTTCGACCTGGCCGAGGCCGAGTGCGAGATCATGTCCGGCGTGTACGTGGAGTACTCCGGCCCGTCGCTGGCGATGTTCCTGATGTCGCGGGCGATGCTGTTGGCGGTGATGCCGCTGCTGCTGATCATGCTGTTCTGGGGCGGGCTGAACACCGCCTGGTGGGGCTACCTTACCTTCGCCGGCAAGTACGTGCTGCTGGTGGCGCTGGTGACGCTGATCCGCAACACCAACCCGCGGCTGCGGATAGACCAGACAATGCGGCTGTTCTGGTACCGTCTTACGCCGGCGGCGATCGTGGCGGTTATCCTGGCCATCGTGGGCGCGGCAAAGGGTGTCTCATGGCTTTGAAAATGTGGGCATTGCGGAAGTCGTTGTGGGTGTACCACGTCAACGCGGGCGCCTGCAACAACTGCGACATCGAGGTGCTGGAGCTGCTTACGCCGCGCTACGACATCGAGCGGTTCGGGATGATACTGGTCGGCTCGCCGCGTCACGCGGACGTGCTGGCCGTCACGGGCGTCTGCACGCGCCAGGCTATGCCGCGCGTCCAGGAGGTTTACATGCAGACGGCCAAGCCGTGCGTGGTGATGGCCGTCGGTTCCTGCGCGCTGGCGCAGGGCATCTTCACCGAGGCCTACCACATGGGCCCCACCGTGGACCAGGCCATCAAGGCGGTCGATCCCAACGCGATCATACTCTACGTGCCTGGCTGCCCGCCCAAGCCGGAGGCGATGATCGACGCCGCCGTCAAGGGCATGGAGCTGCTGAAGACATTATGAACCAGGCCAAAGGGGCAGGCGCACAGGCGCCTGTTTGGGAGTGCTTGAGATGACGGTTGCTGCAATGCAAACCCAGGTGCCGCTGGCGGGCTTCGTCGGAGACGTGATCAAGCAGCTCGGCGACGCCGTCAACGAGGTGCACCAGTGCACCGAACGGCGGGGCATCGCGCGGATCGATCCGGCGAGGACCGTCGAGGTGGCGCGGAAGATGATCGCGATGGACGGCTCGCGGCTGGCGACGGCCACCGGCATCGACGTCCGCGACGGGATCGACGTGCTGTACCACTGGGCGATCGAGCCCCAGGGCGTGGTCGTCACGCTGAAGGTGCTGGCCGCGCGGCCGGAGATGGAGGTCGAGTCCATCGCCAACGTCGTAACGGGCGCCAACTGGATCGAACGGGAGATGCACGACCTGCTCGGCGCAAACTTCCGCAACCATCCGGACATGCGTCGGCTGATCCTGGACGACTCCTGGCCGGAGGGCGTCTACCCGCTGCGGAAGGACTTCGACCAGGTCGTTGACCGCCCTCCCCTGCCGCCGAACCAGACGCCGCCGGACGTGAACACCCAAGGGGAAGGAGGCCGACGATGAGTCACAGAAGCGTCGTCAACATCGGCCCGTTTCATCCCCTTCAGGAGGAGGCGGAGTTCTTCCAGCTCTACGTTGACGGCGAGACCGTCGTGGACGTGGACGTGCGGATCTCCTACAACCACCGCGGCATCGAGAAGCTCGATGAGTCCAAGACCTTCGACCAGGTGCCGTTCGTCGTCGAGCGGGTCTGCGGCATCTGCTCGGCGAGCCACCCGCTGGCGTACGTGCAGGCCGTCGAGGAGATCGCGCACGTGCAGGTGCCCGAGCGGGCGCTGTACCTGCGCACCATCGTCAACGAGCTGGAGCGGATTCACTCCCACATGCTCTGGGTCGGGCTGGCCGGTCACTTCCTCGGATACAACACCGTATTCATGTGGGCGTGGAAGTACCGCGAGCTGTCCATGGACGCCCTGGAGGTGGCCACCGGCTCGCGAGTGAACTACGCCAACTGCAAGATCGGCGGCGTTCGGCGCGACATGAGCGACGATCTGCTGGCCTACATCGACAAGTGCTCCGCGGACCTGGTCGGTCCCCTGGAGATGCTCACGAAGGCCGTCCTGGACGACCCGGTCCTGCACGCGCGGCTGAAGAAGGTCGGCATACTGACGCCTCGCGACGCCAAGCTCTACGGCGCCACGGGGCCGACGGCTCGCGGCAGCGGCGTGCCGATCGACGTCCGCCGCGACGACCCTTACGCCGCCTATGACCGGGTGGACTGGTCCGTGATAACGGCCCCGGCCGGCGACGTGTTCTCCAAGGCCGTCGTGCGGCTGCTCGAGTGCTTTGAGGCCGTCAAGATCATCCGCCAGTGCATCAAGGACATACCCGGCGGCGAGATCGACGCGAAGGTAGAGGCGATTCCGCCCGGCGAGGGCGTCGGGCACGTGGAAGCTCCGCGCGGCGAGACCTTCCACTACGTCCGCGCCGACGGGTCCAACCGCCCGGTTCGCCACAAGGTCCGCGCGCCGAGCTTCAACAACATCCCCACCTTCAAGGCCTCCTGCATTGGCTTGCAGATACCCGACGTGGCCATCACGCTGGCCAGCGTGGACCCCTGCTACTCCTGCACGGAGCGGATGTGCGTGGTGGCCGACGCCCAGACGCACAAGCCGATCTACAACTTCGCAGAGCTCGTGAGGCTCTCGCAACGCAAGACCGAGCAAATGCGCAAGAAATGGTAGGAAGATGAGCGAGTTCATCGACATCGCCGGGCACCCGCTGGTCCTGCCGATCTCCCTGACGCTGCTTCTGGGGGCGGCGGCCTACTTGCTGTCGCGCGTCGCGCCGCGCGCGTGCGGCGTCGTCGCCCTGCTGGCGGCCGCAACCGTCGTCCTCTGCGGGTTATACGTCATGCAGTACCCGATGGCCGCCCAGGAGGCGCAGGGCAAAGAGGCGAGCTGGGTGTGGGTTCAGCTCAGCAAGGACGTGCAACTGACGGTCGATCTGGCGTGGCGCCCGCTGGGCATGGTGGTGCTGTTCGGCTCGGCCGGCTTTGCATTCCTGATCGGCGTTTACAGCCTGCGCTCGATGGCCGGCGAGTACTGGGAGGGCAAGTACTACGCTTACATGATCTGGGCGCTGGCCGGGGCGTGCGTGGTGGCGCTGGCCGACAACCTGCTGGTCCTGCTGGTCGGCTGGGAGCTGGTGACGCTGATGCTGTTCCTGCTGGTCAACCAGGGCCGGCGCGACGCCAAGACCGGCGGGGCGAAGGCGTACGGGCTGCTTGGCTTCTCGGACGGGTGCCTGCTGCTGGCGATCGTGCTGCTCATAGCAGCCTGCGGAACGTCCGCCGCCCTGTCGCTGTCGGCCGGGCCCGCCGACGTGGGCAAGATCGGCCAGGCCAACGGCATGCAGGGCATCGGCTACGTCATCTATGCCCTGATCCTGGTTGCGGCGCTGGCGAAGGCCGGCGCGATCCCGCTGCACACGTGGATTCCCGCGATTTCCGAGAAGGCCCCCGCCAGCGTGATGGCGTACCTGCCGGCCTCCATGGACAAGCTGTTGGGCATCTACCTGCTGTACATGCTGGCGTTCCGCCTGTTCCGGCCCGACTGGACGATGCAGGTCATCCTCATGTGCATCGGGGCTGTGACGATACTGGCGGCCGTCCTGATGGCCATGATGCAACACAACCTCAAGCGGCTGCTCGCCTTTCACGCCGTCAGCCAGGTCGGCTACATGGTGCTCGGGCTGGGCACGGGCACGGTCGTGGGCGTGGTCGGCGGGCTGCTGCACATGATCAACAACGCCATCTACAAGTCGAACCTGTTCCTGATGAGCGGGGCGGTCGGCCGGGCCGCCGGCAGCGACGAGATCGAGGACATGGGCGGGCTGGCCCGCGCGCTGCCCGTGACGTTCGCCTCCGGGACCGTCGCGGCGCTGGCCATCTCCGGCGTGCCGCCCTTCAACGGTTTCGTCAGCAAGTGGCTGATCTACCAGGGCACGCTGGAGGTCGGCAGCCGGGGCCTGGCATCGGCGCTTCTCGTGGTGGCCGTCTTCGGAAGCGCGCTTACCCTGGCCAGCTTCATCAAGGTCCTCTATTCGGCCTTCCTCTCGCCGGCGCCCAAGCGGGCCACCTTCCACCCGACGCGCATCCGCGAGAGCTTCTTCCTGGCGGCCCCGATGGTGGTGCTGGCCGCGGCCTGCATCGTGCTGGGGCTCTGGCCGCAACTGATAACCCATCGAGTGCTCATCCCGGCCATCGCCGGCGCGGAGATGAGTGGCCAGTCGCTCGCAGCCGAGGGCATGGCGATGGACGTCGGGACGCTCGGCCTGTGGAACCCGACCCAGGCAACCGGGCTGGTCGTCATCGGGATCATCCTCGGGCTGGCGTTCCGGTGGGTGATGACGAGGCCGGCGAAGGTCCGCGTGGTTCGGCCGTTCCTGGCGGGCGAGGTGCCGTCGGCGAGTGACGACCGCTTCCGCCTGCCCGGCACGGGCTTCTACGAGACGGTGGCCAAGCTGCCCGTCCTGGGGGGGCTGCTGAAGCACGGGCAGGCCGGCGCGATGGACGTGTACTACTGGGCGGGCAAGCACGGCGGCACGCTGGTTGAGGTGCTGCGCGGCTGGCATACGGGGCTTATCAACCTGTACGTGGCCTGGGTTCTGCTGGGCCTGACGGTAACGCTGGTTTACCTGCTGCTTAGTCTGGGAACCTGAAGATGGGCGTGGAACTGTTCATCGTTGCGCTGATCGGATTCATGCTTCTGGCGGCGCTGATCGCCGTGGAGGCCCGCGACCTTCTGAGCTCGGTCATCTGCGTGGGCGCGGCGGGCTTCGCGCTGAGCGTGATCGATCTGCTTGTGGGCGCGCCGGACCTGGCCATCACGCAGGTGGTGGTGGAGGTCGTCGCGTTGGTGCTGCTGATACGCATGGTGGTCACGCGGTCCGACACGTCGGTGACGGCGCCGCGGGACGCCCTGCGGACGGGGCTGGTGCTGCTGGCCGGCGGCGTGATCCTGGCGGCGGCCTTCTTTGCCGTCGGCGGGGTCCAGCGGGCCGGCACCATGCCGCCCTTCGGCGAGCCGGTCCTCGCCCACGCGAAGGGCGACAAGGTCCCGCCCGGCGTCAGCCAGCAGTACCTCGGCGACCCGGACGAACTGGACAAGGTGTCCGCGGGAACGCGGACGGCGGATGACCCCAACGGCCTCGGTGCGGCGTATGAGACCGGCACGGCCAACGCCGTGATGGCTATCCTGCTGGACTACCGGGCATACGACACCCTCGGCGAGGCCACCATCATCTTCGTGTCGATCCTCGGTGCGTACGTGATACTCCGCCCCAAGGGCAGGATCGGCCCGGAAGAGGGCCTGCTTGGGAGGAAGGGCTCGGCATGATGACGCAAGGCATGTCACTGATCGTGAAGAACACGGCCAAGCTGGTGACCGGCTTCATCGCCGTGTTCGGCATCTACATTGCGATGACGGGCCACCTGAGCCCCGGCGGGGGCTTCGCAGGCGGGGTGATCCTGGCGGCGGCCGCCGTGCTGGTCATTCTGGCGTTCGGCCGCCGGGGGGCGAAGGGCCTCATAACCGACGCGCAGTGCCATGCGTGGGACGGCGCCGGCGCGCTGGCGTTCGCGGTGGTGGCCCTGTGCGGGTACTTCAGCGGGCAGTTCTTCGTCAACTTCATCCCAAGGGGCAAGGTCCATGACCTCGCGTCGGGAGGCATGATACCGCTGGCGAACCTGGCGATTCTCGTGAAGGTCGGAGCGGGCCTGGCGGGGGCGTTTCTGGCACTGGCGGCCTTCAGGCGCCTGGGAATGGGAAAGGTGGCATAAGATGGGCATCGCAATCTACCTGCTGACGTTCGCCGTGCTGCTGGTCGGGCTGTACGCCATCGTCGCCAAGAAGAACATCGTCAAGATCATCGTCGGCGTGCTGATACTCGACTATGCGGTGAACATGCTGCTGGTGCTGATCGGCTACCGCCGCGGCGGAGGGGCGCCGATCCTCTCGCGGGGCCAGGCCCCGGGCGAGCTGGCCCGCACGGCAGTGGACCCCCTGCCCCAGGCCATGGTCCTCACGAGCATCGTCATCGGGCTGGGCCTGACGGCCCTGATGGTGGCACTGGCCCTGCGGCTGTACGACAAGTACCACACCTTCGACATGAAAGAGATCCGCAAGCTGCGAGGCTAAACATGCAGGGAATCGTGCCGCTACTGGTCGTGCTGCCGCTGGTCGTCGCGTTCGGCATCGTGATCCTCGTGCAGGTCCGCGTCCTGAGGGGCCTGCCGGTGATCCTGGCGTGCTTTGCGATGCTGGCGAACCTGATCGTCTCGCTGTGTCTGCTGGGCGTGCAGGTGGACCCGATCTTCGTCGGCGGCTGGGGGCCGGCCAAGACACTCGGCATCCAGCTGACCTGCGACGGGATGGCCAAGCTCATGCTGGTTACGATCAACCTGGTGGCCTTTGCGTCGGTTCTGTTCGCGACGTCATACATCAGGCGATTCACCAAGCCGTGGCTGTTCTACTCGCTGTTCCTTCTGATGACCGGGGCGATGAACGCGGTGGTTCTCGCCGGCGACCTGTTCAACCTGTTCGTGTTCCTGGAGGTGGCGGCGATCGCCTCCTACGCGCTGGTTGCCTTCGGCTGCGAGTCCGAGGAGCTGGAGGCGTCGTTCAAGTACCTCGTGCTGGGCTCGGTGGGTTCGGTGTTCATCCTGATGGGCGTGGCGATCCTGTACTCACTCACCGGGCACCTGAACATGGCGATGGTGCACGAGGCGCTGCGGGCGCTCCGGGAGGCGGGGCCGGTCGGCCCGGCCGTCCTGCTGGCGGCGGCGGCTCTCATCGCCGGGCTGGCGCTGAAGGCGGCCATGGTGCCCTTCCACGCCTGGCTGCCCGACGCCCACCCCTCGGCGCCGGCGCCGATATCCGCAATGCTCTCGGGCGTGCTGATCAAGGCGTCGGGCGTCTATGCCCTGGCCCGCATCGTATTCAGCGTGCTTGGCGCGCAGAGCGAGTACGCGGTCATCCTCATCTCCCTGGGCGCCGCCTCAATGGTCATCGGTGCGCTGCTGTCCATCGGGCAGTGGGACTTCAAGCGGCTGCTTGCGTACAGCAGCATCTCGCAGGTGGGCTACGTCGTGCTGGCGATCGGCGTGGCGGCTCACGTCGTGTCCGGCCCCGAGCCGAACCGCGCCGCCGCCGGGCTGTGCCTGTTCGGCGGGCTGTTCCACCTGTTCAACCACGCGGCCTTCAAGAGCCTGCTGTTCCTCTCGTCCGGCTCGATCGAGCAGCAGTCGGGCACGAGGATGCTCAAGGAGATGGGCGGACTGACCCGGCGGATGCCGGTGACGAGCTTCTGCTGCCGGATAGGCGCGATGAGCATCGCCGGCGTGCCGCCATTCAACGGATTCTTCTCCAAGCTGATAATCGTGGTGGCGCTGGCGATGGCCGGATACGTCTGGCTGTCTGCCCTGGCGGTGGCGGTGGCCGTCGTGACGCTGCTGATCTTCGTAAAGGTCCAGCGATACGTCCTTGAGGGCGAGCCGGGCCCGAAGGTCGCCGCCGCGCGCGAGGCGCCCGCAATGATGTGCGTCGGGCTGGTCATCCTCGCGGTCGTCTGCGTCGCAAGCGGGCTGGCCATGGTCTTCCTGAGAGAGCAGTTGTTCGACCCGGCAAGCAGCGCCCTGCTTGACACCGCCAAAACCATCACGATGGGAGCGACCCCATGAAGTGGCTGATGTGCCTGCTGGCCGTCTTCGGGCTCTGGCTGCTGCTGTTCTGGTCGGTGGACATGGCAGTGGTGGGAAGCGGCATCTTCTTCGCGCTTATCGTCGCGACGATCCTGGGCGACATATTCCCCGACCGGCTGGTGATGCTGGTTGACCCCCGCCGGTGGATCTGCCTGCTGCTGTACCTGCCGTACTTTTTCTACTACTGCATCCGGGCGAACCTGGACGTGGCCGTCCGCGTGATCCATCCGGACGTGCCGATCCGCCCGGGCATCGTGAAGGTTGCCACCACGCTGAAGAGCGAGATGGCCAAGACGTTCCTGGCCAACAGCATCACGCTGACGCCCGGCACGCTGACGGTGGACATCGACGGGCAGGACTTCTACGTGCACTGGATCAATATCGACACGCCCGACGTTACGAAGCGCACCGCGGAAATCTGCGGGCGATTCGAGCCCTTGCTGAGGAGGATCTTCGAATGACCCTCTCTCTGTTCGAGAACCTGGCCTTCGGTGTGCTGCTGCTGAGCTCGGTGCTGTGTCTGTACCGCATCGGCCGCGGGCCCACCGCCCCGGACCGCACCGTGGCCATCGACATCCTCGGGACGCTCGTGGTGGGCTTCTGCTGCGTCATGGCCCTCTGGACGGGCCAGGGATACTACATGAACATCGCCATCGCCTGGGCGCTGATCAGCTTCGTTGGGACGCTGGCACTGGCGAAGTATCTGGAAGGCAGGTTCTACGATGCTTGAGCTGTCCTACGTATTCATCGGCATAGGGCTGGCGTTCGACCTGCTGGGCTGCATCGGGCTGGTGCGGCTGCCGGACGTGTACAATCGCGCGCAGGCCGCCACCAAGTGCGTGACTCTCGGCACCTGCATGATACTCATCGGCGTGGCGTGCCTTGCCTTCTCGGGCGCCAGGGCCGGGCTGGACGCCAACGCCTCTATGGGCGTGAAGGCCATCATCTGCGCGGTGTTCATACTGCTGACCAGCCCCGTCGGCGCCCACGCCATCTGCCGCGGGGCGTATATCTCCGGCGTGCCCCTCTGGTCGGGAAGTGTCGAGGACGCCTTCGCCCAGCGGGCCGAGACCATCCGCAGGGAGCAGGCCCAGGCCGACAAAGAAGGATCGGTGGAAAGTGAAGAAGCCCAAGCTTCGTGAGCTGAAGGAGGCGGTGAAGGCCGCCTTCTCCGGCCGATACACCTCCAAGTACCCGTTCGAGCCGCACACGCCCCCGGCGGGTTTCCGCGGCAAGCCCGAGTTCGACGAGGACGAATGCATCGGCTGCGGCGCCTGCGCGGAGGTGTGCCCGGCCCTGGCTATCACCGTCATCGACAAGCCCGACGCCGACAAGCCCGTGCGCATCCTCCGGCAGCGCCTGGACAAGTGCATCTTCTGCGGCCAGTGCGAGCTGAACTGCACGACGAAGACCGGCATCAAGCTCACGCCGACCTACGACATGTCCACGCTTGACAGGTCCACCTGCATCCAGGACATCGAGCACGATCTGGTCCTCTGCGAGGTCTGCGGCGAGGTCGTCGGCACGATCAAGCACCTGCGATGGGTGGCCGAGAAGCTCGGCGCCAAGGCCTATGCCAACCCGACGCTGATCGTGCTGGCCGACGGCGCCATGAAGCTCGCCCCCAAGGACGCGGGGCGCACCGCCGAGCCGGCCCTGGCGAGGAACGACATGATGCGCGTCATGTGCCCGGCCTGCCGCCGAACGACCGTCATCCACGAGCTGTGGGGCGAGTAGAGTCTTGCCCGAAAGCTGCCACTACCATCAACATCACGCCCCGCCGCAGGGCGAGCCGCCCGTCGGAATCGCCACCGCCGAGCACCTCGCCGAGCATCTGGCCGAGTTCGCCTGCCCGTCGATGGCCGTCGTCTGCGTCGGCAACGAGATCTGCGGCGATGACGGCGCCGGCGTGCTCGTCGCCCGGCAACTCGCCGGCCAGGTGCCCTGGAGCGTCTACGACACCCAGACCGTCCCGGAAAGCTTCCTGATGAAGATCGTCGATCGCCGCCCGGAGTCCGTGATCCTGATTGACGCCATCGACTTCGGCGCCCGCCCCGGCGCCGTGGACGTGATCGACGCCGGAAAGATCGGCGGGCAGGGCCCCAGCACGCATGGGCCGGCGCCCGTCGCCTTCTTTGAACTGCTGCAGATGATGGTCCCCTGCCGCCGCGCCGTTGTGGGCATCCAGCCGCAGAACGTCGAGTTCGGCTCGGCCATGACCCAGCCCGTCGCAGAGGCCGCCGAGATGGTCGTCCGGGCGTTCAAGGCACTCGCCGCCGACAGCAAGCCCGATCAGCCGGCCTGAGACGGCCCTGGCCCCCCTGCCAGCGGCAGATACACGGTGAACGTCGTCCCCCCCGCCGCTGATGCAAACTCGATCCGCCCGCCGTGAAGCTCAACGATCCGTCTGGTGATGGCCAGCCCCAGGCCGGTTCCCTCCGGCAGCATCCGCCTGGCCGCGCCGGAGCGGTAGAACTCCTCGAAGATCCTCTCGGTCGCCTGGGGGGCTATGCCGATGCCCGTGTCGGAGACCGACAGGACGGTCTCGTGATCGTCGGACGACAGCCGCACCTCCACACGCCCGCCGGAAGGGGTGTACTGGATCGCATTGGACACCAGGTTCGTCACCACCTCGTTGAGCAGCTCCTTGTCGCCGGCCAGCCGCGCCGGGCCGGCCGTGCACGTCAGCTCCACCCCCGCATCGCGCGCCCGCTCGCGGAACAGCTCGACCGTCTCTCTGACCAGCTCGCCCATCTCGATGCGCCTGACGCGCAGCAGGCTCCCCCCCGCGCGCAGGCGGGAGTAGTCGCGCAGATCGTCCACCAGCTCCATCAGTCCGCGCATCCGCTTCTGGGCGCGATCGACCATGGCCGAGGGCTCCGAGCCGAGCGTCTTGCAGGTGTCGGTGATGGCCCCGAGTATGCTGTAGATGGCGGACAGTGGCGCCCGCATCTCGTGGCCGGCCTTGCGCATGAAGAAGCTCTTGGCCTCATCCGCCCGGCTCAGGGCGGTGTACGCGCGTTCCAGCTCGGCCTCGCGGTTGCGGAGCTTCGAGGAGATGGCGGCCGCCACGAAGACGATCGCGAAGATGGTGATGGTCAGGGCGGCCGTCACCTTCAGAACGAACAGCGGGTCGGTGTACATGACGGCTGCCTTGTTGGGCCAGTCGGCCTGCACGTGCTCGATGAGGCCCTGCTGCTCGCCCCAGGCCAGCGCGTTGATGAGCATGACCGCGCCGGCCGCCGTCGCGTACGTCAGCCTGCGGGGCAGAAGCTCCGTCGCGATTACCAGCGGCACCAGCACCAGGATCGTGAAGAAGTTCTCCACCCCGCCGGTATAGTGCGCCAGCGCGCAGGCCGCGATCATGTCACAGACCAACTGCCCCATCGCAAGCTGCACGATCAGCCGCCGGTCGATCTGACCGCGGGCGTGGAGGATGTGCACGAGAAACGTGAAGACCGCGTTGTACAGCAGGACGGCCAGCACCACCTTCACCGCCGGGGCCATGGTGGGCGGGCCGTCGCCCGTCCGGAACCGCACGCCCAGTACGTACCAGCTCACCAGCAGCGCAAGTATCGCAAGCGCCGCCATCGCCCATCGCACGTGGGTGAACCACCCAAGCCGATAGAACAGCTCGCGGTCAGTTATGCTCAGCGTTGTAGGCTGTTCGCTCATGGGACGATTCACCCGTCGTCGCGCAGCCGCCGGCGCCTTCGCCTCTGGCCGCCCGCGGGCTGACCTTCATTCACTCTGCCGCGGGAGATTCTAACGCGACTTCCATGATAGGCGTATCGGCTTTTGCCGTCTCCAGCCGCCCCATGCTTCAACCCTCGGGACCGGCCTTGACTTGCTGCGGCGATGCACTACAATGTAGTGCATGAGCAATCTGACGGTTCGCATTCCCGAGAAGCTTCGCAGGCAGCTCAAGCAACTCGGTCGCAAGCAGCAGCGCCCGGTCAGCGAGCTTGTGCGCGACTCGCTTCGCCGATACGTCGCCCAGGAGCAGCTTCGCCAGATTCGAGAGCGGCTCCGACCCTATGCGGAGGCAAAGGGCTTCCTCACTGACGAAGACGTCTTCAAGGCCGTGTCGTGAGGATCGTCCTTGACACGAACGTATTGCTATCTGGGGTCTTTACGCGGGGGCTGTGCGAGGCGCTGCTGGACGCCTGCCTGGGCTGCGAAGAGTGCACGGTGGTGCTTTCGGAGCCTATCCTCCACGAGTTTGCCCGTCACGCCGCCAAGGAGTTTGGCGCCCCGGCCGGCGAGGTCCGCGGCGCAGTCGAGTTCCTGCGGAGCCATGTGAGCCTGGTTGAACCGGCGAAGGTGTCCCCCGACGCCTGCCGCGACGCCAACGACCTGGCGGTCCTGGGCACCGCCGTGGCCGCCGCGGCGGACTGCCTCGTCACCGGCGACAGCGACCTGCTGGACCTCCGCGAGTTCCGCGGCGTGCCCATCATCTCGCCGCGAACGTTCCACTACCGGGTCGCGTAGGACTACGCCCGGCGGGACTCGAACCCACGACCTGCGGTTTAGGAAACCGCCGCTCTATCCTGCTGAGCTACGGGCGTCTGTTACACCGT
>Ga0307379_10010064_pt1 | contig 12571 bp, 9 predicted proteins | sample UN2MG_FD_202237 | JGI IMG/M metagenome (GOLD analysis project Ga0307379, IMG submission 202237) | Soil microbial communities from Risofladan, Vaasa, Finland - UN-2 | ecosystem: Environmental > Terrestrial > Soil > Coastal area > Acid sulfate soil | place: Finland: Risofladan, Vaasa | collected... | reverse complement strand
GAATGCACCGCAGTCGGGCGACTTGCCCGTGTACTGCCCGGAGAATGGCGTTACCATTCCGGCGTTGATGGCGGGCGAGTTTGACTGTAGCTGGAAATTCGCCTGCGAGGCATTCACAAACCTGGGGTCAACCGACGACTCGATGTTGTGGCTCATTGTCGGGCGCGGATCGGTGCCCACATCCCATGACGAGGCCCTGAAGATGTTGTTCCTGATCACCGTGCCGGACATATCGGACCTGTACTGCGAGGTAGACGTATCGGGGAAACCGGCCAGCGCCTGGCCGCTCGACCGCAGCGGGCCAACCGTGTTGTGTATGACGTTGTTGTTCACGCTGGGCCTGTTCAGGTGCAGCGCGTAGCGCACGTCGTATACAACGTTGTGATGGACGTTGTAGTTGCGGTTGTTGTTGTCGAGGTAGATGCCCGACTGCGTGCAGCCGTAGACGACGTTATAGGCGATTTCGGTGCCTTTGCCGTCGGTGGCAATCGTATAGGTGATGCCGAGGTCGGTCATCTGCAGGCCGGCATTGTACATGTAGTTGTTCAGAATCTTGATGTTCTGAGCGTTGATGTGCACCAGGATGCTGCGGCCCGAATTGAACAGCGTGTTGTTCTTGATGATATGTCCGCTGGTGGTGCCGGCGGCGGTGTTGATGGCGCCCGCATCGGTGCCGCCGTACACGACGTCACGGATCTCGCAGTTTGTTACCTTGTTGTTTGTGCCCTGCAGCGTAACGCCGTTGCCGGCGCTGTAGGCTATTTTGCTGTTGCGGATTTCATTGTTGCTGCCGGTGAGCACAAAGCCCGTGTAGTCCACGTTGCCCTGCGCGTATGGGCCGCGGTCGATCACGAAGAAATGGTTCACGTAGCTCGCGTCAACGCCATCGATGATGCAGTTGCGCGTTGAGCCGTTGGTCTTCATGGCGGCGGCGATGACCTTGAATCCTTCGACGTTAATGTAGCTGCGGTTGCTGAGGTCGAAGACATTCTGGCGCCGTTTTGCCTCCACCACGAGGTTGTTCGGATTGCTGCTGTCGGGCGCCCACAGATACATCGTCGAGCCGTCGAAGAACCACTCGCCGGCGCGGTCAAGAGCCTTCAACGTGCCGGTGATGAAATACTTGCCTCCGTGTTTTCCGATATCTTCGTACGAAAGATGGCCCGCCGAATGAATCTTGAACTTGATGTAGCCTGAGCCGGACCCCGTGATCCTGCCCGTGCGGGCGTACCACCGCCTTCCCGGCTGCATGTATACCAGGGCATCGGTCCAAGTGCCCGCGGCCTGCGTGAGGCTGGAATCGCGGATGGTGCCCTCGGTGCCCGAAGACCACGCGCTGCCGCTGGCCATAGTGCGCAGGTTCGGGTATGACAGGTCGGTGCTGTTTGGCCAGCGAGCCTCCATCACGTTCTTGCCGTTAACAAAGAGTTGGTTGTTACCGGCGCCCATGTTCCAGCTCATTTGCGCCCTATAGATGGAACCGCTGTATTGCGTCCATCCTGTTACAGTGTCGGCGCCGCTGAGTGTTACCTGCTCGCCCGGATAGGGCTTGAACGTGATGGGCGACGCCGCGCTGCCCGAGTTCGGCGGTATTACGTTCTCGCGATAAGTGCCCTTGCGCACCAGGCACATGTCGCCCGCCGTCATCACGTTTGCGGCTTTCTGGATCGTGCGAAACGGCTGCGATATCGAACCGGTGTTCGAGTCGCTGCCGCTGTTCGCATCAACGTAGTACGTGGCGGCGGCGGCAGTGAGGGATAAGGAAATAATGCTGATGATTGCAGCTATTCCCGCCTTCGCCATGCGTACCTGCAGTTGCTTTCCAGCCATGTGAGCTCCTTTCTTACCAGGTTGAAATTCTCCGGGCCAGAGCACCAATGCTCAGACCTCTACACGCAGAGCATCTGAAACATTATATCTGCGCCGGTGGGCATCGTCAAGGCTAAATCAGAGATTTTGCGGGAATTCGGCAGCGGCTTGCGATGCGTTGGATGTCATGTGGTGGGCACAACATTGCTGCAGAGGCATTGCCTGGGTGAAGACCACAGTAAGAGCAGCTTGAACGGCAGGTTTGGGCCGGTCTCTTTTCTTCTGCACACTTCGGGCTCGTGCTTCTGCCTTTGCTCCGGCGCTCGTCGGCCTCTCTTCACGGTTTCAACTTGTACAACACGGCTTCGGTCGGCAGGCCGGCGATCACGCAAGGGCAACGAGGAGGTGAGCCATGACGGCGCGCGCAAACGTATCTTCATCGCCGGCAATCGAGCGCGATTCACCTTCCCCTCTCGTTTCCGTCATCATTCCCGCGTATAATTCGGCCGTTTCGCTGCCGCGCTCCATCGACAGCGCCCTTGCACAAGGTCTGGGCGCCGCCGCCGAAATCATCGTCGTCAACGATGGCTCCACCGATGCCGTCCCCGAGGTGGCCGCGCGCTACGCAGGCGCCATCGTGTACATCGAGCAGCAAAACCAGGGGCAGGCTGCAGCACGCAACCGCGGGCTAGCCGCCGCAAGAGGCAAATACGTGGCGTTCCTCGATTCCGACGACTACTGGCTGCCGCGCTTCCTTCGCGCGTGCCTCGAGTTTCTCGAGTCGCATCCCGATGCCGCCGCCGTGAGCACCGGCCAGCTCATAAAGCTGTGGGGCAAGGAGGAAAAGATACGTCCGCAGTTTCTCAATGATCCATCCGCGGCCTCGCTCCATCCGATCGTCCTCGAGAAGTTTTTCGAATTCTGGTCGCGCCACGATCACATCCGCACCGGCTCCACGCTAATCCGCCGCGAATTGATCGAAGCCGCCGGTTACCAGCGGGCCGACCTCTGGCAATGCGAAGACCTGGAGTACTGGGGCTACCTCGCCACCTTCGGCAGGTGGGGCTTCATTCCGCAGGTGCTGTTTGTGAGCGATGGCACCGCTGCCGCCGCCGCACAGGGATGGACCGCCAAATATCGAGTCCGCCGCCGGCGCTGCCCCACCGTTGAGCAATGGCAAAGCCGCCTGCTGCCGCGGATCAGCCCGCAAGACTTTCCTTTCTTCCGGCTCGTCCGCGGGCGCGTAGCGACCATGTTTGCTCATTCAAAAATACTGGCGGGCGACGACGCCGCTGCGCTCGACATCGTGCGCGAATACGGCGGAGAGCTTGCAAGGCAGTGGAGCAGCCGATTGATGATGCTTGGCCTGAAGACCGGAGCACCCGGCTGGCGGGCGGCGTGCGGCCTGCTGAGACTACGCGAGCGCACGAAATCGTTCTTCATGACGTTCGCGCGAAGATTCAGCGGCATCGGCGGCACCGAACGAACTGATACGTCATCCGGATAACAGAGAGATGAAAAGCAGGGCGTGTCCTATTTCAGCAGCAGGAATTCGGCAGCCATCTTGCCCAGCAGCGACTGCTCGCCGGCCACCTCTTTCGTCTTCTCGAGCAGCGGCACCGCACTCGCGCTCAGAGCCGTGCGGCAAGCCGCCGCCGGAAAACGAGCAGACGACCCCGCGGCCGGGTATCACCCTGTAGTCGGCCATTGTCTGCAGCACCGCCTCGATAGCCGACGCCACCTTGCCCGGCGTATCTTTCTGATTGTCGCCGTCCATATACTGCATGTTGATGCCGATGAGGTTCTGGCTGTCGAGAAAAGGCCCGGCCCACTGGCCGAAATTAGCAGCGCCGCCATGCCCGCCCTGGCCGTGGAAATACAGATGGATGCCCGCGGGATTCCCTTCGGAGTAGCTCTTCGGCACGCAGACGTAGTAATTGTTGCCCTCGCTGCTCGTCTTCATCTGGTAAGTGCCGGTCTTGCCCTTGTTTTCGGAGGGCGCAGGAGCGGTGATCAATTCCTTCTTCACGCGCTCCTTCGCATCACGCCGAGCGTCGACGGCAAGCGCGGGGGCCGCGAGTGCCGCTGTCATGGCAACCAGAAGGGCGAGCCGCATTGTTGCTGCTTGCATAATCATTCCTTTTCTTCAGCCTCTTCCGGCTCGGCCTCTTCCGGCTCAGGCTCGTGGGTGTTTGCCCGCCCGCGCTCGTAACCTGTGAACCGAACTTCATTTCCCTCGGCGTCGGCGGCTATCACATGGAAAACGCCTTTCGTCGGATTTCGGTAAAGGAAGCCCGAAGCGGTTTGGCGGCCAACGACATCGATCTCGACCGGTATGACTTCGAAGACATCGCCTTTACTTTGCTCGATGGCTTCACGCTTGCCGATCACGATTGCGCCGTTCGACACCACGCACTTGACGTCCGCTGCCAGGTTCAGCCAGCCAAGAACTCTGCCCAGGGGCGTGTCCTTCACCATCAGCGTGGAATCCGGTACGCGCACTTGGTCTTGCAGGATGATTGTGGCATTACTCGTCTGCTGGAGAAACTGCACAGCATCCGCGAGTGACGTTTCCACGAAATCGAACGAGACCGGCTTGGCCAAACGTTTATGCATTTCGAGCAGCCATTCGGGCGCCTTGTCGTCCGGAATGCCGTCCGGTCCAGCCGGAGCCGCATCCATCCACTTGTACGCGTAGCCCTGCAACGTCACGGAATGGCCTTTGCCATCGGTGCAGAAGGCCGCCACGCGCCCCGATTCGCTCGGGTGCAGCAGGAAGCCGGTGGACGGAGCTTTGGAATCCTGCGCCAGAATCTCGATGGCGATGGTCTCCGCCACCGGTTTCTGCGCTACCTTGCTTGCCGACTGTTTGCTGCCGAGGAAAAGAATCCCGCCTGCATGTGCGATCTCAGCCTCCGCCTGCGTGGCGATCCAGTCAAGAGCCTGGCCCAATTTCATATCGTTCATCTTCAGTGTCACCAAAGTCTTTTTGGGCGCGTCCAATTCCGGGTCGAGCATGATCGGGGCACCGGTCAGCGCCACGAGGAAGGTTACCGCATCGGGGAGAGGCGTGTTTATGAAATCGAACGAGACTTTCTGTTCGAGCTTCTGCCGCAGGGCAGCGTCGCCGTACGTAGGCATCGCCATCAGGGACATCCGCAGGATTCCGGCTGCTTCCTCGTGCGTGGGCTCGGCTTTCAGAGCTTTATGAGCCAGGCGGCAGGCTTCGGCGAATTGCTCGCCGGCGAAGGCTTCCTCGGCAGCCAAGAGCAATTCGTCGACGTTTACGGGCGGCGCCACAGGCGTTGGGGCGGTGATTTGAACTGCGGGTGGATTGATCCAACGCGGCACGGGCTGCGCCACCGGCGGAGGAGCTTTCGACAGGACCATCCACGTTCCCACGCTTCCCAGCAACAGCCCCGCCACCATGCCGAGTACCAGGGCAAACCAGCCGTTGGACGATTTGTCGGACATTGCACGTCTCCTTCATGCAAAGGTGAATACTGCCGCGACTCCCTATGCCAAATTATACCGGCGCGGTCGGGCAATACAAGGGCCGCGTGGTCATCGATCGTCGTGTTTTCGCGTCACTCGCCCACCGGCCAATACCGCCGGCCGGTTTCGCTCCGGCCTGTTCGTCTGTCAATGCTGCAGCTCCCCCTGTCCGATGTTCACGCCGTTACGGCAACTGGTCCTTCACCACCTTGCCGGCGGGATTTCGCGGAAGCGCGTCCATGAAGACCATGAGCTGAGGCACCTTGTAGGACGGCAGCTTTTCGTAGCAATGCTTGCGGAGGTCCATCTCGGAAAGCGAAGGGTCGCGCGGCACCACGTAAGCCTTCACAAGCTCGCCGAGGTGCGCACGCGGGCCGGTGGCCGGCACGCCCTTCACGGCCGCCTCGCGCACTTTTTCGTGCGCCTGCAGCACCGCCTCCACCTCGGCGGCAAAAACGTTCTCGCCGCCTACGATGATCATATCCTTCTTGCGGCCCTTGATGAAGAAGTAGCCGTCCTGGTCGATCGCGGCCAGATCGCCGGTGCGGAACCACTCGCGGCCGCCCACGGTAGCGATGGCGTCGTTCAGCCGCTCGGGCTGGTTGTAGTAGCCGGGGATCACCTCCTCGCGGGCAAAAAGCAGCTCGCCCACGGTGCCCGGCGGCACGTCGCCGTCCTTGTCGTCCACCACCCTGGCTTCCACAAACGGCAGCAGCCGGCCGATCGAGTCGGGCCGGGTTTCCACGTCTTCGTTGCGGAGCACGTGGGTCATGCTGATCGTTTCGGTGAGGCCGAAGAAATTGTGCAGGGCCACATTCGGGAACCGCTGGCGCAGCTCGCGCACGACGGCCACGGGCATAGGAGAGCCGGCGTATGCCATCACGCGCAGCGACGACGCATCGTAGCCGTCCAGGTTTTTCATCGACAGTATCTTCTGGAAAACGGACGGCACGCTGAGGAAGGTGGTGATCCTCTCGCGCTGCACCACGTCCATCAGGTCGTCGGGCGCGGCGGTGGAAACAATCACCACCGGCGCCTTCTGGTATGCCGCGGTGGGCAGCGTGCTGTAGAGGGCGGTGCAGTGGAACATCGGGTTTACCAGCAGGTGCACGTCGTTTGCGCTCAGGGCGTGGGCGTTGATGGCGGCGGCTGCGTTGAACATCAGGTCGCAGTGCCGCATCATCGCGCCCTTGGGCGCGGCGGTGGTGCCCGACGTGTGCATGATGATCGAAAGCGCGTCGTGCTCGATAGGAATCTCGGGCGCACTTCCGCGGGCAGAAAGGAGGCTGTCGAACGAAGGCAGGGTGCCGCCCTTCTCAATGGCAAACGCGGCAGTGTGCGGCGAGGCCGCGGCCGCGCGCATCGCGGCGGCATCGTGCGGCCCGCGCACGAATAGCGCCTGCGGCTGCACGCTGGCAAAGATGCCGGCGAGGCTCTCCTCCTTCAGCCACGTATTCAGCGGCACGATCACGCCGCCCAGCCGCTGCGTGGCCCAATAGACGAGATAGTATTCCAGGCAGTTCGGCAGGCACACGGCCACCTTCGGCCGCGGGCCGACGGCTGCATGCAAACCGGCGGCGAGTCGTTCCACGTAGTCGTTTGCCTCGCCGTAGCTGAGGCGGCGGTCGCCTTCGATCACCGCGGGCCGGCCGGGCGTGAGCGATACCGCCTCGCGCCAGAAATCGCGCGTAGTGAGAAGCGTGGGCTTGCGGACGGGCCGCGCCCGCGTGCCAAGCAGGCTCTCGAGCGCCGGCTCGAGCATGTCGGCCACATAGCGGTTGCCGTATTCGTTGGGGTGGTTCGAGTCCATCCAGCAGCGGCGGTTGTTTATGATGTTTTCCTGGATGTTTGCCACGTATGGGCAGCGGTGGCGCGCGGCTATCTCGGCCTCGAGCTTCTGATAGGCCACGCCGCGCTCGTCGATGCCGTAAGCTTTAGGCAGTAGCCGCCCGGAGGCATCGCGATACTGGCCGAACACGCCGAGCACCGCCGCACGTCCGCCGACATTTTTTACGCCGAGGATACAGCGCTCGAGGTCCGCCCCCCATTCGGCAAACGGCCGCTCGTTGCGCCACCAGTCGTTTGCCCCAAGCTCGATCAACACCACGTCGGGCCGCTCGGCCAGCACGTCGGTGTCGAACCGCTGCATCGCCTCGACAAAGCTTTCGCCGCCTACGCCCTTGTTCACGAAAGCGTGCCCGGGGAAGCGGTCTTGCAGGACATCGCTGAACCGCCCGCCGATCAAGGCCCCGGCATCGCCGCCGCACGTAGTGAGGCTGTCGCCAAAACAGACAATCTTCATCTATGAGAACTCCGGTCGGCAAATGGCTTGTGGAAGGCTCGGCCAGCCCGAAAACGCATCATAAAGCATAAGGTTCCGAGGGGATGATGTCAAGGGAAAGCAAACGGATCACCAGTATCGCGGGCTGCCGAGAAGCTTGGCCAGCCACGCCACGGCGAGCACGATGAGCCACGCAGGCAGAAACATGGAAGGAATGGCGGCTTTGCGTTTGCGGGCGATGCCCGCAAACAACCATCCCAAGCTCAATACGAACAGCAGGACGATCGGCACCGCCAGGGGATTCCACCTGAGCGAGGCGGACACGTCGGCCTTGAAAAGACACACCAGGCTGCGCGTCAAACCCGTAGTGGGTGCGGGCAGCCCGGTGATGGATAGAAACGGAGCGGGCGGAAGCATGCCCCGGCACAGCCAAAACAGCCACCACGAGCAGTATGCAGCCAAGGCGGCAACGCCGAACACGCTGAATGCTGTGCGAGTGCGCCCGGACACGCTCATTGGCAATGGCCTGCTTGTGGGCTTGTTTACCTTTGAGCCTTCGTGCTTTCGATGACCCACGGCAACCAGCACAAAGGCAAGCATACGAACAGGAGAGCGATGAAAAGAATGAACCCGCCCTTGTTCAACCCCAGCGCAAATTCCTTCTTGTTCTCGTCAACCGGCTGTCCTTGATACATATTGTTCCCTTTCCTTCGAGTAATCAGCCCTTGGAAACCGTGAGCCGTTAATCTTACATGATCATCCGTGTATGTCAAGAAGAATTATCGCGCCGCCCGAATTATCGCGCCGCCGCGGCACGGCCGGGCGCCGCCGGTTGTTTCACTAGCGGAATCGGCGGCGAAAGAGGGGAGCGATGCAATGAAGGTGGCGATAGGTTCCGACCATACCGGCGTAAAACACCGAAAGCAGGTGAAGGCTCTGCTCGATAGCCTGGGCATCGAGAGCCGCGAGATCGGCCTGGATACCGAAGAGGCCGTGGACTATCCCGACATTGCCTACGAGGTGGCCACGGCGGTGGCCGAACGCGAATGCGATTACGGCGTGATCATCTGCGGCACCGGCATCGGCGTGGGCATCGTTGCAAACAAGGTGCCCGGCGTGCTGGCGGCCGTCTGCCACGACGAATACTCGACGAGGATGTCGCGCCGAGACGACCACGCGAACGTGCTGTGCCTGGGCGCTCGCGAGGGCAGCGAAGAAGACGTGGTGAAACTGGTGGACGTGTGGCTGAAGACGCCCCCCGAAGGCGGCCGCCACAGCCGCCGCGTCGGCAAGATCCTGCAGATCGAGCACGATGTGCTCGCGAAATGGTGCCGGAAGGGCAGAACCGCTGCAATACACTGATCCGGAATTCAACCACTGATAGGCACTGATCTGGCACTAAAGGGCCCACGGCTCCGGAGCTGTTCAGCGTGAAGGGGACGCTTGATCTGACGCGCGAGCTGCAGCTTGACGGTTTGGATCGCGTTACTCTCTACGAAAAGCCGGCGGGCGAGCGGCGCAGGATGGCAGCCGACTAAGGCGTGCCGATCGTCTGCCACACGTTTTTCGCCGATCTGGATTTTCCCGATTCGCTGGGCCGCGTGACGGGCGGCGCAGCGGCTGCGCGGCCTCATCGGCGAATGCAATAGCGCCTGAGCGCCATCAGTCTTCAAGCGGTCCGGCGGCGGTGTCGTCTTCGGTGCGATACACCTGCGACATCGTGCGCGGCACGTTCGCAATGTCGCACCGCGGCACAAAATTCTCCGCCAGATGCACGTTCTTCTCCACCTCGTGCGGCCACCGCATGCCCACGATCGCCAGATGTACGCGGCTGTCGGACAGCACGAATTTGAGCGCCACCTCGTTAAGGTCGCTAGCCTGCTGCCATTCGGGGGCGATCAGCCCGGCGATATGCTGGAAAACGCCGGAGGTGAGCGGCCGCATCACCGCCACGCCCATGTCTTCCCGGCGGGCTTCGTTGAGCGCGTGCCGCGCCGCCGACTGATAGATGATGTTGTAGCAGAGCTGAACCATATCAAACGCGTGGGTTGCGATCAGCGGCCGCCCGCACCAGGATTCTTCGGTGGTGAAGCCGATGAACCGCGCGATGCCCTTTGCGCGCAGATCCAGCATCGCATCCAGAATTCCGTCGTTTACAATATGGTCGATGTCCGACCGGATGAACATTCGCCCGTGGATCTGGAGCACGTCGATCACATCGGTGCGTAGCCGCCGGCGCGACTGGTCAACGCTGGCCCGCAAGTCGTCGGGTGATCCATTGTGAGGCACCTTGGTAGCGAGCACCACCTTGTCGCGCCGCGCCTCAATCGCCTCGCCGATAACCAATTCGCTTTGGCCGCCGCCGTAGCCGGGCGAGGTGTCGATGAAGTTTATACCGGCGTCGAGCGCCGCCTTCACGGTATCGATCGCCTGCGCGTAGCCGGCGGCCGAGTAGGGGTCCCAGCCTTGGGCCCTGTTTACATTGCCGAACGCATATCCGCCAAGGCCGATTTGCGCCACATCCAAACACGTCTTTCCAAATCGCACTCTCGGCATCATTGCCAAAATCCTCCGGGCGAAAAGAACCGGCGGCCAGCCGAATGCATTGCTGCCGGGATGGCCGCCGTTTTCATCGTAAATGCGCGAGCCGCCGGATGCTTCCGGGCCGCTCACGAACCGTCGGCCGCGGCCCTTCCGGCGATTGGCCGGGCTTGTGGATCAGCCGGTTTCACCGGTTTCAGGCTCTTGCCGTTCTTCTCCTGGATCAGGAACACCTGCGCGTTTTGCGAGCACAGCGTGATCGCATCGGTGCTGGTATTGGCCGGCACGTGCGCGAATGGCGAGATCGACTGCTCCCACACCATCTCGCCGGTTTCCGGATCGACGGCCTTGATGGTGTTGCTCTCGGTAAGCACGTAAAGCAGCCGCCCCAAGGCCACGGGCTTCAGGCCGTTCGGCAGTTTCCATTTTTCGGTTCCGGTTTCCTTGTCGATGGCATACAGGCCGTACCCTTCGGCCCGTGCGAGCACAAGTTTCGGCCCGGCCAGCCACATGCCTTTGCGAACCGGTGCCTGGGCGTGGAATTTCCAGGCCACTGCGCCGGTGATCTTGGCCACGGCATAAACGTTGAAGCTTTCCGACCCGCAGTACACGTACTGGTCGTCCTGGATCAGGTCGCCGGTTATCTCGCCGCCCGTTTTCACATGCCACATCACTTCGCGTTTCAGGGAATTGTAGCAGAACACGCGGCCGTCTTCGGAGCCGACGTAAAGCATTTCATCGTTTACCAATGGTTGTGAAACAATGATCCCGGACGTGCCGAACCTCCAGGACGGGAAGCGGCTGGGGCCTTGGAGCACGTAAAGGGCGTGGTCGGCGGAGCCGACGTATTGCGTTTCATCGACGGCAAAGATGGGTGATGTGACGGGGAAGGTAGTTTTGGTTTTCCACTTCGGGGCGCCCATTTCGGCGTCGATGGCGTGTATGGTGCTGCCAGCCGATGCCCAAACGAATTCGCCGCGGTAGGTGGGCCGGTTGTCAAGCGGCCGCGTGAGGTCGTAGCGCCAGCGGGCATAGCCGTTGTAAAGATCGAGCGCCAGAAGCTTGTGGTTCCTGGTGATGAGGAGGATGATGTCGTCTTGCGCCCAGATGTTTTCGATGCTCTCTTCGGCGAGCGGCGTGCTCCACACTATGTACATGCCGAGCTTGTCGAGCACGTCTTTTTCGAGGAAGGGCGCATTGATGTCAATCTTGGGCTTTTCAATCTTTTCGATAACCTCGCGGCGTGCGGTGCGGCGTTTGGCTTCGGCCTTGCGTGCCTTGTCGAGGCCGGCGAAATCGGGCTCGGGGTCTGACGTGGCCAGCCCGGCGGCGAAATGGTAGCTGCTGTCTACCGCGTTGTCGGTGGTCTTCAGGCCGCTGTGCAGCGCCCCGGCGATGTCCCCCTCGAGCACGGTAAACGTGTCTAGCGTGCCGTCGATCGGCTTTACGCCGCTGCCGCCGCCTGGCTCGCGCATACGGGCATTCTCGGTGACCATACAGCCGGCCGCAAGGATCAGGGCCGCGACAAATAGGACAGTTGCACTCGATTTCATTGTCAGCTCCATCTCTAAACGTGCCTATGGTTGAGCTTTAGCGGGTGCCGCTTCAAAACGGGCGCGGTCACTCGTGGTGCAAATTCTCATACAGCGGAAACTGCTCGCAGAGCTTCCGCACGTTGTGCCTTATTTCGTGCCGAAGAGCGCTGTCGTCGGGATGCATTATTACGTCGTCGATCCACGCGGCGATCTTCTTCATTTCTGGTTCTTTCATTCCTCTGGTGGTTACGGCGGGCGTGCCGATTCGCACGCCGCTTGCTTGTGAAGGCGGCTTGGGGTCGAACGGGATCAGGTTGTGGTTCAGTGTGATGCCGGCTTCGTCGAGCAATGTGCAGGCCAGCTTGCCGCTGATGTTGTGGTTTCGCAGGTCGACGAGGAACAGGTGGTTGTCGCTGCCGCCGGTAACGATCGTGTAGCCGCGGCCCTTGAGTTCCTGCAGCAGCGCCTGGCAGTTGTGCAGGATCTGGCCCTGGTAGTCTTTGAAGGCGCCGTTGAGTGCTTCCTTGAGCGCTACGGCTTTGCCGGCGATAGTGTGCATCAGCGGCCCGCCCTGGATGCCGGGAAATATCTGGCTGTCGATCTTCGCGGCAAATTTTTTCCGGCACAGGATGATTCCGCCGCGCGGCCCGCGCATAGTCTTGTGCGTGGTGGCCGTCACGAAGTCGGAGCACGCCACGGGGCTTGGATGCAGCCCGGCGGCCACCAGCCCGGCCACGTGGGCGATATCGGCCAGCAGGTATGCGCCCACCTGTTTGGCGATCGAGGCGAAAGCCTCATAGTCGATGAACCGCGGATAGGCGCTGGCGCCGGCGATTATCAGCCCGGGCTTGCATTCGAGCGCCTTGCGGCGGATGTCGTCCATGTCGATCATCTCGGTTTCGGGGTCCAC
>Ga0307379_10010063_pt1 | contig 12572 bp, 11 predicted proteins | sample UN2MG_FD_202237 | JGI IMG/M metagenome (GOLD analysis project Ga0307379, IMG submission 202237) | Soil microbial communities from Risofladan, Vaasa, Finland - UN-2 | ecosystem: Environmental > Terrestrial > Soil > Coastal area > Acid sulfate soil | place: Finland: Risofladan, Vaasa | collected... | reverse complement strand
AATTGAAAAATTAAAAGGTGTCGATAGTAGTGTGTGGTCGTGCTCGTGGAGAACTTCCGGTTCAATTATTGCAAAAATAAGAAATACGCACTATTATACAGATGAAGATTATATATCCTTTTATTGGGGTGGAAATGAAGGAATAGTTTCTGACAAGGTAAAGGAATGTTTTGAAAGAATGGGATGGGAACTGTACCCATGGGACGATTAAATGCATACGTTAAAAACTCATGTTAAACGCAACTTTAAGGGGATATTAGTGGTCGGGGATATTCATTCCGACTATGAATCCTTGATGCGTGCCCATAATGTTGCAGAGACCCACAATTATTTCTTTATGCCACTAGGCGATTTAGTTGATCGCGGCCCATTCCCGTTCGAAACTGTGTTACATATGTCTGCTTTTATGAAAACCGGTTGTACAGGATTTGTATTAGGAAATCATGACGATAAATTTTATCGTTTTCATAAAGGTGCCAAAGTTAGTTTTTCTGTAGATGCTAGACGAACTTTAGCGGACGTCGGCCCCGAAAGGCAAGAAGAATTCTTAAAAATGTATGCCGAAATAATTGAGACTCCTGTTTATTCCAAGCTGTATCATGTGTTTGATGATATAACACTTGTCCATGCTGCAAGTCATCCTAGTATGTGGGATCCCTTAGTGAAAGCAGGTAATGAAGCGCGTTCACGCGCATTATACGGCGAAGTAAATGGCAAAAGACACGACGATGGCCTCCCAGTCAGAGAATATAACTGGATAGACGAGATTCCAACAGGAAAAACTGTTGTAGTCGGTCACGATCGCGCCCCTATTAATAATATTCAAATAGTCGAGCCTATGATAAAAACCAATAGTAATGGCGGCAAAGCAGTTTTTATCGATACCGGCTGCGGCAAGGGCGGATTTTTAACTGGAATGGTTATTGCTAACCATAAAGGGAATTTTAAGTTTGATCGATTTGTGGATTTTAAGTGAGTAGTTGACATTTGCCAAATCAAACTGTATTATTAGCACATGCAATTAAAAGTGATTGCTACTTAAACACACTAACTCGGAGAATTTTATGACAAACGCAAAGAAACTAACAAAAATCGATAAATCAGTTCAATTTACCTCATTGTCCGGCAGTAGCCTCATTGCTTCCTATGCACGTACAGGTAAGAATTTGGCTCTGAAGTTCAAGAATGGTGGCACATACGTTTATAATAATGTCGACGATGCAACAGTTACGGCACTTACTGAGGCGCCTTCAAAAGGTAAGTTCTTTTCCACTAACATTCGCGGCAAGTTTACCTCCGAACAAGCTGAATAAAAAGGAAATAAAATGCCCATCATTAAAGGTAAGTTAGATCCATTTTGCGAAACAGGGACCGAAGGTGTAGTTTGGTGCTTGTACGAAGACGGCAAAACTGGCTATGATGGGTTGCACCTTTTAATGGACAACGATTATCTTGCGATACTCGATCCCAACGACAACACTAAAGTTATCTGGGAAGGACATATTAGTTTAGAATACAGCACAAATTGTCAACCTCATCCACTAAATCCGAACTACATGTTTCAAATAATTGACGGCCAAGGGGTAAAAGGAATCCAAGTTGATATAGAACCTTCCGTTTGGTTCGAGTGGTTTCAAAAACAATACCCTGCCGAGCTCATTAAAGCTGCGGCAGGACATATGTTCCACTAATTTAAAATAGTAGGAGATGTGAATGATTGACAATAAGAGTGACGTTGTTATAGGGATAACTGCGGGCAGTTTCGACCTGACGCATTGTGGGCATTACCTAATGTTCGAGGAATGCAAGGGTAGCTGCGACTATTTGATAGTACTACTTCAGACTAATCCAAACACTGACAGGCCCGAAAAGAATGTACCGATTCAAAGCACACATGAACGATATTTACAGGTACGAGCATGTAAATATATTGACGAAGTTGTAGTTTACGAAACCGAGCAGGATTTGTATAATTTATTATGTTCAATTAAGTTTGATAAACGGTTTATTGGATCAGATTGGCAGAATAAACAATTTACGGGTCACGATATACCTGGCATGACAGAGAGGATTGTTTTTAATTCGCGCAATCATGGGTTTTCGACAAGTAGCTTAAGAGCAAGAGTACACAAGGCAGAAAATGATAAACTTATCTAAATGGAATGTTAGTATCGAATGCGGTCCTACGGTAGATGATGTGCATGACATTGTAGTCGATGCGTCTTCTACAGAAGACGCTAAGAAAAAGGCTACGAAGTGGGCAGCAGATAATAATGTTACGAATCCTGTATTTAGTGAACCGTATCGGGATAATTATGACGATTTCCTCGATTGGTCGGATGTAGAAGAACAGGAATTTTTGTACATTTTAGATAATCATAAACCAATCAAAGATGATTAATCGTTTGTTAACCTAAAACCGGCAGCTAGTTTATAATAAGAACTAAATAACAATAGTAAAGATAGACTTTACTATATCATTAAACAACATAGGATTTATGTTATGTCAAAATACGACACACTCGTTCTAATCGGACGATTTCAACCAGTCCATAATGCACATGCAGAGATTATTTATCGTGCATCACAAATGGCTAAACAATTAATTATTATTGTTGGATCCGCAAAACAACCTCGCACATTTAAGAATCCGTGGACAGGCTACGAGCGCCGAACTATGTTGCATAATATAATTGCTTCAATCCGTACAACATGCGATATCCGTATTGAAGAAAATACGGACACAATTTATAACAATCCTGCATGGGCAGGCCGTATACAAGCAATTGTCGGAAAGTATACAAAATCCACCGATAATATTGCAATAATCGGCCACAAAAAGGACTCTTCTACAACAGAGTATTTAGAGATGTTCCCGCAGTGGGGATATGAAGATACTCCCTCAATTCAGCCTCTTAATGCAACTAATATTCGAGATATATATTTCCGTAAAGATACAAATATTAACTTTCTTGCAAGCGTTGTACCTCAGCCCGTATTACAATTACTCGAAGATTGGAAAGTGTCTGACGAATATGAGCAAGTTATCCATGAACGGGAATTTGTTGATATGTATAAAAAACAGTTCGCAAGTTTACAATATGATCCTGTGTTTGTTACTGTGGATGCAGTTGTTATCTGCTCCGGACATGTATTGATGATTAAAAGAAAGAGTGAGCCTGGCAAAGGGCTTTGGGCCATGCCAGGCGGATTCCTAAATGCAGCTACCGATAAAAGCATTCAGGCTGGAATGATTCGAGAATTACGTGAAGAAACTGGAATTAAGGTTCCTGTTCCCGTGCTAATCGGAAGCATTCAAAAGACGCAAGTATTTGATGCTATCGAACGTAGTACAAGAGGACGCACGATTACTCATGCATTCAGAATTGATCTAACAAATGGCGAATTGCCTAAAGTGAAAGGCACAGACGATGCCGAAAAAGCTCGATGGATACCTATTGCAGCATTAGACAGTGAAGTATGCTACGAGGATCATTATGAAATTATACAGACTATGCTGGGTGCATAATGGAGTTTTATATTCAGATTGCTAAACTAAATGGACGCAGTGATTTTTGTGAACTTGCCTCCAAATTAGATGAACGAGGTTACAGTGACCGGGTAGAGTATCACCCGGGAGGTTGGATAGATAATAAGATACACACAGTTCTCCCACATTTAAGGTTTCTTAATGAAGACGATGCGATAGCATATGTACTGTCGTATGGCGGAAATATAACTCGTGATATTCCCGTAAATAACGATACGCAATAAATGAGTAAACAAGTCCTGACAATAGAGTTGGGCATTTTAATAAAGGAAATTTATTATGAAATTCGATAAAAACATTATTTTAAATTCAGATTCTTACAAGTATAGTCAGTGGGTTCAATATCCGCCCAACACAGAATATGTATATTCGTATATTGAATCACGTGGCGGCAAATATGACAAGTTAGTATTTCTTGGATTACAAGCGTTTATTCGCGAATATATGACAACGCCAATCACATTCCAGATGATCGAAGATGCTGCAAGAATTATGCAATTACATGGTGAACCCTTTAATAAGGAAGGTTGGATTTATATTCTTAATACACATGGCGGCCTGTTACCTGTTGAAATTAAATCAGTAGACGAAGGGTCTGTTATGAACCTTAAGAATGTACTAGTATCTATTGTAAACACTGATCCAAAATGCTATTGGTTAACTAGCTTTTTAGAGACAGCATTACTTCGTGCTATTTGGTACCCAACAACTGTTGCTTCGAATTCCTATACAAGTAAAGGAATCATCCTTGCTGCACTGGAAAAAACTGGCGACCCTTCATTGATTGACTTTAAGTTGCATGATTTCGGCGCTCGCGGGGTATCGAGTATGGAAAGTGCAGCACTGGGAGGCATGGCACATTTAGTAAACTTCATGGGAACCGACACTATTTCGGGCGTACTTGCGGCAATGGAATATTACGATGCCGATGTTTGTGGGTTTAGTATTCCGGCAATGGAACATAGCACTGTTACGAGTTGGGGTCGAGATCATGAAGTCGATTCCTACCGAAATATGCTAAAGAATTATGCTAAGGAAGGTAAAATCCTTGCTTGCGTTAGTGATAGCTACGATATTTACAAGGCCTGCGAAATGTGGGGAACACAGCTCAAGCAAGAAGTTATCGATAGCAAAGCTGTAGTGGTTATTCGGCCCGACAGCGGCAATCCAAGCGAAGTTGTTGTTGAATGCCTGCGCATACTTGATAAACACTTTGGGCATACGGTAAATTCTAAGGGGTACCGTGTATTGAACAATGTCCGTGTTATACAAGGCGACGGCATCGATCATGCTGCTATTCGGAGCATTTTATTCTGCATGGATATTGCAAGATATAGTGCAGATAATATAGCATTTGGTCAAGGCGGCGCTCTGTTACAACAAGTAAATCGCGATACTCTAGAGTTTGCAATGAAATGTTCAGCAGCATACATCAATGGAGAATGGGTCGATGTATATAAGGATCCAGTTACTTCTTCTATGAAGAAGAGTAAGAAAGGACGGTTAATGCTTAATATAGTCGACGGTGAATACGTTACTAGGGTCTTGGATCATGAGTCAGAGTATGTTGATCTCCTTGTAACTCGTTTCAAAGACGGCAAGTCTTATAACGAAACTACATTTAACCAGATTAGGGCAAGGGTGAACAGTGCTGTTCGCTAAATAAACATATAATTTAATAGGGCATATTATGATAAAGGTAGCAATATTAGGCGCAGGCCAAATCGGCAGAGCAGTGTATCAAATCATTACAAATCTTCGTGATGAGTCAGATTCTAAAGATAATCCGTACAGTTATATTGATGCCTTTGTCATTGATTCGAGTAAAGAAAATATTCTTAAGATTAAATACGGTTCGCATTATCTTTTAGACATAGTAGCAACAACCGAAGAAGATTTAACAAGAGAACTTGTTAACAAGGGTGTAACACATGTAATTAATTCTTTGCCTTTCTTCCTAAATGAAAAAATTGCTCTTGCTGCGAAGGCAGCAAAATGTGCTTATATCGACTTTACCGAAGACGATAAAATGGCAGACAGAGTGCAAGAGATTTATGCAGATACAAATTTAAATTGTGCTGTAAAATGTGGCATCGCCCCGGGTTTCATTAACTATGTCGGGTTTGATCTGACAAAGCAAATACATATCCCGGAATCATTAATGATTAGTGTAGGTGCATTACCTAGAACTGTTTCATTTGCTAGTACTCATCCGGAAAACTCTTATAATCTGACATGGAGTGTAGATGGGCTCGTAAACGAATATATCCGCCCTTGCAAGGTCAGAAAAAATGGTGTAGAAAAAGATGTGGATGCACTAGACGGACTATGTAAAGTATTCCTTGACGGATCAGAATACGAAGCAGCGTATACGTCAGGTGGCATTGGCTCCCTAATAAGGGACTTACCGAATGTTTCCGATATTCACTACATGACATTAAGGTATCCGGGTCACTACAAATACATTAAGGGTATTGTTAAAAAAACCTTAGGAGATTTTGATAAGTTAAAGGAAATTTTCTTGAAAAAATTTCCTTTTACAAACGACGATGTTATAGTTGTTTATGCTAATGCAACAGGTAAAGACGAATCCGGCAATTTAATAAGAAGAACTTATTATAATAAATTTTACGGCATTGATGGCTTAACTGGAATTCAATCCACCACAGCAGGCTCAGGTGTATCTATGCTAGAATTAATGATAACAGGAAAAATAAGTGGAATGATTAATCATTCCGATATTTCATTAGAGAATTTTGTCAACACAATTGCATTTAAAAAACATTACGCTAATCGATCGACTATTTAGCAGTAGCCAACTTCAAACAGGTTTACTACTCTGTTTGATAAATAGTTTTAATAGTACTTAAATGTCAACTTACTTAATAACGATGGGATAATACATGTCAAATTTATTCAAACTATTGGCCGAAGAACAAAGCAGCTTGCAACGTGAAGTATTTTCAATTCAAGAATACTTAGATAAATGCAAAGTTGACAAAGTTGCTTATGCTTCATCAGCAGAACGTATGCTGATGGCAATCGGCGAACCTGAACTGGTAAACACTCATAAAGATGCAAGACTGAGTCGTATATTCCATAACAGAACTATTAAAAGATATCCTGCATTTAGTGATTTCTACGGAATGGAAGATGCTGTGGAGCGTATAGTAGGGTATTTTACGCATTCTGCACAGGGATTAGAAGAAAAAAAGCAAATACTTTATTTATTAGGTCCAGTTGGCGGAGGAAAGAGTTCGCTAGCCGAGCGGCTAAAGGAATTAATTCAACAATATCCAATTTATGTATTGGCAGATGCAGCAGGTAATATGAGTCCTGTATTTGAATCACCACTTAATCTTTTTAATAAAGATCAATACGGCGCAGCCCTTGAAGAAGAATACAAAATTCCTAAAAGATATTTAACAGATGTATTAAGTCCTTGGGCAATTAAACGTCTAAAAGAATATAACAACGATAAGACAAAGTTTAAGGTAGTAAAAGTATATCCTAGTAAACTTGAACAAATTGGCGTTATTAAAACTGAGCCGGGCGACGATAATAACCAAGATATTAGTAATCTTGTAGGTAAGACTAATATTCGTATGCTTGAGCACTTCGATCAGAATGATCCCGATAGTTACTCATTTTCTGGTGCTTTAAATCGCGGTAATCAGGGTATTTTAGAATTTGTCGAAATGTTTAAAGCACCTATTAAGATGCTTCATCCACTGCTGACAGCAACCCAGGAAGGTAATTACATCGGCACAGAAGGCATCAGTGCGATCCCGTTTAACGGTGTTGTGTTAGCACATAGTAACGAAAGCGAATGGCATTCATTTAAGAATAATAAAAATAACGAAGCATTTATTGATCGTGTTTATGTTGTTAAGGTTCCGTATTGCTTAAGAATTTCTGATGAAAAGCATATTTATTCTAAAATGTTAGAGAATTCTAGTCTTAGCGAAGCTCCTTGTGCAGCAGAAACATTAGATATTCTGTCTAAGTTCTGTGTTCTAACAAGACTTAACGATCACGAAAACTCTAACTTATATAGTAAGATGCGGGTGTATGACGGTGAAGCAATTAAGGATACCGATCCTAAGGCAAAGAGTTTGCAAGAATATAAAGACGCGGGCGGTGTAGACGAAGGAATGGCAGGAATTAGTACACGTTTCGCATTTAAGATTTTGTCTAAGACATTCAACTTTGATTCTGATGAAATTGCAGCAGATCCTGTGCATTTAATGTATGTATTAGAGGATGCAATTAAGCAAGAGCAGTTCGGCGATGAAAAACAAGAACGTTATATCAATTTTATCAAGGAATATCTTGCACCTAAATACGCAGAACAACTTAGTAACGAGATTCAGAAAGCTTATTTGGAAAGTTATAGTGATTACGGACAAAATTTATTCGATCGTTACGTAGAGTATGCCGATGCGTGGATTCAGGAAATCGATTATAAAGACCCAGATACAGGAAACTTATTTGACCGTAGTATTCTTAATAAAGAATTAGAAAAGATCGAGAAGCCTGCAGGAATTAGTAATCCTAAAGACTTTAGAAATGAGGTTGTTAATTTTGTATTACGCGCTAGTGCTAAGAACGGTGGCAACGGGGTTAAATGGACGTCGTATGAGAAGTTACGTGAAGTAATCGAACGTAAGATGTTTGCAAGTACCGAAGAATTACTCCCGGTTATTAGTTTTGCTCCTAAGAGTAAAGACGATGATCAAAAGAAACACGACGAATTTGTTAAGAGGATGATGTCGAAGGGCTATACTGCATTACAAGTTAAAAGACTTGTGGAATGGCACATGCGTACACAAAAAAGTTCTTAAGAGTGCCAGATGAGCGATTATACAATCATTGACAGAAGAGTTAATCCTAAAGGAAAAAATTTATCCAATAGGCAACGATTCTTAGAAAGAACAAAGCAGTGGGTTAAGAAAAAAGTTCGTGAACGTAGTGCAAATCGAGACATAACAGGATCCGGGAGTGAAGAGATTTCTATATCCGGCGACGATGTTGCTGAACCGCAATTTGATTATGATCGTCAGCAGGGTACCTGGGACAGAGTGTTGCCCGGTAATAAAGAATTCGTACCCGGTGATAAGATTAAACGTGGTGAAAGCGGTAAGGGTAAAGGCACAGATGCAAGTGATTCGGGTGAAGGCCAGGACGACTTTGTTTTTTCTATATCTCAGGAAGAATACCTTAACATATTATTCGAAGATTTAGAATTGCCCGATTTAGTAAAAGAAAGTGAAGCAGCAGCAGTTACGTTTGAACGGAAACGTACCGGATTTTCAACATCAGGTAGCCCTAATAATTTAGATCTAGAACGAAGCATGAGGAATGCTTTAGGCAGACGGATAGCTTTGGGCTTTCCTTTAGATAGAAAAATAAAAGCTAAGGAAGAAGAGTTAGCGAATGCGACAGATGAAGTCGAAATATCCCGACTGAACTTAGAAATATCGGATTTAGTACGTAGAAGATTAGCAATTGCTTTTATCGACCAAGTAGATGTAAGGTATAGACGGCATACAACGATGCCATTGCCGAATAGTCAGGCAGTTGTATTCTGCTTAATGGATGTGTCGGGAAGTATGGGGCAAAATGAAAAAGATACAGCAAAAAGATTTTTCCTGTTACTATATCTTTTCTTGCAACGCAAATATGAGAAGGTAGACATTGTGTTTGTTAGACATACCACTGAAGCATCCGAGTGTAACGAACATGAATTCTTTTACGGGCAGGAAAGCGGCGGTACTCTGGTTAGTACTGGTGTAAAGGAAGTAAATAAAATTATAGAAGATAGATACCCAGTTGATGCATGGAATGTGTATTGTGTTCAAGCATCAGACGGTGATAATTTTGAGAATGATACGGTCGCACTGCATACAGAACTAAGCACACTGATACCGAAATGCCAATACTATGTCTATAATGAAGTCTTGCAAACTTCTTCTTTTAGATATAACGGACAAGTAACAAATGTATACAATACTATGTCAATTCTCCGCGATTCACATACTAATTTATCGGTAGTTAGTATAGAATCTATTAACGACGTAGTACCAACCTTTAGAGAAATATTTACAAAAAAAGATAAACATGGCAAATAAATATTTATTCGAAGGCTCAGAGTGGAATTTTGATTTAATATCTAAGACAATGGGAGAATTAGATAAGATTGCGCCTGAATTAAAATTAGATACCTATCCTAATCAATTAGAAGTAATAACCAGCGAACAAATGCTCGATGCATATGCAAGTGTGGGCTTGCCAGTGATGTATAAACACTGGAGTTTCGGCAAACAGTTCTCCAGAGAGTCAGATTTATATAAAAAGGGAAAACGCGGGCTTGCATACGAAATGGTTTTGAATACAAACCCTTGTATTAATTTCCTGATGGAAGAAAACTCTGCAACAACTCAAGTTCTTGTTTTAGCACATGCGGCATACGGACATAATCATGTATTTAAAAATAATTACATGTTCAAACAGTGGACTGATGCAGGTAGTATTGTAGATTACTTGGTGTTTGCACGAAATTTTATCTCAGATTGCGAAGTAAAGTACGGTTTTGATAAAGTAGAAAAGACTTTAGATGCTGCTCATGCACTTATGAATTTTGGTGTTGACAGATATAATCGTCCTAGTAAGCTTACTTTTAAGAAAGAACAAGAAAAACAAGCAGAGCGCAAGAAATATTTACAAGAACAGGTAAATGACTTATGGAAAACGGTACCGATTAATAAGACACCGCCCGTCGAGGATACGAAATTCTTAAAAGAACCGGAAGAGAATATTCTTTATTTCTTAGAAAAGAAATCGCCCAAGCTCGAAACATGGCAACGCGAAGTGATTCGCATTGTCCGTAAAGTTGCTCAGTATTTCGAACCTCAACGGCAATGTTTGGTCGGTAATCACTTAGTATCTACCCCAACAGGTCTTATTAAATTAGAGGACTTAATTACAGAAGAAGGGTATAAAGATAATAATTCCATTAAATTGCTTACCGAAGGTGATATATTTACTCCTATATCCCATACATATAAAAGGAAAGCAAATACTATACAAATAACAACTAAGTCCGGAAGGAGATTTACAGGTACACCTGAGCATCCACTTCAGGTGTTGGATATAAAATCGTTATCGCCGAAAATGACTGACTTAGGGATGATGAAAGTAGGCGATAGCCTAATTTATAATTTAGATTATAACATATTTAACAGGGATTTAGTTGAAGTAAAATATCCAAAGTATGATTTTGTTAAGCCGCAGTGCGGGATATGTAATTTAAGTGCAGATAATATAACAAGTCATGTTGTCCAAAAACATGATATGACGATAAAAGACTATTCTGCAATTTACGGTAAAACAATAAATGATAATTATAAATTAGCAAGAAGTACTAATAAATTTACTAAACAACCTAAATATTTTACACCCGAATTAAGCAGATTATTAGGCTATATGGTAACAAGTTCGGTTTCTCCTAAAAATGCTAAAAGAGGTGTTATATCATTTGGGTCACATTCGAGAGAAGTTATAGACGATATTATACATTGTTTATCCGAAACGTTCGGAATAACAGTATCTTACACTACGGAATATGATTCGTATCATTCTATAATATTTTCGTCACATATGTTAAAAACATTTTATTATCAATATGTTGATCAAGATAAGCGATACTTAGAAATTCCAAAAGTTATATTGTCGTTAGATAAGATGTGTATATCGAATTTTATAAAGTCATTCTTTGATATGAAAAACTCGAGTGATATGTACGAAGGTGGCAGATTAAGGCTTGCGGGATATTCCACCGATATTAACGACATGAGTCAGTGGATGACATTATTTACAGGTTTCGGAATTGTCCCTATTGTTAAGACTAAAGACAGGGAATCTTACGAAAGTATGTGTTACGCAATGGGTATCGAAAATTCGACCAATACAAAAGCCTGCGATTATCTATTGACTATACCTCGTGCATATTTAAATAAATTTATATCTAATATAGGAACAACAAGGTCTTGTTATTATCGCCAAACCGACTCAACAAATTCCACCTACCGGATTGCGGGTATTAAGGAAAAATTTGATTATGTTAAGGGGTTAATTAAAGAGATAAAAATAAAATTATTGGAAAATAGGTCCGGTGCTTATGCTAAAATAAGAAGAGATGGTAATCGTTTGAAAGATTGGGGGCTAGATATCGAAGATAAGTTTCCGAGAGAAAAGGTTTCTGAAATTACACACATGGAAATTTTAAGATGTCATCATAATGGAGTTTTGGACGGATTAAAGCTATTATATAATAAAATAGACGATAATAATGTTTTAGAATTAATACAATTTATAGAGAACGTTGATAATAAGTATTACGACGAGATTATTGATATTTCATCGGCAGGGGAAAACTTTGTTTATGATGTAACTGTGCCATATAATCATTTATTCTGGTGCGACGGAGCCATTTCGCATAACACAAAAGTGCTCAACGAAGGATGGGCAAGCTTCACGCATTATTATATGATGAACAGACTATGGGATAAAGGCTTGTTAACCGACGGTGCAATGCTCGAATTTTATCAATTACATAGTAGTGTCTTATACCAGCCTGGCTATGATAGTAAACACTACAGTGGCATGAATCCGTACTATCTTGGATTTGAAATATTTGCCGAAATTCGGCGTATGTGCGAAAAACCGACAGACGAGGATGCAGAATATTTTCCGGATTTAGTTGGGACACCGTGGGTAGATGCTTGCTTGGATGCAGTCGCGAATTATCGAGACGAAAGCTTTATTCGTCAATTTTTAACACCGAATTTGTGTAGGAAGATGGGATTATTCTTATTAAACGATAATAATGTATCGGATTACAAGGTAACAGCTATTCACGATGTTACCGGATACAAGCAAATTAAGAAGGGTTTAGCAGATCAGTACCTAACTGAAAATTATATGCCGAAGATTGAAGTCGTTGATGTCGATCACTTTGGCA
>Ga0307379_10010062_pt1 | contig 12572 bp, 14 predicted proteins | sample UN2MG_FD_202237 | JGI IMG/M metagenome (GOLD analysis project Ga0307379, IMG submission 202237) | Soil microbial communities from Risofladan, Vaasa, Finland - UN-2 | ecosystem: Environmental > Terrestrial > Soil > Coastal area > Acid sulfate soil | place: Finland: Risofladan, Vaasa | collected... | reverse complement strand
GGGACTGATGGGACGACGGATTGCAGATCAGAAACGGGCTTCTATTCGGGCGATGATCCGAGAGCGCCACTTGATAGCCGACATTGCAGAGATGGCGGGCGTGAGCGAATCGACGGTACGGCGGATTCGGGCAGGCATGGACACAAATACCAGCACGTCGCCGGAAGCGCAGGTAAAAGAATCCACCACTCCGTGGCGTAAATTCCTCCGTTGGCTCTGCCCCTGGCTGCCGGTGGTGGTGCTCTGCTGTGTGGCGGCAGCCCAGGAGCCAACCCCCGCGCCGCCGGTGCCCCCGGTGGGGACGATGTTCGCCACTCGGAACGCGGACAGCGGCGACCCCGCGCAGGACAACAACCCTAGCCCCGGCCACTGGAATCATACAGCCATCATGGGGCCGAACGGCTGGGTGATTGAGGCGACCGCCGGGCATGGCGTCATCGCTATACCGTTTGGAACTTTTTGGAACCGTTATCCATACATCCTCGCCTATCGCCCCCGCCAGTACCCCGCAGAACTCGGCCCCGCCGTTGCGTCTGCCGCTGCTGCCCAAATGGGGCGACCATACAAACTGCTCGGCAACAATTGCACCAGCGTTGCTCGGCGCGCCGTCGAGTTCGTCACGCGCGACCGCCCGAGGTGGCGGCGACCGGACCACGTTGTAGCGGACGCCGAGATGATTTACTGGCTCAAGCAACAGCCCGACATGGTGCCGATTGCGGACTTCTACGCGGGGGAAACGAAAAACCCCAACGACGTGATGGGAGGTGGAAGGTGAGCACGGTTGCAGCCGTCAAGCCGCTCGGGCGCAAGGCGTATGGTTCTATCGGCCATCTGCCAGACAGCAGGCTTGGTCCCGGCGACCATGCCGTCACGCCAGGCCAGGCGTCCATTTGCACCACCCGCAAACGCGACAAGCACGACAGCATCGTCGTGCAGGAAAAACTGGACGGCTCGTGTGTGTCGGTTGCCAAGGTGGGCGGGCAAATCATTCCACTCGGGCGGGCTGGCTATCCGGCCACTACATCAAAATACGAACAGCATGTTTTGTTTCACCGATGGGCGATGGACCGACAGCATTTATTCGACAGGCTGTTGGGCGAGGGCGAAAGACTTGTGGGCGAGTGGTTGGCGCAGGCGCACGGAACCCGGTATCGGCTTCCGCGCGGACCGTTTATCGCGTTTGACCTGATGACCGGACAGAAAAGGGTGCCACACGAGGAGTTTGCTTATCGCGTCAGGGCGTTCCCGACGCCAACCACGCTGTCGAGCACAGAGCCGATACAGCCCCAAGAAGCGCTGGCCACTTTTGCTCGCCTAAACACTGATGGCGCGATTGACCCAATCGAGGGCGTTGTGTACCGCGTCCACCGCAAGGGCAACGTGGACTTTCTGGCAAAGTGGGTCCGCAGCGACAAGGTTGACGGGTGCTATCTGCCAGAGATTTCTGGCGGCGAAACGATTTGGAACTGGCGCGACGCCCCGGCAGACGTGATGGGAGGGCGGCATGGTCTTTAATCCCGACGCCATCCTGACCCACCTATTCGCGTTTGTGGCTGGGGCTGTGTTGGTTGCCTTTGTGAGTTCACGCGACGATGCACAAGCAAAGCGCGTGTTGGACCAAGTATGCGCGCATCGAGACTCGCTGAAGCGCAAGCTCGCCAAACTACAAGCCATTCTCAACGATACGGAGTCCGAACAATGAAACGCCTCCTGCTCTGTCTCGCCGTGCTGCTCAGCGCGGCGACTTGTTACGCCCAGTGCGGCCCCGGTGGCTGCCCGACAGGCCCGCCATTCGGCAACGACTCGTCGCTGACCCTCAACCTCCCTGCCGCCGCGAAACTGTCGGCCTGCCGCGTTACGAACTACGAACCCTCGGGCCGCTCTCGTTCGGAGCGTGCTGTCGGCAGCGGCACGCTGATCGCCAAGGGTGACGGCTGGGGTGCGGTGATTTCCGCCGGGCACGTTTTCAGCGACGGCTCAGAGTCGGTCAAGTGCCAGTTCTTCTCGGGCAAGGAGTACGATGGCAAACTGTTGGTCAACTTGCTCAAGTCGAACAGCGTGGACCTTGCCCTGATAGAGCTAACGTCGTGCCCAGAAGAGCCAGTTGCGCCAATCGCTACCGAGGCCCCGAAGGTCGGAGATATGCTGGCGTTCTCCGGGTTCGGCAGTCCGTCGCAGGAGTACAGGGCGATAGGCGGAAAGCTGCTGAGGTACACGTCGGGCCAACGCGGCGGCGGTCCAGCGAACCAGTTTTATATGTCTGGCGGCGCGCGGCAGGGCGACTCAGGCGGGCCGATTTTCAACCTAGAGGGCCAGTTGGTTGGCGTGCTCTGGGGCACGGACGGCGCGGGGACCATTGGCACCTACAACGGGCAGATCGAGACGTTCGCGGCGTGCAGCGACCGCTACGACTTCCCTTGGAACCGCGACAACAGGGCAGGCCGTCGAGCACCTGACGAGTCAATGCCGCTTCCGCCCGCGCCGCCGTTTGAAACGCCCGCGACGCCGCCCACGCAAGTACAGCCGTTCGACTCGTCGAAACTGGAGGCCCAACTGAAGCTCCTGGAGCAGCGGCTTGCGGCAGTCGAAAAGACGACTCTGACGCCATCCCAGGTGGCCGAACAGGTGGAGTCCGAGGCGGCGTCGGCGTTTGATGTGTTCAAGCGAGAACTGGATTCTTCGTCACTGTCCGCCGAGGCGAAGCAACTATTGACCGAGACGGTGGACTCTGCCAAGGCGGAACTCGACGGCAAAGTCAACGACGCCAAGCAACTCGCCCAGGACGCCAAGACGTTCGCAGAGGGCGTGCCCCAGAAAGCTGTCGGGCTCGCCACCGAGGCTGCGCAGGCTGCCGCTCAAGAGGTTGCCGATGCCGCTGCTGAGTCGCTGGTCGGCAGGGTGGACGCCCGCATCGACGCCATCCGCGAGTCAATCCCGATGTGGGTCAAGATCGTGCTCGGGGTGTTGGTCCTGTACGTCCTCGCCGCGACCGGATGGCTGGCCAAGCTGCACGCCTTCAACAAGCGTGTCTTGAAGGCCATCCCTGGTGAGCGCCTGGATAACTTGCACGCCCGCCTGGACGACAACGTGGAACGCCATACCGAGGCTGGGTGGAACCCGATTGCCCAAGGCAAGGCGGTAGTGTCGGGCGGCAAGGAGGTGGGTGGTGCGGCAGTCGATATGGCCCAGGTGGTGCGGGAGGAGGTTCGCTCCGTCCTCGCCGCTGCGGGCGTGACGGCGGCGCTGGCGAAGTTCGGCCCTGGTGCGGTCAGTGCCGGGAAGGGGCTGCTGGGGAAGGTCGGGCAGATCGACGACGTGTTGGTCAGCTTGGCCCACAAGTTGGGAATCGGCGACGACGAGCCGGAGCCGCCCGCACCACAACCGCCCGCCCCGCCCGTTGAGGAACCGAAGGAATGACGCGCCACGCCGACAAGACGCTTGAGGAGCGCGTGCAGCGATTGGAGACAATCGTGGCGTTCATCAAGTGGGTTGTCTATGTGGCTGGCGTTGTGGCCGCAGTGATCGGCGCAATCGCCACCATCCAGGCGTGGTTTATTTAGGGGAATCGCGGCACCCGAGCCAGCACGTCCGCCGAACCAACAAGGGATTGTTAAAGGGCGTGATTCGTGCTCGCCGGGGTGTCGCGCATTACAGGGAGGAAGGGATGAAGACTCCGCAGTGGTTGTTAGACAAGGCGAGGCATTGCCTTCACTCCATTGTGAATTGCAGCCACCCGAAACTCGATGTCAGTTACGACTGCGCGAGGAATCGGAGGCCATGCACCGTGCTGAAAGAGGAGGCGTGTGCCAAGTATGAGAAGTTCCCCGAGTGCCAAAACCGATGACCGAAGACAATGCCCTAGCAATCTACACCGTGCAGGAGGATGAAGAGTACGCGCAGATGCTGGTTGAGTTGGAGAAGAAGTATCCCAAGGCCGCCAAGGGATTCGACTTCTCTAAGATCGGGGGCAGCTTCGAGTTCAAGACCGGGAAAGCGTTGGTCCTGCACCTATCGCTTGCCGGGTGGCGGGCCGCCGAGATTGCGGAGGCGCTTGACTTACCCGAGAAGCAAATAGCGCGCTATGTGACCGATGCGATTGCCGAGGCAATCGACCCGCTGGACGCCGACTCGCTCCGCCACAAAATGTGGGCCGAGTTGATGCTCCAGCGAAAGCTCATGTTTGAGCAGTGGAACAGGTCGTGCCAGGACGAGGTGACGGAAACGGAGACTTGGGTCGTCGATACCGAGGACGGCGTGCAGGACGCCTCTCCAGACGACCCTGGAGCGCGGAGAGTCGTCAAGCGGATCACGAAGCCCCAGACTGGCAATCCCGCCTATCAGCGGGCGATGATCGATGCCCTGAAGCAGATCGACAAACTGCTGGGAGTCTCGATGCCGACCAAGATCGAGGTGGACAAGACGGAGCGGAGATTGCAGATCACCGAGGTGGTGGTGACGAGCAGGGAACAGGTCGAGGAAGCCAAGCGGGCGGGACTCTTGAAATAAGGGCCAAGGATGGCAAGGGCGCGATACGAGGGCCTGCACGACAAGATGCGGGAAGGGGCACCAGAAGAATTTTCAATGGTGCTTCATCCTACGCAGAAGGCGTTTGTGCATTGCACAACGCCGTACAAAGCCTTCGTGGCGGGACGCGGAAGTGGCAAGAGCTATTGCGGAGCCTATGACTACCTGACTCACTGCCTTCCCAAGACGGTGGGCCTGGTCGTGAGTCCTTGCTACGACGACCAAACTGAGGTATTGACGGAGAGTCGTGGGTGGCAGTTGTTCCGAAACCTACAGCTTGGCGATGCCGTAGCTACGCTACAGGACGGGAAACGACTCGAATATCACATACCGGAAGAGTGGTTTGTTCACCCATATAACGGTGAGCTTGTTTGTCTAAGCGGGCAAGAGTTCGATCTCGCCATGACGCCAAATCACAGATGCTGGGTAAGGTTCAAGGGCGGGGAGTGGGGCATCAAGACAGCCGAGGAACTCTACGGAAAGTGGGACTATCGTTTCAAGAAAACCGCCGAGTGGGTGGACTCGCAATACGCAGAGTCAGAGATACTGTACTACGAATACCTGGGCTTTTGGTTTGCCGAGGGATGCGCCCAGGCGTCAAATGGAAAGCACAGAGTCACCGTGACTCAGGCCAAGTATTGCGACTACGCAGAAAAACTGGTGGCGAATTTTGCCCAGCATGTCCGCAGCGACGGGAAGTACGGGAAATACGCCCGGTCAAATGGTGGGTTTAATTACACAATCCACAGCCAGTGGCTTGCGAAGGAGTTCGTGAAATACGGAAAGTCCAAGACGAAGTATATTCCACTGTGGATTAAGCGGGCAGACAAGTCTCTCCTGAGGGCGTTTCTGAGGGGGTTCATTGCCGGGGATGGGCACGCAAAGGTTGGGACGCACGACCAAACATCAATGGTCACTCGCTCAGAGAGGCTCGCCGACGACCTCCAGGAGATCGCGTTCAAAGCGGGGTTTAGTGCTTGCAAGTCCTACCATAACCACGGCATGTACTATGTCTGCATTCGCACCGAAAAGAAGCACGAGCCCAAGACAAAGCCCAAGCATTGGTCGAAGCGAAACTACTGCGGTTACGTCTATTGCGTAAAGGTTCCCGGTGGCCTCGTTTACGTTCGCAGAAACGGAAAGCCGGTTTGGTGCGGAAACACCTACAAGATGCTGGAGGATTCGACCCAGCGAACCTTCATCGAGATGGCAACCAAGCTGGGGATGTGGAATGAGCGGAAGTTCCGCAAGACCTCCAACACGGCCATCCTGAATAACGGGCACGAGGTTCTGTTCCGGTCTGGGGAAGATCCGAACAAGCTCCGGGGGTCTACGGTCCAGCGCATCTGGGCAGACGAGTGCAGCCTGCTGAAGGAGAGCGTTTACAGCATCGCCATCGCGTGCCTGCGGTGGCCGGATGCAGACACGCTCGTGTTCTCGGGAACCTTCACCCCATCGGGCAAGGACCACTGGACCTACCGCGTCTTTGGCGATCAAGGGAACCCGAACGTCGAGTTGTTTCACTGTTCCACGAAAGACAACCCGTTCCTTCCCGCCCAGTTCTACGACCAACTTCTGCTCCAGTACGGCAAGGGCGAAGGGGGCTTGCTTCGGGCCAAGCAGGAACTGGAGGGGGAGTTCGTTTGCGTCGAGGGTGCCGAGTGGCCGAACGATTGGTTTGGGCCTGACATCTGGTTCGACGACTTCCACCAGGACGACTACGCCATCCGGGCCGTCATGCTCGACTCGTCCAAGGGCATCGGGGGGAAGTCCGGCGACTACGCCTGCTTTACAAAGATCGCCTGGTCGCACGGAGCACTGTGGGTTGAGTTCATCATGTCGAACCGCTGGAACGCATCCGAGATGGCCTCGATGGCGGTGGAGATCCAGCGTGAGTTTCGCGCACACTACTTCGGGGTCGAGTCGGAGTTCGGGGGGCACGTTTTGGTAGACGACATCGAGAACCGGGCGGCAGCCGCATCGCCGCCCGTCCTGGTTCCACTGGTGTCCGTCCCGACAGCAGGCATCCAGAAGGATGTCAGGATCAGGCGGATCACGCCCTACTTGGCACGGAAGATGATCCGGTTCCGAAACACCGAGGACACCCGGCTGGGCCTGACCCAGTTCGAGTCGTGGCCGCACTCCACGCACGACGACGCCCCAGACTCTCTTGAGGGTGGCATACGAATCCTCAACGAGAGTGGTGTTGTTTAAGATAGGGGGTTTTGGAGCTTACCAGCGTTACCAGGCTTACCGCGTTTAAGGTCCAGGCTGGACCCTTGATGCGGCAGAATAGGGAGTCAGGGATGACTACGGGATATAGCGAAGATCAGGTTGCGTTGGCAAGTGCGTGCATGGAGTTGACCCGCGTTCGGGAGGCGTCCACCGACCTCCTCAACTGGGTGGACATGAGCGACAGCCTATCGTTTACGTCCGAGGATAGCGTCCCGACCTCGGGCTATATTTTCAACTACAACATGGCCTACGCCCAGGCCCTCATGCGGCCTTCTACGACCGCGTGTGCCTACATCAACGAGCATCACCTAAAGATGCTGCGGGCACGCTCCAGGGCCTTCTGCACCCTGAACCCGTACTGGATGGCGGTCAAGGAGAACAAAATCTCCTACACCATCGGGACGGGCCACGCCCTGTCTATCGTGGCGAAGCGGAGCGGGCAGAAGGTTGAGAAGGAACTGCTCTGGAAGGTCGAGGACGAACTGGAGCGGTTCTGCAAGGTGAACCGCTACAGCGTCAGGCAGGGCGAGAAACTCACCCGGCTGGACCGCGACGGGGAGTTCTTCCTGCGGTTCTTCGACAACAAGCCCGATGGGGTTCTGCGGGTCCGGTTCGTAGAGCCCATCCTGGTCCAGACGCCGCCCGGCTTTGGCCCAGAGGGGGGTGTGTGGTTCGGAATCCGGTTCGACAACAACGACTTCGAGGAGGCCGTCCGGTACTACATCAGGTCGTCCACCTACGACGGCGGCATGACGGACGAGATGAGCGCGGCGTGGCGGCGTGGCGTCCCTGCCGACCAGATCCAGCACCGCAAGGTGAACGTGGACATCGGAAGCCCCAGGGGCCTGCCGACGACCTACACCCTCCAGGATTCGTGCGTACAGGCCCTCTCGACGCTCAAGAGCATGGGCAAGCTGGTGGACATCCGTGCCCGCATCGCCCTGATCCGCAAGCAAGTGAACGCCACCCTGGGCCAAATCCAGCCCCTCCTGAGCCGCAACCGGGCCGGTCAGGTGTCGAACGCCGCCGGACAGTTCCGCAACGCCTTCCAGTTGCCCTACGGTGCCGTCGTGGACACCAACGACCAGCGCCAATTCGACTTCCCCCACCAGAACATCGAAACGGACAAGATCGTCCACTCGCTCAAGTCGGATCTCCAGTCGGTTGCTGCGGCTGTGGGATTGGCCGACTTCACCATTTCGGGAGACTCCGGGTGCCACGACTCATCCACGGAACTGCTCACAAAGAGGGGGTGGCTGAAATATGGCGATGTTGCTTACGGGGACGAGGCGGGGACGGTGAACCCCACCACTGGCGCGTTTGAGTGGCAGCCAGTACAGCAGATGCACGTCTCTGACTACGATGGCGAGATGGTTCGCTTCAAAAACAGCCACACCCTCGACATGCTCGTCACCCCAAATCATAGGATGTATGCGGGAGCGCGACACTCGACGCGGGTTGGCGGAGAAAAAATCGCGCTGCCCCGCCGCCAGTGGGACTTTGTTTTTGCAGAGGATTTTGTCGCCCAGACATCCCTTCCGAATCGCTGCAATCCCAAGCAGGGTGTTGCGACGGAGTGCTTTACAATCCCGGGCGTCCAGTACAGTCAGGGGCTTCCAACGAACCGTCACATGAAAGACCAATCCCGACGAGTTCTGGTGCGTACTAGGCCGGACAGGGTGGTTCCAATGAGTCCGTGGCTCTCGTTCCTTGGGTGGTTTGTTGCGGAGGGGTGGACGGCCACCAGCAAAAAGAAGAAGGAATACGCCATTGGGATTAACCAGAGTCTTTCCGCGACAGAAGAGTGCGAATCAATCCACGATGCGGTTTCTGGACTTGGGGAGTACAACTTCCACGAAAACGATGGGACCGGCGGCTTGTCTCGCGGGGTGAACGGCACTGTTTACCACGAAAACCGGCGGACGTGGACGATGCGGGACAAGAGTCTTTGGTCGTGGCTGCGAGAGCACTGCGGAACTGACTCTTACACCAAGCGGATACCGTCGTTCGTGAACGACCTTCCTGCGGACCAGCAGTGTACGCTTCTGGATTCAGCAATACTTGGCGACGGAAGCCATCGCGGCAGTGGGCAAAGGGTTTACTACACAATGTCCAAGCAGTTGGCGGACGACATCCAATCCCTGGCGATCCAATGCGGCCACGCCGCCAATTTCAACAAGACCAGCCCAAGTGGAAAATACACCATAGCCATCGGGAGGGCCTCCAGGGAGGTTATAGTCAAAAAGGAACACATCTCTCGCGTTCCGTATCGAGGGACAGTCTGGTGCGCCACCGTTCCCAATGGAATCATCATCACCCGCCGCAACGGTAAAATGGCGATTTCTGGAAATTCTGCATTTGCTAATGCCCTCGTGAAAGAGGGTCCGATGGACCGCACCATCTCCAGGTTGCAGGAGGACATGATTCGGGACGACAAGGAGGTCTACGAGCGAGCCCTTGCGGTCGCGGCAGACGCCGGTCGGTTGCCGGGCGATGTGCTGGAGAAGATCCGCCTGGAGATCATGCCTCCTGGGGTGATCGCACGAGAGCGGCTCGTCAACACCCAGGCCGACGAGATCCTGGTCCGCAACGGGGCCATGTCGCCCGACACGATGGCCATGCGGGCGAACCTGGACCCAGAGGACGAGCGAGACAAGGCAAAGGCCAACCCGTCGCCCCAGGTGGTGGACGGCGGCGACACACGATCCATGCAGCCGACCCTCAAGCGCGGCGGGACGGCAAGGGGGGTGCCGAGGAGCAACGAGCCCGGCCCGGGGATCAACCCGAAGCGGTACGAAGAGGGACTTGAGGAGGGCCAAAACCCCACTGGTGAGGACTTCAAGATGGCGTCCCTGGTCCTGACGGACGCCTGGAAGGCATCGGTCAAGGGCGAGATCATGGCCCTGTCGCACACCACAACCGCCCCGATGGACGCCGGGGTGCGGGCCGACTACATGCCCGGAGTCGAGGGCGTGTACCTTGGTGAGGTGGACGGGCTCAGGATCTGGGCCGTGTGTCCGCTCCACCTGGCCGTCGCCCTGAACGAGCCCGACAACATCACGGCCGGGACCTGGATCTTGTGGGAAGTTCCGGCCCGAACGGTCTGCATCGACTGGAACCGAAAGGGTGCCTCGCTCATGGCCGCCGTCTACCACGAACTGGTCGAGGTGGCGCTGCTGGAAAGGGGCAACTGGGGCTACGCCCGGTCACACAAGATGGCAGGGTATGAGGCCCGCATGTGGTCGATGGAACTGATGTGAAAAACTGGTCTTGACCGTTTTTGGGATTTCAGGGTATCGTGGGTCGCAACAATGACTAGACGCATTTGCCTAATGGCCGTTGCCAACGATTTCCTTCCGACAGTCCTCCAGAGACTGCCGAAAGATGTCGTGCTGCTCGGGCACCAGGATTGCTTCGACGCCCCCATAACGGTCCTGAAACTGTGCGGCGATGGGTTGCCGGAATGGTGTGAAGAGCCCAAACACGGAGAGCATTACAGGTGGGCGGCGGGCATTTTTGGTGGCGACGGCGTGATGCGCTTCGCGCCCGCGCAGGTCATGGTGCCCGTCCAGAAGATGAACGGCAGCGGGTTCGAGAGGATCGTGGAACAGTACGGAAACAAGAACTAAGGAGGAAGTTGTGGAAAAGGAATACTACATTCGCCCCATCGGAAACCGGGTGGCCATTCGGCGCGACACCGCCACGAAGCAGACGCCGGGCGGCCTGGCCCTGCCGGACAACATTGTCGAGCATCCCCGCATGGGAACCGTGATTGCCGTTGGGCCGGGGGCGTTCAAGGCATACGACCCCGGAGAGGACAGCATCCGCTACCCGATGGAATGTCAGGTCGGGGATCGGGTCGTGATGCCCCACACGGCGGAACTGATCCTGCTCGACCCGAACGACCCGTCGAGCGAGGTGGTGATTTGCCAAGAGTTTGAACTCCTTGCGATCCTGACATGACCAAGCGCGAACAGGTGACGACTATGCCGACCGTCCAGTTGTCTGGGCAGAACGAGTCTGCGTATGGCGTGGTGTGCAGGCGGTTCCGAGAGGAACTGATGGCTGCCCAGAACCGCCGTGGAGACGGGCACCTGACCATCGCCATTCAAATCAACAGCGGACAGGCCAACCCGAGGCCGAAGGTAAAGTACGAGATGGTCGAAGAGGTTCCCAGATAGTGGAGGCTTGAATGCGCAGGAGGAGCGTATCTGGCGGAAGGCTGCGGGAGATCCTCGACGAACTGCTTGAGGACTTGCCTCTCAGCCGAACGGTCAAATTGCGAGTCATCCAGATGCAGGCCCACGGGTCATGCAGCCTGTCCGACAGCGAGAGGTTCATCACCATCAGCATCAAGGCATCCGACTCGCTGGACACCAAGATCGACTCGCTGGTCCACGAATACGGTCACGCGATGGAGTTGGACCAGACGGGCAACCACTCGCCGCTCTGGGGCAAGTGCCACAGCCTCGCCTACACCGCATGGTCCAGGAGGCACTCCTGATGGACTACGCGGCGGGGTTCCTTGAGATCCTTGGCGTTGTGATGATAGGCAACCTTCGCCGCCACGGGTTCCTTGTGTGCCTGGGGTGCAACGCGCTCTGGATTGCGGTTGCGATTCACACCGGGGTGAACGGCCTGATCCCCGTGTCTGTCGTCATGGCGGGAGTCAACGTCCGAAACTACTTGCGATGGACCAGACAGGGAGTGTCGTAATGCCAAGCAAACGCCCGCAGCCCACCAAGAGGGTGGTGATTATTTCCGATATGCATTGCGGGCATCGCGCCGGGCTGACTCCTCCGAACTACCAGTACAAGAACGCAGCCGGGCACGTTTGGCAAAAGTTCACCAAGGTGCAGGCGGAGTGTTGGAATCTGTACCTGTCCGAAATCAAGCTGCTGCAGCCCGTCCACCTGTTGATCGTCAACGCAGACTGTATCGACGGGCGGGGAGAACGGTCGGGCGGTTGCGAACTCATAACTGGGGACAGGAGTGAGCAGAGCGACATGGCCGCAGAGTGCATCGAGCAGTGGAAGGCCAAGCATGTCTGCATGACCCGAGGCACGCCCTATCACACCGGGAACGAAGAGGACTGGGAGGACCAGATCGCCAAGGCTGTCGGTGCCAAGATCGGCGATCACGAGTGGGTGGAAGTGAACGGATTCACCTTCGACGTGAAGCACCACGTCGGCAGCAGTTCCGTGCCGCACGGACGCGGCACGGCGCTGGCTCGGGATGTGCTCTGGAACCAACTCTGGGCACAGGCCGGTGAGCAGCCCAGGGGCGACATGGTGGTCCGCAGTCACGTCCACTACTGGGAGGGGCAGTACCGGATGCTCGGCGGCAAGCGGGTCGAGGCCGTGACGACCCCGGCGCTGCAAGCTATGGGGACTAAGTACGGGGCAAGGAGATGCAGCGGTGCCGTCCACTGGGGCGTGCTTGGGTTCGACATTGGTCCGAAGGGAAAAATCGTTTGGCGGCACGAGGGAATCCACAGCGTCGTCGCCACGCGGGCCAAGGCTTATAGGGTATAGACATGCCTGGATGCAAGCAAAGCCAAAGCGACTCGAAAGTGATCTACGACTTGTGGATCGCCACGCTCAACAACAAGGCCCGTCCATCCAAGAGCGCCCTGACGGCCCATCAGTGGGAGGCGCGGCTTGGGGTGTCCCGCGTAGAGACACGGAAGTGGATTCGTGATGGGCTGGAACGCGGGTGGATGGAGCGCGCCCCAACGACCATTGTGGAGATTACCGGGCGGCAGCGGGTCGGGGTTGGGTTCAGGGTTGTTGGCAAAGGGAGGGCGTGATGCG
>Ga0307379_10010061_pt1 | contig 12572 bp, 9 predicted proteins | sample UN2MG_FD_202237 | JGI IMG/M metagenome (GOLD analysis project Ga0307379, IMG submission 202237) | Soil microbial communities from Risofladan, Vaasa, Finland - UN-2 | ecosystem: Environmental > Terrestrial > Soil > Coastal area > Acid sulfate soil | place: Finland: Risofladan, Vaasa | collected... | reverse complement strand
TCGTGTCGCACAATATGATTGCGATCAAGAGCCTGTGCAGCCGGGCGCTTCAGTTGAGCCAGGGGCGCTTGGCGGCCGAGGGCCCGGCTACGCAGGTGGTGAGCGCGTACCTGAACGAAGGGCGCATCAGCCGAGCGGAGTGTGTCTGGGATAATCCGGCCGCAGCCCCCGGCAACCACCTTTTTCGGCTGCGTGGCGCGCGGGTCCGGGGCGGGGACGGAGAGGTCGTCAGTGAGGTGGACGCCCGACATGCCTTTGCGCTGGAGTTTGACTACTGGAACCTTGAGCCGAAACTCCGGATCGGCACAACCGCCGTCGTGTACAACGAGGACGGCATCTGCGTTTTCGGCTCGATCAGCAACCAGGAGCGAGCCTGGCACGGCCGCCCGCGGCCGGTAGGGCTGTTCCGCAGCACGTGTCGTATACCGGCCAATCTGCTTCCGGGCGGTCGCTTTCACGTCAGCGTCCTACTGTGGGCCGACAACTACGCCTGCGCCCACCGTGAGGATCACGTGCTCGAGTTCGACGTCTATGAAGCCGGCGGGGCCCGTGGCGACTACTTGGGGGGCATGGACGGCGTCGTCCGGCCGTTGCTTCCGTGGCAAACGGAACTCTTGACCCCGGACCCGCGCGATGCCCCGGATGGTGCCAGATCGCACGCCGCCACACAGGAGGCCGCGCAATGCCGGAATTGACCGAGCTCGAGGCGCGCGTCTACGACAACGGTTGCCGGATGATTCCCCACGTCACGCACGACGAACAGGAATACGAGCGGTCGAGGGCACAATACGAGTTCTGCCGCGAGCTAATCGTGGCAGACCAGCGCTCCATGCCGAAGTCGGAGAGGGTCGCCATCCTCGACCTGGGGTGCGGCGTCGGCCATGGCTCCGTGTTGCTGAGCACGTTGCCCGGCTCCCACGTACTGGGCATCGATCTCTCGCCCGACGCAATTCAATACGCCAGGGAACACTACCAGCGCGACAACGTCACGTATGCGGCGCGGGACGTTCTGGACTTGGTGCGCCGGATGGACGAATACGACTACGTGGTGTCGATCGGAGTCGTCGAGCACATCGAGGACGGCTTCTCCCTGCTTTCTGAGCTCCGCTTCCGGAACAGAATGGTCGTGAGCATCCCATACAACGAGCCGCCGGGACGAAACGCGAACCATTGCCTCCACAGCATTACCGAGGGCGACTTCACCCACTTTCAAGCGGTGGACTTTTTCTATGGCGACTGGAACGGCCGGATTTGCGACACACCCTATTTGCAGCCACCGCCGTTGACTTTGATCAGTGTTATCAGCAAGGCGCGCATGCCCGCGTGTCCGCCGTTGCCGCGGGTGGAGCACTGCCGGCACGGCTGGGTCCGCCATGTAGCGCGGGTGGTATCCACTAGACTCAATTGGTGGTTCCATTCGGGACAAGATGGCCGATGACGCCAGGGGCACTGCAAGAATGAGCGTTACTTGGGTCACCAGAGATGAAGCCTTGGGCGTAGTCAAGGGGAAAGTGGCCGGGACGGAGACGGTCCTGGACATCGGGCCCGGGATTCGGCCGCAGTCATACTTCCGCCCGCACGTACACATCTGTGTGGAACCCTATCTCCCTTACATCTCGCGGCTGCGCGAACAGGTTGGCAACGACCCCGTCTACGTCTTTCTGAACTGCACGTGGCAGCGCGCCCTGAGACTGCTGCCGGACAAGTCGGTGGACTCCGTATTCGCCTTAGACGTGATCGAACACGTCGAGAAACATGAAGGGTGCGCTCTGCTCGAGCAGGCAGAACGGGTAGCACGCCGGCAAATCATGCTTTTCACCCCGCTGGGCTTTTATCCGCAGGATTACGACGAGGCACACCCACGCGACCGCTGGGGCATGGACGGTGGCTATTGGCAAGCCCATCGATCCGGATGGCACCTGGAAGACTTCGCAGAGGGATGGGACGTGGTGTGCTGCGAAGCCTATCACCTGGTTGATCAGCACGAACAGCCGCTGGAAGAGCCGTGGGGGGCGATCTGGGCGTTTCGGCACCTGCGCGAAAGCGGCGCCGAGCAGGACGCCGGGCAGGTAGGCGACGCGCGGGGAGCGGGGCGGGCAACGAATGCGTTTCGGCGCAAGGTAGTCGGCAAGCTGAAACGGATGCTGGCCGCGCATGCATAGGAGTAGGTGGGTGCGAGTTCTGGTTCTCGGTGGCAGCGGCATGTTGGGACACAAGCTGTCTCAAGTCCTCTCCGAGGGGCTGGAGGTCTACGCCACCGTGCGCGGCGACGAAACCGAATACGCGACGCACCCGGTCCTGGGCAGGCTGCGACTCGTCGGCGGCGTATGTGCGGAGCCGTTTGACAGCGTCGAGCGCACCCTGGAGCGAGTCCGTCCAGACGTCGTGGTGAACTGTATCGGACTCGTGAAGCAGCGGCCGGCAGCGCAGGATCCCGTCGCGAGCATTACCGTCAACGCCTTGTTTCCCCACCTTTTAGCGCAGACGTGTAGGCAGCGCGGCGTGCGCCTGATTCATGTTAGCACGGACTGTGTGTTTTCCGGCCGGAAGGGCAACTACACCGAGCAGGATACGCCGGACGCAGAAGACCTCTACGGCCGAACCAAGTTGCTCGGCGAGCTCAGCGGGGACGGTTGCCTCACACTGCGAACGTCGATGATCGGACCGGAAGTGGGGACATCCCACGGTCTGATCGAGTGGTTCCTGCGGCAGGAAGGCCGGACGGTTCGCGGGTTCACGCGCGCCGTGTTCAGTGGGTTCACGACGTTGGCTCTAGCGCGCGTCGTCGAGCGGATCATCACCGAACACACAGAGTTAACGGGCCTGTGGCATGTCGCAGCCGACCTCATCAGCAAGTTCGACCTGCTAACGCTCGTCAAGCGCGTCTGCGGGCTCAAGATCGAGATCGAGCCGGACCCGAGCGTGGTCTGCGACCGCAGTCTGAACGGTACGCGGTTCCGCGTGGCGACCGGATTCGAGCCGCCGAGTTGGCCGGAAATGATCGAACGGATGTATCGCGACGCGACGCCGTATGCCGAGTTCCGGAGGTCCCATGCTTACCAATAAGAAAGTCGTCGTCACCGGGGGCACGGGTTCGCTGGGGCACGCTCTGGTGCGCCGGCTGCTGTCCGGTGCGTGCGGCACGCCACGGCAAATCACCGTCTTCTCACGCGACGAGGCCAAGCAGCACGCCATGCGCTTGGCCTATCAGCGTCGGAACGCAGCTACCGACGAGGTGATCTACCATAACTTCGAGCGGGTGCTGCGCTTTCAAATCGGTGACGTCCGCGACTACCACAGCGTGTGTGCGGTGCTACGCGATGCGGACGTGGTCGTGAACGCGGCCGCGCTAAAGCAGGTACCGACCTGCGAGTACTTCCCGTTCGAGGCGGTGCAGACGAACATCGGCGGAGCCGCAAACATCGTCCGGGCCATCCGGGAACACCGACTGCCGGTGGAAACAGTGGTGGGGGTCTCCACGGACAAGGCCTGTAAGCCCGTCAACGTCATGGGCATGACCAAGGCCGTGCAGGAACGCATCTTCATCCAGGCACAACTGGAATGCCCGGCTACGCGCTTTGCGTGCGTGCGCTACGGCAACGTGCTGGCGACGCGCGGCTCAGTGGTCCCGCTGTTTCAGGAGCAGATTCGCAACGGCGGCCCGGTCACGATCACCACAACCGCGATGACCCGGTTCCTCTTGAGCCTCGATCAGGCCGTGGACACAATTGTCGGCGCTTTGCGTGAAGCCTACGGCGGCGAGATCTACATTCCTCGCTTGCCCTCGGCCCGCGTCGTCGAGCTGGCGGAAGTGCTCATCGGCGACCGACCCATCGAAACGAGAATCACCGGCATTCGGCCCGGCGAGAAGGTTCACGAGGTGCTCGTTTCGGAGGAGGAGGCGCACCGCACGATCACACGGGGCGACTACTACGTAATCACCCCCATGTTGCCAGAACTCCACCTGCCGATGCATGACGCGCCAACGCTGGACGGCGAGTATAACTCGGGGCATGACGTGATGGACAAGTCCGAATTGGAGGCCCTCCTGAGACAACAGCGGTTGCTCGTGGAAGACTACGCCCGGCAGGCGGAAGCGGTACTGCTATGAAGGTGATGACCGTTCTGGGCACGCGACCGGAGATCATCCGGCTCAGCCGCGTGATCGCGAAGCTGGACCACCTCTGCGAGCAGATCGTGGTGCATACCGGGCAGAACTACGACCACGATCTGAACGACGTCTTCATGCGCGAGCTCGGCGTCCGCAAGCCGGACTACGACTTGGCGGCCAGGGGCAGCTTTGGAGAGCAGATCGGTGTCATCCTGGCCGGGTGCGAACGCATCATGGTCAAACACCGCCCGGAGCGCTTCCTGGTGCTCGGCGACACCAATAGCGGCCTCGCCGCCGTCATGGCCAAGCGGCTCGGCATTCCCGTCTACCACATGGAAGCCGGCAACCGTTGCTACGACGACCGGGTTCCCGAGGAGGTGAACCGGCGGATCATCGACCACAGCAGCGACGTTCTGCTGCCGTACACGGAGCGAAGCCGCAAGAACCTGCTGCGCGAGGGCATACCCGGGGCACGGATATTCGTGACGGGGAATCCGATCTTCGAGGTAATCCGGCACTACGAGCCTCTTATCAAGCAGTCGAATGCGCTGGCGCGTCTCGGCCTGGAAGCGCGGCAATACTTCCTGGTCACCATGCACCGCGCGGAGAACGTGGACGTCGAAGAGCGTTTGCGGGCTCTTGTGTTCGGACTGGAGCTGCTCGCCGACGAATACGGTAAACCGGTGGTGTGTAGTCTACACCCTCGCACCCGGGGCCAAATGCAGCGCTGTGGTCTAGACTTGGACGGTGCCGCGGTGCGCTGGCTCACCCCACTGGGTTTTGCGGACTTCATTGCCCTGGAACGCAATGCCCTCTGTGTGCTCAGCGACAGCGGGACGGTCCAGGAAGAGTGCTGTATCTTCCATGTCCCCAATGTCACCGTCCGCGACGTCACCGAACGCCCCGAGACGATCGAATGCGGCAGCAACATACTCAGCGGCGCCGATCCGCAATCAATGGCGCGCTGCGTGCGAACCGTGCTGGATCAGAATCGCGACTGGAATCCGCCTGTGGAATACCTCGCTCAGGACGTGAGCGGCACGGTGATCAATATCCTCCTCGGTCATCTACATCCAGCGGAGAGCGCGCTGTGAACGGTGCGACGGCTGTACCGCGGGTGATGCTGATGGTAGGCGGCCGGTTGGAGCGTCCCACCGCCGGCAGCGTCTTCGTGCGTGACTTGTGCGAGCATTACCCGAGGGATCGGCTCTCCCATCTGGCGTTCGTGGATCGGATCGACGGGCCGCTGGAAAAACAGTGGCTCGGATCACCAATCCAGCATGTCCGTGATCCGTGTCAACAGGTGCGGCCGCGCTTCGAAGGCCGCTGGGGACGGCTTGCAGCAAGCCCGCTGCGCGGGCAGCTCTTGAAGCGCCGTCTGCGCTCGTGCTTGTTCCAGGCTCAGGGCTTCGCGAAGCAGCACCACGCCGAGCTGGTCTGGGCGATCCTGAATTGCCCGAGCACGATCCTGCTGGCGCGTCGGCTCGCCGATGCTCTGGCCCTGCCCCTGGTCGTGACCGTCTGGGACCCGCCCGAGTACCTGGCCGAGAACCATAGGCTGGATCCGCTCGCGCGCCGCCGACTGCTGCGGGAGTTCGAACGCACTCTGCGGGCGGCGGCACGTTGCGCCGTCGCCTCGGAGGGCATGCGCGACGAATACCGGCAGCGCTACGGCGTGGACGGGATCGTCCACATTCATGCGGTCCGTCCCGAGTTGCGTCGATCGCCGGCAAACGGGCTCAGCACCGACGATCGCTTGATCATCGGCGTCGCCGGAAACCTCTACGCGCGGCGCGAGTGGAACGCCCTGCTCGCGACCTTGTCCGGGCGTAACTGGCAGATTGCCGGACGTCAGGTCGTCGTACGCGTCATGAGCGGCGGGATTCAGGCGGCTGCCAGTGGCACGGCACGCATCGAGTATTTGGGATGGCGTCCGCCGGAGGAGACGATCGACTTGCTCGCGGAGGCGGACCTGGCCTATTTGCCCTACTGGTTTGACAAACACCACCAGCTATCGGTACGCCTGTGTTTCCCGAACAAGCTCAGCACGTACTTGGCGGCCGGCATCCCGGTGCTGTTTCATGGTCCCGAGGATTCGTCGGTGGCTCGTTTCTTTCAGCGCTACCCGGCGGGCCTCTGCTGTCATTCACTGGACGAAGGGCAGATTGTGGCGAGCCTGGAGCGTTTGGCCTCGGACGGTCACCTGTACGCCGCGGCCGTTGCCGCCGGCCAAGCTGCTCTGGACCAGGAATTGAATCTCACAGTGTTTCTCAATCGCTTCGCGACGTTACTGGGCATCGACCGCAGGGCGTTACTGCCGGCGGCAGCAACGGGGCCGCAGCAGACGGCGCCCGAACAATGGCGCTGCTGCGTGGCGGCCGCGGCGTCTCCCTGAACCCCGCGTTGGACGTGGCCAACGAGATCCGGTTGCACGTATTCGGTTCAGCCCGCGCGCTCTGGCGGCCGACCCGGCCGGGGTACCCGGCGATGCAGTCATTTCGCCCCGCTTGCCTTGCGCCCCGTACGGCTCAGCGGGCACCCAGCAGGAATGTACCGATCGTGCGGACGATGATGGCCAGGTCCAGGTCGATCGAACGGCGTTTGAGGTAGTAGAGGTCGTAGCAGAGCTTGCGTTGGGCGTCCCGGACGCTGGCCCCGTAGCGGTAGTGAATCTGCGCCCAACCGGTCAGACCCGGCTTGATCAGGTGTCGTTGTTCATAGTGCGGAATCCGGCGTGCCAGCACTTCGACGAACTCGGGTCGCTCGGGCCGGGGACCGACCAGGGCCATGTCGCCTTTGAGGATGTTCCACAGTTGCGGGAGCTCGTCGAGGCGCGATTTGCGCAGGAATCGCCCCACGAGCGTGACGCGGGCGTCACGCCGTTCAGCCCAGCGGGCCCCACCCGCTTCCGCGTCGACGCGCATGGTGCGGAACTTGTACATCTTAAATCGGCGCCCGTGCACGCCGACCCGCTCTTGCCTGAAGATTACCGGTCCCCGGCTGTCGAGCCGGACGGCCAAGGCGATCAGCGGCCACAGTGGGAGCGTCAGGGCCAGCCCGACCATCGCGGCCGCCACGTCCACGGTGCGCTTGACGGCCTCGTAGCCGGCAGTGTGCTGAACGTCGGCGAGCAGGAACCACTGGGTGGTGATGTGCTCGGCGGGGACCTCACCGAGCAGCTTCTCGATGAAGGTCGGCTGATCGATAACGCGGCAGCGGGCCTTCAACGCCGCGAGGATCGCTCGTTCGACGGCGGGCTCGGAAACGAGTTCGGCATCGACGATCACCTCGTCAACGGTGTGGCGCTGAAGCACGTGTGCGAGTTCGTCCGTGCTCCCAAGACATGGGCACGGCTGCTCGAATTGAGCGGTGTCGCCGTTGTCACCGTCAGGTATGAATCGGCTGTCGCGCGAGGCCGCGCAGCCGGGTTGCCCTGTGGGACCGGCCACACACACGTGGCCGACGATCTGAAAGTGTGGGTGGCCCGCCTTGCCCAGCAGCGAAACGGTCTTGCGGATCGAGTCGCCACAGCCGACGCACAAGACGTGGACGCGGCCTTGGGTCATCACGTTGTGGGCGAAAACGCGCAGCGACATCGCCGCGCCAAGATAGATCAGAACGGCGAACAGCCCGAGCCAGCGGCTGACTTCGGCATAGAAAAACAGGGAGAGACAGGCGAAGGCCAGCGTCAGGCCCAATGCCGCGGTCATGGTCGAGCGAGCCAGGATACGGCTTCTGGCCTGCAAGGTCTCCCGCTCGTAGAGGCCGAAGATCATTCCGGACACGATGATGCACGCGCAAAACGCCGCCCCGCTGAGCCACGGATTGACCACCCACCTGTAGGCCGGACTGCCGAAGACCAGCACGCGGTAGGTGATGTATGTAGCCACAGCGACCAAGGTCAGGTCAATGTAAGCCCAACTCGCCGGCGGCATCTGTAGCAGTACGCGTTGCAGCGCGGGGCCGGGGCGCGGGCGCGCATCGGCGGCACTCTCGGTACGGGCGGGTATGCGACCGCGCTGGGAAACCGTGACGGCGTGGTCCGCAGCGGGTGCTAGCGGCGGCAGGTCGTGCACTTGGGCAGTTCCCGCGCCGTGGGCGTCCTCCACCGCTTCGTGCGGTTTCTCCGCCACCCCCGCAGCTTTTGCAGCGCCGGCCGCCACAGCGATCACCACCCTTCAAACGCATTTCGGTAACCGTCATGGGGGGCATCGGCCGGCGGGGTCGGCAGCGTGAATTAGCGGGCCTGGACGGGCAGTTGCCCGCGACGACACCAGATCTTATCAGGCGGTGCTTGCTGGGATGTCGCTGCAGGCTCTCCGGCGACCCCGAGACCGAAGCCGCAGAGGGACCTGCAAGCAGTTGTCATGTTCCCCCCCTTTCATCCCGATAAAACCAGCAGCGGACTGTCAGGTCGGAGGCTGTCCATGCGTACCGTTGTGCGAAATGCGTGCCCTCTGGCGATCGCGGCATTCATGCTCGGTTGTCAGCGCCCGTCCGGGCTGACCTACCAGCCGCGCCTCGAGCTGGATCACCTGGTGCCCGGGCTGCAAACACCCGACAACTCGTACCTACTGTTGACCGACGAGCAGACACGGGGCCGCTTCGCCTGCGGCCTGGCCATCGCCAAGTTCGTCCCCGCCGACAACGACGCCGCGCTCGAGCTGGCCGCCCTCAAACCCGTCGAGCAGGCCTACTGGACCGAGAGGTTGGCCGGCGTGTCGGCTGTTCGGGAGCTAGTGTTCCTCTCGCCGATCAATACGCGCAGCGGGGGCCAGAGCGCCGATGCGCTGTGTGCGGTCGCCGAGCGGCTGGAAGCCGCGTTGCTGCTGGTTTATGCGCCGAACCGTTTCGGGCCCAACTCGGCGCAGGTGCTGGGCGTGCTCTATGACGTGCAGCATCGCCGCCCGATCGCCGCCTTGCACACCTCCGCCCAGATCCTGGAGGACGATGGCGAGGAAGAGTCCCCGGCCGAGAAGCGGGGCGACCACCGAGACACGGACGCGGCCTACCGCGCGCCACGCGATTTCGAGAGCCAGACGCTGGCGTGCGTGCTGGAGCTGGTCAGCCGCGACTCGCCTACACCCACGACTCAGCCTCATCGCTGGCAGACGCCGGACTTCGACGAACGCTGGTGGATTCCCACCTGGATCAAGGTGCGCTGACAACGCCGCGCGTTGTGTGGCACGGCCGTGTCGGCCATGCGCCAAGCCGGCCAAGACACGGCTGACCCTTCGACCAGGCTCAGGGCTGGCACAGCCGTGCCACACTGCCTGGGGTCAGCCTTCGAGCGACTCGACGCCCTGCGAATCCCGTGGCGGCGTGGGTTCGTGCTTCGGGATCTTCGGCTCCGGAACGGCCTCCAACAGACGCTGGACGATCTTGACCGAGTCGAGGCCCTCGGCCTGGGCGGCGAAGTTACAGGCCAGGCGATGCCGCATGACCGGCACCGCCGCCCGACGCACGTCCTCCAGGCTGACGCTGTAACGCCGGTCCATCGCGGCGAAGGCCTTGCCGCCCCAGATCAGGAACAGACCGGCCCGCGGCCCGGCACCCCAATCGACGTACTTGCGGATGAACTCCGGGGCCGCCGGATCGACGGGGCGTGAAGCCCGGGTCAGCCGGGCGGCGTAATCCACCACATACTCCGTCACCGGGATGGCCGCGATGAGCTTCTGCATGTTCAGGAGTTGCCGATCGCTCAGGACGGTCCGCAGCGGCGTGGCGTCGCCGCGGGTCGTGCGCGCCAGAATCTGCTGCTCCTCACGCAGCGAGGGGTAGTCCACCCAGACGTTGAACATGAAGCGGTCGAGCTGGGCTTCCGGCAGCGGGTAGGTCCCTTCCTGCTCGATCGGGTTCTGCGTGGCGATCACGAAAAACGGATTCGGCAAATCGTACGTCTGCGAACCGACCGTGACCTGCCGCTCCTGCATGGCCTGCAACAGGGCCGCCTGGGTCTTCGGCGGCGTGCGGTTGATCTCATCGGCCAGCACGATGTTGGCGAACAGCGGGCCCTGGACGAAGCGGAACTCGCGCCGGCCGCCGGGCAATTCGTCGATCACGTTGGTGCCGGTGATGTCGGACGGCATCAGGTCGGGGGTGAACTGGATGCGCTTGAACGTCAGCGAGGTGATCTCTGCCAGGGTGGAGACCATCAGCGTTTTGGCCAGCCCGGGCACGCCGACGAGCAGGCAGTGCCCGCGCGTCAGGACCGCGGCGAGCATCTGCTCGATCACGTCGTTCTGCCCCACCACGCGCCGCGCGAGCTCCTCGACAATGAGCTGCTTCGAGCGGTGGAACTGCTCCAGCAGGGTTGTAAACGATTCCTTAGCCATCGCAGCTCCAGTAGGGTGGGCACCGCCCACCGCTACTTAGAGCTCATCCCATAACCTGTGGCACAGGCTTCCAGCCTGTGTCCTAACCGGCAAGATGCCGGTGCCACACCTGGTTGTGGGATGGACTCTTAGCCATCGCAGCTCCGCAGCTCGATGTTCAGGGTTAAGCCGGGATTTCCCGGGCAGCGTGAGGCACTGGTGGGCAAGCCACCAGTGGCACACGGCGGTCATTATACCGGCTGTCCTGTTCTTGGCCTCGTAGTGAAGATGGTGCGTCAAGACGCACCTCACGTGGCTCGGCGGTCGTCCTGGGGCCCGATAAAGCCGGGGGCGGCGAGGACGGAAGGCGAAGGCGCGCAATGCGCTCATTTGTGCGCCCCCCTTATTGGAGCACCTTTGTTATCCGGACGTAGCCGGGGGGCCTTAAGCCGTAAGCCCTAGGCTGTAAGCTCTCCGTAGGCGCGTACACGGAAGATGGTACGCGTTGAGTTTTCGGTTTTCAGTTGTCAGTTTTCAGGTGGTGGGGATTGGCGCGGGATGGCGGGATTTAACCGCGGAGCACTCGGAGACTGCAGAGGAAATCCACGATTGACGACGGGGGAATTCCCGGATTGATCGAGGTTGTTGGCGGATGGACGAGGATGGCGGGTTCTGGTAGTATTTGTATGGTCGGATTAAGGCTTGGCCAGGCTTCGGAAAGAGAACCGCTGAGACGCGAAGAGCGCCGAGGAGTGGTCAAGTGGTTAATTGGGCAAATGGTTAAATGGGGAGCGGCAGAGAGGGTTCAGAGGGCGGTGCGGGGCGCCAAGCGACGTTGCGGATGGACGATTCGTTCGCGTAAGAAGCGGCGCTGCTCGAGAGCAGCGACACACGGACAAGCGTCCGCAGATCGAGCAGTGCCACCGGCTTCGGGGTTGGCGCCAGGCGACGAACCGTCCGTCCCTCGTCGGTTCGTGATCGTCAGTGGTGTGGAACCCGAGCGTGTAGAATGACAAATGAGTGTTGAGTGCAATCATGGTTAGGGCGTGTAGGCCCGCAGTGTTCGTGAGTTCGACCTGCTATGATCTGAGCCAAGTACGTGCCGACTTGCGAGAATTTATCGCAGGCTTGGGCTTCGAGCCGATGCTGTCCGAGTTCGACTCCTTTCCCGTGGACCCGTCTACCGGGGTGATTGAGAACTGCCGGAAAGTCATTGATGAGCGAGCTGACATCTTCGTGCTAATCGTCGGGAAGCGGCACGGGTCAGTCGTCGACACTGGCAAATCTGTCACGAACTTGGAGTACCTGGCGGCGCGCGGAAAGGAAATCCCCGTTTACGCGTTTGTGACCCGTTCTGTGCTCGATGTGCTTCCTGTGTGGAAAGAAAACCCTGAGGCTACGTTTCCGGGAGTCGATTCGCCAAGTCTATTCGAGTTTGTTGACTCCATCCGCTCCTGCGGCGAAGTGTGGGTCTATCCCTTTGACACCGCCCAGGATATCATGGCAGCGCTGCGAACCCAGTGGGCGTACCTCTTCTACGAAAGCCTGCAACTGTGGACCAAGTTCAGGGGCGCCGGACTTGAGGAGCTGCCGCCCGATGTCAGCGGAGCAGCGCTGCAGCTGATCATCGAGCGGCCCTTCGCCTGGGAGTACCGTCTGTTCGATCGGGTGCTTCGCGATGAGTTGAAGAAAGCAGAGAGCGCCAGGCGGGATTTGGATATTGGCCTTTGCCTCGGCGCCCACGAGTACTTCGAGCCAGTCCAACTCACTGGCTGGATCGGCGCGCAATTCAGTGGTCTATCGGGCCTGATAGGAGGTCTTGCTCACCTCTTGAACACCACGTATCGGGAGGCCACTGGACCCGTCGGGGAGTCTGGGGACCCCGCGAAAATAGTGTACGTGGCGCAGCGGGTCGGCCAAGTATATAGCGCGACGATTGAATGGTCGCGGCGGTTCCGTCGGGTCCATGCTGGGGAGGAGTTCCGACGGTTGCTTGACCTCTGTGCTGCGTTTTCGAGCGACTGCCTTCGGAAAATCGAGACACTTAGCAACGACACGTCTCGTGCGCTAGACCCAAAACAAGCGAGCTTTGAAAGCCTTTTGGCCGCATTTGGGCGGTCGGCGCGGGGCCGAAGCGACGCCCGGCC
>Ga0307379_10010060_pt1 | contig 12574 bp, 10 predicted proteins | sample UN2MG_FD_202237 | JGI IMG/M metagenome (GOLD analysis project Ga0307379, IMG submission 202237) | Soil microbial communities from Risofladan, Vaasa, Finland - UN-2 | ecosystem: Environmental > Terrestrial > Soil > Coastal area > Acid sulfate soil | place: Finland: Risofladan, Vaasa | collected... | reverse complement strand
CGCCGCTTGAAGTCGAAAGGGAGTTCTCAAGAGGGCAGGCACAAGGCAGCCACCCCGCGGGGACACACCGCAAACCGTCGACGGCGTCGCGTGGCCGTCTGATATCGCGCGGAAGACCCCGCCGAACGCAGTCGGCGGGCGTTTTTCCGGGAAAGGAGTCAGAGGTAGGCAGCCCGCGGTCGGGTGATCTTGGTTATACCTCCGCCAACAGCACCACGTAGTTCTTCCCGTACTTCTTCGCGCATCTCGGGCACGTCGGCCGAGACGTCGATATAGACGTCGGCGCCCCAGAGGGAATTCTCGTCGGCAATCACGATCATCTCTTCGGGCTTCGCTCCGGCCGCCTCGATCTTGGCCATGTTCCGCTTCATCACCGAAGCGAAATTCAACGGAATGTGCAAGAAACTCCGCACGCGATCCTTCACGAACGGCCTATCGAGCCAGGTCACCTCCCGCTCGTCCCAGGGCTCCGGCTGAAACGGCGGACAACAGACTGCTTCGTTCTCGACCATCTTCGTTCTCCTTCGAACAAGGACTGACGCAACGCTTCACTTTGCCATATTCCCGGGGACCGTGCAACCCCGAACGGGCGCTCGACGGACTTGACGAAATGCCCTCTCGAAAGGTATGATCGACGCCAGTCTCGTTGACCAAACCACTGCAACCACTATTTCCAGGACGGGCTTTCCTATGTGGTATTCTCCAAGAACTCGGATTGCGGTCTCCTCGCTGGTTCTGCTTGGATTGGCGACGATCGGCCACACCGCGGCGGCGGCAGAAGCCGAGAATGCGGGCAAGGTCACCAAGTCGTCCGCGGGCGCGCCGGATCCAACCCGGGTGCGAATCTCCGCGGACGAGCTGGGCTTCGACGAAATCGTGTTCGTCAAACGCAAGCCCTATTCTTCGGATCACTACTACACGGACATCAACAACGGCACCAGTCCCGACCGGTTCCTTCCCGAGAACGGCATCTACATCTACAACGTTCGCACGCAGAGCGAGCGGCCGGTGGTGACCGGGGCCGATCTGCCCGGCGGAAACGGCTTCATCGGCAAGATCAGCTTGTCCTTCGACGCCCGCAAGGTCCTGTTCGATTCTCGAGAGAGCCCGGGCTCCGGCTTCCGCATTTGGGAGGTCGGGATCGACGGCACGGGCTTGCGTCAGGTTCTGCTGCCGCCGGAAGACGAAGCGGAGAAGGTGGCCCGTTTTGGCAGGACCTGGCACACCGACGACGTGCATCCCAATTATCTTCCGGACGGCAAGATCATTTTCTCTTCCACCCGCAGCGAGCACACGGTTCTCTGCGGCGGTTCGGCTGCCCTGGTGGCCCCTACGCTGCACCGCATGGCTGCTGACGGGACGCACGTCGAGCCGTTGTCCAACAGCCCGGTGAGCGAATTCTGCCCGGTGGTGCTCAGTGACGGGCGGGTGATGTATCACCGCTGGGAATACATCGACAAGGGCGCCCGCGTCGGCAAGACGATATGGTCGATGAATCCCGACGGGAGCATGCCCCAGGAACTCTACGGCGTGGCCGACGACACGACGACGGTCTATATGTATCCTCAGCCGATTCCCGGCAGCGACAGCCGCTTGGTTTGCGTGGGGACGTGCCATTTTCCGCAAGGCGGGTGCTTCGGAGCGGTCATGCTCATCGACGTCAAGAACGACAATCGAGCCCGAGGTCCCGACCCGGATGAGGAAGACTACGTCCAATGGGATGATCGTTATTCCGTCACGAATCTCACCCCGCACGTGTTCGTGGAGCGTCGAACCGAGCCCGGCTGGCATTTCCTCGCCGAGGACGGCCGGTACGTGCACGATCGCAACGGCCAGAGCGGCCACCTCTACACCCATCCGTATCCGGTCAGCGACCGAGAGTTTCTGGTCTCTTACAAAGTCGACCCTTCCGATCACTACAAGAACGTCGCCGATGCGTACTCGTTGTATCTTCTGGATACCGAGGGGAATCATCGTTTGGTTCACGAAGACGAGGAACTCTCCTGCTGGCACCCGACGCCGCTGGTTGCGCGAAAAACCCCGCCGGAGATTCGTTCTATCCGGGATCCGAGCAACGCCGAGCGTAAACAGGCCCTGTGCATCGTGACGAATATCACCCAGGGCATGCAGGGAGTCGAACCGGGAGAAGTCAAGTGGCTGAGGATCAACGAAGCGATTCCACGTTACTGGGCCACCGGCAGAAGGTGGGGCTCCTCGCTGAGCAGCGCCGGCTGGAAGGCCGCTCTGTGGCCACGGGTGCCGTGGGGGATCGTGCCGGTGGAAAAAGACGGGTCGGCCTGCTTCGAGGTCCCGGCGAACCGGAATATCTTCTTCCAGGCTCTGGACGAGGACTTCAGGGAAATCCAGCGAGAAAGGACCTACCTGAATTACCAACCCGGCGAGGTTCGGTCCTGCACCGGCTGCCACGGCGAATCCGGCCGTGTCGTTCCGCCCACCGGTTCCGAAACACCGATGGCCTTGAGGCGGCCCCCGAGCATCCCGCAGCCGCAACCGTGCGATCTCGTCGAAAACGGCGGCGACGGCCGTGCCGGGCAGGTCATTCACTACCCCACGGACATTCAGCCGATCTTCGACGCCAAGTGCGTCTCGTGCCACGGCAATACGGATCCCGACGGAGAACTGAAGCTGACCGCCGACGTGACCGTCCAGTACAGCACCTCCTATGAGGAACTGGCGAGGAAGCAGTTGGCCGGTCCCATCATTCCGGAATTCACGTCATTCCTGCAGGGGGATCAGGGGAACTACAACGGCGCCTACCTGCCGCCTAAGAGTCTGGGCTGCTGCCAGAGCGCCCTGATCGACGTGTTGACCGATCCGGATCATCCCAAGAACGCCAAAGACGACCACTCCCGGATGCTGACCGAGAGCGAGTTGATGATCTTGAGCCGTTGGGTCGATTCCAACTACCAGTTCTACGGCAGCTATTACGGCCGGCGCCACGGGCACTGGGTGAATCCGGATCCTGGAAACCCGTCTTACGAACCGGCGGATTTCCGGCGCAAGCCAACGTTCGAGGAAGCCATCGACATGTTCGCCCCAGCATGGCATCGGTAGTCGGGCCGGACGATCAGGAGGGCTCGAGGCCCGCGCAGAAAAAAGGGCCCGGGGGGCTGTGCGGGCAGCCAACCGGGCCCTCGGACCGTGAAAAACCGGCTCTTCCCGTCGTGGGTCTGTCTGTCGCGCTGGGTTGGCGATGGTGCCTAAGGTTCACGATTCCTGTCGAACAACCGGATGGACGTGGTCCCGGGCCTGCGGGAATGCCCGGGACCGATCGGGCCGGATGAACGCTTGAATGTTCCAAAGCAATAGCAGATGACGTGCCAAATGACCGCAAACCGTCAGAGCAAGCTGACACATCAAGCCGAACCGCTTCATTTGCAGCCACTTGCGCGAAGCATCACCGCGCGCGGTCTTGGAACGTGCCCGGCAACGATTGTAATCCTTACAAAATCAGCCCGCTCAACAGACTGGCCGTTATCGCCTGGAATACCCTTTCGATTTCGGCGAATTCCCGGTCTTCGGCCTGGCAGAAGATCGAATAGGTGGCGCGATCGGTCTGCAGGCATCGGACCTGGGCCGTATTGGTCAGATCCAGCGCGAAGAAATTCAGGTCGTAGCCGACCGTCTGGTGACCGGCGATGACCTCGCGGCTCTCTTCGGCGTCGAGTTCCTCGTATTCCTGCCGCATCGCGTCGAAGGCCCCTTGGGCCAACCGGGCCGGATCGGCCGAACGGGGATGGACCGCCACCGACCAGAAGGCCCCGCCGGGACTGTAGACCGTCACCGACTGGCGGCCGGCCAGGGCGTCTTCCTCGTCGAGCGTCCAGTTGTCGGGATACTGGAACGAGATTCCCAATTTTGCGAATCTTGCCGGCATTATCAGCGATTTCTCCCGAGTGTGCCTGGGACCGGTCCCATCCAATTCATGGTAGCCGGCACAAGATCGCCCGGGAAGGAGTCTCGCCGTTCCCCGATGGGTGCCCGAAGCGCTATTGACCCGCTGGCCCTAGATTGTTATTGGAAGCCTGTCGGATTTTCGACAGGGTTCTTTTCGATAGGGGAACCGTGGTGAGTACTGCGAGATGGTTGTGCGGTCTGTCGGCCGTGCTGTGGATAGGTACGGGCGTACCGGCGACGGGCCAGGCGCCGTCGCAACTTCCCTGGTCCGGCGTGCCGTACAGCCCGATCCCGGGTCCCACCCCTCTCGAACCGGGACCGATGGCGACTTTCGAGGGGACGATCCAGCCCCCGCCGCCAAGTTTCGATCCCTATGCGCCCCCGGGCACGGCCCCATCGACCCTTCTGCCGCAAGACCCATTTTTGCAGCCGGGCGCATTCCCTTCGAGCGAGGGGATGTATGCCACGATGACCCGGTTCTTCCAGTCCGCGCGACTGGATTACGTGTGGATGCCCGGCGACAGCGTCGAGGAACTGGGGATCAACGACGTCGAACTGAACGGAACGTTTGCGATCCCGTTCTTCTACAACACGGAAACACCGCTGTTGATCACACCGGGCTTCGCGATCCACTATTGGTCGGGTCCCCGGGGCACGTCGGCCGACCTGCCCGCACATACGTTCGACGCCTACCTCGACGCGGCGTGGAACCCTCAGCCGACGGCTTTCCTCGGCAGTGAGTTGGCCTTTCGGATCGGCGTCTACTCCGATTTCGAGAAGGTCACCAACGAGAGCATTCGATACACGGGCCGAGGGGTGATGGTGTTGGCTTTTTCTCCAAGTTCCCAGGTCAAGGCGGGCATCGAGTACCTCGACCGCAACCGCGTGAAGATCCTGCCGGTCGCCGGCATCGTCTGGACTCCCAATCCGGACATTTGCTTCGAACTCGTCTTTCCCTATCCGAGGATCACCCGGCGGTTCTGGAACGTCGGCAACGCACAATGGTGGGGTTATATGCGAGGCGAATACGGCGGCGGCGCATGGACCGTAGGGCGCGACGCCGGGTTCCTCGACTCGTTCGACTACAACGATTTGCGATTCGCCGTCGGATTGGAGTGCCGGCGGGACGCCGGGCTGAGCGGCCTGTTCGAAGTCGGCTATTCCTTCGAACGCGAGATCCGCTACCGAAGCGAACTGCCGGAAATCTTCCGGCCGAACACAACCGTGTTCCTGCGCGGCGGTTTGGTTTATTAGCCGCGTAGTTGCATAAATCCTGTAGCTGAATTCGCAAGAATTCAGAGAATCCCCGGACGAAGTCAGTGTTGCGACGAGGTTTCCAAGCCCAACCGACCGTGAATTCCTGGGAGGAATGATCCATTAACCATTTGAGTCGTTTATTGCTGAATTCCTTGCGAATTCAGCTACGCCTTTCCCCGGGGCTTGCACCGTCGTGGGACCGACGTCGGTGGGACCGGCATCGCACGACTCGGCGGCGTGTTTTTCCCCGGGGAGTGCAATCCCCGGACGTTGGGGCAAAGTCAGATCAATGGAGTTCAGTGCTTCGAACCTGGGATTCTGCATCATGCTCGCCAAACGACCGAGAGTTCTAGTCATTGCGGCCGCACTCTGCATCGTCTGCTCGGGCACTCTACCCTCCCGGGCCCAAGTCGTCCGCCTGCCGCCGGTCGACGCCGCAGAGCCGTATCCGTATCCCGGCCGGCTGGTTTCGTATCCCGATTCGACGGCCGAGGTGTTGCAGGCACCGGGCGAGCTGAGTCTACCCAAAGAGCCGGAGCGTCCGCCCGACGCACGCGAGGGGATGTTTCAGAAGCTGATCTTCACCGGCGAGTGGTTGCCCGGCGGCGGCAGCGATCGGTTCGGCGTCGGCAGCGTGGAGTTGAAGTCGGTGCTGGCCTTGCCGATTCCGTCGCGGGAGTATCCGCTGATCGTGACGCCCGGCTTTGCGGTCCATTATCTCGACGGGCCGATCAGCCGCGATCTGCCGCCGCGGCTGTACGACGCTTACGCCCAGTTTCGCTGGATGCGGCGGCTTTCACCGCGGCTGGGGATTGACCTGGCGATTACGCCCGGTGTGTTCTCCGACTTCGAGCAGGGCGACGCCGACGCCTTCCGGATCACCGGCCACGGGGCGGCCATGTGGACGGCCGGACCGGACTTCAAGATCGTGCTGGGGGCGGCCTACATCGATCGATTCAGCACCGACGTGTTGCCCATCGCCGGGTTCATCTGGACGCCGCACGAGGACGTCGAATTCGAGCTGGTCTTTCCCAACCCCCGGATCGCCCGGCGGATCGACTCGGCCGGCGCCTGCACCGACGACGTGCAGGACTGGCTCTATGTGGCCGGCGAATTCGGCGGCGGGATCTGGAGCGTGCAACGAGCAAGCGGCGCGGCCGACGTGGTCGACTACACCGACTGGCGGATCTTCCTGGGGTTGCAGCGGAAGGCCATCGGCCGGCTCGACCGGCACGTGGAGATCGGCTACGTCTTTGCCCGCGAGATCCGCTATGCCGGTGCCACGCCCGATCTGGAGCCCAACGACACGGTGATGCTTCGCGGAGGAGTGACGTACTGAGCCGTAGGTCAGGGCTTGCCCTGACGAAATCAGAAGAAATCAGTCGATCGGGAGCAGAATATGTCAGGGCAAGCCCTGACCTACCTGCTTGTCACGTTGGCCGGCGAGGATTTTGGCGAACTCGTCGCAGCAGTCGCGGAAGGCGCCGACGACGACCGGATCGAAGTGCTTGCCCTCTTCCTCCTCGATCGACCGGCGAACGTCTTCGAGGCTCATGGCGTCCTTGTAGACCCGCACGGAACTCAGCGCGTCGAACTCGTCGGCCACGGCGACGATCCGTGCGGCCAAGGGGATCTCGAATTCTTTCAGTCCGCCCGGATAACCGGCGCCGTCGAAACGCTCGTGGTGTCTTAAGGCGATCTCGGCCGCCATGTCGAGGAACCCGCGGAAGGCGGATTGTTCGGCCGCTTGCCTCAGCGCCGTCGAGCCGATCACCGTGTGCGTCTTGATGATCTCGAACTCTTCGGGCGTCAGCGGGCCGGGCTTCAGCAGCACGCGGTCGGGGATGCCGACCTTGCCGATGTCGTGCAGGGGGCTGCTGCGGTAGAGGTCTTCGAGGAACCGCACGTCGATCTGGTCGGCGTAAGGGCCACGGCCGGCGAGCCGCTCGGCCAGGACCTGGGTGTACGCCCGCATCCGTTCCAGGTGCCCGCTGGTCTGCGGATCGCGGGATTCGGCCAGTTGGGCCAGGGCGAACACGGTGACGTCTGCAATACTCATGGTCCCCATCTCATCGGTCATCGGGCAGACGGAATTCGGCTTCTTGCGGAGAAGACGGCACCTTGGAACTCTAGCCCGTGTTTCCCGGGTGGGCCGGAACAAGGTCGCCGGAAGCCTGGCCGGAACGATCCCTCTCATCCTTCGAGAGCGTACGACGAGCGCATTCGGTAGAATCGAATCGGGACACTACGAGGAGACACGGCGGGCAAGCCCGCCCGCTAAACGGCAAAGTGGATCGGACATCGCGTGGTCGGATCGCCGCTGAGCAACCACGCGCCGATCAGTCGTCCTTTTCTCGATCCGCCGCTTCCAGCCGGCTGAAGTCGGGCGTGCCGTCGGCATTCAGTCCGACTTCGTTCAGAGAAATGCCGGATTCGGGGGAAAGGGTCTTGGCGATGGTGCGGCCGCGGAAGGCCTTGTCGCCGCGGCCGTATTGCCACAGCGCGATCCACACGCCCAGCAGGGCCAGCACGAACAGTCCGCCGGCGATGGCCCCGGCCATGACGTTGGTCTGCGAGGGCTTGTCCTGCAGCCAGACCATGTCCCGGCCGATCAGCAGCGGCGCCAGTTGCCCCCGATCGACGAGTTCGCCGGTCTCGTCGTCCGGGACTTCCACCGGATAAGCCCAGGTCTTCATGAAGAATCCGGCCACTTGGACGCGCTCGGCCTCGCCCGGATCGGAAATGGGCGGCATTCCCTCGGGCAGCTCGCGAACGCAGAAGACCAGCGGGTAGACCTGCGAATCGTCGGTGGTCAGGAACACATTGTAGTAGTGGTCGATGCCGAATCGGGCACGAATGTCCTCGTCGTCGACGCGAATCTTCACCACGGAGCGGGCCATACCCGTCAGCACCACCAACCGTCCACGCTGCCCGGCCGCCTCGTTGAACAACGGCACCACGGAGAATCCCTGACCGTCGGGCCGTTTGAGATCCGCGGGCGCGTCGCGGAACCGCTGCTTGGCTTCCCGCAGCAACTGTCCCGGTTCGGTGCGTCCGGCGGCTGCGAGCAACTGATAGAAGCACTCGCGATCTTTTTCGAGGAGGCCCTTGCGGTCCAGCACGTCGTCGAACAATCCGACGTCCATGCCCAACTCGCCCAACACCGTAGGCGGATACCAGGCGATCCGCGGGGCAACGAAGATGGGCGCCTCCCGGCCGGTTTCCTCGTCGGGGGCGCCGAGCTTCAGGAACAACCCCTTGGCGGCGACCCGCTCGTCGAACTCCCCTCCCGCCTGCCACACCTCGGGCACCGTCCACGCGAAAACTACGACCGGCCGGCCGTCGTCCAATTGGATCGTACACCGGTAGTACCGCTCCAACTCCAGCCGCTGGGCCATCACGTCGACCGGCCGGCGGACTTCGATCCGGGTCAATCGGCCGGATAGCGAGAAGAACTCGCCGCGGACGGCGGTAGGATCGGCCTCGATCTCGGCCAGATCCAGTTCGTCGCGTGCCCACTCGTCGATGCGCATCAGAGGCCGGCGGTTCACGTGGTAGAGAACCGCGAGCAAAGCCTCCGACTCGTCGAAAGTCGCCTCCTCGTCGAGGATCGGCCGACCGTCGACGAGGTAATTGATCCCGTCGATTTCCAGCGAGCGCAGCCACTGTCGAGCGGTCAGCCCTCCGCCCGGTTGCCCGTTGTCCGGCTCGTGGGGCGCTTCGACCACGGGCGGCTCGGGCGGCGGAGCCGTTTCGCCCGGAAGCCACGCCAATTCGCGGGCGAACAAGAGCGGAGCCACTTGGCTTCGAGGCCCACTGTCGCCGGGGCTTTCGGCCGCACCTTCGGGAGTATCCACCGGGTAGGCCCAGGTCTTCATGAAGAACCCCGCGATCCGTACCGGCTGGGGAGACTCCGGGCTTGGACGTTTCGGCATTTTCTCGGGAAGCTCGCAAACGCAGAACACCAACGGATCGTCTTGCGAATCGTCGGTCGTGAGGAAAACCTGATAGTAATAGTCCTTGCCGAGTTGCTCTTGGACGTCCTTGTCGTACACGGCAACCTTCGTCAGCCGATGTGCTGCGCCCGAGACGACCACCAGGCGACCACGATGGGCTTCCGGCTTGCTGAACAGCGGCGCGACGGGAAATCCCTTGCCGTCGGGCGGTTCGCTGGCCGGGACGTCTTGGCGAAGCAGCTTCTCGGCTTCGCGGGCCAATTGTCCCGGCTCGGCCCGGCTCACGGCCAGCAGCATCTCGAAGAAGCACTTCCGTTCCGCCATAGACAGTTCCTTCCCGTCTTGCAGATCGGCCAACAGCCCGAGGTCCATGCCGAGATCGCTGAGCAATTGTTGCGAAGGCGAGATGTCCGCCGGCGCCGCGTCTTGGGCCCGGCCTATGGCCGAGAGTTGAAAACACCAGGCAACAGCCAATACGGCCGTGAGGCAGTGGCACACCAGTTTTCGCTCCCGGCTTACAGTCATGGGCTACTCAGTAGGCTCACGATCGAGTGGTTCTTCCAGCGACAAACCGGCGTGGGAGAGATGGTCGACGTTGCGCAGTGCCTGGAAATCCGGCTGCACTTCCTCCGGTCGAGGTCGCTTGGGCCGCGTCCGCGCGAACACAAGTGCCGCCAGCACGAGGCCCACCAGGCCCGCCACGACGATCATCCACAGCGGGGACCAAGTGGTCGGCGGTTCTTGGACGGGGATTTGCCAACGGACGGTCCGGGCCAACATCAACGGCACCAGCGGCAACCCTTCCGCCTTGGAGACCCAACGCTTGAAATAGATCGCGTCGACTTCCGCTGGTTCGGCCATCTCCATTCCGGTCGGAAAGCGGTCCGGCAGATAGAGACACTGGACGACGATCGGCTCCTTGGGGTTGTCGTCGGGAAAAAGCCACACCTCGTAATATCCCTCGATGCCGTAGTCGTTCTCCTTCAACGGAAGGGGAACTGCCCGGCGGACGGTGCCGCGAACGGTCACCAGTTCACCGCGGTACTCTTTCGACTGGGAGAACAACTGGGCGTAGGTGACCCGCCCCGGCGATTTCTGGCGCAGCGTCGCTTCGTCGGTCCGGTTGAGCACGTCCAGCAGATTGAACCGGGCGGGCTGCTCGCTGTTGAAGACCGGCGAGTTGTCTTGCACGGCTTCCAGAAGCTTTGGATCGACGCCCGGCAGGAAGCGACCGCTGGGATCTTCGCCCAGTGGTGCTTGATCGTCGGCGGCGAGAGGTGCCTGATCGTCGGCTTCCGCCGATTTGGGACGGTTGTCGAATCGCGGGGTTTCGGCCGATTTGGGTGCGTGCTGCGGTGGAGCTTCCTGCTGCTTGGCTTCTTCGCCGAAGAGCCAGGCCCAGTTTTTTTCCTTACGGGCCTCGTTGACGGCGAAAATGACCAGGCCCAGCACGACCACCAGCAGCAGCAGCCGCACTTGCTCGCGGCGTGCCAGGTAGTTCCGAGGTGGACGGGATTGTTGGAAGTTGACCATGGATACCCGGTAGGTCAGGGCTTGCCCTGACAGCCATCTGAGACGCCTATTTTCTCATACTTTGTCCCAGCGCGGTCTACGGCCGCAACGAAACGGCGGGCAAGCCCGCCCGCTAAACGTGGTTATTGCAATTGGTTACGTCAGACAAGCGTGCGGCGTGCACCGAAGTGTTGCCGTCAGGGTGAGCCCTAACCGCCGTCAGGGCGAGCCCTGACCTACGGTTTATTCTATCCCCCGATTGAGACGTCAACAATCCGACGCCGGTGGCGGGGTAGTGCCCACCCCCGTAATCCCATTCGCCCGAGTTGGCTGAGAGTATTCCGCCCTCGTTCATCGGGACATTTCCCCGGAATAGTTGGTTGCAACTATATTGCGGCATATTGTATACCTCGATAATTGACAATCCGGCGTTTTGCGCCGCAGGGTGTTTCCGTTTACAATGGATATCGTCTGCAAAGGGCATTTCGGGAATATTCTCCTCGTCGTCGGCCGAATTCCTGTTGGGCTGGGCTTACCGCGTGATGCGGGAGGTAGGGCGACCGGGGCGTGGGGTGTGAAGACGGAGTAGCGACCTTGGCGCTATCGCTGGCCGAATTCAACCGACTGGTGGCCGACTACGGCCCGACGATGTACCGAACGGCCTACCGTTTGGTGGGCGATCGGCATGAAGCAGAAGACCTGGTCCAGGAGACGTTTCGTTCGGCCTGGAAGAGCCGCCGGCTTTTTCGTTCCGGCGGCGGCGAGCGGGCGTGGCTGGCGGCGATCCTGCGCCGCCGCGCCGCCGACCATTGGCGGCGTCCCAAGCCGCCCACCGTACTGGCTGGCGAGCAGAACATCGATCTCGGCTTCCCGGCCGACGATCCCTTGAGAGACGAGTTCACCGACGAAATGCAGCACGCACTCGGACAATTGCCCAAGGACCTTCGAGAGACCCTGTTGCTGGTGGTGGTCACCGAACTGACCCACCAGGAAGCGGCCGATCTGCTCGAAGTCCCGCTGGGAACCGTCCTCTCCCGAGTCAGCCGCGCTCGGAAGCGTCTGCGGGAATATTTATTGGCTGCCGGCACCAGATAGACCAATGCACTCACCCGATCCCAACTTCAATGCCGAGCAGGATGCCCAACTGCGAGCCGTTCCGTTGCCGGAAGGGCTGCTGGAGCGGTTGCGGCGGACGGCGCTGGCCGACGACGACGGGTTGGATGCGGCCATTCGGGGCGTTCCCCTCCCGGCGGGATTCGCCCAACGCTTGCGGTGCGCCGTGTTGTCCGACGACGAGGTTCTCGACGCGGCCGTTAGGGAGGTGACCGTCCCGGTCGACCTGCTCGGACGGCTCCGCCGACTCCCCAAGCGCCGCAAGCGGCTCGCCAGTCTGGCCCCCTGGGCCACGGCCGTCTCGCTGCTGATCGTCATTGGATTGTCCTACGGCGGGGCCATGCTCGGATTCCTCACGGTGACGTTTCACGATCCGGTCTTGACCGCCCAGCAGGAGATTTCCGCTTCCGCCCCGGCCGACCTCGTGTTCGTCCTGCCCGAACCGGAGCTGACTTTCGTCGAGGGGGCGTATCTACTGGATGAAAATCCCCCGCGCGACGGTTCGACCCTTCCCGCGGAACTGCCGCTGCCGAGAATCGACCTGGCCGAGTTCGTTGAGCCGGGCTCGAAGTACGCCTTGGAGGGCTTCAATCCGCTGGCCCCGTCGGATTCTTTCGCCACGGTTTCATTGCTGGGCACCAGCAGCCGGATCGCCGACCTGGACGAGTTGCGCTGGGCGGCCGGCCCGAAGCCCCAGGGAATCGGTTTGCCGCTGGTGCCCGGTGTCCCTTGGGACGAGTACATTCGGACCGGTTTTCGGCCATATGTCTTCCCGGCGGCCGATACGCAACTGCAGACCAGCCTGGTACCGCTGGACG